>Ga0209561_1000155_pt1 | contig 19996 bp, 22 predicted proteins | sample WorMettrBAHAMAS2_FD_187393 | JGI IMG/M metagenome (GOLD analysis project Ga0209561, IMG submission 187393) | Marine gutless worms symbiont microbial communities from Max Planck institute for Marine Microbiology, Germany - Inanidrilus... | ecosystem: Host-associated > Annelida > Digestive system... | reverse complement strand
AACCAGCGAAACCGCCAACCAAAGCCAAAAACCGCCGCAGCATCTGCCAGTGGCGGCGAATAAACGTCCGCTCTTAATAGAAGCGGACGCCCAAAACACTCTTTCGGACGAGTTTATCAACGATATCGAGGGTTGCCGGTCCGGCGATCAACTGCTGGCCGGCCCGGGACAGTAGAAAGTCGATAAACAATCCGGCCGCCTCGGGATTCCGCGCATCTCGAGCGATGACGGCGGTCCGCGACATGACCAGGCAGTAGTCGCTGGGGATGGTGATGGCGAGGTCTGGATTCTCGCGGACCCGCGCCTTGGCGTAGGAACCGAGGACATTGTAGGCGATCAGGGCTTCCCCGGAGGCGACCTTGTTGATCATGGACGCCGAACTGGTCTCCAGGCCGACCGCCATGTCGCCCAGGCTCCTGACCAGATACCAGAAGTCCTCGGAGCGGATAGCGTCGTGGGTGCCGAACATGAAGCCTAAACCGCTCCGCGCCGGGTCGTAGGTAACGACCCGGTTCCTCAGATATCCGACGTCGAAATTCAATTGTCGGGCCAATTCGAAACGGGTCGTGACCTTTTCGAGTTCCGGGGCCAAAGCCCGGTTGTAGATGATCACCGCCGGTTCATAGGTGAACCCGAAGGCTTCGTTGCGCCAGTTGGCCCAAAGCGGCAAGGCGTCGGTCTCTTCGGAGGAGTGGGCCTGGGCGTAGCCGTCGTTGACCAGCTTGATCTGCAGGTCCATGGCCGAGCTTAAAAGCAGGTCCGCGGTGGGTCGGGCTGCTTCCATTTCATCGACCGCCCGGCGATGAATGTCGAGCGTGTCAAGGAGGTGGTAGTCGACCGCGACGCCCGGATTTCGCTTCTGAAAAGCACCGATCAGTTCGACCATGCGCTCCGTGTCGGCGGAGCTATATATGATCAGCGTCTGTTCGCGGTCGCCTTTGGCGACGAAGGTGACGAGTTCCGCAGAAACCGGGAAGGCGGTCGCGAGGGCCAGTAAAAGAAATGCCAACCTGAACATCCTACGGACTCCTTTCGGCTGGTGCTGGTAGGTCGACGCAGGCCCGCAACCCGCCACCAGGGGATGGCTCGAGCCGGGCCTGCCCGCCGTGGCGCCCGGCAATCTCGCGAACGATGGCGAGGCCGAGGCCGCAGCCCTCCATAGTCATACCGGGAAGCCGCACGAACCGTTCGAATACCTCGTCGCGTCTGTCCTCGGGGATGCCCGGGCCCTGGTCGTCGACGGTCAGCGTGACCGTCCCGTTGGTGCGCCCGACCGAAAGGGTGACCATGGTCCCCGGCGGCGAATACCGGAGCGCGTTGTCGGTCAGGTTGATGGCCATCTCGCCCAACAGGGTGGGATCGCCGGCGATCGGTGCGCTGTCGTCACCCTCGTAGCCGAGGTCGATGTCCTTGCTGCGTGCGTCGGCCACCAACATGGACACCGTATCGCGGGCCACCTGCGCCAAATCGACGTCCTGGAAGGTGCCGGCCGGCTCGGCGGCGCGGGCGTGACTTAACAATTGCTGCGCCAAGCGGCTGGTGCGCCGGACGCTGATGTCCACTTTGGCCAGCGATTGGCGGACCGCTTCCGGATCCTTTTCGCGGAGCGCCATCTCGGTTTGCGTTTGTAGGCCGGCGAGCGGCGTTTTCAACTGGTGCGAGGCATCGCTGATGAACCGGCGCATGGCCGAAAATCCGGTGTCGATTCGGAGCAACATCCCGTTCAAGGCGTCGACCAGCGGTTTGAACTCGTTCGGAACGTCGTGCATCACCGGTCGCACGTCCTCCGGCGAGCGTCGTCCCAACGCTTCGCCGAGGCGATCGAGGGGCCGCAATCCGATGCTAATGCCGAGCCAGGCGGCGATGGCACCCGACACGGCGATCACCAGTGTCCAGATTGCACTCTGGCTGAGCAGCGTCAGGGCCAAACTTTCCCGTTCGCCGCGGGTTTGGGCGACGCGGACCGTGGCGAAGCCTGAGAAAGCTTCGCCGATGACGAAGGACCGAAAAGCAACGACGCGGATCGGCACGCCCTTATAGACAGTGTTGTAGAATTGCGGGTCGCGCGTCTCCTGTTGCCCGGGTATACGAGGCGGCGGCGGCAGGTCTTCGTAGCCGGTGACCACCGTGCCGTCGGGTGCGGATACGGCGTAAAAGACACGGTCCTGGGCCGTTGAGGCGAGCATATCGAGGGCGACGTAGGGAATGTCCACGTGCAACCCTTTCTCGCCGACGGCGGTCCGTTCGGCGATCGCCGAAGCCGAAGCCAGCAAAAGGCGATCGTAAGCGCTGTCGGCGGCCTCGCGGTTACCGTAATAGCCGATCACCAGGTTGGCGGTGAATACCAGGGCCATGCCGGCAAACAGCCAGGCGAGGACGCGGCGCCGGATCGACCACGTGGTGGGGCTGCCGGGTGTCATTCGAGGCTATACCCGACGCCGCGCACGGTGCGGATGGTGACCCCGGCGGGCTCCAGCTTCTTGCGCAAGCGGCTGACGTAGATCTCGATGGCCGACGGACTGAGGTCCTCCTCGAAGTCCGAGATGCGATCAATGATCTGTTCCTTGTTGAGGATGCTGCCCTGGCGCGTCATCAGCACCTCGAGGATGTGGAATTCACGACGCGGCAAGTCCAAAGGTTGATCATCCAGAAAGGCGCGCCTGGCCGAGATGTCGAGGGTGAGGGTGCCGAAGGTCAGACGATCGAGGCCGCGGCCCTGGCTGCGCCGCATGAGAGCGCGCACACGGGCATCGAATTCGCCCAGTTCGAATGGCTTGGTCAGGTAGTCATCGGCGCCGAGATCGAGGCCACGGATGCGGTCGTCGACCTCGGAACGGGCCGTGATAATCAGAACCGGTGTTGGACTTTTGCGGTCGCGGAATTCGCGCAGCAGTTCCAGCCCGTCCATATGTGGTAGGGTTAGGTCGAGAATGACCAGGTCGAACGTCTGCGTGCGCAGGATCACCTCCGCTTCCTCACCGTCGCTCGACCAATCGACCGCGTAGTCGGCTTGCTTCAAGGAGCGGATCAGGCCGTCGGCGAGAATGGAATCGTCCTCAATCAGCAGAACGCGCAAATCCAACCTCCCCAAGGTGTATCGCTGCCGACGGCGCGGGTTATGCCGAACCGGGCCCGTACCGTTCCATCACATTAACAATCTTTCCTCGGCCTACGAAAGGTTGGCGAAGGTTTCGACCTTTACCCTTATTGGTCTCATAGGGAATTTCGTTTTTTTCGGGAGGTTAAAACCCATGCATATCAAGCGTATCCTCAGCGCCGTCGGATTGGCGGCCGGCCTGTCGATGGCGGCATCCGTCGCCCCGGCCGCCGATATCGACAAGCTGCACTTCCTCATTCCCGGTGGTGCCGGCGGTGGCTGGGATGGCACGGCCCGCGGCACCGGAGAGGCTTTGACCAAGGCCGGCATCGTCGGCACTGCGTCCTACGAGAACATGTCGGGCGGCGGCGGCGGCAAGGCCATCGGCTATCTGATCGAAAACGCCAAATCCAACCACGGCACCCTGATGGTCAACTCGACGCCGATCGTCATTCGCTCACTGGTCGGTCGCTTCCCGCATAACTTCCGCGATCTGACCATGATCGCAGGCACGATCGGCGACTACGCCGCCTTCGTGGTGTCCAAGGACAGCCAGCTCAAGTCATTCAAGGACCTGGTTGCAGCTTATAAGGCCGATCCAAAGAAGGTCGCCATCGGTGGCGGTTCCGTGCCGGGCGGCATGGACCACCTGGTCGCGGCCATGGCCATGCAGGCGGCCGGTGCCGATCCGAACAAAGTCAAGTACATCCCGTATGACGCCGGCGCCAAGGCCATGGCGGCCCTGCTGTCCGGCGAGGTGCAGGCGATCTCCACCGGGTTCTCCGAGGCCGTGGCCATGGCCAAGGCCGGCGAGGCCAACATCATCGGCGTCACCTCGGCCGAGCGCGTCGACGCCTTCAAGGACGCGCCGACCCTCAAGGAGCAGGGCTACGATGCCGAGTTCGTCAACTGGCGCGGGTTCTTCGCCGCACCGGGTCTGCCCGATGCCAAAGCCAAGATGTACCGCGACGCCATCGCCAAGATGTACACGACTCCCGAGTGGGAAGCGGTGCGCGCACGCAACGGCTGGGTCAACATCCACAACCCGGGCGACAAGTTCACGTCATTCCTGGAAGGCCAGGAAAAGGTGATCAAGGACCTGATGACCAAGCTCGGTTTCCTTTGATCGAATAACTTAGGTCTCGGGCCGCCTACGGGCGGCCCAGGTTCCTCTATAATAATGTCTTCTGCGTCGGTTTCTTTGGGAGGTCGGGACCATGGCGTTGGATAAATGGATCGCCGTTTTTTTTCTGCTGTTCTCGCTGATCTACGGCTACGCCTCATACACCTATCCGCTGCTGCCGTTTGAGCGCAACATGTCGTTCCTGCCAAACACCATGCCCATGGTGTTGGCGGCCCTGGGCATGCTACTGGCGCTGATCATCATTCTGTCGCCGAAACCGAAGGAAGATGGCGAAGGTGACGTCCTCGGCTCCATCGATCTTTCGCATTTCAAGGAATACAAGATCGGCCAGGCCCTCGGCCTGATCGCTGCCATGATTCTATTCGCGCTGGCGCTTCGGCCGATCGGTTTCATCGCCTCGACGACGCTGTTTCTGTTCGGCGCCGGCTGGATCCTGGGTGAGCGCCGGCCGGTGTTCATGATCTCGATCGCGCTGTTCAGCGCCGTCGTCATCTGGCTGCTTGTACAAGAGGCGCTCGGCATTTTCCTCAGGCCGCTACCCTGGTTCCTGGGTCAATAGGGGGAGGCGATCATGCTCGAGGGAATCCTGCTCGGTATCCAAACCGCTCTTTCCATCCAGAACCTGTTCCTGGTCGTCGCCGGCTGCATCATCGGCACCCTGATCGGCATGCTGCCGGGTCTCGGTCCCATGTCGATCATCGCCATCATGATCCCGGTCGCCATCACCATCGGCGACCCATCCGCCGCGCTCATTCTCCTGGCCGGTGTCTACTACGGTGCCATCTTCGGCGGCTCGACCTCGTCGATCCTGATCAACGCCCCAGGGGTCGCCGGCACGGTGGCCACATCCTTCGACGGCTACCCCATGGCGCGCCAGGGCAAGGCCGGCAAGGCGCTGACCATCGCCGCCATCGGCTCCTTTGCCGGCGGCACCATCGGCGCCATCCTGCTGATGGGCTTCGCGCCGGGTCTGGCGACCGTCGCTCTTCTGTTCCACTCGGCCGAGTACTTCGCCCTCATGGTCGTCGGCCTGTCCGCCATCGCCGCCTTCGCCGGCACCGGCAAAGTGGCCAAGGCGCTGATGATGACCGTCATCGGTTTGATCCTGGCGACGGTGGGCGAGTCGGCGCTGTTCAATGCACCGCGCTTCACCTTGGGCCTGCAGGACCTGCAGTCGGGCTTCAGTTTCGTGACCCTGGCCATGGCACTGTTCGCCTTGCCCGAGGCCCTCTATCTGGTGCTCGACCCCAAGCGTGGTCAAACCGGCGAGGGCAGTGCCATCAAGGAACTGCGGGTGACCAAGGAGGAGGCCAAGAAGATCGCGCCCGTCATCGGCCGCCAGTCGATCCAGGGTTTCCTGATCGGTGTCATGCCCGGTGCCGGTGCCACCATCGCATCGTTCCTCGGCTACGCCGTCGAGCGCAACATCGCCAAGGGCGAGGAACAGGACGAGTTCGGCAAGGGTTCAATCAAGGGACTCGCCGCTCCAGAGACCGCCAACAACGCGGCCTGCACCGGCTCCTTCGTGCCGCTGCTGACCCTCGGTATCCCGGGATCGGGGACCACGGCGATCCTCTTGGGTGCCTTGATCGCGCTCAACGTCAACCCGGGTCCCCGTTTGATGGTCGACAATCCGTCCGTCTTCTGGGCCGTCATCATCTCCATGTACATCGGTAACGTGGTGCTCCTCATCCTCAACTTGCCGCTGATCCCCTATATCGCCAAGCTGCTGACGGTGCCCCGCAACTACCTGATCCCGTTCATCCTGTTCTTCACCATGGTCGGCGCCTACATCGGCCAGAACAACGCCACCGAGCTGCTTATTCTCGTCGGCCTCGGCGTCTTCGCGACGGTTCTGCGCTTCGCCGACTACCCGCTGGCGCCGCTGCTCATCGGCTTCATCCTGGGCGGCATGATGGAGAATAACTTCGCCCGCGCCGTCAATCTCACCGACGGCTTGGACTTCATGTACCAGCGCCCGATGACCCTGGCGCTCCTGATCATCAGCCTGCTACTGATCTTCCTGCCGGCCTACCGCCGGCGCCGCGCCAAGGCCCTGAAGGACGGGGTGGCGCAGGGGGATTGACGTGGTTCGGCGGGGGCCGCTTTAACTGACCAGCGGGCATCCACGTTTTACGAGTGGTCCCGCCGCGATCCCGCCACGGCAGTCATTTCGCCTCACGTGGGGTGACGTCTGCTTTTCGATCGGATTTACGACATTCCGTCATCGTGGCGGCACCGATCTCTCTAGCCAAAGGCGGACCACCCCTGCAGCGGCGGAGGATGTCTGCTTTCGGCCCGTACGATTCTCGCATTATGGGTCAATTCACACGAAGCCGATATGTCGATAAAATCCCGAAAAGAGTAAGCCCGCGTGTTTAAACTACCGCGTGCATCATAGACTGTTGTCTTTAGATGTGGATTATCCAGTCATGCAAGAACTACTCGTTGCCTCCAACTTTCCTGCAGCCCTTTCCGAGCAAATGCGGCGGGACGATGGGGCGACGAGACACCAGGCGATGCCGACGCCGACGGCCCGGCGGTGACGGATGGCATCCGCCGTCCCCCAGGCGACCCGCGTGCTTCAACTGGCCCGACGGGGAGACCGTGAGGGTTTGGGTGCAGTCCTCCGCCGCAACCCCGACCTGCTGAACAAGCCAAGCGACGGGCACAACCGGACCCTGCTGTGGGAGGCGGCCCACGCGGGCCGGGTCGACATGGTGCGGTGGCTGGTTTCGGAAGGTGCAGACGTCGACATCCCCGGACGCTATCGCAGCGAGACGTTCGTCCTAGTCAAACCCTATACGGTCGCCGTTCTTCGAAAGCGAACCGAGATCGCAGAGTTCCTTCTCGACCCCGGTACAGTCGTCGACGTCTACACCGCCGCCTTCCTCGGTGACGACGACCGGGTCATGGCCGCCGTCGGCGACGACCCGGTGATCGTCAATGCCGACCAGCCGGAGGAAACCGTGTGGCGGGTGACGCCACTGCATCACGCCCTCGCCGGCGGGCACGCATCGATTGTGTGTGCGCTCCTCCGACACGGCGTAGCGGTGGCGGATCATGCCGCCCTCGCCTTCGACATCGCCGGCCGGCCGGCCCGGACCGACCTCGTCGACCTGCTGCTGGACTCCGGCTCCGAACCGATGGCCGCGGATGTCTTCTCTGTTGTGTACGCCGGCGACGACGGCCTGGCGGCAACGTTCTTCGGGCGCGGACTCGACCCCGACAAGCCCACGGCCGGCTGGCCGCCGATCGTCTATGTCTGCCGCGGCGACAAGGGCGAACACCCGGACCGGGTCCGGATTCTGCTCAGGCATGGGGCCGACGTCTCCGCCAGTGGGCCGCGTAGCGTTACGGCGCTGCATGCCGCCGCCAAAGCCGGTTTCGCGACCGTGATTCCGCTGTTGCTCGACGCGGGGGCCGATCTATATGCCCGAACGGACGCCGGTGCCACGCCCCTCGAACTGGCAATCAAACACAAACGCCGCGCGGCCGAGGCCGTGCTGCGGAGGGCGATCAAAAGCTCCTGATCGGGGGCCGTCCGGCGACGCGATGCGGGCGCCGGCTCGTCTATTTCTTCTCCGACCGGTAGGTCTCGAAGCCGTCATAGTCGGCCCGGGTGTGAATGGACTCATAACCGGCCGATGCTCGAGCGCCGGTTCGCGGACCGGCGACCGGAAGCCTTATTGGGACGGAATTGAGCCCATTGTTACTGTTTTGGCGGCCGGGTAGTCTGACCGCAGCTGTTATCTTGGGATCGGGAGTCCGAATTGTTTACAGCTGTCGCGATGATGGGACAGTCGTGGATCGGAATTCCATCCCGCCTCTTAAACAACATCCGTCGAAGCTCTGCACGGCACCCGTTCATCTGGGGCGGCGGGCTGATGATCGTGACAACGGCGCTGTGGGCGTTGGCCTTCGCTGCGCCGCTCGCGATTCCGTCCGCATCTTCGATCGAGATCGCAATGGGGCGGTTCATCGTATACGGTTTGATCTCAGTCGGCCTCTTTGGGTTTGGCCGTTTCGCCGCGCTTCCTGGGCCGCTGATCCGCCGCGCCGTAGCCTATGCGCTTGCCGGAAATGTTGTTTACTACGTGCTGCTCGTCGCCGGCATCCAACTCGGCGACGCGACGATGGCGGTTTTAATTATCGGCATGCTGCCCGTGACGGTTGCTTTGGCCGGACGAACCGAGAAGCCGCGCAACCCACTTGGTACCGTGATAGGCCCATTGTCCGTGTTCGGAGCAGGGCTCTTTCTTTTCAATGCCGCGAAGACAGATTTTTTTCGAGACCTTGGGGCTCTGTCACCTGTAGCGATCGTCTGCGTGACGGCGAGCCTTGTGATGTGGACTTGGTATGCCGTGAGCAATGCGCGTTTTCTGAGGTCGACGAACACCATCTCCGAAACGGATTGGAGCTCGGTTGTCGGTATTGCATCGCTCGGCATCGCTCTGCTGGGGCTTCCGCTCGGCTGGGCTTTTGGCCTCGCCCGCAACCCATTGTCGCTGGACCTGGCAGAGCTGTTCGATGTTGCGGTTTGGAGTGTCATCTTGGGCGGAGGCTCGACATGGTTCGGAACGGTACTGTTCAATAGAGCGTCGAAACTGCTAGAGACGTCGATACTCGGCCAACTTATCGTCTTTGAGGCCGTGTTTGGCGTCCTCTACGTGTTTGTATTCTCGGGCTCCGCACCGTCAGCATGGAGCCTCGCCGGTATTTGCATCGCGCTCATGGGCGTTTGGTGGTCGGTGCGATCTGTCGAGCGAAGCTGAGCCGCGAGGCCACTCTTGGACGGATCCGGAATGTGAATTGGGATTTCAAGCAGCCAATGCAATATCCAGTCAATCGGGTGCTGATCCTCTGACGCCCGCTTTCTGATCAAAAAAAGACGTTCACCGCAACATCCCTTATCGGCCGCTCCTGGGATACGGCCGCCTTATCGGTGGCCGACCATCGACGCCCGTTGTGTAGTAAAAAGCGGCCGTCCGCCAAGTCCCGGCATAGGGAACCCTGCGAAAGGGGGTGTTACGGCTCCTCCGGCGACGGCCCCTTGATGTCGACCTCGCGGGACGCCTTGCGCAGTTCCGAGATGGCGTGGTCGAAGAAGGCGTCAAGGCGGTCCTTCATGTCGTCGGACAGCCTGAGCAGTTTGGAGCGTGCGTCCATGGGATTGTCGTCTTCGACCAGGAGCCCGTGCTCGAGGGCCACCTCCACGTACTTGCCGGCCGTGTGCGGGCTCTTGATTCCGGTCATGAAGCCAAGCGCATCGGTCTTGCGGACAGGCCCGCCGGTCCGCCAGATCCGGGTCAGAAGATCCCAATAGGCGGCCGAATAAAACTCCGTATTGCCCTCGAAGACATCGAGCCAGTTGACGCCGACCTTGTCGGTGAAGGCCATGTAGACCTGATGCTGAGCGTTGTTGTAGGTGAGGGCCACGGTCCGTTTGTCTCTCATTAGGTCTTCCCGGCCGTCTTTCGGTTCTTTTCAGAATCGTAACAAAAACATGCGTAAGTGCAAATATTAATCACAAATCTATGATCGTAGACGAAATTGCTGAGTACGACGCGTTCCGATCATCCATTAACCCTCTGAAAAACAGTATAAAATATTATAATAGAGGAAAGTATATACAAATTTATATTTAAAAATTGACATTAAAAATAAATGCAGTTATGAATATAAAATCATTATGCATGAACGAATTTGGCCGTGGTGATTCGCATGGAGGAGCAAGCAATGACAACGAAATGGACCGGTATCGGCGGGAAATTGAAAGCAGCGGTGGCGGTTCTCCTGGTCGGTGTGCTGGCGACCGGCTGTATCACCCAGAACGCCGGTAACAAGGAACTGGCCGGCAGCCTGCTCGGCGCCGGGCTCGGCGGTTGGGCCGGATCCAAGGTCGGCAGCGGTAAGGGCCAATTGGCGGCCGTCGCCGTCGGCGCGCTGGCCGGCGGGTTGCTCGGCCAGAACTTCGGCCAGTCGCTGGACCGTGCCGACCGCCTGCACCTGGGCCGCGCCCAGTCCCGGGCCGAGGCGGCGCCCTTGGGCGAAACCATCGCCTGGAGCAATCCGGATTCCGGCAATTACGGGAACGTCACCCCGACCCGCGACGGCTATGACAGGACCTCCGGCGCCTATTGCCGCGAATACCATACGGAAGTCTACATCGGCGGCGAGCGCCGGGACGCCTGGGGCACCAGCTGCCGCCAGCCGGACGGTTCGTGGCGGATCGTCAGCGCCGACTGAGCACTTACGTTTGGCACGGCGAGACCGGCATTCGGACGACGGCCCCGCGCTCCCCGGGGCCGTTTTCTTTTGTGTCCCGTGAAGATCACCCGTGAACATCGGTTTTGATCGGACCGCCACCCGGTGCTATCGATGCGCACTGTTCCGGTTTGCCGCCCAGGATATCCATGAACCTGATTTTCGATCTCGACGGCACGCTCACCGACCCGGAGGAAGGGATCGTCGCTTGTATCCGCCATGCGCTTGAACGGCTCGGATATGCGGAAAGGTGCGAGGGCGATCTCACCTGGTGCATCGGCCCGCCGATCCGTGAGTCCTTCTGCAAGCTTCTCGACAGCGACGACCCAGCGCTCGTCGAGGAAGGCGTGACAATTTACCGCGAGCGTTTCGCCGCCAAAGGCCTCTACGAAAATCGCGTCTACGACGGCATCCCCGAACTGCTGGCCCGGATGACGGGCTGTTCCTCGCCACCTCGAAGGTGCGGCTCTACGCCGTCGAGATCCTGCGCCATTTCGGGCTCGACAGCCATTTCCGCGGCGTCTACGGCGCCGAGATGGACGGCCGGCTCAGTGAAAAGCCGGAACTTCTCGCCCATCTCCTGGAGACGGAGGACCTGCGGCCCGGCGAGAGCGTCATGATCGGCGATCGCCGCCACGACATGGTCGGCACGCGGGCCAACGGTATTGCCGCCATCGGCGTCCTCTACGGTTTCGGAGATGAACGGGAACTGAGATCGAGCGGCGCCGATCACCTGTGCCGGGTACCCGGCGACATCGCCGCCGCCGTCGCCGCCCTTTCCTGAACCGCGGCTTTTGATAGACTGGCTCAGGATTCCCCCTGAGAGGACGACGATGGACGAACCCGCATCCGGCACCGTCAGCGCGGCGCTGTTGATCATCGGCAACGAGGTGTTGTCGGGGCGCACCCGCGACGCCAACCTGCAGTACCTGGGGAGCGAGCTCAACGATCTCGGTATCCGCCTTCTCGAAGCCCGCATCATCCCCGACGTCGAGGACGAGATCATCGCCGCCGTCAATCGACTCCGGGCGAAGTACGACTACGTCTTCACCACGGGCGGCATCGGACCGACCCACGACGACATCACGTCGGCCTCGGTAGCAAAAGCCTTCGGGCTCGATCTGGTCCGCGATCCGCGCGCCGTCGCCCTGCTGGAGAGCCATTACAAGCCGGAAGACATCACCGAGGCGCGCCTGACCATGGCCGATGTTCCCGAGGGTTGCGAGCTCCTGGACAACCCGGTCAGCAAGGCACCGGGTTTCCGCGTCGACAATGTCTATGTGCTGCCCGGCGTACCGCGGATCATGCAGGCCATGTTCGAAGGGTTCCGCCACAGGCTCGCCGGCGGCCGGCCCATGGCCTCGGAAACCATCGTCGCCCATGTCCAGGAAGGCCAGGTCGGCGGGCCCCTGGGCGGTATCCAGGCCGACAATCCGGACCTGGAAATCGGCAGCTACCCCTTCGTCCGTGATGGCAGGTTGGGCGTCAGCCTGGTCGTCCGCGGCCCGGACCCGGAGCGCGTCGCCTCCGTCGCCGAACGGGTGCGCGGCCTGGTCCGCGACCTCGGCGCCGAACCGCTGGCCGACCACGCTGGGGTCGATCCCCTGAAATGAGCGGTCCTCGCTGGTGGCGGTCGACCCGGCGTTGGCTGGCCGGCGAAAAGCTGCATCGACACGAACGGGACACCATCCGCTTTCTGCTCAAACACCTGGCCGGCGGCCTGACCGGCGCCTCTCTTCTCCTCGTTGCCATCCTGCTTTTCGATGTGGGCGGCATCGGTTCCTTGGTCGCAGGTTCGGAGACACCGGTGCTCGGCGTCTTTCTGATGGGGTTCGGCCTGGCCGTGACCTTCGGATCGGTGGCCATGGGCATCGGCATCATGAGCCTGGGCCAGGAGCGGGATTCCGACCCTTGATCTTTTGATATTGAATTATCGCTCGATGACGAACTGGGAGATATCGAGCCTGTCCTGCCAACCGGCGCGGACCAGTTCCGGCACCTCGTGATCCTCTTCCGGGTAGCCGACGCAGAGGTAGGCGACCAGCTCCCAACCGGCCGGCACGTCGAGGGCCTGGTTGATCCGGTCCGGCTCCAGGATCGACACCCAGCCGACGCCGATGCCCTCCGCCCGGGCCGCCAGCCACAGGTGGTTGATGGCGGCGACGACGGAATAGTTCAGCGTCTCCGGCATGGTCTTCTGGCCGAGGCCGCGGCCGACGTCGGTTTCGGCGTCGACGAAGACGGCGAGCTGCACCGGCGCCTTGTCGAACCCCTCCAGCTTGAGCTGGGCATAGAGCTTGGCCCGTTCGCCGTGGTAATCGGCGAGTGCGTCCTTGTTACAGGCCTCGAAGCTCGCCCTGACGGCGGCGCGGCGGTCCGGATCGTTGACCTTGACGAAACGCCACGGCTGGCTGTTGCCCACCGAAGGAGCCAGCGCCGCCAGGCCCAAGAGCCGGTCGATGACGTCGCCGTCGATGGGATCGCTGCGGAAGCGCCTAACGTCGCGGCGCCAGCGGAACAGGGCTCCCAGTTTTTCCTTGAAAGCGGCGTCGAAATCGGGTGCGTGGAATTCGCCAGGATCGTCCATGTCCGCCAATCTATGGCGTCGGTCCGGCAAGTTCCACGAGAAAGCGCGGCGCCCTAGAAACGGTAGCCCAGGCGCACACCGAGCGTGTCCATACCCTCGTTGGGGTCGGCGAGCCAGGCGTTCGACACATGGTCGAAGAAGGCGGAGATGCTGTATTGGTTGTCGAAGCGGTAGCCGAGCTCGATGGGGAAATAGAAGAGCGCCCGCGAACCCAGCGCCTTTTGGTCATTGTCGACAAGGTCCAGCTCGCCGGAATGGACGGCACCTCCGATGCCAAGCGAGAAAAACAGATTGTCCGTGGGCTCGATCTCCCAGCGCGCTGCCAAATAACCCTTCGAGGTGTCTCCGGCCGAGTTGAACGACCCGCCCAAGGCCGGCCGCACCGTGCCGCCGAGCGCCTCCAGGTGCGGCGTGAAGATGAATTCCAGATTGGCGTCGACGCCTGATTCCCGGTTGAAGCCGCTCCACAGACCGTCGGTGTCGTGATCGAGGACGCCGGCCCGCACCTCATAGACGATGCCGCCGCCCGCGTCACCGTCGGCGGCAAGCGCCGGCTTCGGGGCGATCAAACATGTGAGGGTGAGAGCAGCGATCAAGCAGAGAAGGTTGCGGTCCATGGATGAGTCCTCTGGGCGAAATCAACCCAACCATTTTGCGCCACAAGGTTTAAGAATTCCCTTCGGCACAGACTGGTTGGCGCCCCGCCGCGCTTGCCGAGGGCCGGGCAGCGGGCTAGTTTTCCCGCGTCACTGGGGCGATCCCAACCTGCCCCGGGCGGCTGAGAGCGGGCGTGGTGAAATTGGTAAACACAAGGGACTTAAAATCCCTCGGCCTCACGGCCTTGTCGGTTCAAGTCCGACCGCCCGCACCATCCGCTTTCGCTTGCGCTGCAGCGCGAAAGCGGTGTGGCGTTGGACAAACGGATGCTGCGCCGTAACGACGTGATGGCGAGCTCTCAAGCGATCCGTCTCCATCCTGCAATGCACCAAGGCGCTGGTCGCTTAACCTTTCCCTGGACGGAGTCCGGTTCCGGCAAATAGGGTTGTTAGTGTCTCCGGCGCGGCCCGGAGCGAACGGAAACGGGGGAGGGCTCATGAGCATCAAACGGGTGCCGGGATCGGCGAAAGGTCGGGTTCGGGCGGTCAATCATGCGGGCACTGTCTTCGCCGTGGCGACGGCCGGCAGTTCTTCGACTTCGGTTGGTGAACAGACGCGCCTGACGCTCGCGGCGTTGGACAAGAACCTGGAAGACGCCGGCAGCGACAAGACGCGGATCGTGCAAGCGACCGTCTACCTGGCAGACATGGCGACCAAGCCGGAAATGGACGCGGTCTGGTGCGAATGGATCGGACCCGCGGAGAACTGGCCGCAACGGGCCTGCGTCGGGGTCGATCTGGCCGGTGACGATCTGGTCGAGATCGTGGTTCAGGCGGTCGCCAAGTAGAGGGCAATCGATGGGCCGGCGTCGCCGCCAGCCGTGTCACCAGTTCGCGGTTGTCCCAAATCCATTCGTCGGATAGGACTACGCCGCGACAAAACCACCGGAACCCCATCCATGCCCACTATCCACATGATCTGCGGTCCCGTCGGGGTCGGCAAGACGACCTATGCGGCGAAGCTGGCCGCCGACATCGGCGCCGTTCGCTTTTCCATCGACGACTGGATCTCGGAACTGTTCTTTCCCGACGGGCCGATGCCGCTAACCTACGATTGGGCGGTCGAGCGGGCCAAGCGGTGCGAGGCGCAGATCCTGGCCGTCTCCCGGGACGTGCTGGCCTTGGGCACCGACGTCATTTGGGACTTGGGCTTTATGGAAAGCGCCCAGCGCCGGCGCATCCTGGATGACGTCGGTAACTGGCCCTGTGCGGTGCGCCTGCACGCCCTCGAGGCACCGACGGACATCCGGCGCGAGCGGGTGCGGCAGCGCAACGTCGAGCGCACCGACGGCTACGCCCTCGAGATCACCGATGAAATCTTCGACTTCATGGAAAGCCGATCCGAGCCCGTCGACGACGGCGAAGCCGACGATTTGGTCCGAATCGACAACGGTTAATGCATATTGAAACTATTTTATTTGAACGAAAATTCCGTTATCGTGCCGTTCCTGCACCGGATATTCGGGAAAACACGGTCGAATAACCCGAAAACCGGTCAGAAGGCAGGAGCGACATCGGTTTGGGCCGCAATAGGATTGGCGCCTTGACGCTCCGCTTACGCCACGTTCTGGCACTTGCTTTCGTCTTGATCTCGACGGTTCCCGTCTTGCTGTTGGGGACCTGGGTCGAACGGTCCGTCTTGGACCGCGAGATGGCGACGGTCTCCGAGAAACACCTGCTGCTGGCCCAGAACCTGACCCGCGGACTCGACCGATACGCGGAGGACAGCAAATCCGTATTCACCTTCCTGTCGGAGACGGCCGGTGCCGGTGCACCGGCCGCCGCCGTCGTCGAGCTGGCCCGCCGGATCGGGTTCCGACACTTCTGTTTCCTGGACGCCGATGGCCGCGTCTACGTCAACTGGAAGATCACGGACGACAGCCGCAAACAGCTCTCGCCCGAAATCAAGAGACGGTTGCTGGTGGCGGCCGGTGCGGAGCCCGCGTTCAGCGACGTCATGGCCGACGCGACCGGCCGGCCGACCCTGTTCCTGACCCAGCGGCTGGCGTCGGGCCGGACCGCCGTCGCGGCCCTTAGCCTCGATTACATCCGCCAATCCCAGAAATCGATCGCCTTCGGGCGCAAGGGCCACGCGGCGATCGTCGATCGCAGTGGCAACGTCATTGCCCATCCGCGCGCGGATTGGGAACGCCAGATCAAGAACATCTCAAAGGTCGAGCCCGTCGCCGAAATGATGCGGGGGCAGTCGGGCGTCACCACCTTCTTCGCCCCGGCCGTCAATATGGACATGGTCACCGGCTACACCACGGTCCCGAGCACCGGGTGGGGGGTGATGGTGCCGCAGCCTGTCGAGGAGTTGGAGGACGGTGGCCGATCAGGTCCACCGCATGGCCCTCGGTGTCGTCATTGTCGGCTTTATCGCGGCGGCGTTGATCAGCTGGCTGCTGGCCGGGTTGTTGACCGGCCCAGTCCGTGCGGCAATCGCCGCCGCGCAGGACCTCGCCAAGGGCAACTTCGACACGCAACTCCCCGCTGCCGCCAGCGGCGCGCCGACGGAGTTCCAGGAATTGGGAGACGCTTTCAACAGGATGGCGCAGGACGTGGCCGCGGCCAGCCGGCAACGCGACCGAGCCGAACAGGAATACGCACATGCCTTGTTCAGCGCTGATCGCGCCAGCCGGGCGAAATCCGCGTTCCTGGCCAACATGAGCCACGAACTGCGCTCGCCTTTGAACTCGATCATCGGTTTCTCGGACATGATGAACCGGAAGACCTGGGGGCCGCTCGGCGACGATCGCTATGCGGAATACGTCGCCGGCATCGAACGTTCCGGCCAACATCTGCTGGCGATCATCAACGACATCCTCGATCTTTCGAAGATCGAAGCCGGTGAAACGGCCGTCGAGGAGGATGAAATCGAGATCGGCGAAATCGTCAACGATTGCCTGACCATGCTCGCCAACAGCGCGCAGGAAGGCGGTGTTCGACTGCAAGCCGTGGTCCCTGAAGATTTTCCGAGGCTTCGCGCCGATCAACGTCACGTCGCGCAGATCATCCTCAACCTGGTTTCTAACGCCATCAAATTCACGCCGTCGGGCGGCCGTGTCACGGTCGGCGCCTACGTTCGCCCGGGCGCCGGTATCCAGATCGCGATCACCGATACGGGTGTCGGGATCGCGAAAGAAGATGTCTCGAAAATCTTGCTCCCCTTTTCCCAGGTTGCCGTCCACAAGATCCGCGGTAAGCGCGATGGCACCGGTTTGGGATTGCCAATCTGTAAGTCCCTGATGGAATTGCACGGCGGCAGCTTGTCCATCGACAGCAAGGACGGTCTCGGAACCTCGGTCGTCGTCGCGTTTCCGTCGGAGAGGACCATCGCGCCGCAATAAGATCTTGTGATCTCGCTTACGAGAGGATGACCGGCGTCGACAGGAGCCCGTCAATTTGAACGGTGTCAGACCTGGGTCAACCCATGGGTTTCCAGGATTTCGATCAGCATGCGCCCGGTTTTTTCCCGGTGTGCGCTGTGCAGCCGCTGGGCGGCACCGGCGTCGCCGCGCTCGATGGCCTCGAGGACGGCCCGGTGGTCGTCGATCGATGTGGTCGGTTTGGGGCGTAAGCGCAGGGTCAATATGCGCACGCGGTGCGATTGATCGATGAACGTATCGGTCAGGGCCACCAGGCGCTCGTTGTCGCTGAACTCGACGAGCAGGCGATGGAAGGTTTCGTCGGCTGCTGCCCAGGCCGCCAGATCATCCTCGTCGAGGGCGATTTGCATGTCGCTGATGGTTTGTCGCAGGCAGTCGATCTGGTCGGCATTCAAGTTGTGGCTGGCGGCGAGCGCCGCGGCTGCCGATTCCAATGCCGTCAGGATTTCGTAAATCTCACGCATATCGCGGATCGAGATCGGCTTGATGCGCATACCGTGGCGCGGCCAGATCTCGACCAGGCCTTCGTTGGCGAGACGCAGCAGGGCCTCACGGGTCGGCGTCCGGCTCATGTCCAGGAATTCGGCGATTTCCTTTTCCATGTAGTGCTGGCCGACGGCGAGTTCGTTGTCGAGGATTCGTTTCTTGAGCTCCCGGTAGGCCCGTTCCGCATAGGATTCGCGCCCGCCCTTTTGCATGGGTTTAATAGCTTGGTCAGCCATCGCCATTTCCGTCGCCGTTTTCACAACTTACCCCTATTCCTCGGGTCTATGGGCCAGCGGCCTCGAGGTCAACCCTCGACCCGGTTTCCGAGGACTTGTACACCGCTTCCTTGATCCGCAGATTGGTCAGGTATTGCGCCGCCGTGTTGACGACCGGCGCACCGCTGCGCAGATGTTCGACGATATGCCGGTTGGTCAGGTAGACGCAATCGCCGGCATAATCGATGTCGTTCCAGTCATAGGGGATTTCCTCCGCCGAGTTGCTGCCGAAACGGCGCAGCCGGATGGTCCCGTACCCGTCGAGAGAAAGCGTGCCTTTGGAACCCTCTATGCGCAACTCACCCATGGTGAGGCGACGATCGTCGGCGGCGTGGTCGGCAAGGCGGTTGCCGTCGAACACGCCGCGCCGGCCGTTCTCGAAATTGAACAGGATAATGGCGGCGTCCTCGCCGGCGATGGCCGGATTGAGCCGTTTCAGGTCGGCGTAGACGGAGGTCACCTCGCCGAACAGGTAACGGAACGTGTCGATCAGGTGAATCGCCGTCTCGAAGACCAGGAACCGCGGCATCTTCTGGAAGTAGGGTTGCCGGTCCAGATACGCTTCCGGGCCTTGTCCGTCACCGGGCCTGAGCCAAAAATGAACCTCGTAGGGGTCGCCGATGGCGCCATCGTCGATGAGCGACTTGAGCTTCGGATACCAGGGTTGGAAGCGGAAATCTTCATGAATGAACACGCGGCCGCCGCCGGCCGTGATGTCGGCGACCAGACGTTCCGCCTCGTCGAGGCTGGGTGTGAAGGGTTTCTGGCAAATCGCCGCGACGCTTCGTTGGACAGCGGCGAGGATTTTTGCCGAGTGGGTTTCCGGCGGCGTGATGACGTCAACCAGGTCGACGTCTACCGAATCGAGCATCGTCTCGAAATCCTCGAAAACCTCGGGAATACCGTAAAGCTCCGCAAACTCGTCGGCCTTGTCGCGGGTTCGATTGCAGATGGCAACCAGTTCGATTTCTCCGGCTTCGGCCATGCGTTTCCAACCGTTGTAGTGAAATTGGCTGAAATAGCCGCATCCGGCGGTGGCCACCCGTAATCTACCGCTCATTCTCTATACCTTCTGTTGTTATGCCGATAGGGCCGCCGAAGGTGTGGTCGCTGCACCAAGCGCACCCATAACGGCATCCGTAATTCTTTCGAGGCCGGCATCTCCCCCCAATTCCGTCGGCACCAAGCCGCCGGCTGCGAAGGCTTGATCGACGGAATCTCTGATCAATTCGCCGCCCCTGATGCAATCGGCGTTCTCGCGGGTCTCGCCGAGCCATTCTAGCATCATGGCGGCAGACAGGAACATGGCGGTCGGATTGGCCTTGCCGCTGCCGGCAATATCCGGCGCGCTGCCGTGACAGGGCTGGAAGACGGCGTGATCGTCGCCGATGTCGGCCGAGGGTGCCATGCCCATGCCGCCCATGAGGGAGGCTCCGAGGTCGGAGAGGATGTCGCCGAACATGTTCTCGGTGACCAGGACATCGAATCGCCAGGGCTGGCGCACCAGGTTGAGGGCCATGGCATCGACGTAGCTGCAATCGGCCTCGATGTCTTCGTAGCGTGCGGCTCTTTCACCGAAGACCTTGCGGAAAAAGGCGAAGGAGGTGAACACGTTGGCCTTGTCGACGCAGGTGACACGCCCGGGCCGGCCCTTTTCCTTGCGCCGGCGGGCCAATTGGAATGCGTAGTCGAAGAGTCTTTCCGAGGCCTTGCGGGTGATGACCATGGTGTCGGTGGCGGTGCTGTCGTTCTCGATCTTGCCCTTGCCGTGCGAGGCGAACAGCCCCTCCGTCGACTCGCGGACCAAAACCAGATCGATCTCCTTGGACCTGGGATCGGCCAACGGCAGGTCGAGGCCGGGCAGGAGGCGGACCGGACGGATGCCGGCGTAGAGGTCGAGTTCGACGCGCAAGTCCAGTTGCGGCGAGATCTCCGTGCCGTCGGGATAGCGGACGTCCGGCAACCCCCGATATCGTTGATAAACTCGTCCGAAAGAGTGTTTTGGGCGTCCGCTTCTATTAAGAGCGGACGTTTATTCGCCGCCACTGGCAGATGCTGCGGCGGTTTTTGGCTTTGGTTGGCGGTTTCGCTGGTT
>Ga0209561_1000154_pt1 | contig 20045 bp, 20 predicted proteins | sample WorMettrBAHAMAS2_FD_187393 | JGI IMG/M metagenome (GOLD analysis project Ga0209561, IMG submission 187393) | Marine gutless worms symbiont microbial communities from Max Planck institute for Marine Microbiology, Germany - Inanidrilus... | ecosystem: Host-associated > Annelida > Digestive system... | reverse complement strand
GCGGTCGTAAAGCGCGCGGTTCTCGACTGTCCACATCGGGCATCCCTCCACAAAAATCAGAAGATGCCCTCTTCAATCATGACCTATTCTAAAAAAACCGTTAACTTGCCGGACAGACACTAAGAGATGACCGCACCCGCAACCGCACGGCAGCTCTCCTTTCCCGGCTTCGAGGCCCAGCAGGACCGGTGGCAACGAGACTACGACGCCCAGATCGGCGACGACCGCCGGGTCACAAACCGCTCCGGCCTGGAGGTCCGGCCCCTCTACACGCCGGCCGACTGGTCGGGCGGGCGCTACCTGGACGACCTCGGGTTCCCCGGCGCGCCGCCTTACACCCGCGGCATCTACCCGACCATGCACCGGGGCCGCACCTGGAGCCAGCGCCAGCTCGTCGGCCTCGGCACGCCCGAGGACTACAACGAGCGGGTGCGGAACATGTTGGCGGCCGGCACCTCGGCCATCAGCCTGATCCCGTGCAACTCGGTGTTCCGCGGCGAGGACTGCGACGACATTCCGGCGCCGCTGCTGGGCACCTGCGGCACGGTGATCAACAGCGTCGAAGACATGGCGGTCTCCCTGGACGGCGTCCCGGTCGGCGACATCTCGACGGCGATGAACGACCCGTCGCCGTTCACCCTGCTGGCCTTCCTGCTCGCCACCGCCAAACGCCGCGGCGTGCCGTGGCAGCGGATCACCGGCACCTCCAACCAGAGCGATTGCATCTCGCACTACGTCGCCAACCACATGTTCTTCCGCCTTGCGCTTCCGGGCGCGCGGTGGGTTCTCGTCGACCACATCGCCTTCTGCCGCGAGCACGTGCCCAACTGGAACCCGCTGTCGGTGGTCGGCCAGCACATGCAGCAGGCCGGCGCCACCCCGGCCGAAGCCATGGGGCTCACCCTGTGCTCGGCCATCCAGTACGCCGAGGACTGTATGGCCCGCGGCATGGACGTGGACGAGGTGCTGCCGCGCTTCACCTTCTTCTTCGACATCTCCATCAGCTTCTTCGAGGAGATCGCCAAGTTCCGCGCCGGCCGGCGGATCTGGGCGCGCATCGCCCGCGACCGCCTCGGCGCCCGCGACCCGCGCTCGTGGCGGTTCAAGTTCCACGCCCAGACCTCTGGTATCGATCTCACCGCCCAGCAGCCGCTCAACAACATCGCTCGCGTCGCCACCCAGGCCATCGCCGGCATTTTCGGCGGCTTGCAGTCCATGCACACCGACGCCTACGACGAGGCGATCAGCTGCCCGACCGAGGAGGCCGCGCGCGTCGCCGTCGCCACCCAGAACATTCTCCGCGAGGAAGCGCACCTCTGCGACGTCATCGATTCGTTGGGCGGCTCCTACTACGTCGAGACCCTGACCGACCAGATGGAGGCCGAGATCGAGGCGGTGATCGCCGAGATCGACGCCGCCGGCGGCATGTACCGTGCGGTCGAGACGGGCCGTGTGCAGGCCATGCTCGGCCGCTCGGCGCTGGCCGCCCAGGAGCGGATCGAGTCCGGCGCCGAGAAGGTGGTCGGCGTCAACTGCTACACCGACGACAACGAAGCGGTGGCATCGCCGCCGCCCTACCGCCCCGACGCCGAGGCCATGGCCGCCCATGTTGAACGCTGCAAGGCCTACAAGACGGAGCGCGATCAGGGCGAGGTCGCGAAGGCCCTCGATGCCCTGGCCCGCGCCGCGAATGACGAGGCCGACAACGTCTTTGCCCGCGTCGTCGAGGCCGCCGAGGCCGGTGTCACCCATGGCGAGATCGTCGGCTGCCTCAGGCGCGAGTTCGGCTTCGGCGATCCGCTGATCGTCGAATAATGCCCGACGCCGCCGCCCGCGCCATCCCGCGTCCGCGGCTGATCGAGCGGCTGCGCGCCGGCGAACCGGCGGCGCTGGCCCGGGCGCTGACCCTGGTCGAGACCGGCGGCGCCGACGCCCAGACCCTTCTGCGCCAGGTTCACGACGGCCAGCATACCGACCCCGCCCGCCACGCCGTGGTCGTCGGCTTCACCGGTCCGCCCGGCGCCGGCAAGTCGACGCTGATCAGCGCCTACATCCGCACGCTCCGGGGCGAGGGCCGCACCGTCGCCGCGCTGGCCGTCGATCCGTCGAGCCCGAAGAGCGGCGGCGCCATCCTCGGCGACCGCGCGCGCATGGGCGAGCACGCCGTCGATCCCGGCGTGTTCATCCGCTCGCTGGCGGCGCGTGGACACCTGGGCGGGCTCACCCTCAACATCCACGCCCTGGTCGACGTGGTCGGCGGCGCCGGCTGGGACGCCATCGTCCTGGAGACCGTCGGCACCGGCCAGTCGGAGATCGAGGTCGCCCGGGTCGCCGACGTCACCGTGGTGATCAGCGCCCCCGGCCTCGGTGACGAGGTGCAGGCGATGAAGGCCGGCATCCTGGAGATCGCCGACGTCCTCGTCGTCAACAAGGCCGACCTTCCGGGCGCCGCACGGACCGAGCAGCAGCTCGGCACCATGCTCCACCTCCGCCCCGACGACGCCCCCGAGGTCCCGGTCGTCCGCACCGTGGCCACCGATGGCGACGGCCTCGAAGACCTCGTTGCCGCCGTCGACACCCGCGCCGCCACCATCACCCCCGCCGAGCGCGCCCAACGCGCCCGCGCCCACGCCGCCGACCTCATCGCCGAGGCCGCCGCCCGCCGCGTCCGCGACCAATTTCGCGGGCCCGATGCCGCCGCCCTCGACACCCTCAGCCTCCGCCTCCTCGCCGGCGAGATCGACGCCGACGAAGCGGCCAGGCTGGCGCTCGACGCTTTATGGGGAGAGCACGGCGAGGCCGCGTTGTCCTAAGCCGTCACAATGCCGCGCCGTGCCCCGCCGTCCGGCCGCTCCCCGGGCGCTGCCGACGCTGATGCCCGTACATCGGGCGGAGCTGTTCCGGCCGAATGCAGGCAATTGTGCGGCGTGCTGCGTGAATTCCACGCTCCACATTCATAGGCTAGGGCGCATTTCCCTCCCCTTGGGAATCCTCCGCGAATCTCGATAAGCGAAATACGCTTTAGCCTTGGTGCCCCGATCATAGGCGTGGATGTTCGTTGGCGCGCATACCATATTGACGCCAGAAGTAGGCTGCGGGGCACGAAATGCGTCGCTTGATCTTCGGAATAGTTACGCACGGGGCTGCGATAGCCGTTGGCTTCGCATTGGGGATCTATTTCCTGCCGATCCTCACCGCGCCCGATTCGCCTGATGCAGCGAAGCTCGAGGCGGGGGCGCAGGGTGCTCTGTTCAGAACCGAGTTCACGCGCGAGCTCAGGGGCAGTGATCTTTTGCACTGGGGCGAGGGCAGAGTCAGCATCACGCCGACGCAAATCGTCCATGAAGGACGCCTCGCTCCCGGACCGGCCTACAAGCTCTACCTCGTGAATCAGTTCGTCGAGCACGAGGACGAGTTTGTTCCCGTCAAAGCGACCGCCCAGTTGATCGGCGACGTCAAGACCTTCGAGGGGTTTCTGCTGGACGTGCCCGAGGGCGTGGATGTCTCGGAGTACACGACCGTTCTTATCTGGTGTGAATCCTTCGCAGAATTCATCACCGCGGCAAAGTACCGCTGAAACACGGGCATCTAGTTTGAGGTTCTCGCGGCCACCTCCATGGCCGACGAAAGAAATCTACGCCGCGGAGATCGAGCGTGGGCCTGGGGTCAGGCGTGGCCGTGCCACTCCGCTCGCCGCGCTGTCGTCGCGTCTTCTGCGCGGAGCAGACCGTTTGGGGCGCGGAAGCGGACACGGGCTGCGGGACGTGCGCCCGATCATCCGATCCCTCTCTCGACCAAGGCAAGCAGGTGGCTGGCCTCGCCGTCGATCCCTTCGGACAGGCGCGCCGCGGCGATGACCGGTGTCCAGGCGGCGAACGCATCGGTATCGACGCCCGTTCGCCGGCGATAGCGGGCGAGGTACGTCCGGCCGAACAGAGTGCGTCCCAGGGCTACGGCCGCGCGAAGGGCCGGGCCAAGGTCTTGGGGCGGCGGGGCGACGGAAAGGAGCAGATGGCTGCGCGCCGCGTCCGCCGCCCCCGGCCCGCGCGTCGCGTCGAGCCAGTCGATGATCACCGGTCCGCGGGCGCTGAGGATGACGTTGCCGGGATGAAAATCGCCGTGGCACAGGCCGCCGTTTTCCGGCAAGCGGGACAGGTGACTCAGCGCGAGTTACTTCACGTCCGCCGACAAGGCAGAGACGGTGCCGATGCGCTGGGCCAGCTTCGATTTGAGACTCGGCAGCGCCTTGATGCGTACGGCGGCCAGATCCGCACGCATGTCCGCGAGCAGCCGCGCGAGCGGAATCATGCGCTGGGGTCGGCTGAGCAAGCGGGTCACCAGGCTGTCGCCGTCGACACGCTCGACGATGAGGGCAGGCCGGCCATCGACCGCCGTGACGTCGAGGATGCGCGGCACCGGCACGCCCATGGCGGCCACAGCGCGGGTCTTGTCCGCCTCGATCTGGATCAGCTCGTTTGGAAATCCGGACCGCAAGACCTTGATCACGGCATCGCGACCCAGCACGTAGATGTCCGCCGTGCGGCCCTGTGCCAGCAAATCACCCAGCGCGGTCTTATGGGTGTTCAATCACAAATCCCGGTGCAACAGCGGCGCGATTTGGTGCCCAATAGCGATCCTTCCGACCCGTCGCTATCCGACGATCCGGAAGATCTCCCACCTTGTGGAGCCGCTGACGATCAGCGGCTCGAACCGTTCGCCCCATTGCTTGTGGTCGTCGCGCTGGGCGAGCCTCTCCCACTGCTCGTTGAGCGCGGTGAGATCGTCGACCCGCACGTTGACGGTGACCAGCGCTTCCTCGGCGCCGATGCTGCCGGTCATGATGGTGTAGTCGGTCTGCCCGATGCCGGCACCGACGGTCTGCCACCACTCCTTCACCGCGTCGATGGCGGCCTGCTTCATCCCGAACCGCGCCTTGAATTGCCAGCGTGCGACCATCATCGTCTTTCCCTCCCTGCCGTGCTTGTTCGATGGTTTGCCAGACGCGCCAGCCTACCGCGCCCGGGTCGATCTTTGCCAGTGTGGCTGATGGCATGCGAGCCTCGTCAGCGATGAGCCAGGTTCAGACTCCGGAACGGCATGCCACATCGGCTTGCTTCCCATCGACCGTCACGATCTCGGCGCACCGTCGCGGCGGTAGATGCCCATCACCACGCCGTTGGACGTCGTTCCCGATCTCACGAGCGTCAGGTCCTGTCGAGCAGGGTACTGGCCGAACAGGCGCTTCCCGGAACCAACAATGACGAGGAACGTCCAGAGCCGAACTTCATCGATGAGGTCGTTTGCCAGGAGCGTCTGAATCAGCTGCCAACTGCCATGAACCTGCACCAAAGGGCCCTCCTCGGATTTGAGCCGAGCGACCCCGGCAGCGACATCCCCGGTGATCGGAAAGGAGTTGTTCCAGTCGAGGTTATTCAGGCTGTTCGTCGCGACGTACTTTGTCGCGTTGTTCAGGAGGGCGGCTTCGCCGTCGTCATCGCCGATATTCGAGAAGTGCGGCGCGAATAGCTCGTATGTCTTCCGCCCGAGCAAGAGATCGTAGGGCTCGGCCATCGCCTCTTCTTTGACCTGGGCCATCACCTCATCCCAATAGGGCCAGGCCCATTCGCCATGCGTGAAACCACCCGACAGGTCTTCCTCCGGCTGCGCCGGCGCCTGCATGACGCCGTCGAGCGTCACGAAGGTCAGAATGGCAAGCTCACGCCCCGGTCTCGCGTCCATCACACTGTTCCTTCATCGTCAGCCGATCCGAAAAAGCGTTCGATACTGCTCAAGGCATCGTCCCACGCCCGCACCGAAACGCCTCGTTGCATCCGGCCCGCGCCAGATCACGACGTCACGTCGCGCCATCCGGTGCCACATTGGCTGGCTCACGGATCACCGTCCCCGCCCGTTTCCCCGAACGCCGCCAGCCGCCGGCGGATGCGGCGGGTGTGGCTGCCTTCCCAGTAGCGTCGTCCGCAGCAGGGACAGACGTTCACTGGCCCTTCACGCGCGCGGATGCGCGGCGGCAAGGATTCGACATGCGCCGGCGCCGCCGGTTCGAGCCGCGTGTTACAGCGGTTGCAGCGGCTCAACGGGGCGAGGGTCCAGTCGACGCCGGCGCGCCGGGTCAGCTCCTTTGCGCAGGCGTCGATGGCATTGCCTTCGAGCACGATGGTGTGGTCGCTGGCGTTGCGGATTTCGATGAGTTGTCGGTCGCGGGTCAGCAGGATTCGGCCCTGGGCCCGCGCCTGTTCGACCAGGTCGCGGTCCCGGCGGCCGCTCTCGGCGATCTCGGTGTCGTATCCGGCGATGCGCAGCCAGCGCCCCAAGCCGGCCAGCATCTCGTCGCACAGGAAGCGCCGATCGTCGGTCATCCGCGCCGAACATACAGCCATCTTCGGGCGACGGCAGCGGCGAGGGAGAGCGCGTCGCGGCTGCCCCCGGCCTCGCCCTTCTCGAAGTCGCCTTCGGCCACCGCCATCTGGTTGGTGACGTGGGCAAAGCAGAGAACCGGTTTGTCGCGTGCCTGGGCGAAGGCATAAAGGGCGGCGGCCTCCATTTCGACGGCGAGCACGCCCGCCGCCTTCGCCGCGGCGATGGCCGCCTCGGTCTCGCGGTAGGGCGCATCGGTGGTCCACGTCGCACCTCCGTGCACCGGCTGGGCACATCCCTCGAAAGCGCCCTCCATGATGTCCACAAGCATCCCGTCGACCTCGGAGAAGTCGGAGGGCGGCAGGTAGTGGTAGCTGGTCCCCTCGTCCCGGAGCGCCCGCTCGATGAGGACGAAGTAGGGCGTCGGCCCCACGGGAACGATCTGCCCGGCTGAGGTCATGCTGACCAGAAGCTCGCAGCCCGAAGCGAAGAGCTGCTCGGCGACGAGCACGGCGAACGGTGCGCCGACGGCGAAGCCGACGACGCCCAGCAATGTGTCGTCCCAGGTGAACTCCAGAAGTTCCGTGTGGTAGCACGCCCACGTGCCGCTCGGCTGTCCGATACCGTCACGATTGAGGTGGCGCACCATGTCGCCGTCCGGATCGAGCAGGCAGACCCGCGGCACGGCGCCGTCCGACCGTCCCAGCTGCCGCCGCCCCTCGCGCAGCAGGTTCTCGGGCCGGAACACCGACCGGTCCCCATGGCGCTTGGCCCGCAAGATCGGCGGCGGCGCGTTGTCGTCGCGGCTCACGTCCTCCCCCCCCGTTCATCCGGCTCGCACCCCCGGACGATAGCAGCTTCCTCTATGCGAAAAACGTGAGTGCGGCGGATACGATGGCCTCGGGCGCATCTTCCTGTATCAGATGTCCTGCCCCCTCCACCTCGCGGAACGCGCTGCCCGGGATCAGGCCGGCGAGGTGCCGTCCGCGTTCAAGGGGTATCCAGTCGTCCTCGGTGCCCCACAGCAGCAGGACGGGGCATCGCATCTCGCCATAGCGCCCCTCGACCTCGTCGGTATGCCGAAGGTCCATCTGGGCGATCTGGCGGTAGAAGGCGGGTTGGCCGACGTCGCCCAGCCATGGCGCGATGTAGGGTTCCAGGTCCGCGTCCGTCATCTCCCGGCGGATGGCGCCACGGATGTAGGCGCGGAGAATGGCGCGCTGGAGATAGTCCGGAACGCCGGCAAAGGCTTCTTCGTGCTGGCGCACGTGCTGCACGAACGGCGAGCCCCAGGGACGGACGGCGACGGCATCGAACAGCAGGAGCTTGGTGTAGTCGCAGCCGTTGATGATGTGGGCGCGCAGCACGGTCGCGCCGCCGAAGTCATGGGCAATGACGTTCGGCGCCGTCAGGTTCCAATGGTCCATAAGCGCCGCGAAGACGTCGTTCTGCACGCCGAGCGAAACGTCCTGGCCCTGCCGCATCTCGGACTGCCCATAGCCGAGAAGGTCATAGAGATAGACCCGGTAGGTGCGCGCCAGCTCACGGGCGATTGTTCGCCAGACATAGGATGAGAAGGGCGTTCCGTGGACGAAGACGATGGGGGCACCGTCGCCCAGGATGTCGTAGGCGATCGACTGCTCGTGGTAGTCGAACCGTTGCGTCAACGACCAGTTCGTATCGATCACGTTCCGCTCCCTGGTTCGCACCGCCGACGGTAGGCTCACGGGCGGGAGGGTTCAATACGCTCCGCTTGAATGGCGGCTCAGTCGATTGTGCGCGGCAGGGCAGGGCTGTCGGCGTTGCGCCGTACAGGGTCATGAAAAAGGTGTACGGACACGACCGGTTGCGCAATTGCGGCGCGGGGACCATCGCGTCTACCTTGCTTGGACGAACGCCGACGGCGATTCCGGCGCCTGAAACCCAGGCGTTGACTCACCGCGGTTTTTGAGTGGGGAGGGGGCTCATGATCGGTCGTGCGCTAGTGTCGGTTGTCGGGGGTGTCATGGTTTCCTTCTCGCTGAACGCAGCGTCGGCCGGTTCGGCGCATGACTGGCAGCGCGCCTCGCCGGCCGAGGCCGGGTTCTCCCCGGAAATCGGGGATACGCTGGATGACGCTGTCCGCAGAAACGAGCTCGCCAATCTCCACGCCGTCGTCGTCGTGCGGGGCGGGAAGCTGGCCCTGGAGCGTTACTACGAAGGCGTCGACGAACGACGCGGCCGATCCCTCGGCACCGTCGCATTCGGACCGGAGATCAAGCACGACCTGCGGTCGGTGACCAAAAGCATCGTCGGCTTGCTGTACGGGATCGCGCTGGCCGACGGACAGGTCGCCGATCTGGACCAGCCCCTTGTCGACCAGTTTCCCGCTTACGGGGATCTCGCCGCCGAGTCGGAGAGAAGACGAATGACCGTCTTCCACGCCCTGTCGATGACGCTGGGAACCGAGTGGAACGAGGACCTGCCCTACACCGATCCGCGGAACAGCGAGACCGCCATGGATCGGGCGGACGATCGGTACCGCTACGTTTTGGACCGGCCGTTCGCTGCGCCGCCCGGCAGTCGGTGGACCTACAACGGCGGTGCCACCGCGTTGCTTGCGCATATGATCAGTCAGGGGGCCGGGCAGCCGCTACTCGACTACGCCCGCGACAAGCTGTTCACGCCCTTGGGAATTACCGACGTGGAATGGATCGTCGGTTCGGACGGCGAGCCGATTGCGGCTTCGGGCCTGCGCATGCGGCCGCGCGACCTCGCGAAGATCGGCCAGTTGATCCTCGATGGCGGAACGTGGGGCGGTTCCCGCGTGGTGCCGTCCGAATGGCTCGACCAATCGTTCGAGCCAAGAATTCGGACGGACGACGATATCGACTATGGCTTTCATTGGTGGCTGGGCAAATTGAGGTCCAACGGTCAGCCTTGGATTGGCGCCTTTGGCAATGGCGGCCAGCGTCTTTTCGTCATCCCGAGCGTACGGCTCGTGGTCGTGATCACCGCCGGCAACTACAACAAACCAGACCAATGGAAGCTGCCAGTCGCCGTCATGGGAGACGTCGTCCTCCCGGCTCTGCGCGACGAGTAGGCTGTGTTGCCTCGGCCGTCCGGGCAGCCCATCTGTTCATCTATCGCTCAAACGATCGAAGGGACTGGGGATGAAGCAGATCACCGGCATCAACCACGTGGGCCTGCGGGTGCGGGGCCTGGAGACGGCGCGCGCGTTCTACGAGAAGCTTGGGTTCGAATTCATCGTTGGTCCCGTCGGGCCGGAGCCGGTCGCCATCATGGAGCACCCAAGCGGGGTCAACATCAACTTCATCCTCAACGCCTCCGTGGATGCGTCCGAGGCCAACGTGCTGATGGACGTGCCGGAGAAGCACGCCGGCTACACGCACATCGCCTTGGAAATCACCGACCGGCACGAGGCGCTCGCCCACCTGGATCGGGTCGGCATTCCGATCACCGAGACCGTCGAGCTGCCCGACGGCACGGTGTTCTTCTTCGTCCGCGACCCCGACGGCAATGTGATCGAGCTTCACCAGCCCAGGCCGGCGTGACCCGGCCTCAGAACAGCACGAAGGCCGGGTGGCCGAGCCAGTCGTGGATGCCGACGATCAGCGCGTAGAGGAGGCCGGCGACGGCCGCCACCCTTGCATCGCTGCGGAGCGAGCCCGCGGCGGGGACCTGCCATGGCCCCTCGGCCCGGCTGATGATCGCCATCTCGACGAGCGCCCATGTACCGAGCCCGCCGAACAGGACGAGCGAGGCCAGGTCGCCGTTGACCAGCAGATGGGCCGCGGACCAGACGACCACGCTGGTGAGCATGGGATGGCGGATCTTGGTCCGGATCACGCCCTTCACCCGGCCGGCATCGATCAGGACCAGGGCCACGAACATCAGCACGTTGTTGAGGTACCAGGCCCATTCCGGCAGGTCGTAGAGTGGAACGACCTCGGCCGCCCGGTAGCCGAAGATCATCAGGCCGATCCCGGCGGCGATCGTCACCGCGACCAGGGGCCGGCCCGCCTTTCCCAGTGCCTCGCGCTGCTTCGGCAACACCCGCTTGAACAGGTGGGCGCCGACCCAGAGCCCGACGCCGAGGATCAGCCAGATCAAGCGATCGCTCTCATCTTCGGCGCCTCGGCATCGCCGGCGCCGGCGCCGGCGGCGCCGGGCTTCGTCGCGACGATGAACACGGCCTTGCTCTTCTCCGGCTGCCAGCGGTGGTCGATCTGGAACCCGGCCTCCGTCAGGCTGCGTTCGAGCTCATCGGCGGTGAAGAACTTGACCATCGGCAGCAGCCCGAGGAAATGCCCGACGGGCAGGATGGCGCGGACCACCGGCATCCGGCCCTTCATGCAGACGGTCGAGGACACGAAGACCCCACCAGGCTTGAGCATCCGCCAGACCTTGGCGATGACTTCCTCCTTGTCCGGCAGGAGGTGCAGGATGCTGTGGCCCATGATGACGTCATAGCCGGCGTCCGGCGCCTCCAGGTCGTCGATGTTCGCCTGCTCGAAGCTCACGTTGGTGACGTTTCCGGCCTCCGCCTTGGCCCGGGCGATGTCGAGCATGTTCCGGGAGATGTCGACGCCGGTGATGTGCTTGACGAACGGCGCATGGATGAGGGCAGTGGTTCCTGTGCCGCAGCCGAACTCCAGCACCTCCATCTCGGGGCGCAAGTAGCCGCGGGTGACCTCCAGCTTTCGCTGGTAGGCCGCTTCATCGGCGACCGGTTGTTTCGCGTAGCGCTTGGCAATCCGGTCCCAGAACCGGCTCGGCTTGCTCATGGTCCCCTCCAAAGGGCTCGTTCCGTGTGTCTTGACGCTACATATCCATGCGTGATTAAAATATAAATTGCCGAAATTCGTTCATTTGATATACGAAAATGCATGGCTTGGCAGTCCATCGCCTTCGACTGGAATCAGGTCCGTGCCTTCCTGGTCACCGCCGAAGAGGGGTCCTTCTCGGCGGCGGCGCGGGCGCTCGGTCTGACGCAGCCGACCCTCGGGCGGCAGGTGGCGGCGCTTGAAGACGAACTCGGTGTGACGCTGTTCGAGCGGGTCGGGCGCTCCCTCTCCCTCACCCAATCGGGCCTGGAACTGCTCGACCATGTCCGGGCCATGGGCGAGGCGGCGAGTCGGGTGTCGCTAACCGCATCCGGCCAATCCCAGGCCATCGAGGGCCAGGTTCGCATCACGGCGACGGACATCATGTCCATGTACCTGTTGCCCGACGCCTTGAGGCGGCTGCGCGAAACGGCGCCGGGAATCCGCATCGAGGTGGTTGCCTCCAATGACCTCCGGGACTTGCTGCGGCGGGAGGCGGACATCGCCATCCGCCATGGGCGGCCCGATCAACCGGATCTGATCGCCAAACTCGTGCGCGAGACCACCGTCCACCTCTACGCCGCCACCGAGTACCTCGATCGAAACGGCCGCCCCGGGTCGCCGCGCGATCTGGCGGACGCCGTGTTCATCGGCTTCGACGACTCCGATCGATTGCTCGCGCGTTTGAACGAAGTCGGACTTCCGCTGACACAGGACAACTTCCGACTGTTCTCGGAAAGTGCCGCCGTGACCTGGGAGATGGTGAAGCAGGGATTGGGCATCGGCGTCATGGCCAAGGACATCGCCGACCGCACGCCGGGCGTCGAATGCGTTCTTCCGGATCTCGATCCGATCCCCGTTCCCACTTGGCTGGTCACGCACCGCGAACTTCATACCAGCCGCCGCATCCGGCTGGTCTTCGACCTGCTGGCGGAGTCCCTGGCAAGGGGCTGAACGCGGCTTTCGGGGCGGCAACGATCGCTAGGCGCACTCGATCAGCCAGTCCCGAACCCGTGTCATCGATGTCGACAGTTCGCGAGCTCTCGGCCACACAACGTAGTAGCCCTTGCCGGTGCGCAGCGAGTGATCGGTGACACGAACGAGCAGACCGGCGTCGATCAGGCGCTCGGTCAGGTGCCGCCATCCCAGCGCGATGCCCTGGCCCTCCATGACGGCTTGGATGACCAGCACGTAGTCGTTGATGACAAGTCCGCGCGTGCCCATGCCCGATTCGAGGCCGGCGCTGACGAACCAGTCATTCCAGTCGGCAGCGTCCCGATAGGGCTCTTCCAGGTGGATCAGGCGGTGCGCGGCGAGATCCCCGACGGTTTGCGGGACCGGCTGTTCGCGGAAGTAGGACGGGCCGGCGACGGCATAAATCTCCTCGTCGGCTAAAAGCATCGTATCGTAGGCGGGCCACGAGGCGGGCGTGCCGCCACGGATAGCGAGGGGGATGCCCTCCGAGACGATCTCGAGATCGCGGTCCGCGGTCTGAATTCTCAGGTCGATGCCGGGCACGTCCTCGCGGAACTGCTGGAGCCGCGGCATCATCCAGAACGAGGTGAACGCCGTCGACGCCGAGAGAGTCACGTGGGCGTCGACAGCCTGGGAGCGTAGCTCCTCGGCCGATTTCCGGATGTGCGACAGCCCCAGCGTGACGTCGGCGAAGAAGCGCTCGCCGGCGTCGGTCAGCGACACCTTGCGGTGCTCGCGGCGAAAGAGCGTCACGCCCAACTGCTTCTCCAAGCCGCGGATCGCATAGGACACCGCCGCCTGGCTCATGCCCAGCTCGCGGCCGGCGGCGGTGAAGCCGAGCAACCGGCCGGCAGCCTCGAAGACGATGAGCGCGCCCGCCGACGGCACCAGATGGCGAAGGCTTTGCATAAGATCAGTTTATGGAATCGATGAGAACTTTCCAGCGTTACGGTGCCTGCCGACGCCGATAATGATAGAGGGGGATTTTTCGGGAGTTCGTCCCATGCAGGCTGCCCAGGCTGCGAGGAAGGAGGGCACGGCCCGCCGACGGGAGCGCGGGGGACGCGCGGCGCGGCACGAAAGCCGCGCGCGCGGGCGGCAACAGGCCGGCCCGCCCTACATCGAGCGCACTATCCCCCCGTACGAGATCATGTCGGAGGACGGCCTCGTCCGCATCGAGGCGGCGGCCGACCGCATCCTTGCCGACGTGGGCATCGAGTTCCGCGGCGATCCAGTCGCGCTCGGGTACTTCAAGAAAGCGGGCGCCCGGGTGGACGGCGACCGGGTGCGCTTCGAGCCCGGACTGCTGCGCGAGATCCTGAGAACCGCGCCGCCGGAGTTCGTCCAGCACACGCGCAATCCGGCCAACAGCGTCCGCATCGGCGGCAACGCCGTTGTCTTCGCACCGGCCTACGGTTCGCCCTTCGTCATGGACCTCGATGATGGGCGGCGCTACGGGACCATCGAGGACTTCCGGAACTTCGTGAAGCTCGCCCAGTCAAGCCCCTGGCTGCACCATTCCGGCGGCACCATCTGCGAGCCGGTGGACCTGCCAGTCAACAAACGCCATCTCGACATGGTCTACAGCCACATCCGCTATTCGGACCGCCCGTTCCTGGGATCGGTGACCGCGGAGAGCCGGGCCGAGGACTCCATCGACATCTGCCGGGTGCTGTTCGGCGCCGAGTTCGTGGACGCCAACTGCGTCATCATGGGCAACGTCAACGCCAACTCGCCGCTGGTCTGGGACGGTACGGTGACCTCGGTGATCCGCGCCTACGCGCGGGCCAATCAGGGCGCCGTCGTCGTGCCGTTCATCCTCGGCGGCGCGATGGGGCCGGTGACCACTGCCGGGATGATCGCCCAGTCGCTGGCGGAAACCATGGCCGCCGGGGCGCTCGCGCAGTTGGAGCGGCCCGGCGCGCCGGTGGTCCTTGGCAACTTCCTGTCGACCACGTCGCTCCGGTCCGGCTCGCCCACATTCGGCACGCCGGAGCCCGCCGCCGGGTCCATCGTCTTCGGCCAGCTCGTCCGGCGGCTGAACCTGCCCTTTCGCAGTTCGGGCAATTTCTCGAACTCGAAGCTGCCGGACGCTCAGGCGATGACCGAGTCGACCCTGTCGATGCTGACGGCGGTCCACTGCGGCGCGAACTTCGTCCTCCATTCCGCCGGTTTCCTCGACGGCCTGCTGTCCATGTCCTACGGAAGTTCGTCATGGACGCCGATCTCTGCGGCGCCCTGCACACCTACCTGGACGGCGTCAGCGTCGACGACAACGGCCTCGCCCTCGACGCCTTCACCGAGGTCGGGCCCGGCAACCACTTCTTCGGCTGCGCCCACACCATGGCCAATTACGAGACCGCGTTCCGGGACAGCGACGTCGCCGACGTCAACTCGTTCGAGCAGTGGACCGCGTCGGGCTCGGAGGATGCCGCCGCCCGCGCCAACCGGTTGTGGCGGCAGAGGCTGGCCGACTACGAGGCGCCGCCCATCGATCCGGCCGTCGACGAGGCGCTGACAGACTTCATCGGGCGGAAGAAGTCCTCGATGGAGGACACGTGGCATTGAGCCCCGGACGGCGCCGGTCGGGAGCGGCACGGCGCACGGCTTCGATGATGTGACCGTGGGGCAACGGATGTCCGGCGATCCCCTGCTTCAACCGTTCGACCTGCGGCACCTGCGGCTCAAGAACCGCCTCATGACCACCGCGCACGAGCCGGCCTATTCCGAAGATGGCTTGCCGAAGGAGCGCTACCGGCTCTACCACGCGGAACGGGCCAAGGGCGGGATCGCGCTGACCATGACCGCGGGGTCGGCCATCGTTTCGCCGGACAGCCTGGCAGCCTTCGGCAACCTGCACGTCTATCGGGACGAAATCGTGCCGTGGCTGCGGGAACTCGCCGACGCCTGTCACGAACACGGCTGCGCGGTGATGATGCAGCTCACCCATCTCGGCCGCCGGACCAACTGGAACCAGGCGGACTGGCTTCCCATCCTCGCCCCGTCGCCGATCCGCGAGCCGGCCCACCGGGCGTTCCCCAAGGAAGCGGAGGACTGGGACATCGACCGGATCGTTGCCGACTATGGCGCCGCTGCCCAGCGCATCAAGGAGGCCGGTTTCGACGGGATCGAGTTCGAGGCCTACGGACACCTGATGGACTCGTTCTGGTCCCCGGCGACGAACCGGCGCGATGACGACTACGGCGGCTCGCTCGACAACCGTCTCCGCTTCACCTGGCGGGTCATCGATGCCGTTCGCGCTGCCGTCGGCCCCGAGTTCATCGTCGGCATCCGCATGGTCGCCGACGAGGACTGGGAGAAGGGCCTGTCGAGGGAGGAGGGGGTGGAGATCGCCCGGCGCATCGCCGCCTCCGGTACGTTCGACTTCATCAACCTGATCCGCGGCCGCATCGAGACCGACGCGCTCTTGGTCAAGGTGATCCCGATACACGGCATGCCGTCGGCGCCGCATCTGGACTTCGCCGGCGAGGTGCGGGCCGAGACCAGGTTCCCGGTGTTCCACGCGGCGCGGATTGCCGACGTCGCCACCGCCCGCCACGCCGTCGCGTCGGGCAAGCTCGACATGGTCGGCATGACCCGCGCCCATATCGCCGACCCGCATATCGCGGCCAAGATCATGCGTGGCGACGAGCACCGGATCCGTCCCTGCGTCGGTGCCACCTATTGTCTCGACCGCATCTACGAGGGCGGCGAGGCGCTCTGCATCCACAACGCCGCGACAGGGCGCGAGGCGACGATCCCGCACGTGATCGCGACGGCCGATGGACCCGCGAAGCGCGTTGTAGTGGTCGGTGCCGGTCCGGCGGGGTTAGAGGCCGCGCGCGTGGCGGCGGAGCGCGTGCATGATGTGACCGTCCTGGAGGCCACCTCGCAGGCTGGCGGGCAGATTCGGCTGCTGGTCCGGAGCGCGCGGCGCCGGGAGATGATCGGCATCGTCGACTGGCGGCTCGATGAACTGGAGCGCCTCGGCGTGCTCATCCGCTACGACACCTGGGCGGAAAGGGAGACTGTCCTGGCGCTCGACCCCGACGTCGTCATCATCGCCACCGGCGGCATCCCGCAGAACCCGCCGCTGGAGGCGGGCGACGATCTTGTCACGTCCTCGTGGGACATCATCGGCGGAGCGGTCGAGCCGGCGGAGCGGGTTCTCGTCTATGACGACTCCGGCGGCTACCAGGGCATGACGGCCGCCGAGGTGGTCGCCAACGCGGGCGCTTCGCTGGAGCTGGTGACACCGGAACGCTTCTTCGCCCCCGAGATGGGCGGCGTCAATCACGTCCCCTTCATGAGGACCTTCCACGAGAAGAGCGTGAGGATCACCATCAACACCCGGCTCTCCGGCGTGCGCCGCGACGGCAACATCCTGATTGCGACGCTGTCGTCGGATTTCGCCGAGGATTGGCGCGAAGAGCGCCGCGTCGACCAGGTTGTCGTCGAGCACGGAACGACGCCGATGGACGAGCTCTATTTCGACCTCAAGCCCTTGTCCCGGAACCGCGGTGCCGTCGACTACGACGCCCTGGTCAACGGTGGCGACGTGTTCCCTATCGCCGACGCCGACGCCGGGTTCATCCTCTACCGCATCGGCGACGCCGTCGCCTCGCGCAACATCCACGCCGCCATTTACGATGCCATCCGCTTCGGCCTGCGGTGGTGAGGCCAACACGGCGCAAAAGCGTTCTACGCGTCGAACGACAGCGGCCGTGAGCGATAGGCTTCGTAGTCGGGGACGATGCGTTCGTACTCGTCGGCCATCAGCGGAGACGAGATGACGAAGTCGGCGCTTGAGCGGTTGCAGGCGATGGGGATGTTCCAGACCACCGCCAGCCGCAGCAGCGCCTTGACGTCGGGGTCGTGGGGCATCGGCTGCAACGGATCCCAGAAGAAGATCAGGAAGTCGATCACGCCCTCGGAGATCTTGCCGCCGATCTGCTGATCGCCGCCCAAGGGGCCGCTCTGCAGGTTGGTGATCGGAAAGCCGAGCTCCCGTTCGAGCACCTGACCCGTGGTCCCGGTCGCATAAACGTCGTGGCAGGCGAGCAGGTCGCGGTTGAACTTCGCCCACTCCAAGAGATCGCGTTTCTTGTGGTCGTGGGCGACCAGGGCGATCTTCTTGCGGCTGCCGATGGTGATCGTCTGCACGATCTCGTCCGTTAGCGCCAGCTCGGCGGCCGGCCCGGACGCGGGTTCGGTCCCGCCGGCTTCGGCCAGCAGCACCCACGATGGGTTATCGTCACCATCAAATCCGTACATGGTCTCAACCTCCTTGTTCGGTTGACCAGGTTGGCTGACGGATCCTCCCGGTGAATCGAGCGGAATTCCGCGTCCGCCCGGTTTGGACGCGGCGAAGGTGCGATCGAGTCGATGTCAAGACAAGCGGCAAATGATTTCGGAAATCGATTGCGAATCGAGTGATGTAATATTGTCACGAGTGTAAATTAAAGGGCTGAAAGATGGAGAGATTTCGAATTGTGACAAGAATAAGGCAGAAGTTTATTGCAGTCTTGTGTGATAGAGTCCTTCAAATACTGCGTTCGGTGGTGGCGCCGCGAAACTTTCTTTCGGCACCCGCCGGCGCGGGATCGGTCAGGGCTCACGCCACCGGAGCGACAGCGTGCCGCGGCCCGTCAGCTCGACGGAGGTCCCGAAATCGCCGCCCTCGCGATCGAACATGTCCCGGAGCCAGTCGATATCGGCCGGGGATGCCCGCTCGAGGCGGAACCGGCGCATGCGCAAAGGGATCATGTCGAGGCGCAGGAGGTGCCCGGTGCCGGGTGCGACGCCGACCAGATAGAAGAGCGGCAGGTCGTCGCGGTACGCCTCGTATCCCGAGATTCCCTCGTAGTCTGTGATCAGGTCGCCACAGCCGTAAAGGATGGGGCGGTGCCGGTAGACCTCGATGCCCTTGGCGTGGTGCGAGGAATGCCCGTGGACAATGTCGATCCCCGCGTGGTCGATCAGCCCGTGGGCGAAGTCACGTTGCCGGTCGGGGACGTCGTAGCCCCAGTTCCCCCCCCAGTGGATCGAGGCAACGACGACATCGCCGGGGCGCCGGTCGGCACGGATGCGCCGCGCGATCCGCCGCACATCCTCGGGGCCGGGTTCGGCGAGGAAGGCGACGCCTGGACGGTTTTCCGTCGCCGCCCAGGCGTGGGGCACGCCGCTGGACGGCGCCGCGAAGGCATAAACGAAGACCCGGCCCTTGCCCGGCACGTCGAGGATCGCCGGCGCTTGGGCGCTACGCAGATCAGCACCGGCGCCCGCATGCTTGATCCCCAGCGCATCCAGTGTCTCCAGGGTTTCGAGCAGTCCCGCCGGCCCCCAATCGAGAATGTGGTTGTTGGCCAGCGTGCAGCAGTCGATGGCCGCGGCCTGAAGGCACGGCGCATTTCGCGGGCTCATTCGGTAGTTGATGCCCTTGGGCGCCGGTTCGGCGGCCGTCGTCACCGCCGTTTCGAGATTGACGATGCGGACGTCGGTGCCCAGCCGCTGGAGTTCGTCGAGGGCGTCCTCCCAGATGTAGGCGAAGTCCACCGGCTTTGGAATCGGACCGTTGGTCCGCTCGGCCAAGGCCACATACTCCCGGGCCGAGGTCACGTAGGGTTCGAAGAGACGGGGATCGACCAGATGGGGCAGGATCTGGTCGATGCCGCGGCCGGTCATGACATCACCGGCCAGCATCAGCGTGATGGCGTCGGGTCCGGCCGCCGGCGCGGCATCCTCGTGCGCCGACGCCGCCGGAGCGGTGGTTGTCGGGTTGCGCATGGTCATCGCGGCGAACGCCGCAACGGCGGCGCCCTTGAGCACGTCCCGTCTCGCATACCGGCCCATTGTCGGCGTCTCATCCGGCGTCCGCGAGCCAGCGCGGCAGGTCGGCGATCGACGGTACCCGGCCGGACGCGTTCACCGTGGGGTGGTCGTCGTCGCGCGGGCTGTATTTCCCAGTTTGGACCTGGACCGCCCTCAGCCCGGCGGCCAACGCACCGCCGATGTCAGCCTCGATGTCGTCGCCGACCATGACGACCTCGCCACGATCGAGACCCATGTCCTCGACCGCGCTCATGAAGAACGGCTCGGAGGGCTTGCCGACCGTCAGCGCCTCCGTTCCGGCCGCATACTCCAGAGCCGCCACGAAGGGGCCCAGGTCGAGGGCCAGATGCTCGCCGCGCCGGCAGAACCGGTTCCGGTGCAGCGCCACCAGCCGCGCCCCGTCGAGCAGCATGCGAAACAGGCCGTCCAGACGCTGCCATGTGAACCCGGTGTGCAGGTCGCCCATGACCACCGCCTCCGGCCTGTCGTCGACGAGGTCGAAGGCGCCGAAGTCCTCCGCCAACGACGGTGGCGCGGCAAGATGCAGGCGGCGGATGCCGTCGCGGGCCAGCAGGTGGCCGGCGGCGAGCGCCGGCGTGAACACTTGGACCGGCTCCACCTCGAAGCCCATGGCCTGCATCCGGGCGACGATCTCGCGACGAGGCTGGGTCGTCGTGTTGGTGAGAAAGCGGAGTGCCAAGCCGCGTTCGGTGAGGCAGCGGATGGTCTCGAGCGCACCAGGGATAGGGGCCTTCTCCTGGTACAGCACGCCTTCGAGATCGAGAAGCAGCCCGCGTGCGGTCATCCGAGCCCTCTTTCCGCAAGTTCCTGCCACCGCACCCCTATGGTGCTCCGATGGGTTCTTGCCCACGAGTTCTTTTGTCCCCCCGCGCCCCGACCGACCGTCGCGCGACCCCGCGAGGGCGGTCACCGCGTTCCGCGCCTTAGAGTCCGTCCGGAAAGTTTATGAGTAAACGCAGTATCGTGTGATCCGCCGCAGCATGAGCCTGATGGAGGCGAGGCGGATGAAGGCCAGGG
>Ga0209561_1000153_pt1 | contig 20098 bp, 11 predicted proteins | sample WorMettrBAHAMAS2_FD_187393 | JGI IMG/M metagenome (GOLD analysis project Ga0209561, IMG submission 187393) | Marine gutless worms symbiont microbial communities from Max Planck institute for Marine Microbiology, Germany - Inanidrilus... | ecosystem: Host-associated > Annelida > Digestive system... | reverse complement strand
CCTGCTCATCGAGATCGAAGTCGTAGAAGAACTTGCCCTGGTCGTCCGACAACCGCCCCATCATCGTTCCGCCCTCCACCGAATCACTCGGGAAACGGAATCACGATCTCAGAAACCGATCAACAGAGGTTTATCAACAGTATCGGCCAAGTGCTGACGCTGGATGGCACCGGCGATTTCGTACAGATCAGTCACGCCAGCGCGCTCAATACCAGCAACTGGACCCTCGAGGCCTGGTTCCAGACAACAGCCCATGCCGGATCCACCGACTCCGACATCGGGCGCCTCATCTCGAAGGCCCAGGCGACCGGCGGCAACCAGTACGGGCTTTACATTCGCTCGGGCAAGATCAACTTCGTCACCAACAGCCTCGACACCAATACCATCACCACAACCGATACCTACAACGACGGCAAATGGCACCACGCCGCCGGTGTCTACGACGGCAGCACACTGAAGCTCTATATCGACGGACAGGAAGTGGTCTCCGCCAACGCCACGGGTACGGCGCCGGTGCTCGACACCAACGACCTCTTGATCGGTGCTTATGAGGACGGTGCAGTCGGTGGCGCCGAGCAGTACTTCAATGGCAACATCGACGACGTGCGCATCTGGTCCGACGCCCGCACCGAGGCCGAGATCCAGGAGCATATGCACAAGACCCTGACGGGCTCCGAAAGCGGCCTCCTCGCCAACTACACCTTCGACGACGACGATCCCGGCGCCGGCAATACCATCCAGAGCGCCACCGGCAGCCACAACGGCACCGGCCAAGCCGGCGCCACCGTGCTGCCGGTCGGCAGCCAGGGCAACACCCAGGTGCTGAGCCTCGACGGCACCAGCGACTACGTCAGCTTGAGCACCGGTAGCGGGATTCACACCGGAACCTCGAATTTCACCTGGGAAGCCTGGGTCAAGTCCTCGACGACGTCGGGACGCATGGAAATCCTCGCCTTCGGCAACAATGTCGGCAACCAGGGCGCCGTACTGCTCATCCAGGATAGCAAGCTGCGCTTCGACCTGGCCGGGGTGGCCGGGACGAACAGCACCAGTTCGGTCGCCGACGGCACCTGGCATCACGTCGCCGTCACCTACAATCAGTCGACCGACGTCGCCAGCCTCTACATCGACGGCGCCGCCGCCGAAACCCACACCTTCACCGGTGCCGCCCTCAACATTGCCAGCGGCGCCGCCAATATCGGTGTCTCCCTCGACAACGCGGCTTCACCGTTCAACGGCCAGATCGACGACGTGCGCGTCTGGAACACGCTGCGCACGGCGACCGAAATCGCCGATAACTACAAGGCGACGCTGAGCGGCACCGAGGGCGGCGCGCTGATCGCCCATTACACCTTCGATGGCGACAAGACGGGAACCGGCCAAACCATCACCGATACGGCCGGCACCAGCACCGGCACCGGCCAGGGTGACGCCACGGTGGCGGCGATCACGGCCGGCGAGGAGACGGTGCGGGCGGTCGCTTCGACGCCCGTGCAATCGAATGCCCAGATTGTCAACCTGCCCGCGAAGGCCCTCGACTTCGACGGCACCAACGACAGCGTCGCCGTCGCCGATCCGGGCACGGCGTTCACCAACATGACCATCGAGGCCTGGGTCCACCTCGACACCCTGACCACCGGCGTCGACAACAAGATGCTGATCGGCAACCAGGGCTGGACGACGGCCGGCGACCTGCACCTGCAGTGGGTTGTCAACGACGGCAAGAAGAAGTTGAGCTGGGGCGAGAACGGCAACGTCAATCATTTCGCCCACGACTTCACCAACGACCTCAACAAATGGCAGCACATCGCCGTCGTCCGCGACACCGACGCCAAGGAGCTCCGGCTCTATCTCGACGGCGACCTGGTCGACAGCATCACCTTCACCACCTCGGCCACCGTCAGGCTCGACGACTCGACGACCATCGGCAAGATCGCCGGCGGGAACCGCTATCTCGACGGCCAATTGAGCGACTTCCGCGTCTGGCAGACGGCACGCACCGGCGACGAGATCAAGGCCAACTACGCCCAGACCCTGACCGGCAACGAGAACGGCGAGCTGATCATCAACTACCCCATGGACGAAGTCAGCGGCTCGACCCTCGCCGATACGGCCGGCACCGCCAACAACGGCACGGTTACGAGCGCCACCATCGTCGATGTCGGCAATACGGTCTTGGGCACCAAGATCACCATCACCGAGGGCGAGACGGCGACCGGCACCATGACGTCGAACGACGTCACCGGCACCGCCACCTATTCGATCACCTCGAACCCCACGCTGGGTTCGGTGGTCATCGATAGTACGTCGGGCCAGTGGACCTACACGCCGCCCGAGAACTACGCCGGCTCGCAGACCTTCTCGGTGCGCGCCACGGGCGGCGGCCTGACCGATACGGAAACGGTCACCGTCACCATATCGGCGGACGCGGAAAACGCCGTTCACGCCGGCGCCCTGCAGTTCGACGGCGTCAACGACTATGTCGACATCACCGGCGCGACCAGTGTCTACACGGGCACCTCGAACTTCACTTGGGAGGCCTGGATCAACACGTCTTCGTCGGGTTTGCGCCAGGACATCATCTCCATTGGTAACCACGCCCAGAACGAGACGGCCTTCTTCTTCGTCAACGACGTCGGCAAGTTGCAGGTCGATCTGCCCTACCAGGGTGGCGCGGCGAGTACGACCAGCGTCAATGACGGCAACTGGCACCACGTGGCCCTGACCATGAACGCGGCGAGCAAGGTCGCCACTCTCTATATCGACGGCACCGCCGACGGCTCCAAGACCTTCACCGGCAACGCACTCAACCTAGTTCAGGGTGACGGTGCCTTCATCGGCGGCGTCATCAGTTCCGACAACACCTACTTCAAGGGCATGATCGACGAGGTGCGCATCTGGAACACGCTGCGCACGGCCCAGCAGATTTCCGACAATAAGGACGAACAGATCTCGTCGTCTCAGGCCAATCTCGTGGCGCACTACCAGATGGACGACGTCAAGGGCGGCATCGTCCACGACGCCACGTCGAACGCTGGCCACGGCGCGCTCAATGGCCCGGGTCCGTCGCCGGGCGTGTTGACGCTGGACGGCACCGATGATTATCTTGATGTTCCGGACGCGGTGCTCAACAACCTCAGCGCCGGCACCATCGAGACCTGGGTGTTCCTCGATACCAATACCTCGGAGACCATCACGTCGAAGCAACACGACGGGGTCAACACCACGGCCGTGTTCAGCGTCGGTGACAGTTTCGGCGGTACCGCCGGCAAGTTGCATTTCCGCCCGTACAACGGCCAGTCGGCCGTCGGCTCGGCGACGGTTGCGACCGGCGAGTGGGTCCATGTCGCCGTCACGTTCAATTCGTCGGAAGCCCGGTTCTACGTCAACGGCACCCTTGATTCGACGGCGTCCGGCAATTTCTCCATCCCCAACATCGCCAACGCGACGGCAACCACAATCGGCAACATGGTCACCGGGAGCGGTACCTATATCGGCACCGGCAGCGTCAACTCCAGTCTCGACGGTAAGATGGACGAGGTTCGGATCTGGAGCGACGTCCGCACGGCGACCGAGATCCGCGACAACATGAACCAGGCCATCGAAGGTCCTTCGCCTAACCTGGTCGCCGTCTATTCCTTCGACCGCGACGCTACGGGGTCAACGGGCACGGTCCTCAACGAGCAGGGAACCACGGCGCTCAACGGCACGCGGACCAACGGCGCCACCGTCGAGAAAAGCGAGACGGCGCCCGTCAACGAGATGCCGAAACCGTTGAACGGCGTCACCGGCAACGTACTCGTCCTCGACGGCTCCAACGACTATGTGGATGTTGCCAATCTCGGTACCGGCGCTATCACAGGCGCTTTCACCATGGAAGCCTGGGTCAAGCCCGACAAGTTCGACGCCTACGCCGTGGTCATCGACCTCTTCGGCGGCACAGCGGGCGAGACGGGGCTGCAGATTTCTGACACCGGCGTCTTCAATGCCTGGTTCACCGGGTCCAACACCAACGTGGCTTCAACCTATAAACTCTCGATCGGCGAATGGTCGCACCTGGCCGTTGCCTTCGACGGCGCCAACACGGCCAAGCTCTACGCCAACGGCGAACTGGTGGCGACCAACACGTCGATCACCATGACGACGCTGTCCGGCGACATCAACATGCACATCGGCATGAACGACGGCACCGGCGAGAACCATTTCGACGGTCAGGTCGACAATGCCCGTGTGTGGAGCGTCGAGCGAACGGAAGCACAGATCCGCGAAGGCATGAGCGAGTCCTTCGACTACAACACCACTGGATTGTTGGCCCAATACAACTTCGAAGACGTCGTCGGCACAACGGTCAAGGACAATACACTGACGTCGACCAACGGCACCCTGACCGGTGGCGCCACCGTCGCCGATTCCGGTTCCGGCGAACCCTTCTTCGTCAACCACCTGGGCACCGCTTTGACCTTTGACGGTAGCGACGACGTCGTCAACTTCGGCGGCGTCGTCGGTCCGACCGGAGCGTCGGAACGGACCATCATGCTGTGGGCAAAGACCTCGTCGAGCAGCGGCCAGGAATTCCTTCGCTACGGTAGCGGCAACGAACAGTCCTTCGCCTTGGGCCTCAATGGTTGGGCCGACGCGGGCGGCGGCCAGGGCGTCACCATCGACATCGCGTCCCGCGCCATAACCTTCCAGCCGCTGACCGCGACGGACGACGGCCAGTGGCACCACTACGCTGTCGTCCTGCCCAGCGGCAGCGACAAACTGACCGAACTCAGGGTCTATCAGGACGGTGTATTGCTGGAGACGGTCAGCAAGCTGGCCTCGGATGTCGATGGTACCATCAATACGACCCACAACGGCGTCAACTTCCGGCTTGGAACCAGCGGAATCTCTCGGTATTTCAACGGCCAGATGGCCGAGGTCAGCGTCTGGTCGACGGCGCTGACGACGGGACAGATCAAGGACTACATGACCCACGAACTTGCCGGTACGGAGACCGGGCTCTCCGCCTACTGGAAACTGGATGAGGGAACGGGTACCAGCGTCGCCGATTCGTCGAACAATGCCAATACCGGCACCATCGCCGGATCGGCGGCCTGGGCCTCGACCGCGCCCGACATCCAGGGCAGCCTCATCGAGATCGCCGAGGACACCAGCGCCTCCGGCAAGATGACCAGCACCGACGTCTCGGGCACGGCGACCTACACGGTGGTCGGCAGCCCGCAGAACGGCACCGTCAATCTCGACAGCTCGACCGGCCACTGGACCTATACGCCCAATACGGACTACCAGGGCACGGACAGCTTCACGCTGCGTGCCAGCGGTGCCACCTCGGGCATCGACGACGAGACGGTGTCGGTGAGCGTCGGCAAGGCGCCGGCGTTGATCGACAACTTCGCCATGTCCTTCGACGGCACCGGCGATTTCATCGATCTCGGCACCGATTCGGATTTCGTGACGGGCTCTTCGAACTTCACCATCGAGGCCTGGATCAAAACCTCTTACACGGCGGCGCGGCAGGATATCTTCAGCTTCGGCGCCGGCAGCACGAACGACGATGCTGGGTTCTTCTACGTCGATGCGACCACAGGTAACCTGCGCTACGGACAGTCCTTTGTTCTCGGGCCGACCGGCGGTGCCGATGGTGCCTGGCATCACGTCGCCGTCACCAATACGTCGGAAACCATGCAGCTCTACATCGACGGGGTTGCCTCCGGGACCAGCCAAGCCATGTCGCCGGCCATCGCCACCGGGGTGGCCAATATCGGCCGCTCCATCACGGGTACGGGCTACTTCAACGGCGAGATAGACGAGGTCCGCTTCTGGGATAAGGCGCGGACCCAGTCCGAGATCCAGGCCGATATGGATCGCCAGTTGAACGGCGATGAGGCTAACCTTGCCGGCTATTGGAACTTCAACGAGGGGTCCGGCCTCGCCGCCAACGACGCGAGCGGCAACAGCCTGGACGGATCGCTGCAGGGCGACGCCACCTTCAAGAACCTGACCACCATCCCGGTCAGCTCGGGCGCCACCTACAAGGGCATGATCCTGGGCGAGGACGCCGACGCCGACGGTCTCACCTATACCCTGGCTACGGCGCCTGAGGACCACAACGGCACCTTTACGCTCGACGGCAACAAGTACACCTATACCAACGACGGCGACGAGGGCGACGATTTCTTCACCGTCACCATCACCGACGAACACGGCGAAACGACGACGGAGACCATTACTTTCAACGTCTCTTAATCGTCGCATCTTAAGTTGACGAAATCGCCAGAATTTCTGCTACACTCCCCCTAATCAACTATAAATCGAGGGACGGGACTTCGTGGCGGACATTTTCCACCGATTCACTAAACGTCAGGTGTTCTTGGGCATCATCGCCCTGATCATCGTGCTTGGTGTCATTATCTCGCTAATCACCAAGGTCACCTGGATCACCCTGGACGAGGACGACTTCCTGCGTCTTGCCGTGGTCGGGCACTGGACCAGTGAAACGGCGGCCGCCGCGGGCAAGGTCTATGAGAAACACGGCATCCAGTTGGTCTCCCCGGCATCCCTCGACCCCAAGGCCCTGGCCGACAACGAGTGGGTCTTCAGCGCGCTTTTTCACGACGCCCGTCAGGCCCGGTTCCTGGCCAACTATGCCCGCAACGTCATGGGCCACAAGCTGGTCTCCATGATCGTCGACAAGACCCATTACGGAGGAACCTTCGGCGAAAATTTCCGCAAGACCTACCGCCGTTTTGGTACCAAAATTCGCTACACCTGGGAGTTCGATACCGCCAAGCCGGTGGTGCCGCAGATGCTTCGTATCGTCGATGAGTTGAAGGAAAAAAAGGACGCCGGTCTCCTGTTCATCGGCATGAGCGAGATCGACGGCGCGCGCATGGTCAAGCTGATCCGCGACGCCGGCATCCGCAACATGATTGTCGGCACCAACCACCTTGCGACGGCTGCGTTCCGGGATGCGGTCGAACGCCTGCCCGGCAAGAGCCCGGAACCGGGTGTCTATTCCAACCGCATGCTGGTTACGGCCCCGCTTCTTTTCGATACGGCCAACGAACGAGCCCAGAACTTCAAGAACCGCTACCTGAAGAAATTCGGTGAGGAGCCGGACTTGGTCGCCGCCTACGCCTACGACTCGGCCCATCTGGTCACCGAAGCCCTGCGCCGCGCGCGCCAGGACGAGGAGGCATCGGCCAACATCTCATCGACCCGCCAGGCCATTCGCGATGATCTGGCCGGGCGACTGCGCCGCGACGAGGGGATCGAGGGCGTCACCGGTCGAACCTTCTTCGGCGAAGACGGCGAGGCCCGCAAACCGGTTTTGATCGGTATCTATAGCGGCACCGACATCGTCTCAGCCTTGACCCAGCTACAGCCGATCAAGCCGGGCGGCAACCGCAACTATATCGCCGAGTTGAAACAGGGACGCGTTCTCTACGTCAACGACCGCTTCATGTACAAGACCAACGTCGTCTACACCGGCCTGCAGGTGAAGGAAATCTCCGAAATCAACACGGAAGAAAACACCTTCACGCTCGATTTCCTGATCTGGTTCCGCTATCGCGGCAAGTTCGAACCCCAGGACATCAAGCTCCTCAACGCGGTCGATCCGATCGAATTGGAGGAACCTGTCGACGAACGGCAAATCGGCGACATGACCTATCGGCTGTACCGGGTCAAGGGGAAGTTCCGGTTCAACTTCTCAGATACCAAGCGGGCCTACGGGGACTATCTGGCCGGCGTCGCCTTCTCCCATAACCGGCTTAACAAGGACAACCTGCAATACGTGGTCGACGTGTTGGGCGTCGGACTCAATACGGGCGAGACCATGCAGGACAAACTGGAGGCGGACCGTGCTCTGGCTCAGTCCACGGGCTGGGTCATCGAACGGGCCTGGATTTCCCAGGACATCGTGCCGGAAGGGACGCTCGGCAATCCGTCCTACGTCGGGTTCGCCTCCGATGACCCGGATTTCTCACAGATCGACTTCGGGATCATCACCAAGAAGGGCCAGATCGAGGCGCGCGATTTCATTCCGAGCGAGTTTTTCATATACATCGGCATCTTCTCCCTGATCGGCACCATTTTCGCCGTCGCCATGGACCGCAAGGAACGCGGCCGTTTCTGGGCTGCCCAATCGTGGATTCTGCGCCTCGCCTGCTGGCCGTTCCTGCTGTTGTCGGCCGGCAACTTGGGTCTCGACCTGTCCGTTCAGAACCTGCCCGACCACTACACGGACATATTCATCCTTGTCTACGATTCGCTGTGGTGGTTTGTTCCGGCCCGGCTTCTCGGCATCGCCATGGAGCGCTTCTTGTGGGTTCCGCTCGAAGACCATACGGAACGCAACATCCCCAACGTCATCCGCGTTTTCGGATCGGTCACCATCTATTCGTTTGCGGCCTGTGGCATCGTCGCCTTCGTCATGGATGAGGCCCTGACCAGCATCCTCGCCTCGACCGGTCTTCTGGCCATGATCATCGGCCTCGCCGTGCAGGCAAACATCTCGAATATTTTCTCCGGCATCGTCATCAACATGGAGCGCCCCTTCAACGTCGGTGATTGGGTGCAGATCGGCGACGTTGACGAGGGCCGGGTCGTCGACATCACCTGGCGGACAACGCGGGTCAAGGTGCGTAACGGCTATGTCGTCAGTATTCCCAACGGCCAGGTTTCGGAAGCCCAGATTCACAACTTCAATTCCTTCGATGCGGTGCGCATGGAAGTGCCGCTCTATCTCGACGCCAAATATCCGATGATGGAGGCGGCGCAGATCATGGAGGATGCCGTCGCCCAGGCGCCCGACATCCTCGATACGCCGGAACGAGAGGTTCGCTTCAAAGGCGTCAACTGGGAATTTGGGTGGGTTGCCGAATACGAGATCCAGTTCTGGATCGACCATTGCGCGCGCAAGGAAGAGATCGTCGAGGGCGCATTGTCCGTCATATGGACGGCCCTCGCCGAACACGGAATCAAGCCTTGCGAGGAGGCGCCCGACGTGGTCAATGAAGTGGCGGGTGCAGTCGAGTTGAGCCCGGCGGGGGAATAGGGGACATCAGCCTTTCGGCCAAAAAATAACGTGGCACGATACCGGCGTTCGGGTCCGGAGTTCCGAGCGCGGTGACATCTTCAAGGGAGCGATGAGACGATGTTCATGAGCCGGCTGAACGACGCCCAGCGGCGTTCTTTCTTGGCGCTCACCACGAAGATGGCCCTGGCCGACGGGAAGGTGAAGCCCGAAGAAATTGCGCTCTTGGAGGAACTGGCCCATGCTTTTGGCCAGGATACCCCGATACTGTTGATAAACTCGGTCTGGAGAATTCGGCTTGAAACCTCTTACCCACTGAGCCGCACCATGCATTCTTGAGACGAAGGGATCGGTCAAAGAAGCCGATTTTTCGCCCTGGAGCCGCCTGGGCCCGCACAGACTCCTTCTGAAGCCACCCGTCTCTTGCAAAATCAAAATCAGATATTTTCACCGTCCGCCATTTGGCGAGTTTATCAACAGTATCCCCCGTTCCCGCCGATGAAATCTACGGCATGACCAATGTCGAGCCGTTCGACACGCGGGAATCACGGGTTATAACGCTGGTCGGCATGCTCGTCGTCGCTTTCGCCGACGATCATTTCCATGTCGATGAATCAGCCGTCGTTTCGGAAACGGCCCGGGCGTTCGGGATCGAAGACGAGGAACTCAACGCCATGAAAGTGTGGGCCGCTCGTCAGGCCGAACTCCTGCACGATCTTCATAAATTCTTCGTCGCTTAACGACCCCACCTTCCCGAAAATGCCACGATCGGACCCTCCGGTCGGTGGGAATTGACGGCTCCGGATAGGCCGTTATGCCGCCTCGACCCTCTCGGAGACGGCGGTCCGTTCGGCCATCGCCTGGTCAGCGCCGAGGAAGGCTCCAAGCTTTTTGTCCGACGTATTGATGTGCGAGGTCCACCAACTGCCGAGCAGGCTCATCAGGTCGATGCCCGTCTGTTGTCCTCCGCTCCTGTACTCGTCGAAAAGCTTCCCTAGCCGTTCGACGAAAGCCTCATGCTGGCGCTTGTGTTGCTCGTAGTCCGGATATTCGGACGAAATCATCAGTTCCTGTTCGTGGGCGAAGTGGTAATCCGTATATTCCATCATCTCGCCATAGGCGGTCTCGATCGCGGCAAACTCTTCGCCTTTTTTGACCGCCAGATAGAGCGCGTTGATGACGGCGATCAATTTGCGGTGCTCGTCATCGATGGTTTGGTTGCCGACTGAAATCGCCGGTGTCCATTCGATGAGTTCCTCATTGTTGCCGTTCTCGCGGTTGCCGACCTGATGCAGGAACGAAGTGACCCGGTCCTTCAGTGTCGCCGTTTGAGAACTGAGATCGTCGGAGGCATTGCGGATGTGATCGGCATCTTCGCTGGCCCGTTCTGCCGATTCCTGGACCTGCGTGATTGACGCCGAAACCTGGGAAGTGCCGTTCGCCGCCTCTTCAACATTGCGCGCGATTTCGCCGGTCGCCGCGCCCTGTTGTTCCACGGCGGCCGAGATCGACGACGAGATCTCATTGATCTGATTGATCACTTCGGTGATTTGGGTGATCGCTTTGACGGAGTCCCGGGTTGAGGTTTGAACGCTTTCGATCTGCGAGCTGATTTCTTCCGTGGCCTTCGCCGTTTGGCTGGCGAGATTCTTGACTTCGGAAGCCACGACCGCGAATCCCTTACCGGCCTCGCCGGCCCGTGCCGCTTCGATGGTGGCGTTGAGCGCCAACAGGTTGGTTTGTTCGGCGATGTCGGTGATCAGTCCGATGACGTTGCTGATCCCGTCGGCAGTCGTCTCGAGAACGCCGATCTTTTCGGTGACGGCTTTGACCACGTCGACGCCTTTGTTCGCCGTCGTCGTCGCATTGCTCACCTGCTGTCCGATCTCGCGTATGGACACCGAAAGTTGTTCGGCCGCGCTAGCGACGGTTTGCACGTTTTCCGATGCATCGGTGGAGGCGGTCGCTACGGAACGCGCTTGGTTCAGGGTATCGTCCGCGCCTTCCGTCATCTGCGCGGCGGTCTGGCGCATGGTCGCATCCGCCTGGGACAGGTTTTCGAGGATGCTCATCACGGTCAACTCAAACTCGCGGATGTACTCGTTGACCTCTTTCTGACGGATTTCCTTGGCAATGCGCTCTTCCTTCTGCTCGCGTTCGAGGCGATCGGCGTCGATCCGGTTTTGCCGGAAGACCTGCACGGCCACGGCCATGGAACCGATTTCGTCCCCGCGTTCCGTTCCGGACACGTCGACCGAGGTGTCGCCGGCGGCGAGAGAAGACATGACCCCCGTCATCGATCCGAGGGGCCCCGTAATGCCGCGGATGATAACGACGACAATGACGCCGGTGAGAATAAGAAGCAGGGCGATAACAGCGGCCATACCCATGAAGGTCGAATAGGCGGTGCTTTCGATCGCAGCCGCTTGTTGTCGGAGGTCGGTGGCGACCTTGTCTTCCACCGTCTTCAGGAGATTGATCTTCTTCGTTATCGTGTCGAACCAATAGGGACCTTCGACGTCTTGGGTCGTTCCCGTAACTGCGCTTTCGATGGCGATCTTGCGCATGCGATTGACTTCGCTAACGGGGTCACCGGTGACGGTTTCCGTAAGGAAGGTCTTTTGCTCCTCCGTCGCGAATATGGCGAACCGTGAGAGAAAGGTGTCTTGCATGGCAATAAGTTGGAGGAAGCGCCGGTAGATCACAGGCTTGAACTTTCCAGCACTGAACCCGCCGGAGCCCATGGCGCGCTCGATACCGGCTCTTTCTTTCCCTTGCAGGAAAGCCGTGTAGGCCGTGATCGATTGACTGATGCTGACATCAGTGCTCAGCAGCGCCATCTCCTCGATGACGGACAGGAGTTTTCCTATGGTCGGTTGTAGTAACCGGCCATTTTCGGGATCGAGATTTCGATGTTCGATACCTGGGAGCGGACGGCGGCGAGTTCCATCAGAGCGTCGGTAGCCGCGGTTATTTTGGCGCGCAGCGTGGCGGCATATTGGGACGTATCGAACTGAGTGAACGCCTTTTGCAGGGCTTCATACTTGTCGTCGGTAACAAGGCGTTGGTCGGGCATTTTCTTCGTGAATTTGTTACCTTTGCTGCCGATGAACCCTGCCGATGCGCCGCGTTCCTTCTGCATTTCATGGACAAGTGCGCTGATCGTCGGTGCCAAGTCGGCCAGGGCCAGAACGCGACCCATCTCTTGGGCGGTTTGGAATTTCCCGACCGCCGTATAGCCGGAGAAAAAGAGAAGGCCCAACACCGGTAATGCCAGGGCCAATGAGATCTTCACGCCGATTTTGGTGTTTTTGAGAATTCTCATCATCGCAGAAAGTCCTTTCTCTGCCTGCTACGGGTTGATTTTTTATTTGTCGATTCCACCCGTATTTATTCTCTATTTACGAGTATTCTTAATGAATAGACTCTCTTTTTTAGAAATTCCTTCCCTAGTCCCTCACCAATGTCATTTGTATTATACCCGTTAAACTAATGAACTCGTTGATATAAATCAATCCCAGGGCGTGTAGACTTTGCGTTGTACTACTCTACGGTTCATAAACCAATCGCCGTAATCCGTTCGTGGGACCACGGCGTCCAAAGAAAAACGGCGCCGCCAACCTGGCGACGCCGTCTCTCGATTTCGGAAATCGACCGTTATTTGGTCTTGGTTTCCGCCTGCGGAACCTGCGGGGCAACCACACCGTACGGCGCGAACGGGGCGCCATAGGGGACGCCGTAGCCACCGTAGGGATAGCCGTAGCCACCGTAGGGATAGCCGTAGCCACCGTAGGGGTAGCCATAACCGCCGTAGGGATAGCCATAGCCGTGGTACGGATGGCCATAGCCGTAGCCGTTGCCGCGTCCGGAGAAGTTCATGCTGAAGGCGCCGTCGCCGAAGCCGTTGCCCCAACCGTTCCCCGGTCCCCAGCCCCACCAGGCTTTTGCGTCTGAGGCGGCCAAAGCAGCGGTTCCGAGAACACCGACAACCGCCAGGGTCTTGATAAGCTTACTCATGATAGGTCCTCCTAAAGGTGTTCCCTCTAACCATTGTCGACACTGAAGGGAGGGAGGCCTCCGGCGTCTCTCAGGCACGAAGCCCTAGTTCGAACTGTCCTTTCCGTTTGCGGCCTTGTCGCCGCAGTAGGTGTCGTACAAAAACTCAACCAGCCCTTTTACGTCCGGGCGACTGACGGAGTAGTAGACGGTTTGCGCCACTTTGCGGGTGCTGACGACGCGGTCCTTTCTCAACAAGGCCAGTTGCTGGGATACCGCCGCCGGCCGCATATCGAGAAGTTCCGCCAGTTCGCCGACCGATTTCTCTCCGTTGATCAGCTGACAGATCAACATCAGCCTGTTTTCGCTGGAGAGGACCTTCAGCATGTCGCTGACTTCCCGCGCGTTCGATTGCATCTCGTCTACGTTCACATTCATGATCTCGTATATACGAATATATGAAGATACTGTCAACAAAAAAGTTCGCTTCCCCGTTACGAAATGTCGCTGGGCGTCACTTACCGGATTTCGGCACCGTAGTATAAGAAGTTCGATTGGGGGGATTTCATGGATGTACTCGGCGCGGAAGACGTTCACCGACTGCTCGATTACCCGTCGCTCATTGCGGCTCTCGACGAGGCACATCGCCAGGCTCCGCCGGTCACTTCCCGTGTATTTCTGGAAGCGGCCGATGAAAACCGACCGGCCGGTGAAGGGTTTCTCGTTCTGCCGGCTTGGTCGACCGGTCGCGATTTCGGCACCAAACTCGTGACGCTATTGCCGGACAATGCGGTCAAGCAAAACGGTTATCCCACCGTCCAGGCTATCTACCCCTATTTCGATGGCGAAACCGGAGCTCCGAAGGCGGTGATCGACGGCACGGCGCTAACGCTCCGCAAAACCGCCGCGGACTCGGCGCTCGCTTCCTCGATGTTGTCGCGGTCCGACGCCGAGACGCTGCTCATGGTCGGTGCCGGCGCCCTGGCGCCACATCTCATCGCGGCCCATCTGGCGGCGCGTCCGTCCATCGAAAAGGTGATGGTCTGGAACCGGACGCCGGAGAGGCGCGACTCCGTCGTCGCCGCACTCAGCGACCATCTCGCCATCGCGGCCGCGGCGGACCTCGAGGGTGCGGTGCGTGAGGCCGACGTCATTTCAGCCGCGACCATGACGACGGAACCGTTGGTCTCCGGGGCTTGGTTGAAGCCCGGCACCCATGTCGATCTGGTCGGCGGTTTCACGCCGGAAATGCGGGAGTCCGATGACGAGGCGGTCCTCCGCGCCTCGGTCTTCGTCGACAGTTTCGAGACCACGGTCGGTGTCGCCGGGGATATCGTCCAACCGATGACGGCCGGCGTCCTCGCCAAAGCGGACATCCGGTCCGATCTCTACGGCCTTTGCCGTGGCGACCACCCGGGTCGGATCGAGGCGGACGAAATCATGCTCTACAAGAACGGTGGCGGCGCCCATCTCGACCTGTTCACGGCCCGTCACTTGGTCAAACGTTTCGATGCCGAACGGGCGTAACTCGCGAGGAGATACCGCCGTGTCGACCTTCTTCCCCCATCTCTTCCAGCCCCTCGATCTGCGCCACAAGACCCTGAAGAACCGTCTGGTCTTCGGCGCCCATACAGCCAATATGGCGGACGGTGGATTGCCCGGTGACCGCCACCGGGGCTATTACGAAGAACGGGCCATCGGCGGTGCCGCCATGATCGTCGTCGAGCCCATACCCGTCCACGCCAGCGCGGTGCTGACGCGGGGCAACTTCCTTCACGGCGACGACGCCGTGATTCCTCATTTCCGGCGCATCACGGAGGCCTGTCACGCCCACGACACGGTGATGATCCACCAGCTCTACCACGTCGGCCAGCATGGCGACTTCGACAACTCCTATCACCCCAACTGGTCGCCGTCGGGCCTGCCGTCCTATCACGATTCGGACGGCAGCCACGCGATGACGGAAACCGAGATCGAGGAGATCATCGAAGCCTTCGCCGAGGCGGCCCGTCGCGCAAAACAGGCCGGCTTCGACGGCATCGAGCTGTTCGCCGCCTATCACGCCTTGATCGACCAGTTCTGGACGCCGTGGTCGAACCGCCGCGACGACCAATGGGGCGGCTCGCTGGAGAACCGCACGCGTTTCTCACGCTCGATCATCGAACGGATCCGGCAAATGGTGGGCGACGATTTCATCATCGGCATGGCGATCAACATGCATCCCGGCATCGATGTCTCGCTCTCCGTCGAGGCCATGCAGGAGATCGTCGCCTATCACGACGAACGCGGCCTCATCGACTACGTCACCTGCGGCACCGGCAGCTACTTCGATTTCTATCCCCTGATGCCGACGGTGCTATACGAGGATAAACTGGGGGCACCCTTCGCTGAGGCTTTGAAAGCGGTGGTCACGACGGCCCGGGTGCAATGCGAGAGCCACATCCGCACGCCGGAAAACGCCAATACGGTGATCGCGGCCGGCCAAGCCGACATGGTCAGCATCGTCCGCGGCCAGATCGCCGATCCGCATATGGCCCGCAAGGCGGAAGCCGGCCAGCCGGAGACCATCCGCCCGTGCCTGTCGTGCAACCAGATGTGCTGGGGCCGGCGCTACCGGGATTACTGGATCTCGTGCCTGGTCAACCCGTCGGCCGGACGCGAGTTTGAATGGGGCGGCGACCGTTTCGATAAGGCGCAGACGCCCAAACACATCCTGGTCGTCGGCGCCGGCCCGGCCGGCCTGGAAGCGGCCCGGGTCGCCGCCGAACGCGGGCATCGCGTGACCGTGGCCGAGGCGGCGCCCGAGATCGGCGGCCGTTTCCGCCTTGCCGGAGAACAACCGCGGCGCGCCCAGATTCTCGATCTCATCCAGTGGTACGGATCGGAACTGGATCGCCTCGGCATCGACCTTCATCTCAATCGCCTGGTCGAGCCCGACGACGCAGACGGTTTCGGCGCCGACAGCATCGTCGTCGCCACCGGATCCCTGCCCGATGAGCGCGGTTTCCAGCGGGCTCTGCCCCAGTTCGACCGCCTGCCGGGATACGACAACGGCAACGTCTGGTCGGTCGAGGACATCATGGGTCGTGCCGCCCGTCCGAGCGGGCATGTCATCGTGCTCGACGACATCGGCCATTGGCACGGCGCCGGCACCGCCTGGCATCTGGCCGAACAGGGGTGCACGGTGACCATCGTCACCCGCTTCCCCATGGTTGCCTGGGAGCTGGTGAGAACGGCGACCGATTGGCCGCTGCGCCAAAAGCTCGAACAGTTGGGTGTTGAGGTGGTCACTGATGCAGCGATTACCCAGTGGCACGGCAATGGTGCCGAGGTTGTCGATCTGCGCACTGGCAAGACACGCCGCCTCGCGGCCAGCGGCTTGGTGCTGGCCTGTGTCAACGAATCCCAGACTTGGTTGGCCGAGGGCCTCGCCGGAACGGACGCCGAGGTTCATGTCATCGGTGACTGCGTCGCGCCGCGTTTGGCCGTAATGGCCATCTACGAAGGCCGCAAAATCGGCCGGGACCTATAGGCGCCGACCGCCGAAGGGCGCAGTCAAGGGGGAGGTAATCCGTACAATTCCGCTTAAAATCTATAATTCGGTAACAAAATGCGCATTTATTGCTTCCCCCTTTAGGGGAAAGCCATTTAATTCGGGTTGTTCGGCTTCGGCCGGCAGGAAAAGTCTAACGTGTAACGGCCGTATCTTCGGTGGGTACCGGGCGGAAACACGATCAGGGAGACAAAAACGTCATGAAATCACCAATTCGTCTGAATAAAGTTGCCGCGTTTGCTGCGGCAGCCGCTTTGGGGCTGACGATGGGCGTGGCCCAGGCCGCTGATACCATCAAAGTCGGCACCTTCCTTTCGGTCACCGGTCCGGCGTCGTTCCTCGGCGACCCCGAGTTGAAGACCATGCAAATGTTCATCGAGGACGCTAACAAGAAGGGTGGCGTCCTCGGACGTCAACTCGAGCTGATCCACTACGATGATCAGACCAACGCCAAGAATGCCGCCACCTTCGTCAAACGCCTGATCGCTCAGGACGGTGTCGACGTCATCGTCGGCGGCTCGACGACCGGCAACACCATGGCCGTCATCAAGCAGGTCGAAAAGGCGGGCGTACCGTTCGTCTCGCTGGCCGGTGCCGGCATCATCGTCAACCCGGTCAAGAAGTGGGTGTTCAAGACACCGCATACGGACGGCGTCGCCGTCGGGCGTATCTTCGCCAACATGAAGGCGCGCGGCCTGAGCAAGGTCGGCCTGTTCTCGGGCGCCGGCGGGTTCGACAAGTCGTGCCGCGGCAATGCCCAGAAGCTGGCCGGCAACTACGGGATCACGCTGGTTGCCGACGAGGTGCACGGCAAAGGCGATACCGACATGACCGCCCAGCTCACCAAGATCAAAAACGCCGCGGGCATCCAGGCCTTCCTCTATTGCGGATTCGGCGCGCCGACCAGCATCGTCGCAAAGAACTACGCACAGCTCGGCATTAGCGTCCCGCACTACCAGACCCATGGCTCTGCATCGGCCCGCTTTATCAAAGGTGCCGAGGGAGCGGCCGAGGGCGTACGACTACCGGCTGCGGCCCTTCTGGTCGTCGATCAATTGCCGGACAGCCATCCGCAAAAGAGCATCGGCAGCGCTTACAAGGCGGCCTACGAGGCCAAATTCAAGGACAACATTTCGACCTTCGGCGGTCACGCCTATGACGGTCTCCTGATTGTCACTCAGGCGATGGAACGGGCGGGCTCGACCGACAAGGAGAAAGTCCGCGCCGAGATCGAGAAGACCAATAATCTGGTTGGCGTCGACGGCATCTTCACCATGTCGCCGACCGACCACTTGGGTCTCGATAACGACTCGATGGTGATGGTCGAAGTCAAAGGCGGCAAATTCTCCCTGTTGAAATAGGTCGTCTCATATCACTCAAGGTCGCCCCTCCACCTGGAAAGGTGGCGGGGCGATTTTGACGTCTGAATAGAGGTTCTTCAGTTGTCCGCCGAGTTTCTTCAGTTCCTGTTCTCCGGCATCACCGTCGGTGCCATTTACGGGCTCGTCGGCCTCGGCTTCTCGATCATCTTCAACGCCAGCCAGGTCATCAACTTCGCACAAGGCGAATTCGTCATGATCGGCGGTATGGCGACGGTGTCGCTGGTCGCCGCCGGCCTGCCGCTACCGGTGGCCATGATCGCCGCCATCATCCTGGCCACCCTGATCGGGCTGGCTCTCGAGAAGTTCGCCATCGAACCGTCGTCGGATGCCTCCGTGGTGACGCTGATCATCATCACCATCGGGGCCTCGATCTTCCTGCGCGGTGCCGCCCAGGTCGTCTGGGACAGGAACTTCCACAGCCTGCCCGGCTTCAGCGGCAACGATCCGATCCACATCGGCGGTGCCACCATGCTGCCGCAGAGCCTGTGGATCGTCGGCTTCCTGATCGTCATCGTCGTCGGTCTCTGGCTCTTCTTCAATCGCACCCTGCCCGGCAAAGCCATGCTGGCGGCGTCGCACAACCGCCTGGCCGCACGCCTGGTCGGCATTAACGTGCGCCTGGTGCTGCTCATGAGTTTCGCGCTCGCGGCCGCCTTGGGTGCCTTCGCCGGCATCCTCATCGCGCCGATCTCGCTGACCTACGCCGGTGTCGGCGTCATGCTCGGCCTCAAGGGTTTCAGCGCCGCCATCGCCCGGCATCACGGCGTCGAGGCCGCACGGGTCGTCTGCGGGTCCGGTTCGGACGAACTGATCCGGCTCCTCACCGGCGCCTATGCCGGGCCCGGCGACGAGGTCCTGTTCTCGCGTCACGGTTTCGCCATGTACCCGATCTCGGCGCTCGCTTGCGGTGCCAAACCGGTGGCGGCGCCGGAGACGGATCTCAGGGCCGACGTCGACGCGCTCCTGGCTGCCGTCACGGAGAAGACCAAGATCCTGTTCCTGGCCAATCCGAACAACCCGACCGGCTCGCACCTGAGCCCGGCGGAGGTAACGCGCCTGCATGCCGGACTGCCGGAAAGCGTGCTCCTGGTCATCGATGCGGCCTATGTCGAATACATCGAGCGGCCCGACTACGAGGCCGGTTTGGACCTGGCCCAGCGCGCCGCCAACGTGGTCATGCTGCGCACCTTTTCCAAGATCCACGGCCTCGCCGCGCTGCGCGTCGGCTGGGCCTACGGCCCCGATCACGTGGCCGACGTTCTGGGCCGGGTGCGCGGCCCCTTCAACGTCAACGCCGCCGCCCAGGCCGCCGCCGCCGCCGCACTCGCCGATAGGGATCATGTCGCCCAGGCCAAGGCCCACAACGACCGCTGGCGGCCCTGGCTCGCCGGTGAACTGACGGACTTGGGCCTGACCGCCCATCCCAGCGCCGGCAACTTCATCCTCGCCGGCTTCCCGGAAGCGGACGGCAAGACCGCCGAGGCGGCCGATGCCTTCCTGGTCGGGCGCGGCGTCATTACCCGGCGCATGGCCGGCTACGGCCTGCCCCAGTGCCTGCGCATCACGGTCGCCGAAGAACCGGCACTGAAGGCCTGCGTCGCCGCCCTCGGGGAATTCATGAGGGGCTAAACGCGCGACCCTTTTCAGGGGATATCGGTTCGGAAAGTCGACAAATAGGACGGAAACCACCTCGAAATGTCGACTTTCGTCCTTTTTTCGGGCGAACGGGTCCAAAAATGTCGACCAACGAACCCCAAAATGACGACTTTTTTGGGCCGAAATGTCGACTGTTGCTGATTCATGGTAACGAATGTCGACTGTTGCTGATTCATGGTAACGAATGTCGACTTTTTCGGAAAATTCCGGTCGTCGACGGTCGATGGGAGGGGATGAGGGCTTGCGAGCGAGTGCGTGTTCGAGCTTCATGACAGTTTCTCGGTGAAATCTAAAATAGGACCATTTACCTTTTTCTTTCCAGAATGTCAAGAACAAAAAGAGATCTTTGCATATATCTGGACTTTAGTCCTTCAGTTTTATGAGTAGTTTCAGAATGCTAGGAATTGGTGATCCGCCTGGAGGGGAATGGGAATTTTTTGCTTCGAATTCGGTGTTTTCGCTCCATTTGGG
>Ga0209561_1000148_pt1 | contig 20912 bp, 19 predicted proteins | sample WorMettrBAHAMAS2_FD_187393 | JGI IMG/M metagenome (GOLD analysis project Ga0209561, IMG submission 187393) | Marine gutless worms symbiont microbial communities from Max Planck institute for Marine Microbiology, Germany - Inanidrilus... | ecosystem: Host-associated > Annelida > Digestive system... | reverse complement strand
GGAGGCCGGAAAACACCCCGAAAACCGGCAAAACGACCGCTCGAAACGGTCATTGCAAGCCCAAATCGCCCCCAAAGCCGCTTTCCGCACCCCAATCCTGAAAAACGTCGGGTAGATGGGGGTGTCCACTCGTATTGGAAGGCTTCGTCGTACTGCTCATCCATGAAACGATCAACGTGGAGGAAATAGACAGCGCGGTTCTTGCGGTTGGGTAAGGGGACATCTGGCGCAAGGAAGGCATAGTAGAGGGCCGTTAGTCGCTGCTGGCCATCGAGGACGATGTATTCCGGCTTGTTGTCGCCGTCGTAGCCGTAGATGGGCTCACAGGAAAGGGCCTCGAAATTTTTCTCCTTTCCTTTCCAGAGCAGCAAGCTACCGATGTAATAGTCGAGGAAGATGGAGCGCATGAGATCGCGGATGTCCCAGGGCTTCCACTCGAAATCGCGCTGGAAGTCTGGCACCACGTATCGGCCTTCGCGCAACCGATCGATGAGCGTGTTGAGGCTGACATGATCAGGTTTTTGCGCATCCCTCATCCCGAGTCCTCCTGCACAACCGAAGACGCTTTAACGCGATCATTCACACCTGATGTTTGTGCGATTCCCGGCTTCAGCCATCCCTGTCTCGTTATCCCTACTTATTGTACCATTTTTAACCGGCATGGTTGCAAACGCAATGATGACGTTTACTCACTGCCGAACATTCGACGGTACACCGAGAATTCCGCTTTTTCATAGCGGAGGGAAGGGCGAGTTTATGGATTTCGGATTTCGGTTCGGGAAGCAAAAGCCAAAAATCCAACACACCTGTGATAACCCGTTCGGAACGGGGAAGAGGCCGCAACACGGGTTATGTTGGTATTATGATATCGAGATGCGCTAGGTCGCCCACGACATTCGATTCGCGTCTGTACCTGTCGTGTATTGGTCCAGATTAGCTGATCTCCATGCTAATCGGCTACGCGCGGGTTTCCTAATAAAGAAAGTGCATTTAGAACGCGCCAGCATTCGATGAAAACCGCTTTTCAGGAAGCTTACCAGTATACATAAAAAAACAAGGAAATAAAACTAATAATAGGTATAATTTTCCATAATGTGCATTATGCGACAATGGTATTTTTACGTTTTCGTCTAATAGAAATTCTAAAAATGGAAGAGTTGGTGTAGCCTTTCAGCGAAAGGAGACACTGTAATGGGTGAAACATATCCCGTTGAGGCCATCGGTACGTTTTCGCCGGTCGATCTCAGCGACGAAGCCGAAAGCCGGCGGTTGTCGGGGCCGGGGCTGAAGGCGTTTTTCCGGATCGCGGATGCCTGGCATCTGACCGGCCCGCAGAGCCGGCAGCTTCTTGGCGGCATGTCGAATGGCAAGTACCAGGATCTGAAACGGCGGATCGAGCTTGGCGATACCGACGTTCGGCCACTTGGGCAGGATTGCTTGCAACGAATTTCCTATCTCGTTGGAATCACGAAGGCGCTGAGGATTCTGCACAGTCCCGGTCTTGCCGATAGCTGGATGACGCGACCGAACAGGAACCGCATATTCGGTGGAGATACGCCTCTCGCCCTCGCTCTTCGGGGAGGTATTCCGGCCCTGGCTGAAATCCGCAGGCTTTTGGACGGGCGCCGCGGGATGAACGCGTGATCCCTCCCCTTACCTTTATCGAACACCAACGGACACACCGCCTTATCCCGTCCCGGCACGACGGTGGCGCCCTTGATGACCTGTTCGATACTGACGATGAGGCCGAGGCTATCTTCGATCTCGACGGAGCGACGAATGACCGGTTATTGGCCGAGGCTGGCCAGAGGGCCGGTATCGGCCCGGAGGAGCTGGTGTTCGGGGTCCCCTACTCCACGGTCATAAATGCAGCGTTCACGCACCCCAGTCCTTTTGGTGGCCGCTTCAACACGCCGGATCGGGGCGCATGGTACGCGGGTTTCGAGTTCGAGAGCGCTTTGGCCGAAGTGACCTGGCACCATACCCGGTGGCTCGAGGAGATCGGTGTCTTCGAGGACGAAGTGACGAAAGATGAATGGCTCGCCGAGTTTACGGGCGAGTTTCATGACATTCGTGAGCAGGACGAGTTTGAACCTTGCCTCAATCCCGATCCGAATACTGGATACCCGATCGGCCAGGACATGGCCGGCGGTTTGCTCGGTGCCGGTAGTTTGGGCCTGATTTACGCTGCCGTTCGAAACGACGGCGGCACCAACATTGCGTGTTTCCGTCCAGCCCTGGTCAACAATGTGGAGCACGGGCGGGTTGTTCGGTTCGTTTGGTCCGGGAGCTCTTTGCCGGAGATCGTTTTCTAAGGGCGCTACCGCAGCCTATGATCATTATCCGTCGAGAATCTCGAAGGTAGCTCGAACGAGAAACCGCCGTGGCGGTGAGCACCACGGCGGCCCGGTTAGAATTACCAAACATGGCTCAACTCCGAACGTTCAACGGCTTACTTTTTCTTGTTGGGCCGTTGCGTCAGAGCCGAGCCCGCCGCTGTCTTCGCGGCCTTGCTCGACTTCGGGTTACGAAGCACCTTCGCAGCAGCCGAAGCCGCCCGCTTGCTGGTCACTTCGCGATTGCCCTTGCGCGCCATCCAAATCACCTCCTTCCAAATACTAAAAAGAAACACCGTCACCTAACTAAGGCGACGCTTCACTTCCTCGATCACGCTCTCCGATCCCGACACTTCGAAAGTAAGTTCAGCCAAGGAACGACCCTTTACGACGATCTTGGGCGCCTGGCCGGTTTCCGGATCACGAACGCTCCGCAACTTCTTCGCGATGTTGTCTCGGACCTCCATGAACATCGCCCGCTCCAATTCACCCGCAATTTGATTGGGGCGGATCTTTCGGCCACCGATGCTGAACTCGATATCAATCATCGCCGTTTGCTCGTCTTCTCGCGCATGGCCTTGTTGACTGACTTCCGTCCGACTTTGACCCGGGCGACGGAACGCCCATAGACGTCGCGGGCAACGGTTTCGATGCTGACAGTCTCGCCCTCGACCAATTTCTTGAGTTCCTTGGTCGCAGCAGCACCGCCTCGCGTCCCCTTCTCTGGCGCATTCACGTTCGCCAGCCTAACGGCGCGCTTGCGGCTCGCTGTTTCGAATGTGTCACCGTCGATTACGCGGGTAACTCGCTCTTTCCGTGCCATTTTACGTACCTCTATCGATGTTCACGCTTGACCGCACCGGCCATCACGGATAGAAACTATACGGATCAAGAAACTTTGTCAATAAAGTTTCTATACGCATTAGGGAGTGGGGAGTTGACCGCATGAAGGAAAAGGAGAAGAACCTCCGTTGGGGCATCGAGCAGCGCTTAGAGTTCATAGAGTTTCGTCTGTATTGGGAAGGCGGTATCAATCGCTCTGATATCGTCGAGTACTTCGGGGTCTCGGTCCCCCAAGCGTCGAGCGACCTGAGCCAATATCAACAGCTTGCCCCGAAAAACATGAAATATGACCGGAGCCTAAAGCGGTATTTTCCATCTGCTAGTTTCCGCCCACGGTTTTTTAAACCGGACGCAACGCGGTTTCTCATCCAATTGAATTTCATTGCCCGGGACGTGCTCGACGCCGGCGAGACATGGATTTCAAAGGTTCCTGATTTTTCCGCCGTTCCGGTGCCGCGTCGGCATATCGACCTGGAGCACTTTAAACACGTACTACGGTGCACGAGGGAAGGACGATCGCTGGAGATACGGTATCAGTCACTCTCCGCTGCGCGTCCGAAGCCGATTTGGCGGCGCATTTCGCCACATGCCTTTGGTTTTGATGGTATGCGCTGGCACGTTCGGGCGTTTTGCCACATCGATGAAGTCTTTAAGGATTTTCTGTTGTCCCGAATTCTCGGCGTCCGGAAAGAGGGTGAACCAGGCGCCTTTCCACTCGAAGACGAAGTATGGAATGAGGAAATTGAGGTAGAGCTCGTCCCTCACCCTGGCCTGTCAGAAGAGCAGAAAAGGGTCATTGCTTCCGATTTCGGTATGACGCAAGGGCGATTGAAAGTATCCATAAAGCTCGCGATGCTCTACTACTTGTTGAAACGACTAAACCTAGATTTCGAAGAGCATAAACGACCCGCGCGCGAACAACACATCGTCTTGGCCGACCCGGAGACGGTGCGGACGGAACTGCAACGAGCGCAAGGTCTCATCGCAGCTTAATCATTGGATATGCACATAACCTCTACCGTCGGTGACAATATGACTGATACGCCCAAGACGACTTATGGCCCCCATAATCCCCACCCCCTCTCTCAAATGCGCACCGAACTTGTTTGGGAGGGAAAGTACGATGAGTTCGGAAATCGAAGGGAAGTCGACCATTCTAATCTTTTCATGCCACTTCAACGGATCGAATCAATTGATGAACCGCTTTCTCGTGCGAAAGCTCAAGGTTCGCTATTTGACGAAAATAAGGCCCACCGCGACGACTTCAGAAATAAGCTCATATGGGGAGACAATCGCTTAGTGGCAGCCTCACTACTCCCTGAGTATTCCGGAGCAATCGACCTGATCTACATTGATCCCCCATTCGACGTTGGTGCAGATTTCGCGATGACTATTCCGGTGGGAGAGACGACGGAGACTCTCGACAAAACACCATCAATTATAGAAATGGTAGCGTATCGCGACATGTGGGGGCGTGGCATCGCCTCCTATCTAACGATGCTTCATGATCGATTGTTATTGTTCAAGGAGCTCTTGTCCGAGAACGGGTCTATTTTTGTTCATTGTGACTGGAGGATGACCGCGGCGATCAGGTTGTTGTTAGATGATATTTTCGGCCGATCGAGTTTTGGAAACGAAATCATCTGGAAACGTCAGTCAGCGCATTCCGGTTCTGGCCAATGCGGGACGGTACATGACACCATCTATTTTTATCATAAGACGCCCAATTATATATGGAACAAGGTGTTAATGCCCGCGTCCCCCGATTACATCGAGGGGTTTTTTGATCAAATCGAAGAAACAACCGGTCGTCGATACGCTCGTGGCGATTTGACAGGTGCGGGTAGACGTTCAGGTGAGACTGGCAAACCGTGGCGTGGAAGGAATCCAGATGGTAAAGGCCGCCATTGGGCATATCGACATGCGGAATTAGATGAATTCGAAGCAAAAGGTCTAATTCATTGGCCAAAATCCGAATCAGGGATGCCAAGGCTAAAACGGTATGCGGATGAATTTGAGGGCGTGATTCTCCAAGACGTTTGGACTGACATTAAGCCGATTCATAATCAGTCGGCGGAGCGGGTTGGATACGATACTCAAAAACCTGAAAAACTGGTTGAACGTATTGTTCTCGCAGCTTCGAACGAAAATTCTCTCGTCGCAGACTTCTTTTGCGGCTCAGGTACATTGCCAGGAGTTGCTGAAAGGCTCGGTCGTCGTTGGGTTGCCGCAGACCTGGGCAGGTTTTCGATACACACAACACGCAAGCGATTGATCGGCTTGCAAAGAGAACTACATACCGCGGCCCGACCGTATAGGTCATTTGATCTCTTCAATTTAGGGCGATACGAGCGGCAATGGTGGCAAAAAGAAGCACCTCAAGGCGCGGAAGAGGAACACCGCGGTTTGGTGTTGAGGTTTTTCCGCGCAGAAGTCCTTAAGAATACACCGTCACCGCTTTTGCACGGACGCAAAAACGTTGCTTTCGTTCATGTTGACGGTATCGACAGTATTCTGACGCGCGGTGAGGTTTCCGACGTTGCTAAAGCAGTTAAAGAAGCGGGCGGAAAAGAGGTCCATTGCCTCGCTTGGGACTTTGAGATGGATTTGCGGCAGTCAATTGTTTCAGTAGAGACCGAATTAGAAGTCCGCGTCAGATTGCATCGAATTCCACGGGAGATTATGGAAAAGAACCGGTCCGAGCTCCCACCGTTTTTCGAAATTGCGGTACTTCAAGCTGATCCGGTAGTTCGATCCAACGATAAAGGAAAGACGGTTGATATTAAGCTATCGAATTTTCTGCCTAGTTTGACGGAGGTGCCGTCGAAGGAATTGGAGGCATTACAGGAACGAGCTATTCAAAGTGGCTTCGACTTCATAGATTTTTGGGCCATCGACTTCGACTGGCACCCCGATCAGCCTTTCAATCATCATTGGCAGGATTACCGGACCCGCAAAAACCGAAGTCTCAAAACGATCAGCGATGCAGAATTCTCGTACTCGAAACCTGGCAAACACACTGCCTGTGTAAAGGTTGTCGATGTATTCGGCTGCGACACTAGCATTACTGTCGAGGTCGAGACATGAACGCCGAAGAAGATACCGGCGGCATCGCCATCAACACGGCGGCCCTTGAACCCCTTTTTGCTCCGTGGGAAGAACCGGATAAGCATCGTATTCGTGCCCAACGGGGACAGCCACCCGAGATCAAAAGTTATAGGCGGCAATCGCCCATTCGGCTCGTCAATCCGTTACGTGCCGCCGTCAAAGAATGGCGTGATCTCAACTATTACGGCGCGAGCGAAACTACGCGCGAGCTTCTGGCGCACTGGTTTGAAAGACCCCATCGAGTGTCCGGCTTGAATGGCGAGGAATTCGATTTTCACTATTACTTCTGCCAACGCGAGGCCATTGAGACCTTCATCTTCCTGATCGAATTGCGAGGGATCAACTCCTTGTCTTCGCTCATCTTTGAATACGGCGGCCCCAATGCCGAAACCGAGGCGCTCGGCATCAATCCGGAAGACGATGAATGGGCGCGCTACGCGTTCAAATTGGCAACGGGTGCGGGCAAGACCAAGTGTATGAGCCTTGCGATCGTGTGGAGCTATTTCCATGCGCTTCGAGAAAGCGGTTCGGAAATGGCGAAGCATTTCGTCATCATCGCGCCGAATCTCACGGTCTTCGAGCGGCTGAAAGAGGATTTCCGTCCAGAGGGCGGCGGCCCCGACATCTTCATGACCGATCCCCTTATTCCGCCGGAATGGCGCGGGGATTGGAATTTTTCCGTGGTCCTGCAAGACGAGGCAAGCGGGGCAAGCACGGGCGGCGTACTGTACCTGACGAATATCCACCGGCTATTCGAGCCGCGTAAGGGGAAAAAAGGAAACACGGAAACCTACGATTGGGCCGGTCCCGCAGTCTCGAAATCAACCGCCCTCGAAACTGGCGCGGAACTTCGGGACCGAATCACCTCCCACAAACGAATAATGGTCCTCAACGACGAAGCTCATCATGTGTGGGATCCCGGCTCAGCGTGGAACAACGCGATCCGTTGGCTTCATGAGACTGTGCGCAAGCGCTCCGGAAACGGGTTGCTGGCTCAGTTGGACTTCTCCGCAACGCCCAAAGACAACAAGGGCCGTATTTTTCCGCATGTTGTCTGCGATACACCTCTTGGCGAAGCCGTCGATGCCGGAATCATCAAGACGCCAATTATCGGGCGGACCAAAGACCTCATAGCGCAACCGCACGACGACGCGGCGTACCAGTTCGAGGCCCATTTGCGGCTTGGCTACGAGCGTTGGAAACGCAGTCGCGAGGAATGGGAGAAAAGTGGTAAGAGGCCGCTGCTGTTCGTCATGTGCACCGATACGGACGCGGCGGACCAGATCACGAATCGCCTCAACTCCGATGGAGTTTTTGCGGACTTAAACGGTAAGACGATCAACCTTCACACCAACCTAAAGGGGAAGATCAAGAAGAGGAAGATTGGCAACCAGACCGTCGAGGTTTTCGAGGAAAGTGAAAAGGATATCAGCGACGAGGATCTCAAGGCCATTCGCCGGATAAGTCGTGAGCTTGACCGGAACGACAGCCCCTATTCCTGCATTGTCTCGGTGCTGATGCTGCGTGAAGGGTGGGACGTCAAGAACGTCACCACCATTGTTCCGCTTCGTCTCTATAGCTCAACGGCCAACATTTTGCCCGAGCAAACGCTCGGGCGCGGGCTCCGCCGAATGACGCCGCCTGGTCAAGCCAATGAACTTGTGACCGTTGTCGAGCATCCAGCCTTTTCCAGCCTCTACGAGCAGGAATTGGAGCAAGAGGGCCTCCCCATCGAAGTTCTGGACACCGATAAGGTTCCGGCGACGACGGTTACGATCTTCCCGGATGAAACAAAGGATTTCGACGCACTCGATATCGAGTTGCCATCGCTTTCGGCGGCCCATGAAATTCAGCCCAAGCTTGAAGGTCTTTCCATCGAGGCCGTGCGTAACGCCTTCTCTCCCTTTAAGTCGCTTCCGTTGGGTTCAAAAGGGGAAACCGAAGTCAAATACGAGGGACGACATCTAATAACCGATGAAGTCGTGGAGGAAATGAACGTCAGTCTGCCGCTTTTGCAGAACGGGATGACCGCAATTTCCTTCTACATCCGGGAGCTGGAAGCGGCTTGCAAGGTCCAATCGACACACACCGTCCTTGCCCCACTATTGCAGGTGTTTCTGGCTGAAATCCTTTTCGGTGAAAAAGTCGGGCTTGTCGATAAACGCCTGACCGCGCGGTTGGCCGATCAAGACGTTCGAGAACATATCCGAGCCGTGTTCATTCCTCTGATACGCGCTCGAACCGTTAAAACGGAGAAACGCCGTGCCGAAGGTGAGCGCGTTCATTTAAGGAATTGGAGGCCATACCAAGCTACGCTTTCCGAACGAAAACCGGTCGAGAAAGCGAAGAGCACACTATTCAATCTTGTGCCGTGCGACTTTTCTCTGGAAGTTGCAATGACCTCTTTCTTGGATACCGCCGCAGACGTGGCGGCGTTCGCGAAAAATGCGGGACCGCAATCACTTCGCATCGATTACCTGACGGGCGATCAGCGACTCGCTTTTTATCGACCGGACTTCTTCGTGCGCATGAACAACGGCGAATACGCCTTGCTCGAGACCAAGGGACGGCAAGACAGCGACGTTCCGAGAAAGGCCGCCGCCGCAATCTCGTGGTGCAAGACCGCTTCAAAAGGCGATGTAAGCTGGGGGTATGTGTTCATTCCGCAGAATGTTATGGAGGGCCTGAGTGGCAACAAATTCGAGGATCTGGCGCGTGCTTGTGCGCCGGCCCTCCAAAACCTTCTGAGTGAAACGACCGCCGCGCCCGAGCTTCCACTGTTCGCGGCACGCTCTGAGGATGACGCCTCGGAATTTTATTCTAAGGAGACCTTCGAGAAACTGCCGATCCGGGCGAAGAAGGCAGCGACCGATGCCTTAGAACTCTTTCGGTTTTTCGAGAAGAAGGAGGGGGATACCAATTTCTCGCCGGTCTTTAGCGCTTTGCTTGGTCCATTCGATGAAGCCTGTAAAGCCGTTATCTTAAAGCTATTACGCGACCACGTTCCTGAGGGCCGCTTGGAGCAACGCGATTGGTTCGAGCCTTATTGGGGTGGCTTGGAGCGCAGGACGCAAAAACACTACGAGAACGTTGCCAAGAACTTGAAACGCGGTCTCATCTATGGAAACCCGCACTCAGTTATTGGTTTGTTGCGGTCTTGTCTCGATATCGCGTTGAACGGCAATAAAGAAGTTGAAGGCGTGTTTGCAGCCGTTCGAGAGGTTTTTTTGTTTCCTGGCTCGGACAAGCTGCTCTCGCGCATAACGTCAATCAATGACTTCCGAAACACCTATGTCGCCCACACGGAAAAGGAGCTTACTGACAAATCCGAGGCCGAAGAGAACCTCAAGTATTGGGTGGAAACATTGACCCTCTTGCGTGCGTAATGCCACTGAGTCAAGTCCCGACATCCCCTGGCTCAACCCGAGAATCACGATAACTAATCTCTAACCCATTTCAGCTATTAGGGAGATTGATAATTTGGGGTCGATTCCGGCTGAGTGTTAAATGACACCCTAGCGTCCGAGAAACCGGTGAAGGTCGCTATGCGGCCCTGTTCCCTTTCCCTCGTAGCCCCTTGAGAAGGCGCTCGTCTGCCGCAGTCATTTCGTGCGGTTGTTCGAGACCGTCGAAAAAGTATGAAACCGGGACCTTGAAGATATTGCTCAGCTCTAGGAGATGAGATCCTGAAATCTCCCCGCCCCGTTCCATCTTCGATACGGCCTGTTGCGTAAGCCCGCCGAGTTGGGCGCCTAGCCCTTCCTGGCTGATATGAAGCATGATGCGCCGGCGTCGGAGTTGCGTGCCGATATGCAATGCCGCGGCTTTCGCCATTGGCGTGTCCCCTTCCCCTCAAAGGCGACGGGCGTTTTCGCCCCTTATCGGGACCCAAACTAATACGGGAAGATTAGTTTTGTCTAATCCTCTTCTGTTTGAATAAGAATTCCCATTATCAGGAATCGGAATACCGTCACTTTGGCGGCCCCATCCGGTCGCGCCAGTTTTGTTCCTTCAGCCGTTGCCGCAACGGAAGAACCACGTCGACCGCCGCCGATCGATGACTGCACACGTTGCAGGTCAATCGATCGAGCAGACCTAAGATCGGGTACCGGGGGCCTGCCATGCTGGCAAGCCCCTGCCCTGCGAATTCGCTGCGATGGCCGCAGGCCCCGCACTTGACGACGAGGAAGGCGCCGGTTGGCAGCTCTCCGAGCGTTCGATAGGGAAACTTCATGTTCCCCTATTGTTCCCTTGAATCGAGCCGGATTGTCAATTGCTGGTTGGCATAAAGTGTGGCGGGAATCCTAAACCCGCATAGTATCTGTGTCACAAAAAGCGAAGCTCAGTGGGAGGCGGGCATGGCAGAAGAGAATGAAGAACTGGAGCCGTTGGCCGGCGACGAAGCCCTCGCCCTGTTCCGGGAAGGAAAGGACGCGTGGAACGCTTGGGCGTCCGATCCTGAAAACAGGGGTCGGCCAGTCTCTTTCGATAACGCTAAGTTCCCACCTGATAAGGAGGGTCTAATCGACTTTAATGGTTTCGTGTTTCCAGGCTACGCTTGGTTTCATGATGCCGTGTTTAATGCGCAAATCCAGTTCAACGGGGTTACGTTTGAGGACGGTGCTTTGTTCGCAAAGGCGACGTTTAGGGGGAACGTCAATTTCTACAAGCCGACGTTTAACGGTTCCGTCATGTTCGACGACGCGAATTTCGAGGGCCACACTGCATTCATAGAGGCGACATTTGACGGGACTGTTCAATTCGGAAGAGTGAGGTTCAAGGGGAACGCCGATTTCAATCGCACGACGTTTGAGGAGGTCGCGTGGTTCGACGAAGCGATGTTTAACTCGGCGGCCTCATTCCAAGGCACGACGTTTAAGAAGAAGGCCCAGTTCGACCGAGCGACATTTAAATGGCGGCCCTGGTTCGATGGCGCGAGTTTTGAGGACGTTGTTTTTTTGGAGGATTCTGAGTTCCTCGAAGTCCCGGATTTTCGCCGTACCACTTTTGAAAAAGGTGTAAACCTCAACCGTATGGCTGTGAGTCCGGGACGTGTAAACGTGGATTCGGCCGACAAGTACCGGCGTTTGAAAAAGATTGCGGTTGAGGGGAAAGATCACGATCGCGAGCAGTATTTCTTTGCCTGCGAGTTGAGAGCCAAGCGCGGCTTCGAAACCCGCGGCTTGGCCTTGGTTCCGAATTACCTTTACGAATGGACAAGCGATTTCGGGCGTAGTGTTTGGCGCCCGGTTTTATGGCTTGCGGATGTATGGCTCTATTTTGGCCTTCTGTATTGGTGGTTGTCGGGGAGAGAGATCGAGGATCTTGGCTACGGGTTCAGTTATTCGGCCTCTAAACTCTTCCCGTTCATCGGCGCATCGCGGGAAATGTTTAGCGAGGCACGGGACACCCTTTTTGGAAAAAACGCGGAGGTCGGTTTGTCGGTGAGTTCGCTATCTGCGATCGAAGGGTTTCTCGGGATCGTATTCATCTTCTTGATCGGCCTGGCTCTGAGAAACCGGTTCAGGATTTAGGGAACCGGTTTTTCGTTACGATCTGCAATCGAGAAAAAAGAGGCCGGGCACCAGGCCCGACCTTAAAGGAGCGCACGCCCGATGACGATCCGGGCGCACACGGAACGAACTGTTAAGTTCCTTTGTCGTTTTCGTTGAACTGTCTTGTGGGAGATATCAGACCGATCACGACGCCGATCGAGGCGCCGGCGGTCCCTGAGCGCAGTGGATCGCGCGGATCCGGGTTTGATTTCGGCGTACACCCAATAAGCAAAACGGGTGTCAATAGAACGGCGATCATCCTAATCATTTCAGTATGTTCCTGTCATCGCTTTTTCGTCGTCGGGATCGAGATTGTTGGCCGCCAGGATCGTCGGGTCCGGCGCTCGTTCGATGCGACGAGCCGGCGGCGGGATGTCCATCAGCTTGGCGGCCGCCGGGTCCTTCCAGGCGAACCGCGTCTTGGCGAAGATCGGGTGGGTCGTGTGGTAGCGGACCAGTATCCGGTGTTCGCCCAAAGGGATCTCACCCCACTCTTGCGCCAGGATCAGCGGCACGCCCTCATAGGAGATGCTTGAGCTGTCGTGGCCCTTGTCGGCTTGCGACCGTGACTCCCGTCGACGTGTCGTCTTGCCGACGAGCCTTTCGAGCCAGGTTTGGGTGTCCGCGTCGGTGACGGCGAAGACCACCAGGTAATCGGAGTTGTGACGAAGGTTTTCAGATTGTCTTCCGAATAGATTTCGCGGACCTGAGAAAACGACTGAATGACGATGATACCGTGGACGCCGAGGCCGGCGCCGCGATCGAGCAATTCGCCGATCGCCGGCGTCTTCTTCATGGCCGAAAACTCTTCGAGTATGAACAAGACCGAATGTTGGTTGGCCGCTTCGTCGTCGGTCCTGGAGACCAGGTCGAGCACGAAATTCGTGATCAGCGTTGTCGTCAGGATCGACGTGAACCCGGAGTCCTTGGGCTTCACGACGATATAGATGGTTACCGGCCGGTCGCCTTCGACAAGCATCTTCGGGTCGATATCGCAGCCGGAAATGGCGTTGGCGACGGCGGCCGTCTTGAGGACTTGGATTTCGGCCGCGAGCGTGCCGAAGACACCGGAACTTTGGTTGGGCGCCATGGTCGCCAGGTCGCCGAGGTCGGTCGCGCAGCTCCGGGGATAGCCCCGCTCGGTGGCCCGTTGCGAGGCGTGGAGCAGCTTGACCAGGAGCGGTGACGTATTCGAGTTTTCCACCAGTTCTTCGGGCGAAACGCCGTCGAGCGCGCCGGAGAAGTGGGCGACGTTCTCCAAGCTGGCGTCCCTGCCGTCGTGCTTGGCGTCGAAGATTTCCAGAAGCATCAAGGCGCGCAGCGCCTTTTGCGCGTCCTTGGTCCAGTAGTCCTTGGCTTCCGGCGCCAGAATGTTGGCGATCTGGTTCACGCGTAGCTCGATTTGCGCGTCCGATTCTGGCAGGACCTTGAGCGAGATCGGGTTGTAGCGCGCCGTATCTTCGGCCGTCCATTCGAGCCGGTAGCAGTCCGAAAAACCCGAGCGGTGGCCCGATGTCTTGTCCCAAAGCTCCCCTTTCGGGTCGATGACGACGACGGAGCCTCGATAGGTCTGCAGGGTCGGAATGCAGATGCCTTGGGTTTTGCCCGATCGCGTGCCGGCGACGACCAGGGCGTGCCGGTTGTGACGGGGAATGATCGGCTTTTCATCGAAATGCCCGATCACGATGTTGTCCCGGCCGTCCAGTTCCATCTTGGCGAGATCCTTGGCCCGCGCTTTCCGGGCGTCGCCGTAGTCCGTGCGCTTGAAGGTCAGTTTGCCGAACAGCGTCCCGGCGAAGTAAGCGACGAGGATACCGACGACGACCCAGGCATAGGGCGTCGGCGCCCGATGTTTGATCCGGATTACGTCGATGAGATAGACCCACCAATCGGGATTGGCGACGTCGAAATCCGTCCCGTAGTGCAGCCACAGAAAGCCGCCGATGATGCAGAAAAGCAGCCAAACGCCGGATACGCGATCGCGCAGTTTGTCCGACGTTTTCACCTGTTCGAAAAACGACATTAGCCCCGCCTCCAAACATATTGACCGCCGTCCGGATGACGGTGGTCCGGTGCATAAAGTTCAGAAACCACACGCGCCGGTCCGGCGCGCTCGCAGAATGCGACGAGATGTATTTTGCTCTGCAGGTAGTCGATCGTCGCTTCTCGGTTTTTCGTGTAGCCCGACAGGTCGAGAAGGATGGCGATCGATTCGATGGCCTCGTTGGCGAAATCGCAGTGAATGGTGCCAAGCGTCCCCGGCGAGCCCAGGTTCAGGAGCCTCATCAGGATGAAGGCGTTTTCCATGGTGATCTCGCCCAGAATGAAACGATCGCCGCGCGATCGCTGGATATTGCTGACGATGTCCCTGTTGGTGATGTCCGTATCGCTCTCAACGGCGCTGACGACGAATTGCGTCGACACCGGTTGCGGCAATTCCAGCTCCGGCGAGTCTTCGATCGATATGGGCCGGTCCTCCTTGATCCAGGTGCAAAGGACCCGTGTCAGCGTCGTTTTGCCCGAGCCCATGCCGCCGGCGACGAGCACGTTTTTCCGCCCGTGAATGGCGTTGCGAAGTGTCGTTGTGGCGCTCTTGTCCATGCCGAAGGCGTCGATGTCCAAGGCATAGGAGCGCTTGAGGCGGATCGTGACGCAAAGTCCCGTGCCGGCCGTCGCCGGGTTGAGGACGTTGGTCCCTGTCATCAGGAAGATCCTGTGACCGCCCGGAAGGGTGCCGCGCAGCACCGGCTTTGATTCCCGGAACCTCTGTCCGGTGATCATGCCGACGCCGCGGGCGATCTTGTTCCAATAGGATTCATTGATCTCGGGAATCGCATGGCGTTTCCATTTGCCGGTGCGGGTTTCGGCGAAGACCTCTCCCCGCGACCGACAAACGAGTTCAATGTAGTTTTCGTTGTCCAGCAGTCTTTTTATGGGCTGTAGCTGGACTTCGACCGGCGATTGCATCCGTCGTCACCACCAGCCGAGTTCGTTACGCCATTGGTTGATCTTGCTCTGGTCTGTAAGAGGTGACGGACAGGGCGGCGGGTTCCAGCCGCCCGATCGGCACCATCCGGAGCAGTATTGATAGGTCTTATCGGCGGTCACTTCCTGGATGATGACGCCGTCGCCTTGCCGGATCAGCTTCTTTGTGCCCCGGTAGTCGGCGTTGCGCCGGTAGACCGTATGTTCATTGCCGGGACTGTTGCCACCGTTGCACGCTCTCCAAAACTGTCCGCTCCCTTCTCCCCGCGCCGGGTGGTCCCTGAGTTTCGTCCAAGCCATGGACACTTCGATCCGGCAATCATAGATCGGCCCTTGAGACGTCCCGAAACCGTTTTGGCGCACAAATTCCGACCCGTCCGGCCGTTTCCAGGTCTCCATTTTCTTCATCTTGATGTACTTCTGGCACGAGTCCGGAATGTACTCCGGTGCGCCTTCCTCCAAACGTGAAGAGATGAAGGTGTAGCCCTGCGCTTCGGCGCCGGTGCGCACCGCCACCTGCGCGACCAGCGTGCGCCCGGCGGGTTGCGGGAGCGTGATGTAGGTCGCTTCCTGTGGGGTCGCCTGCAGGCTGGCGTCATCCCGGACCCACCCTTCGGCCACGCATTCATGCTCGTAGCGGACATCCGCTTCGCGGCATTCGCGCATTTGGGCGTTGTTGTCCTTGCGGATGATCCGCTTGCCGCCGAGAGAGTAGCCGTCGTAGTCGCGGTGAAAGGACTCGCAGCCGGCCGTCGTTTCAACCAGGTCGGTCAGGGCTTCGGCGAAGGGCTTGCACGTCGGCGTCCTGAACTCCGGGCCGGTCGGCAGATCGATGCGAATGCGGAACTGTTTGTAGAGTTTGCTGTTGGCGTAGTCCGGCAGCGGATCGCAAACGCTCGTGTCCTCATGATGGACATAATAGTTTCCCGTGTCCGTGCAGTTGCCGACGTTTCGCTTCAGGCCGTCCTCGGCAATGTAGGTCGCGATCTTTCGTTCATAGGACCGTTTTTCGTCGAATTCGTCGCGGAGACTGCACAGCTCTTGGGTGATCGGGAAGCGCTTGCCCCCTTCCCTCACCTTGCAGCCTTCGCCGGCGACGGTCTGCACTTCGTTTTCGCGCCCGACGTAGATCAACCGCGTTTCCTGGATCGCTTCGAGGGTTTCGAGGAACGGTGTTACCCGGCAGCCTTCGGCTGTCTCGGTAATCTGGAAACTCTTTTCCTCGTCCTTCTTGCATTCGGTGTCGACGTCCGTGGTGTTGCCGCCCCAAACATAGAACCGGCGCTTCATGGCGTAGGCTTTGCTGTTTTCCTGATCGACCTCGTAACCGCAGCCGATATAGGTAGCGTCGACCGCGGCCGTGTCGAGGGTCGCTTCGCACTCTCCGTCGACAATGCCGTTCTTGGTCGGCGCCTTGTAGATCGTCACGTGGCTTTCGTCATCGCTCAGAACCGGCGTGCAGCCTTCGGCTGTCTCGCCGTAGGCGTCGGTGTTGACCACCGATTCGACCTTCTCCGTTCCCTTGACGGCCTGGATGGTCGGTAGCTTCGCTTCCGAGTTTTCAAGAGGCGTGCCGCTTCCGGCTTGAGTGGCCGTTCCCGTCGATTCGTTTATGCCGACCTTTTCGCCGCTCTCTTCTTCCTCTTCTTGGCCTTCGCTGGCCGCCGCTTTCGCCGCAACCTGCTTGTTCTCGGAAATCGTCTGGACGGCGCGCACCAGGGCGTTGGCGTCTCCGGACACCGACAGCTCACGGCCGCCGGGGATGGTCGTGCCGGTTGGCGTGTGGCGCGTCGTCAACGGCGGCGCCAGGCTAATCGTATCACCGCCGCCGGCATCGCTCGAAATGCCGAACCATTCGATGGACACCTGCGGTCCCGATGTCCCCTGCCCCGGCACGATCCGCACCGCGCCCTGCAGGAATTTATCGGCGGCGCTGGCAGCGGCGCCGACCGAGAGGCGTTTGACCCGGGCCGTGGCGTTGCCCGGGTTCGATAGGTCGACAGGGCCGACCAGCTCGCCGACAGCGACCGTTTGCGCCTGGACCGCCGACGGCAGGACGCCAGCCAGAAGGCCGACGACGACGAGGATAAGAAGTCGTTTCATGGTCTGTACTCCGGATTTTGGCGCCGTCCTTCGTCGGATTTTTGAGCCCCCTCGCTGCAGTGGTAGGACAGTTCGATTTGTCCTTCATCGACTTCGACGATCTGTTGGGGGTTCGGGAAGTACCAATAGTTCGTCGGCTTGATGTGAATGAGGGTGCCTTTCTTGATCCTGATCCGGCGCTTTCTGTTGGTTGCGTTGCGAAGCTCTTCGGCGACGATTTGAGCGATGTTCTGATTGAACGATTCGCCGGCGGCCGACAGCGGCGAGTCCACCGTTGTCCCGTCATCGTTCGTGTCCGGCGCGGTCAGATAGGCGACCACGGCACCGATCGTCGTTGCGATCGCGGTCGGTGCATATTTCTCCACGAAACGATCAAACTTTTCGCCGACCAACCCGAATTGGCCCATGGCATCGGCGCCCTGGGCCTCCGCGAGTTCGATTACCGCACCATCCGGCCTTGTCAGTTTGGAGAACTTGACTTCGATACGGGACGCGTCCGGATCGTCGAGGGGTTCACAAGCCCCCTCGACACCGGTTCCCGCCTTGAGAAGCCGTATACGCCCGTCTGGTCCATAAACGTCGCTCGCCACATGGGCCAGAACCGGCCCGCAGATCTGAGAGTTGATGGGCGAGTCGAGCACGAGCGGTATGAACGTCCCCGTGGGGATGATCCGGCACCGCTCAACCGGATACGTGGATACGTTCTTGTCGAAGGCGCCCTTGGAGGCGTCGCCTTCGTAATTCTGGTCCTCCAGCTTCCACAGCTGTTCGTTTGTTGGCAGCGCCATGGGCTGCAGGGACGCCGTTTGCGTGCCGTCGAAAACGGTCGGTCCGGCGCTGACCAGCTCGCCGAGGCTCCGGATCGTCGCCTCAACGCTCGGGTCGGGCTGAGGAACCTTCTTCGGTTCCGGCCGCTTGGCGACCACCTTCGCCTTCGGTGGCGATGGTTTTTGTGCCCTCGCTATCGTCTTGGCGTAGCCGGTCCCGGTCAGGCTGACGCGCTTGAAGTCGCCCGGCGCAACGACCTTGCAATTGTGATCGACCCGGAAGGCGTCCGACCCGGTGATTTCGACGGCGTTGATGGCGAGCGCCATGCCGCCGGCGTTGGCCAGTTCGAAGCGTTGGGCCTTGCCCGGGTCGCCGATCATCCCGGCCCCGAAATCGATCGGCCCCGGCAGGATAAGCCGCGCCGGTTCGGGGATCGTCGCCTTGGTCTCGGGCGGCCCGACCTCACGATAGAAACCCGGGGCGATTTGGCCCGGGTCCGTTTGCTCCGGCGGTGCTTCTTCGGGACACCAAATCGACAGGGCCGCGCAGGTAATCGCCGTGATGGTTTCGACCGGACCAGCCATGTCAGGACCCCTCTTTCCCGTCGATGTCGCGCTTGACGCAGACGACGACGCCTTCCAGTTCAAGGGTTAGGTTGGCGACCCGTTGAATGATCAGGGTATTGCCGCGCCGTTGCGGGAGAACCGGCGCATCGAGGACGCCGCGATCCGTCGTCACGTTGACGGAGATCGCCGGCAGCATCATTTGCTTCCAGCGTTTCGGGTCCCATTGCAGATACATGAATTCGTCGTCGGAGAAGACGATGTCCGGCGCGAAGTCCGCCTTGGCATCGCCTTCCAGTTTCCAGCGGAAATCCAGTTTCGTCGGGTCGAATTGGAAAGATTCGAGCCAATCCACATGCTGCCGCCCGGTCTCGTCACCATCGAGGTCGATGGGTGCCCCGCCCGGCGGCAGGTCTGCCGTTTCGACCGGCATTGTCGGCACCGCCGGCATCGCAGGCCCTTCGTATTGCGAGGGCTCGATCGCTTGCGCAATCCGGCCGGCCAGAGCATCTACGCTTTTGTCGGTACTGGATTTGATATTGACGACCAGGTCGGGGCAGTTCTCCGTATTGACCCCTTCCGTCTGGACGCGAAGCGAGTAGATCCGTGGTCCGGCGATCTCCATACCGCCGATAAACGCGAGGTTGCCGTCGAGCCCCGCCTCGCGCGACCCGAGCACCCAGATCCTGGACGAGCCATTGTTCTGTTTCGGATAGGGGTTGAGTGTGATGGCGTTGCCGAGACCGGATGTCATGGCCGCGACCCGTTCCGGGAAAACGAGCACCGTGCCGATGAGCTGACGCGTGCGCACGCGGATCTCGGTGCCCGGCTGATAAAGGAAGTTCTGCGTCGATTCGTCCGGCCGACACTTCGTTGCCCAGTTGTAGTTGATGGCGCCCTTCGGCAGCAGTTCCCGGTTAAAGGCCGGGTACTGGCCACGGCGCTGTTGCTCGATCGCCTGTCGTTGGTCGCCGGGCTTGATCGCGCGGCGTTGGCCGGGCGTCTGTTGGGCGAAGGTGTCGCCCGTTATCGCCACCAGCACCACGACCGCCATCAATGCCGTTCCCAGGGGTTTCATCATCACTCGTTCCCTTCAAAACCCTCTTCTTTGCGGACAGCCGTATAGGCCGTCACGATGAGACGAGCCGGGTTTTCGAGCCGGTCCCGTTCCGAGCGCGACGGGCCGCCGCGCCCCAACTTGAGATCGCCGACCCACAATTCGGAGCCCGCCGTGATCCTGTTGAACGCCGTGTAGGTGCGTTCGAATTCGACGGACCAGATATCCGGGTTGGCGACGTTGCTTTGCCATACGTTGACGATGCGCGGTTTCCAGGTCGTGCGCGCCCGGCGCGCTTCCTCGCGAAGCGTGCCTTTGACCAGGCTCGCGTTCAGTTCGCGGACGACATCGCGTTTGCTGTGCGCCTTCACCCAATCGAGGCGTTCGGCGTCGGTGACGCCGTCGAACTCTTCGCGGGCGAGCATGTAGCGCACCGCGAAACTCCGCATCAGGCCATTTTCGACATCCGGATCGTCGAGCGGGCCGCGCTGGTCAAAGAACCGGCCTTTCTCTTCGCTCAAGAGGAAGGTTTGCGGCGGTTCGACGACGAGCAGGAATAGGCCGACGACCAGAACCAGGTTCAGATACATGGAAAGGTTGGCGAGCGACAAAAAGCTCTCCGACGGCCGCCGGCGCCTTTTGGTCTTTCGTTCCGGGACGGTCGCCTTCACTTGTCGCTCCCTTCGACCACGTCTTTTTTGGCGTAGGCCGAATAGCCGAGCACGTAGAGGGACGCCGGATTGTCGAGCTGTTCGGTCGGCGTCTTCTTGCGCCCGTCGCGGCCGAGCTTGAGGACCACGATCCAGGGTTCGGGCGAGCCCTTCGGCCGCCCGAAGGAATAGTGTTGCTTGAGGATATCGAGCGACCAGATTCCATCGTTCGCTTCATTGCTCTGCCAGGCATTGACCACTTCGACGTCCCAGGTCGTCTTGTTGCGGATCGCTGCGTTGTAGAAATCGCCCTGGCTCATGGCCTCGTCGAAGGCCCGCCAGACGTCGGGTGTGCTGTTGCCCTGGACCCAATCGAAGCGCTCCTTGTCGGTCTTCAGGTCGACTTTTTCCCGGGCCTTCACGTAGCGCCGGGAAAACTTCTCCATCAGGATTCGCGCCACGTTGGCGTCCTGGATCGGCCCTCTCGCCTGGAAGAACTTGCCGTCGGTTTCGCCCAAGAGAAACAGCGTCGGCGGGCGGAACAGCGCCACGACGACGACGGCCGCCAGCACGAAGTTGAGCAGCATGGAAGCGGCCGTGAAGGTGCCGAGCTTGCCGCCCAAGCGTTCGGCGACACGCTCGGAGCGCTCCGTTTGCAAGACCTTGACGCGCTTCTTGACCTTCCCCGTTGCGTCCGGTTCCGACAACGGCGGCGCGGTCTGGTCCATAGGATTGGGCGCGAGATCGTTCATCCCTTATAGAAGCGCTTCCACTTCTGTTCGATTTCGGCGCAGGCGCAGGGTGATTTTTTGTAGTCGGACACCCCCATCTACCCGACGTTTTTCAGGATTGGGGTGCGGAAAGCGGCTTTGGGGGCGATTTGGGCTTGCAATGACCGTTTCGAGCGGTCGTTTTGCCGGTTTTCGGGGTGTTTTCCGGCCTCC
>Ga0209561_1000147_pt1 | contig 21079 bp, 16 predicted proteins | sample WorMettrBAHAMAS2_FD_187393 | JGI IMG/M metagenome (GOLD analysis project Ga0209561, IMG submission 187393) | Marine gutless worms symbiont microbial communities from Max Planck institute for Marine Microbiology, Germany - Inanidrilus... | ecosystem: Host-associated > Annelida > Digestive system... | reverse complement strand
AACCAGCGAAACCGCCAACCAAAGCCAAAAACCGCCGCAGCATCTGCCAGTGGCGGCGAATAAACGTCCGCTCTTAATAGAAGCGGACGCCCAAAACACTCTTTCGGACGAGTTTATCAACGATATCGGGGGTTGGGCGAAGAGGGCTGGATCTTCAAATCCCGTCCGCTTGCGAAACCAAGGCAGGCCCTAAATGCGCCGACGAGTATCCAGGGCGGTCCGTATCTCGGGAATACCCCAGGAACGGCATTCCCTAGCATTAAGGTGACAGTTTACTTCTTTCCGTAGGCCGCATAACAGGCCCTTTCCTTTCCGGAAAAACAGAAGAGGAAACCGTCACCGGATTTCCAACGACCCGTGCGCCTGTCAGGCCGCCACCGTCACAGTCCGCTCGATCTCCTCGCCATGCTCGGCCTTCGCCTTGCCGAGGTCGTGATTGACCTGCAGGGTCAGCCAGAACTCCGGGCCCGTTCCGAAATACCGACCCAAACGCAGGGCGGTCTCGGGCGTCACCGAGCGTCGCTCGTTGAGGATTTCCGTAATGCGGTTGGCTGGCACGCGGATTTCGATCGCCAGCCTGTTCGCCGACAGGCCGCGCGCTTGAAGTTCATCGCGCAGGAGCTTGCCGGGATGTTTCGGGACTCTCATGTCACGTTGTCCTTTCAATGGTAATCGACGATCTCGACGGCATCGAAACCGGCCGCCGTCGGTTTGAAGATGATCCGCCAGGGGCCATTGACGTCGATCGCCCAGAAGCCCTTCAAGTTGCCTTTCAGCTTGTGGAGCCTGAGGCTTTTCAGGGGGGCCAGGTTGTCGATGGAGAGCGCGGCTTGCAAATCGTCCATTCGATCCGCCGCCTTTTCACCGTCCAGCCTGCGAAAACCCTTCGGCGCCCCTGTTTCATGGACGCGGCGCGTCTTCGCGTTGGCGCAACCCTTGATCATACGTTATGCATACGATGTTTAGCGTAGTATGTCCATCAATATGAACCTCACCCGCTGCCGCTTCTCGTTTGGCGAAAACAGAAAACGGAATCTCTCACCCTATTCTCCGTTTCGAAACGCCCCCTTGCAGGAAGGGCGGCCCGCTCCAGATAATAGTCACGGGTCGCCGCCGGGGCGGCTTCGATTGACGGGGGGATCACGACCATGGCCTGGCAGCAGAGCGCCGTTATCCATTGGCTGTTCCACGAAGGCCGGCTGACCGCCGACCCCAGGGTGTTCGTCGAAAACCTGGGACGCCGCCTGGTCGAGGCCGGGGCGCCGCTGTGGCGGTTGCGCATCGGGTGTCGTACCATCCACCCGCAGATCGCCGCTTGGTCGCTGGTCTGGGCGACGGATACGCCGCAGGTCACGGACCGCATCGCCGGGCACGGTTATAAAGACAACGACACCTACATCGGCAGCCCCATGCAGCACGTGGTCGAGACGGAAACGCTCTTCCGCCGCCGCCTCGAAAATCTCGAAGAGGACCGGGACCACCGGCTACTGTTCGAGCTCGCCGCCGACGGCGCCACCGATTACCTGGCCCTGCCCCTGATCTTTTCCGACCGAACGGTTGGCACCATGATCGTCGCCTCGCAAGCGGAGGCCGGCTTCGACGATGCGGACGTCGCCGCTTTCGAGGGACTGGTCCCCTTCGTCGCGCCGATCTTCGAGGTGCTGGCCGCCCGCAAATTGGCGCGCACGCTATTGGACACCTACGTCGGGCCGCGCACCGGCGAGCGGGTGCTGTCGGGCCAGATCAAGCGCGGCGACGGCGAGATCATCCATGCCGCCATCTGGTTCAGCGATCTCCGCGATTTCACGCCGCTGACCGAGAGCCTGGAGCCGCAGGATCTGCTGGCCATGCTCAACGCCTATTTCGAGGCCGTCGCCGCGGCGGTCACGGCGAGGGGCGGTGAGATTCTCAGGTTCATCGGCGATGCCATGCTCATCGTCTTCCCGGTCGGCTCCGACGGCTCCCAGGAAGACGCCTGCACGGCCGCCGTCGAAGCGGCGCGGGACGCCATCAACGCGCTGGCCGCACTGAACATGCGGCGCAAACGCTCGGGCCAGCCGGAGATCCGCTTCGGCGTCGGGCTGCACCTGGGCGAGGTCATCTACGGCAACGTCGGCGCGCCCGACCGCCTCGACTTCACGGTCATGGGCCCGGCCGTCAACCGCACGGCACGCCTCGAGGGCCTGACCAAGACCCTGGGCTACGGCCTGATCCTGTCGGACGAGTTTGCGGCGCGGCTCGATGAGGAGACGGAGAGTTTGGGTTTCCACGCGCTCAAGGGGGTGGCCGACGAGCAGGAGGTGTTTGCGTTGGGGGAACTGCGATGACGAACCACCTGAACCTGTTCGTTACTATATTGCCCATCCGTCACCCCCGCGAAAGCGGGGGTCCAGGCAATCGGATACCGGCGGCACTATCGATACCGGCTGGATTCCCGCGTTCGCGGGAATGACGGTCTTCGTCTATAAAGGTGACAGGTCCCCATTTTCCGAAGCCCGCGGAACACGCCCGGTAAAGAGTGGACCCCTGGCAAGGGAATGGCGCCGATCGCGAGCCACGGGATTTCCACCGATCGTCCCCCCAAATCCCCGTTAATACGCCGTAACATCCGTCGCATAGCCCGTTCACCAAATGACCGGCCTGCTCCGCTATAATATTCAGATGCGTTGGGCTGGGACGGTTTCGGTCGTGATCGGACTGGAATGACCCGGTGGCAAGGGCCCCGGGGAATTCGACGACGTTACGGAACCCTCTCGGCAGCGACAGCTCGGGGGATCGGCCATATTCAACCTTCTTAGATATTTCCTGGTCACCAGCGCCGTTGCCGTCGTCGTCATCGGCGCGATTCTTGTCGTCCTTTACCAGGAGAACGCCAAGCGCGAGTTGGTGACCATGGCCGAAAGCCATAACGTCGCCCTGGTCAAGCTGCTCGCCAACTCCATCTGGCCGCGACACGGCGCCTACGTGGCGAGCGCCTCGACGCGCGACGTCGAAAGCCTGCGAACGACGCCCGAGCGCCGGGACATCCATGAGGAACTGATGTCGCTGTCCCGGGGCTTGGCGATCCTCAAGGTCAAGATCTACGATACCGACGGGCTGACCGTCTATTCCTCGGACGTACGCCAGATCGGCGAGGACAAAAAAGGTAATCAGGGCTTTTCGAGCGCAAAGCGCGGCATACCGGCGAGCAAGCTCGGGTTCCGCGCAATGTTTTCGGCCTACTCCGGCGAACTTTTCGAACGCGATGTGGTCGAAACCTACGTGCCGGTCGGAGGCGCCGACGGCGGCCCGAGCGGCGTTTTTGAGATCTACACCGACGTCACGCCGACGATGCAGGAGATCGAGCGGACGACGATCTTCCTGTTGATCACGCTGATCCTGATCTTCTCGGTCCTCTACGGATTGCTCTATCTGATCGTCCGCCATGCCAACCGGATCATGGCCGGCCAATACCAACGGCTGCAGCACCAGCAGGAGCAGCTCAGCGCCAAGAACGCGGAACTGGACCGCGAAATCGAAGAGAGAAAGAAGACGGAAGAGGCCCTCGTTCAAGCCCGCAAGATGGAGGCGCTGGGAACGATGGCCGGCGGCATCGCCCACAACCTGAACAACCTTCTGCTGCCGATCCTGTCACTGGGCAAGCTGACCTATGAACAATTGCCGAAATCGAGCCATCACCGGGAGCGGCTTGACCGGATCGTCGGCGCCGGCCAAAGCGCGCGGGACGTCGTCGCCGGGATGCTCACCTTCGCGCGCTCCGAACCGCCGGAGCGGGTCGACGCCGACGTCTACGAGATCGTCCGGCGCGCCATGGACCTGATCTCGGTGTCCGTTCCATCGGCCATCCGCACCAACGTCGACCTCGACCCCGATACCGGGATCGTCAGCGTCGACAGCACCCAACTGCAGACGGTCCTGATCAACCTGGCATCCAACGCCATCGACGCCATGGGCCGAGGGCCGGGCGAATTCACCGTAGCCCTCGGCCCGGTCCATATCGAAGGCGGGGAAGCCGGCAGGGAAGCCGGCGGGGAAGCCGATGGGGAAGCCGGTGGGGAAGACGGTGGGGAAGCCGGGGGGAAGCCGGCGACCAGCCCGGCCTGGCACCCGGGTCCTACGCCAAACTGGTCGTCTCCGACACCGGTATCGGAATGGACGCCAAGACCATTACCCGTGCTTTCGATCCGTTTTTCACGACCAAGGAAGTCGGCAGGGGAACGGGTTTGGGGTTGGCCTCGGCGCACGGCATCGTCTCCGGTCACGGCGGCGTCATCCATGTGACCAGCGAACCGGGCGTCGGAACGACGGCGACGGTTTTCCTGCCGATCATCGGGGCGGACGCCGACCGGTATTCACCGCCACCGGCGCCAGAGACCGGCGGACCGTCACGGCCCGACCAAAACACGGCCAGCAATTGAGACCCGGACCCCTGTGACATGGCGCGAATCCTGATAATCGACGACGACGAAAACGCCCGCTATGCGGTGCGCGCGATCCTCGAAAACGCGGGACACGAGGTATCCGAGGCCGAGAACGGCGCCGTCGGCCTGAGAATGCAGGCGGCGCATCGGATCGACTTGGTCATATCCGACGTCATCATGCCGGAGCAGGATGGGATCGAGACGGTTCTGCAGCTGTCGAAGGACTATCCGAGCCTACCGGTGATCGTCATTTCCGGCGGCGGTGCGGACCGTTTCCTCGGCTACCTGGAGACGGCCGAGGCTCTTGGTGCCACCCGCATCCTGGCCAAGCCGTTTCTGCCCGCCGACCTGCTCGGCCACGTCGAGGCCTGCATCGGATAACAGCGGCGGCCGGTGGCGCGGCTCAGCCAATTGGCGTAGGTGACGGCGTCCTCCCAGGAGACGTTGACCACCGGCCTATCGGCGCGGCCCCAGCCCTGGTCGTCTGGGTTGGGGCGGCCGAAGCTGTCGGCGAAGCGGTCGTATTCGGCAAAGGTCACCGGGAACAGGCCGATGGCGAAGGGTTTGGGGATGTCGATGTTGGCGAGCGGCTTTTCGTCACCGTCGCCGTCGCCGGCATGGTCGCCCCGTTGGTAACTCCCCTTGTTGATGACCACCATCTGCGGGCCCGGCGTCTCGTCGTCGAACTGGTCGACGATGACCCTGACCGGTTTGCCGCCGGGGTGCGCTGCCTGACGAATAGCGGCAGCGTCCGACGCGCCGCGGCCCAGCGCATTGAGGGCCAGCGACCCGAGAGCGGCGGCCGGCAGGTCCAATTCCTGGCCGTAGCGGGTGCGGATCAAGATCGATGAATTGAAGAGGTCGCCGCGGATGACGGTGCCGCCGCCGCGCGAGCGGACCTGGACCAGGGCCTGCGATCCCTCTTCCACGGTGTCCACATCCATGAACCCAATGTCGGCGCGGCCGAGTTGGTGGAGACCGCCCTCGGATCGGACGATGAAGCCGTCGCTGAGGACCCGCCCGCGGAACCGGTCGCCGCCCTTGAGCGTGATGACGTCGCGGCTCGCCGGCAGGGCCGGGCGCAATCTCGGACGGTGGAACTGGATGCGGTCGATGTCGGCGACGCCGACCGGCAGCGAGGCGCCGAGGACGCCCCTGAGCACGAAGAGCGAGCGCTCGCGCAAGCGCCCGCTGAAGCGTTCACCGTTAGCGGAGATCAGGATGTCGGTTTTGTCCGGCCCGCGGCCGAAATAGACGTTCGAAACCATGCCGTAGGCGATGGCGATGGCGCCATAGGCGGTGTCGATGGTGAAGGTCTCCTGGGCCACGGTGCCGACGTGGAAATCACCGTTCCTGAGGACCACGACGTCCGAGGTGACGGCGGCGCGGATCGGTCCGGCGCACATGCAAAGGCCGATCCATACGGCAATCATGATAGAATGGCGAAAGGCGGCCAGCATGGCGGTTCCGGCGCTTGCGTTGGGCGACAGTTCTTACGATTTTATCGAAAGTGGCGTAGCGGGAACCTTACCAAAGTCAAGTCACCGGCAATCTCCCGGGTTTATAGGGAAAACGGCGCGAACCCGGGGCCGGGCGAAAGGTGAGAATTCCATTGTCAGGCACACCGGCGTCGAATAAACCAACGGCAGGCATAATATATTCGGTTTTTGTAAAATATAATACGGGCCGGGAACGAGGAGGAGACCGGCCGCATGGGTGATCGAACGACATGGCCAATCTGAAATTCGGAATCTCTTTCATCGACCTCTACCGGCGTCCGGGCATGGAACGCCTGGACGGCGTATGCCTGGACTACCTCGCCGGGAGGGACGGGGCGCTGGCCGAACGGTTGACGGCGGCGCGCGCCGCCCCCGATGAGCTGACGGCGTTGGACGAATCGGAGCTGCTGATCGAACTGGCGCCGACACTCGAGGCGTTCATCGCCGAACTGTTCGGCATCGAGGACGAGGTCGCCAAGCTCGCCCAGGCACACCGGGACCTGGACGTGCTGTTCGAGACCAAGCGAAATTTCGTGCAGCGCCAGGCCCTGAAGAAGATCAAGCCGGACGAGGCCCAGGCCATCGACGGTGCCGCCGTCGGCGCCGAACTCGAGGCCCTGGTCGGCAAGGCGCTCGACGAACGCGCCTTGGCCGAGGCCATATCGGCCTGGCAGGACGACGCCGAGGGCAACGCCGAGGCGCTCGACAAGGCCGCCGCCTACTGCGCCTGGGCGGCGCTGACGGCGGAAGGCCGAAAAAAACATGCGGGCGGCGTTCTCTTCAAGGCGCCAGCCAAGCTCCATGCGGAAGACCTGATCCCGTCCATGGAACGGGTCGAATACGAGGGCGTCGAGTGCATCGTCGGCGACACGGAGCACCGCCGGTTCCGCGATGCCTTTCACCTCTCCGACCGCGGCACCGACCTGACCGGCGCCCTGGATCAGGCCAACTACTGCATCTGGTGCCACAAGCAGGGCAAGGACTCGTGCTCCAAGGGCCTGCGCGAGAAACAACCCAAGGGCTCCGACGCCCCGGCGCCCTTCCGCGACAGCGCCTTCGGGGTCAAGCTCGCCGGCTGCCCGTTGGTCGAGAAGGTCTCCGAATTCCAGAAACTGAAGGCCGACGGATTCGAGATCGGCGCCGCCGCCATGATCCTGGTCGACAACCCCATGGCCGTGGCCACCGGGCACCGCATCTGCAACGACTGCATGAAGGCCTGTGTCTACCAGCGCCAGGAACCGGTCAATGTGCCCGAGGTCGAAACGCGGACCATCAAGGACCTGATCCTGTTGCCCTGGGGCTTCGAGATCTATTCCCTGCTGACCCGTTGGAATCCCCTCAACCTGCGCCGCCCGCTACCCCGCGAGGCGACCGGCCGGCGCATCCTGGTCGCCGGCATGGGCCCGGCCGGTTTCACCCTCGCCCATCACCTGCTCAACGACGGACACACGGTGGTCGGTGTCGACGGCCTCAAGATCGAGCCCCTGGAGCCGGCCCTCTCCGGCGTCGACCCCGGCGGCACGAAACGGCCCTTCGAGCCGGTGCGCGACCTTCTCGACTACCAGGAATCGTTGGACAACCGGGTCATGGCCGGGTTCGGCGGGGTCGCCGAATACGGCATCACCGTGCGCTGGAACAAGAACTTCCTGAAACTCGTACGCTCGCTCCTGGAGCGGCGCACGCGCTTCGCACTGTTCGGCGGCATCCGTTTCGGCGGCACCATCACTTTGGACGACGCCTGGGAGATGGGTTTCGACCACGTGGCGCTGGCCTTGGGTGCCGGACGGCCGACCATCCTCGACATCCCCAACGGACTGGCCCGCGGCGTGCGCACGGCATCCGATTTCCTGATGGGCCTGCAGCTGACGGGGGCGGCCAAGACCAACACGCTGGCCAACCTGCAGGTCAAGCTGCCGGCGGTGGTCATTGGCGGCGGGCTGACCGCCATCGACACGGCGACGGAGGCCATGGCCTATTACCCGCGCCAAGTCGAGAAGTTCCTGAACCGCTTCGAGACCCTGGCCGCCGAACACGGGGAAGAGGCAGTGGCCCGTTTCTGGTCGCCGTCCGAGCGTGAAGTGGCCGACGAATTCCTGGCCCACGCTCGGGCCATCCGCGCCGAAAAGGAACGGGCCCAACGCGAAGGCCGCCCGCCGCGGATCGCCGAACTCCTCAACGAATGGGGTGGCGTGACCATCGCCTATCGCAAACGCCTGATCGACAGCCCCGCCTATACGCTCAACCACGAGGAAGTGGAAAAGGCTTTCGAGGAAGGCATCCGCTTCGCCGAGGGCTTGACCCCTATCGCCATCGAGACCAACGACGAGAACCGCGCCTGCGCCGTCCACCTGATGAAGAAGGAACGGCTCGAAGACGGCTCCTGGCAGGATGCCGCCGAGGTCACGCTGCCGGTGAAGAACGTCTTCGTCGCCGCCGGCACCCAGCCGAACACGGTTCTGGCCCGCGAGGACCCGGCGCATTTCGGCCTCGACGGCAAATACTTCCAGGCCTTCGACGAGGACGGCAACGCGGTGACGCCCGAGCGCGGCATGGCCAAACCAGACGAGGCCCGGGTCCTGGTCCACAGGAACGACGACGGTCGTTTCGTCAGTTTCTTCGGTGACCTGCATCCCAGTTACTCGGGTAATGTGGTCAAGGCCATGGCCAGCGCCAACCAGGGCCACCCGGTGGTGACCCGGATCCTCGACAAGCTGCCGGCCGCCAGCCCCAGCAAGGAGGACGATGACGCCTTCTTCGCCAAGCTGAACTGGGAGTTGCGGCCGATCGTCAAGGAGATCAACCGCCTGACTCCGACGATCCTGGAGGTCGTCCTGCAGGCACCGCAGGCGGCCCGGCGGTTCCGGCCCGGCCAGTTCTACCGCCTGCAGAACTTCGAGACCCTGGCTCCATCCGTCGACGGCACCCGCCTCGCCATGGAGGGCCTTGCGCTGACCGGCGCCTCGGTCGATCTCGACAAGGGTCTGATTTCGGTGATCGTCCTCGAGATGGGCGGCTCCAGCAACCTCTGCGGCCTCTTGGAACCCGGTGAACCGATCGTCCTCATGGGCCCGACCGGCATGCCGACGGAAATCGAGGCCGGCGAGACCGTGTTGCTGGCCGGTGGCGGTCTCGGCAACGCGGTGCTGTTCTCAATCGGCCAGGCCTTCCGGCAGGCCGGCAGCCGGGTGCTTTATTTTGCCGGTTACAAGGGCATGGGAGACCGTTACAAGCTCGAAGAGATCGAGGCGGCCTCCGATGTGACGGTCTGGTGTTGCGGCGAAGCGCCCGGCTTCGAGACGGACCGCGACCAGGACCGCACCTATGTTGGCAACATCGTCAACGCCATGAAGGCCTATGCGACCGGTGAATTGGGTGAAACGGAGATCCCGCTCTCGGAGGTTGACCGCATCATCGTCATTGGCTCCAGCGGCATGATGGCGGCCGTCGCCCACGCCCGGCACGACGTCCTCGAGGCCTACCTGAAGCCCCACCATTTCGCCATCGGCTCGATCAACTCGCCGATGCAGTGCATGCTCAAGGAGATTTGCGCCCAGTGCCTGCAGCCGGTGGTCGATCCGGAGACCGGCGAACGCTCCTACGTGTTCTCGTGTTTCAACCAGGACCAGCCCCTTGATCACGTAGACTGGGACGGGCTCGACGACCGCCTGCGTCAGAACGTGGTTCAAGAGAAACTGACCTCGCAGTGGATCGCCCGGTGCGTGGAGGCCGAGCGCCAGGCGCGCTGAGCAATCGCACGGCCCGACAAAGGCGGCGCTGGATTGGACAGATTTGGCGATTTCGCGCAGACTCCGCCCATGGAGCGAACGACAGCGAAAACGAGAGAGCGCGATGATCCGATCGCGCCTGAAGCGGCAGCCGGCACGGGGGCGGGATGGCGTGAACGCACGCCGCACTGGAGTTGGCGCCTGAACTATCTGTGGGTCGCCGCCGTGACCGTCCTGGTGGCGCCTTTCTTCCTCTACTATTTCCATGGACTGGTGCGCGACTTGCTGAGCACCGAGTTGGTAACGCGCAGCCGGCATACCCTCGAGCTCTACGTGTCCGGTCTCGAGGGCACGTTGGCCAAGTATCAACCCTTGCCGACGCTCCATTCCCTGCATCCGGCCGTCGCCGACCTCTTGGAAAACCCGACCGACCCGGCCCGCGTCGCCAACGTCAATCGCCTGCTCGAGTGGAAGAACGAACTGTCGGGCGCCGCCGATACCTATGTCATGGACATGGACGGCAAGACTCTCGCCGCCAGCAACTGGCGCCGACCGTTGTCATTCGTCGGTCGCTCCTTCCACTTCCGACCCTACTTCCAGGAAGCCCGTGAAGGCCGCCTCGGCCGGTTTTACGCGCTGGGCACTACGTCGAAACGCCGCGGCTACTACTTCGCCGCGCCGGTGAGAAACAGCAAAGAGGTGATCGCGGGCGTCCTTGTCGTCAAGGTCGATGTGACGGCGGCGGAAAGAGACTGGGGCGCCAAGAACCACGAGGTCATGGTCACTGACAGAGGCAGTGTCGTCTTCATGTCGAGCCGCGACGACTGGCTGTATCATGCCATCCGGGAACCGACGCCCGAGTTCCTGGCCGATCTTGGCCAAACCCGGCGTTATGTCGACAAACGGATCGAACGTCTGCCGATCACGACTTTCGAAGCCCCAGCCGCATGGAAGACGGGTTTCCGGATCGGTTCGGCGAAACGGAAGTCCTATTTCGCACTGTCCCATGACATGCCGGAGACCGGCTGGACCGTGTGGCTTCTGGCCGAAGCGGGTCCGCTCGAAGCCAACGCGACGGCGTATACGGCGGCCGTGGCCACGGCCCTGTTGCTGATCGGCGCCTTTGCCATCGGCTTGTTCGAGAGACGACACAACCTGTTGAGAACACTCGCCATTCAGCGCCGAGCCCGGCGGGCCCTCGAACTGTCCGCGGAAGAACTCGAACGCCGCGTCGAAGAGCGGACGGCGGACCTGAAACGGACCCAGAACGAACTGGTGCAAGCGGTGAAGATGGCGGCGCTGGGTGAGATGTCGGCCGGCATCAGCCACGAGCTCAATCAACCGCTGACGGCGGTCCGCTCCTATACGGACAATGCGCGCAAGTTCCTCGACCAAAGGAACTTCCAGAAAGTCGACGAGAACCTGGGCCTGATCACCGACCTTTCGGCCCGCATGGGCGACATCATCCGGCTGTTGAAGGTTTTCGCGCGCCAGACCTCCGACGAACTGGACGCCGTGTCCCTGCAGACGGTGATCAACGACACCCTGAAGCTGATGAACGTGCGGATCGAGCGCGAGGTCATCACCTTGACCTCGGACATCCCGGCCGAGCCTCTAACCGTTTCCGCCAACGCGGTACGCCTCCAGCAGGTCCTCATCAACCTGCTGTCCAACGCCATCGATGCCCTCTCCGCTCAGGACGACCGCCGTATCCATATGGGCGTCTCGGCGGACGGGAACGGTGATCTCGTGACCGTCTCGGTGGGCGACAACGGTCCGGGCATTCCGGACCCCATCCGCGATCGTATCTTCAACCCGTTCTTCACGACCAAGGCGATGGGCCAGGGCCTGGGATTGGGTCTGTCGATCTCCTACGGCATCATTCAGGAGTTCGGCAGCGAACTGACGCTCAAGGACAACGACGGCGGCGCCCTTTTCGAATTCACCCTGCGACGCAGCTTCGAGACACAGGACGGGATCGCCGCCCAATGATCAAGCCGACGCCGGTCGTCGTCGTCGACGACGAGGAACATGTTCGAGGCGCCTGCGTACAGGCCCTGGAACTGGCCGGCTTCGATCCAGAACCCTATGAATCAGCGGAAGCGGCGGCGGGGCGCCTGTCGTGGTCGTTTCCCGGTGTCGTGGTCACGGATGTGCGGATGCCCGGCATCGACGGCATTACCTTTCTCAACACCATCACCGAACTCGATCCCGAAACGCCGGTTGTCCTGATGACCGGTCACGGCGACATCGAGATGGCGGTTGACGCGATGCGCAACGGCGCCTTCGATTTCCTGGAAAAGCCTTTCGATACGGACCGCTTCGTCGACACCGTTTCCCGGGCCGCCGAAAAACGGCGGCTCGTTCTGGAGAACCGCCGGTTGCGGGACGAAGTGAGCGGACGCTCGGCGCTCGAAAACGTGCTGCTCGGACCGTCGGCGCCAATGAACGCGCTTCGCAGCCAGATCGCGGCCCTCGCCGATACCGATGCCGATGTTCTGATTTTGGGCGAAACCGGATCGGGCAAGGAACTGGTGGCCCGCTGCCTCCACGATTTCAGCCATCGGAAGAAGCACCCCTTCGTTGCCATCAACTGCGGTGCCTTGCCGGAAACGTTGATCGAAAGCGAACTGTTCGGTCACGATGCCGGCGCCTTCACCGGCGCCGGAAAGAAACGGGTCGGGAAGTTCGAGTATGCCGCCGGCGGCACCGTCTTTCTCGATGAGATCGAGAGCATGCCGGGTGAGCTTCAGGTCGGCCTGCTCCGGGTGCTGCAGGAAAGGACGGTCGAACCGCTGGGCGGCAACCGCTCCGTGCCCATCAACGCGAGGACCATCGCCGCGACCAAGGTCGACCTTTTGGCCGCCAGCAACGAGGGTCGGTTCCGCGAGGACCTGTACTATCGCTTAAACGTGATTTCCGTGAGCCTGCCGTCGTTGCGCGAACGTTTGGAGGATGTGCCCCATCTGTTCCAGCACTTCGTCGAACTTTCGGCCGACCGCCACCGACGGCCGGTCCCCGACGTCGACCCACGCTTGACGGAGGCCCTGATGAGCCATGAATGGCGGGGCAACGTTCGGGAACTGCGCAACGCGGCCGAACGGTTCGTGCTCGGCCTACCGCCGCTGGAAATGGTCGACGGCAGGTCGGCGCCGCCACCGATCGCCAGCGGCCCCTTGACCGAACAGGTCGAGCATTTCGAACGGCATTTGATCGATGCCGCGCTGAAACGGACCGGGGGAAACGTAACGCAGGCCTGCGAAAACCTGTCGATCCCGCGCAAGACCTTTTACGACAAATTGGCGAAATACGGTCTGCGCGGCGAGGACTACCGGTCGACCGGGTGAGTTGATACACAAAGTGAGGATTTAGCGGTTCTGCCTCGTCGCCGGCCCGTTGCCGTGGCTCGTATTTCCCGACACCGACGGTTCCAGATTTCCCGATTGGCGGCTCTTTCCGAAGACCAGACGGTGACGCCCATCGAGCCGATCAGCCGCCATCTCCCCCAAGCGCCGGCAATGGAAATGTGATCGAAGTGTGTCTTCGTAGAGCCGAATAGGGGGATTCACATTTCAGGCCGACTGTTGGCTGATGGCAAGCGTTCGAGACACGGTGATTTCCTGCTGAACGGGGTTATCTAACCACCCCATACCAATGCCACGCGACAGATATACCTTCGATCAGCAGAAAACAGAGCGTCTTGGTGGTACCTTCGTATCTAAGAGAAGGCTGACCCGTGGTGTAGTGACCAGGCGTCCGACCGACTAAAAGGATCTTCTCAATGACAATAATTGACGAAATCTGCCGCATTAAAGAAGGGCCCAGGTCCCTCAGCGGACTTCAGTCGGGCATTTCATCACCCCCGTTCGAACCCCCGGATTTTCACGGACAATTCCGCGAGAAGTTCGGCGAAAGCGAGCAACCCTTGAAGCAGCGTATCGAGTGGCTGGAGCAAAGGCTCGCCGATTACCGTTGGCTGTTCGATACGGCAGAAGTGGCGACGGTCCTCATCGATCATGGCGGCAGTTTCCTCGATTGCAACCAGGCCTACTACCGCTTGATGGGACACTCCGAAAAGACGAACTTTTCGACCTTGCATCCAGCCGATGTCTCTCCGGACAGACAACCCGATGGCAAAAGCTCCTTTGAAAAGGCCAATGAGATGCTCGATTTGGCCATGACGAAGAGAACACACAGCTTCAATTGGATGCACCAAAGAACCGACGGGTATCAGTTTCTCTCCCGCGTCGTTTTGGAACTCGTTGATTTCGGTGGGCGGAATTGTATCCGCGGCACGATCCACGATGTGTCCGAAGTCAAAAAGCTGGAACGGCTCGTTGGCGAGAGAACCCGCGAACTCAGGAAAAAGACGAACGCGTTATCCGATACGAACCGGCAACTCGAACGCAACGTTCTCGAAATGGGTTTCGCCAAACGTCAGCTTGAAACCCAGGCCGACGACCTGGTCGCGTTCGCAAACAACGAGGCCAAGTTGCGCGAGCGGCTCGAGAAGGAAATCAACGTCAAGAATACCTTCTTTTCGATTATTGCCCACGATCTGCGCAGCCCTTTTACCACACTTGTCAGCATGACGGAGGTCATGAACATGATGGCCGACACGTTGAGCAAGGAAACGCTCGTTGAACAGGCGGGCAGTCTCAACGCAGCTGCCAAAAAAGTATTTCAGTTGGTCGAAAACCTCCTCGAATGGTCGCGCGTGCAGATGGAAGCGGTGACCATCCAGCCGGCCGATATCGATGTCGGCGAGCTGGTGAACGCGTGCTTCGACCTATGCCAACCCGCCGCATCGAAAAAGGGTATTGCCCTTAACAACAAGATCGTCGATTGCCGCGCCTGGGCAGACCCAGACATGGTCCAAACGGTTGTCCGCAACTTGGTCGACAACGCATTGAAATTCTCCCTTGAAGGCGGAGAAATCTCCATTTCCGCTTCACGACAGAGGGGGACGGTCGAAGTTTCGGTTGCGGACGTCGGGGTCGGAATGTCGAACAAGATCTCGAGACACGTCTTCGAATTGGATCATAAGACGTCGACCGACGGGACGGCTGGAGAAAAGGGCACGGGTCTGGGCCTTCCGTTGTGCGCCGATTTGATCGAAAAGAACCATGGAAAGATTTGGGTGGAAAGTGAACCGGGCAAGGGCAGCACGTTCTCGTTCACGCTGCCGACCACGAAGGAACTGCCGTGAGTCCTCCAGGATTTGGAGATTGGCGATGGATAACAAAAACTTTAGACACAACCCCGTACAGTGAATTCCGCGAGTACATGGCGCGGATTCAATCTTGGTCGGGGAGCATTCGATACGATGACATTGATTTGATGCGAATCTACGCGATCGCCCCGTGGGTTTACGTTTTGAGGGTGGCGCGAGACGAGGGATTTCCAACATTTACGTTCAGGTTCGTCGGAACGGGTATCTGTGACGGCCTTGGTTTCGAGCCGACCGGTAAGAACCTCGAGAGTCTGGATTTTGGACCGGGGCAGGATTTTTGGCGAGAGGCCTACCGCATCATCGTGAGCACCCGCCGGCCTCATGTCTTGTCGATGACCCACTATCCGAACGTCGAAAAAATGAGACCTCACAAGAGAGGCCAAGCCATTCGTATTCTGAGATTGATCTATCCGACGCATGGTCACGACGGCGAAATCGAGAACCTCATTGGCGTCGCCCAGTTCGTTTCTATGCTCGACCCTGAGGTTGATCAGTTTTACCAGTTCGCGCCCAAATCACGGGTGTTTGCACAAACGGCAGGCAACCGTCCCTTAGGATCCGACTGGCCTATCGACGACCTGCAAGGTCTGCTCTCGTGGCGGACGAATTTGTTATCGACGCAAGTCGTCCGGCACGAGGCCACACACGTATCGTCGAACGGGGACGTTCAGTTGGCTTCGGTTTGTTGAGCCCCGCCCCTCTGCTCTGTCTCTCCGATCCCGGGAAGTCGATCGATGAACAGGCTTCTGGTCGAACGGGAATGAACGCCCACGATCGGAAGTGACGAGCCCGCTCGCAGGGAGACGTCGAGGGCCGTTGTGGGTCTGAAACCGACGGTTACGGTCTCACCAATTGCATTCCGGAACCAAGGGTCTTCACGTTGTAAATTGATGCGCGACGGGGTGATCCGCCGGACTGGGTGGATTTCCGCACACCCACACACTCGGGTGTGCGGAAATCCGCACAAGAAGTGTTCCTTTTGAATCCACGGCACAAGTCCGCTGGCGGGGATTTCCTTCGTGAATCCAATCGTCTAACCCCAATCCATGCCGAAAAAGCAGAACTGGCATGCCCTTTGCGCATACCTCCTCAGACCGCGCCGGTCGTAAGCGGGCGCGGCAACACGGCTACTCACGTTTGAACACAGCAAAGGGAGAGGATCTTATGCGCGTTCTTAAACTACTGACCGCCGCGGCGGTTGCGACGGCCATCTTTGCGGGGCCCACCTCGATGTCCGCCGTCCAGGCTGAGGAAATTGTCATCAAATTCAGTCACGTGACGTCCGGGACCAAGCACCCGAAATACCTGGCGGCGGATGAATTCGCCAAACGGGTCAACGAACGGATGAAGGGCAAGGTCCGGGTCGAGGTCTATCCGGGCGGTCAGTTGTTCGACGACAAGCAAATCCTGATCGAACTCGCCAAAGGCAAGTCGGTGCAGATGGGTGCACCGTCGCTATCGAAATTCGAGACCTTCACCAAGAAATTCCGTATCTACGACCTGCCGTTCCTGTTCGACAACATGGAAGCGGTCAACTCCTTCCAGGAATCTGAACACGGCAAGGCCATTCTCAATTCCATGTCCAAGAAGGGCATCCTCGGCCTCGCCTACTGGCACAACGGCCTCAAGCAGATGTCGGCCAACAAGCCGCTGGTCGCACCCGGCGACGCCGAGGGCCTGAAGTTCCGCGTCCAGCAGTCCGACGTCCTCGTCGCCCAGTTCAAGCAACTCGGCGCGACGCCGCAGAAGATGGCCTTCAAAGAGGTCTATGGCGCCCTGCAGACCGGCGTTGTCGACGGTCAGGAAAACACCTGGTCGAACATCTACTCGAAGAAGTTCTTCGAGGTTCAGGACGGCGTCACCGAAACCAACCACGGCATCATCGACTACGCGGTCATCGTTTCGGCGCGCTTCTGGAAAGGCCTGCCGGCTGATATCCGCAGCGAACTCGAAGCCATCATGGCCGAAGTCACCGCCGACCGGAACGGCTTGGCACGCAAGCTGAACCTGGAAAACCGCCAGAAGATCCTGGATGCCAAGGGCACCGTCCGCACCCTGGACGCAGGCCAGCGCCAGGCATGGAAAGAAGCCATGCAGCCGGTCTGGAAGAAGTTCGAGAAACAGATTGGCGCCGACCTGCTGCAGGCGGCACAATCCTTCAACAAGTAAGGCCTTCAACACATAAGGCTTAGTTCGTCTGAGAGGGGAGGCGGTTCAGACCGATGTTTACGAAAGTCGTGCACATCCTGCACAAGGCGGAGGAAGGCCTGTTGGCCTTCCTCCTCGCCGCCATGACGCTCGTGACCTTCACGCAGGTCGTCGCGCGTTATGTTTTCAACTCGGGCTGGATCGCCGCCCTCGAAATCACCACGTTCCTGTTCGCCTGGCTGGTCATCCTCGGTATCTCCTGGGGCATCCGCATCCACAGCCACATCGGCGTCGATGTCATCGTCAAACTGTTTCCCAATCCAACGCAGCGGATCCTGGGGCTCATCGCCGCCCTCGCCGGCATCACCTATGCGGGCCTGTTGCTGTACGGCGGCTGGGCGCAGATCTCGGAAGTCCTCTATCCCTACGGCATCGAAGTCGAGGACATCCCCATGCCCTTCGGCGACCACGAGGAAGAACAAAAACTGCCGCTGTGGATCCCCTATTCGGTCGTCCTCATCGGTTTCTCCCTGGTGATATTACGCCTGCTGATCGCCATGTGGCAGATCGTCACCGGCACCCATACCGGCCTGATGATCGGTGACGAGGGCAAGGATGCCCTGGAAGCCTACGCCGACAGCGAGGCCAAGGAAGACGCCGATTTGTTCTCGCCGGACTCGCTCAAAGGATCCGATGACAGGGAGGGCCCGAAATGACCATCGCCTTCCTGTTCATCTCGCTTTTCGCACTTCTCATCATCGGCACGCCGATCGCCATTTCGCTCGGCCTGTCGAGCATCCTGACCATCGTCTTCTTTTCCGGTGACGACTTAGGCTCGCTGACCGAGAAGTTCTTCAACACCTACCACCACTACACCCTGATGGCGATCCCGTTCTTCGTCCTGTCATCGGCCTTCCTGTCGACCGGCGGCGTCGCCAGGCGCCTGATCCGTTTCGCCATCAACTGCGTCGGCTGGTTCCCGGGCGGCCTGGCCATGGCCTCGGTCCTGGCCTGCATGCTGTTCGCCGCCGTATCCGGCTCGTCGCCGGCGACCGTCGTCGCCATCGGCTCGATCGTCATCGCCGGCATGGTGCAGTCGGGATACTCCAAGGACTTCGCCGCCGGCGTCATCGCCAACGCCGGCACGCTCGGCATCCTGATCCCGCCGTCGATCGTCATGGTCGTCTACGCGGCGGCGACGGAAGTCTCGGTCGGGCGCATGTTCCTGGCCGGCGTGTTGCCGGGACTGCTGGCCGGCACCATGCTGATGATCGCCATCTACATCGCTGCCAGGATCAAGAACCTGCCACGCCAACCGTTTCCAGGCGGCTCCGAGTTCTTCGATTCCTTCAAGGATGCGATCTGGGGTTTGTTGCTGATCGCGGTCATCATGGGCGGCATCTACGGCGGTGCCTTCACGCCGACGGAAGCGGCTGCCGTCGCCGCCGTCTACGCCTACATCATCGCCATCTTCGTCTATCGCGACATCGGCCCCTTGAAACGGGGCGAGGTCGAACGCAATCCGATCAAGGTCCTGATCGGCTGCGTCGCCCACAAGGACGTGGTTCACACCATGACCGAGGGCGCCAAGGTGACGATCATGCTGCTGTTCATCATCGGCAACGCGATGTTGTTCGCCCATGTACTGACCACGGAGCGCATCCCGCATGCCATCACCGAGGCGATCATCGCTGCCGGTTTCCAGGACTGGTCGTTCCTGATCATCGTCAACATCATCCTGCTGATCGCCGGCAACTTCATGGAGCCGTCGGCCATCCTGCTGATCATGGCACCGATCCTGTTCCCGATCGCCATGGAGCTCGGCATCGACCCGATCCACTTGGGCATCATCATGGTCGTCAACATGGAGATCGGCATGATCACGCCGCCGGTGGGGCTCAACCTGTTCGTCACATCAGGCATAACAGGCATGCCCTTGATGCGCGTCGTCAAGGCGGCCCTGCCGTGGTTGGGTATCCTGCTCTGCTTCCTGATCGTCGTCACCTACATCCCGTTCTTCGCCACGTGGCTGCCGACCCTGTTGATGGGGCCCGAGGTGATAAGATGAGCCGAGGCCCGGCACTATAGAACACGAGGAGAGGAAGCCCGCCCCAACGACCTGGGCGGGCTTTGTTTTCGCCCCTTGCAAGAACGGAAAAATCTTGGCGCGGAAATCCTGACCGGATTATTGTCGGAAACGGACCCCTGCAAAGCATATTGGAGACGTAACCATTCGAAACCCCCGCGTTTCCAAACAGCCGTCCAACAACAGATGGGGCATTATCTACATGTCAGGCGGCATGTTCCTGTTTGCCGCCGTCGACACGATCGCCAAGTACCTGACCGAAACCCTGCATCCCCTGCAGATCGTCTGGTCGCGCCAACTCGGCCTGTTGATCGGTATCCTGGTGATCCTGGCATTGCGCGGCGGCGTTATTCTGCACACGCGACGGCCCGGTCTTCAGATTGCCCGGGGTGTAATGGCCGTCGGGTCGGCATCCCTATTCGTCTTTGCCATCCGTTTTGTCCCGCTAGCCGACGCGGTCGCCGTGACGTTCGTCGCGCCCTTTCTGGTCACGATGATCGCGGCCCTGGTGTTGCGGGAAGCCGTGGGCATTCGCCGATGGACCGCCGTCGCGCTGGGCTTCGTCGGGGTCTTGATCGTGACCCGGCCGGGAATGGGCATCGTTCATCCGGCGGTCTTTCTCGTTCTTTTGGCAGCCCTTCTGTTCGCGCTCCGTCAAATCATATCGCGGGTCGTTGCGCGAACCGATCGTATCGTAACGACGGTCGCCTACACGGCACTGGTCAGCAGCGCCATTTTGACGATTCCTCTGCCGTTCGTATGGCAATCGTTGTCGACGGGCCTGGAATTGGGCTTGTTGATCGGCATGGCCGTATTGGCGGCGATTGCCGAAACCCTGGTGATCAAGGCGCTCGATGTTGCCGATGCCGTGGTTGTCGCACCGGTGCATTATTCGTTGTTGATCTGGGCGACTCTCTATGGGTTTTTGGTCTTCGGCCAGTTTCCTGACTCTTGGACATGGATCGGCGCGTCAATCATCGTCGCCACGGGGATCTATACGTTACATCGGGAGTGGCAAAGCAGCGACGACCGAAACCGAACATGAAGCCGGTTGCCCTCGGTTTCTGATCCAAACCAGCAATTTTTGGAAGTTCTCCATTTGAGAGATGAAATCGCGGCGGCAAGGTCTTAAATGCGTAATAAAGATGGAGAAAGTAATGCGTAAACTAATGTTCGGAACGGCAACGCACGGTGTTGCCCTAGCGGTCGGGTTCGCTCTCGGCGTTTACTTCCTTCCCGTCTTGACTGCGCCAGAGTCACCGGATGCCAGTGTTTTGGAGGAAATGGCGGCCGAAGCAATCTTCAAGGGCGACCTGACACGAGATCTCAGGGGCAGCGATTTCCTACATTGGGGTGAAGGCACCGTCAGCATCACGCAATCACAGATCATCCACGAGGGCCGCCTGGCGCCGGGTCCGGATTACAAACTCTACCTGGTGAAAGAATTCGTCGAACACGAAGACGAGTTTTTGCCGATCAAGCAGGTTGCGCGTGTCATTGGCGACGTAAAGACCTTCGACGGGTTCCTAATCGACGTTCCGGCCGACGTCGATGTTGCGGAATACTCGACGGTTCTCGTTTGGTGCGAGGCCTTTTCGGAGTTCATTACGGCGGTCAAATACCGCTGATTTTAGAGGATATCCGCACGGACCCATTGGTTTCGGCAGCCCTTGACCCGTGCCGGACTTCACAACGAAAGCTGCTACACGTCTCAGATTGGGATGAAACTGTCTTATTCTTCGCCATCCTTCGATGGCGGCATCAGCGGTCTTTGTTCCGACCCGACGCTTCGCGGACACCGATCGACAGATGGACACCCCCATTAACCTCGCCAATTTGGCGGTTTTGTGATTCGATGGCTTTCCGAGGGGGATGCCATGAAACAGCTTGGATTTTTCGACCTTCCGGATCATATGCGACGTCTGTCTGAGACCGGCGATCGGCTGGAAGAGATGTTGCGGGTTATT
>Ga0209561_1000142_pt1 | contig 21463 bp, 18 predicted proteins | sample WorMettrBAHAMAS2_FD_187393 | JGI IMG/M metagenome (GOLD analysis project Ga0209561, IMG submission 187393) | Marine gutless worms symbiont microbial communities from Max Planck institute for Marine Microbiology, Germany - Inanidrilus... | ecosystem: Host-associated > Annelida > Digestive system... | reverse complement strand
TTCCAGCCGATCGCCGGTCTCAGACAGACGTCGCATATGATCCGGAAGGTCGAAAAATCCAAGCTGTTTCATGGCATCCCCCTCGGAAAGCCATCGAATCACAAAACCGTCAAATTGGCGAGGTTAGGGTGTCCACGTCGTTGTTCTAACGTTGCGTTCGGGCCCGGGTCAGGAGGAAGAGAGGGAGGGCTCTTCGGAATCCCTTATTCGGCAGCCGCAGCACTGGCCGTCGTGGACATGGCGACCCAGGCGCCGCCCTGGGCACTGGAAGCGACGGCGGCGGTGATGAAGGCAACGCCGCGCACACCCTCCTGGACGCCCGGATAATCGAGGGCCGCCGGGTCGGCGTCGCGGTTCTCGATCCTCGCCGTGATCGCTTCGGCGACGTCCGAATAGATGTTGGCGAAACCCTCGAGATAACCTTCCGGGTGGCCCGGCGGGATGCGGGTGACGCGGCCGGCGGCCTCGCCGGAACCGGCGCCGCCCCGGGTGATCAATCGGGTCGGCTCGCCGAATGGCGAGAAATGCAGGTAGTTGGGGTCTTCCTGCGACCAGGAAAGGCCGCCCTTGTCGCCGTAGACTCGCAGGCGCAACGCGTTCTCGTTGCCGGGCGCCACCTGGCTCGACCACAGCAGGCCCTTGGCGCCGCCCTTGAAGCGCAGCATGACGTGGACGTTGTCGTCGAGCTGCCTTCCGGGGACGAAGGTGGTGAGGTCGGCACAGAGCGTTTCCAACTCCAGCCCGGTGACGAACTCGGCTAGGTTGAAGGCATGCGTGCCGATGTCACCGATGCAACCGCCGGCCCCGGAGCGGGCCGGGTCGGTGCGCCACTCGGCCTGTTTGAGACCGGTGTCCTCGGCCTTCTCCGTGAGCCAATCCTGCGGGTATTCGGCCTGGACCACACGAATGGTGCCGAGCTCACCGGCCGCCACCATGGCGCGGGCCTGGCGGACCATGGGATAGCCGGTGTAGTTGTGAGTGAGGCCGAAGACGAGGCCGCTAGTCTCGACGGCCTGGGCCAGATCGAGGGCGTCCTCCAGGGTTGTCGTCAGCGGCTTGTCGCAGATCACGTGGATGCCGGCCTCGAGGAAGGCCTTGGCCGCCGCGTGATGGACGTGGTTCGGCGTGACGATGGCGACGGCGTCGATGCCGTCGTCTCGCGCCGCTTCTTTCTCGGCCATTTCGCGGAAATCGCCGTAGGCGCGATCCGGCGCGATGCCGAGCTCGGCGGCCGACGCCTTGGCCCGCTCGGCATCTGAGGAGAGCGCGCCGGCGACCAGTTCGTAGCGGTCGTCGATGCGGGCGGCGATGCGGTGCACGGCACCGATGAAAGCGCCCTGACCGCCGCCGACCATGCCGAGGCGAAGGCGCCTCGACGTTACGGCTTGGTCCGATCCTTCGATGGTCATGTCGGCCTCCTTTCTCAGGCGACGCCCAGCATGCGCAGGTTGGCGGCGTCATCGGTGCCGCCATCGGCGAAGTCGTCGAAGGCACGCTCGGTGACGCGGATGATGTGATCGCGGACAAAGGTCGCGCCTTCGCGGGCCCCGTCCTCAGGGTGCTTCAGGCAGCATTCCCACTCGACCACAGCCCAGCCGTCAAAATCGTAAGCCGCCAGCTTCGAGAAGATGCCGTTGAAGTCGACCTGTCCGTCGCCCAGCGACCGGAAACGGCCGGCCCGCTCGACCCAGGACTGGTAACCGCCGTAGACGCCCTGTTTCGGCGATGGATTGAACTCAGCGTCCTTGACGTGGAACATCTTGATGCGGTCGTGATAGACGTCGATGAAGCCCAGGTGATCGAGCTGCTGCAGGACGAAGTGGCTGGGGTCGTAGAGGATGTTGCAACGGCGGTGGCCGCCGACGCGTTCCAGGAACATCTCGAAGGTGATGCCGTCGTGCAGGTCCTCGCCCGGGTGGATCTCGTAGCAGACGTTGACCCCGGCGGCGTCGAAGGCATCGAGGATCGGCCGCCAGCGCTTGGCCAGTTCGTCGAAGGCCGTCTCGACGAGGCCGGCGGAACGTTGCGGCCAGGGATAGATGTAAGGCCAGGCGAGGGCACCGGAGAAGGTGACGTGGTCGGTGAGACCCAGGTTCTTTGACGCCTTTGTCGCCTTCATCATCTGATCGACGGCCCATTCCTGGCGGGCCTGCGGGTTGCCGCGCACCTCAGGTGCGGCGAAGCCGTCGAAACCCTCGTCGTAGGCGGGATGCACGGCGACGAGCTGGCCTTGCAGGTGGGTCGACAGTTCGGTCAGTTCGACGCCGGCATCGGCCAGCACGCCCTTGACCTCGTCACAGTAATCGGTGCTCTCGGCGGCGGTGTCGAGGTCGAACAGCCGGCCGTCCCAGCTCGGCACCTGGACGCCCTTGTAGCCGGCATCGGCCATCCATTTGGCGATCGAGGCGAGGTCGTTGAAGGGTTCCTCGTCGCCGGCGAACTGGGCGAGAAATATCGCGGGTCCTTTGATCGTTTTCATTGTCCCCTCCTGGGGTCTCGAGCGCGGCTGTTCACCGGCCATTCCGGCCCCGGCCGCTGGCCAAAAACAGAATTAGAGCGATCCCGGGTAGATCCGGCCCAAGGGCCGGATTCCACCGGGGATCCAAGTCGTCAGAACGGAGAGTTCGGGAAGTAGTAGCTCTTGGCGTTTTCCTTGGTGATCAGGGGCGAACCGATGATGTAGGTACCCTTGATCGGGGCGCCGGAGACGAACTTCAAGGCCGTCACTTCCATGGCGGTGGCGATCATCGCCGGCGGATAGGGAACGTCGACCGGGGTCAGGCGGTCGCCCTCCATGACGCGCTTGATGATGTCCTTCATGCCGGCGCCGCCGACGATGAACAGTTCCTTGTCGCGGCCGGCCTGCTTGACCGCCTCGATGACGCCGAGCGCGATGTCGTCATCCTGGGCCCAGACGGCGTCGATCTTGGGGAAGCGGGCCAGGAAGTCCTGCATCACCGTGAACCCGTCGTCGCGGTTCCAGTTGACGTGTTTCATGTCGAGGACCTTGATGTCGGTGCCCTTGATCTCTTCGAGGAAGGCCTCGACACGCTGGTCGTCGATAACCGTCGGGATACCGCGCAAAACGACGATGTTGCCCTTGCCGCCCATGACTTCCTTCATGTACTGGCCGGATACGCGGCCCAATTCCGGGTTGTTGCCGGCGACGTAGACGTCCTCGATGCCTTCCTGCGTCAAACCGCGGTCGACGACGGTGATGAATTTGCCGGCCGCCTTGACCTGGCGCACGGGCTCGGTCAGCGGTGCCGACTCAAACGGAAGAATGACCAGAGCGTCGATGTTGTGGACCGACACCAGGTCCTCCAGGTCGTTGGCCTGCTCGGACGGGCCCTTGGCCGTGGCGAGCACGATCTTCAGGTTGGGATAGGCCGTCTCCAGGCGCTTCTTCGCTTCCTTGGCGTGGAAGTTTAGCCCGCCGGTCCAGCCGTGGGTGGCGGCCGGGATGGAGACGCCGATGGTCACCTTGTCGGCGGCGATGGCGCTACCGGCCCAGAGGAGCCCGGCGGCGAGGACCGGTATGATTGCTTTCAGTGTGTTTTTCATGGCACATTTTCCTTTCGTAGAGCCTCGTGCTTTGCGTAGACAAACCTTGGGCGCCCGTTCATTCGGGCGCTCATTTTTTTTGCCGCCAGCTACCGCGTTGCAGGTAGACGGCGACGATAATGATGATGCCTTGGACGGTGCCGTTCAGGTAATTGCTGATGGCGTCCGTCAGGTTGAGGATGTTGCCGATCATGGTCAGCATGATGGCGCCGACGACGGTGCCGCCGATGCGGCCGTAACCGCCCTTCAGCACCGTGCCGCCGATGATCACCGCGGCGATGGCCTCGAGCTCCCAGAGGACGCCGGTCGACGCCGAGGCCGAACCCAACCGCGGCACGTAGATGATGGTGGCGACCGAGACGCAGAGCCCCTGGACGATGTAGGTCGCGGTGCGCACCCGCTCGACGCTGACCGCCGAATACCGCGCCACGTGTTCGTTGGAACCGATGGCGAAGCAGTGGCGCCCAAAGCGCGTCTTGTTGAGGGCCAGGTAACCCAGCACCGCCACGGCGGCGAAGACCAGGACCGGCACCGGGATGCCGAGGATATCGCCGTAATAGAACGGCCGGTAGACGCCGCGCACGGCGAAATCGAGTGAAAGCGTGCCGCCGTCGGCGATGTAGGTGACCAAGGAGCGGTAGATGCCCATGGTGCCGAGCGTCACGATGAAGGCCTCGATCTTGCCGCGCGTGGTGATCAGGCCGTTCAAGGCGCCGGCGGCCGTTCCGAGCACGATGGAGATGGCGATACCGGCCAATATGGTCGGCCAGCCGGTGCCCAGCGTTTCGATGAGGCCGTTCATGACGACGATCATGCAGCCCGAGATGAAAGCCGCCATGGAACCGACGGACAGGTCGATGCCGCCGGCGGTGATGACGAAGGTGGCGCCGACGGCGATGATGACGAAGGTGGCGCCGACGGCGATGATGACGAAGGTGGCGCCGACGGCGATGATGCCGATAAAGGCGCTGCGGGTCAGGATGTTGGTCAGGTTGCCGGCGCTGTAGAAGGCGTCGTTGATGACCGCGCCCAGGATGAAGAGCGCGACCAGGGCGACGAGCGGACCCAACGCCCGGAAATCGATGGCGAGGGATTGCGGAAAGGCCAGGCTAGGCGACGAGCTGTTCATTGTCTTGATTTCCTTTAAGGCCGGCGGCGTAGCGCATGATCTCGTGTTCCTCGATGGCGTCGCCTTCGAGGACACCGGTCAATTGCCCGGCGTGCATGACGGCGACGCGATGCGACATGCCGATGATTTCGAGCATCTCGGAAGAGATGAGAACGATGGATTTGCCTTCCGCGGCGAGGGCCGCGATGAAATGATAGATCTGCTGTTTGGTACCGACGTCGATGCCGCGGGTCGGCTCGTCGACGATGATGATCTCGGGGTCGATCTCCATGACCTTGCCGAGCAGCAGTTTCTGCTGGTTGCCGCCGGAAAGTTCGCCGACCAGGGCCTTGCGGTCGCGGGCTCGGATGTCGAAGCGCCGGATCGCCTTGTCGAGGGCCTTTTGTTCCGACTTCTCGTCGATCAACAGGCTGCGGACGAACTGTCGGAGAGCCAGCAAAGTCAGATTGGGGCGCAATTGCATGCCGACCAGCAGCCCCTTGCCTTTGCGGTCCTTGGTCAGATAGGCGATGCGCCGGTCTGCCGCCTGGGCCAACGATTTCAGCCGCGTCGGCTGGCCGTTGACCTCGACCGTTCCGGCGGCCATGGGGCGCAGCCCCAACAGGGCCTCGAAAACGGCGGTGCGGCCTGATCCGATGAGGCCGGCGAAGCCCAGGATCTCGCCCTCGCGCAGTTCGAAACTGGCCTGGCGGACGGCGCCCGGAACGCGGATGCCGTCGGCTTTGAGAACGATCGGCGCGTCGACGTCGGGTTCGTTCTTGGGCGGGAACATGTCGCTCAGTTCGCGCCCGACCATGAGCCGGGCCATGCCGTCCTGGGTCAGTTCATCGACCGGTTTGGTGGCGATCCACTGGCCGTCGCGGAGCACGGTGACGCGGTCGGCCTCGGCCTTGATCTCGTCGAGCTTGTGGGAAATGAAGATGACGGCGACCCCGGCCGCCTTCAGGCGTTTGACCTGCTCGAACAGCGCCTTCGACTCCTCGCCGGTGAGCACCGCCGTCGGTTCGTCCATGATCAACACCCGGGCGTCGCGGCTCAGTGCCTTGGCGATCTCGACCATCTGCTTGTCCGATACGGAAAGATCGGAGACCCGGGTCGTCGGGTCGATGGGGCATTGCAGGGTCTCTAGGACCTCGGCGCAGCGCGCCCGCATGGTCTTCTTGTCAAGCAGCCCGCCGCGGGTGATCTCGCGGCCCAAGAACATGTTCTCCTCGACCGTCTGCTGTTCGGCCAGGTTGAATTCCTGGTGGATGAGAACGATGCCGAGCTTTTCGGCCTGGCCGTTGGGCGGCAGGGTGACCGTCTTGCCGTCGAGCAGCACGTGCCCCGACGTCGGTTCGAGGAAACCGGAGAGGACTTTCACCAGGGTTGACTTGCCGGCGCCGTTTTCGCCCAGGAGCGCATGCATCTCGCCCGCCTTGACGTCGAAATCGACGCCGAAGAGGACCTGGATCTCGCCAAACGATTTGTTGAGCCGCCGGACGGCGAGCACGGAATCTGGATGATTTTCGGGCCGTCGCGACATGCGAGGAGCCTCCCCTTCGGTGGTTGCCTGCCCGCGCGTCCACGATTTTTCGTGGTTCCACACGTGCGAAGAATTATCCCTCCGTATTCGTTAATTTTTCCATATGTAAACCTTTTCATTCGAAATGTAAAGGTTTACATTACATTTTCTTCGGGACATCATCGATGAACCGGGGAGTACCCGCCGAAAAAAGTGTTTTCGTTGGGTTTTCAGGGGCATAAGAACCCCACAGGGAGAAGACGCGTAAGGGCCAGACCGGGAAACCATGAGCGTGCAGCACAGAAAACCGGCAACCATCGAGGACGTGGCGCGCATCTCCGGCGTTTCCATCGCTACCGTCAGCCGCGTCGTCCATAATCCGGAAAAAGTCGCCGAATCGACCCGCAAGCGCGTGCGTGCCGCCATCTCGCAGTGCGGCTACACCCCCAACGTCATGGCCCGCAATCTGCGCATGCGCCAGTCGAAGATGGCCCTTGTCCTGGTTCCCGACATCGGCAACGTATTTTTCTCGAACATTCTTCTGGGTATCGAGAAAACGGCTCAACAGCACGGTTACGGCATTCTCATCGGCAATACGGACAACGATCCGGGCCGGGAACAGGATTACATGCGCTACCTGTCCGGCAACCAGGCCGACGGCCTGCTCCTGCTGACCGGCCATTCCCCCTACCCCGAGAGCAAGCCCGGCGAACCGGCCCACCCGCCCGTGGTCGCCATCTCGGAGCGCCCGCCGGACCAGGATATCCCCTTCGTCGGCATCGACAACCGGGCCGCCGCAAGGGCCGCCACGGAACATCTTTTGTCCTTCGGCCATCGTTCGATCGCCCATATCGCCGGCCCGCCGTGGAGTGTCCTCACCGATCAGCGCATCGCCGGCTACCGCGACGCACTTACGGACGCCAACGTCAAGGTCGACGAGAGTTTCATCCTCGACGGCGACTTTACCATCGAGAGCGGGCGCGCCGCCGTCGAGCGCCTGTTCATCCGCGACCACCTGCCGACCGCCTTCTTCTGCGCCAACGACGAGACCGCCATCGGCGTCATGCTGGCCCTGCATGCCAGGCGCTACGATGTGCCCAAGGATTTTTCGGTCATCGGTTTCGATGACATCCACTTCGCGTCCTGCTCGATGCCGCCCCTGACCACCATGCAGCAGCCGAGAAGGCGCATGGGCGAGGAGGCCATGCTGATGATGCTCGAGATCCTGGAGACCGGCCTCCTCCCCGAAGAACCCGTCGTCCTGCACACGGACCTGATCGTGCGCAATAGCACCGGCCCGGCCCGCGAGCCGTCCCTCAAACTGAGGCCGCGCCTCAACCCGTAAAACCGTGTGATCAAAGGCTCTGTCGGTTCTTGCCCTCGCCGGGCGGCAGCGCTATAACCCGCCTTCCAGGACTGACAACCGGTCGGAGTGTAGCTCAGCCTGGTAGAGCACTGTCTTCGGGAGGCAGGGGCCGGTGGTTCGAATCCACTCACTCCGACCAATTTCCTCTTTTCAATACGAGCCGATTGAAACCGTTTGATACGGGCCCCATGTGCTGGGTATCGGTCGGAACCCGGGCCCAAGGCTACCTATCCATGAGCGAACCTCGCGTCGTCACCCTGCTGGCCAGCGCCTCGGAGATCGTTTGCGCATTGGCCACCAAGGGTCACTTGTCGGCCGATCCCACGAATGCGACTATCCGCCGACGATCGAGGCGTTGCCGGCCTGCACGACCTCGAAGATCGACACGGACACGGCCAGCCGCGCCATCGACGGCCAGGTCAAATCCATCGTCGAACAGGGGCTGTCGGTCTACACCGTCGACGGCGCGCGGTTGAAGGAACTCGCCCCCGACATCATCGTCACGCAGACCCAATGCGAGGTCTGCGCAGCGAGCCCGAAGGATCTGGAGCGCGCCCTCGCCGATTGGACCGGCGCCACGCCCGAAATCGTATCGCTGGAACCCAATGCCCTGGACGATATCTGGTCCGATTTCCGCGCCGTCGCCCGCGCACTCGGCGACGAGCCGGCGGGAGATCGCCTCGTCAGCGAAATGCGGACGCGGATGGCGGCCGTCGAAGCCGACGCCCGGGGCCTGGCGCCGCCGCCGACCATCGCCTGCATCGAGTGGATCGATCCCCTGATGGCGGCCGGCAATTGGGTGCCGGAACTGGTCGCCATGGCCGGCGGCCGCGACGTCCTCGGTCGGGCCGGCGAGCATTCACCCTGGATCACCTGGGAGGCCCTGACCGCCGCCGACCCCGATGTCATCCTGGTCCTGCCCTGCGGCTATGACATCGCCAAAACCCGGCGCGATCTGCCGGCGCTCACAGGACGGACGGGGTGGCCGGATTTGCAGGCCGTCAAGTCACGCCGGGTCTACATTGCCGACGGCAACCAGTACTTCAACCGGCCTGGGCCGCGACTGGCGGATTCGCTCGAGATCCTGGCCGAGGTCCTGCATCCCGACAGTTTCCGCTTCGGCCATGAGGGAACCGGCTGGCAAAGACTTTGATCCCGCCAATGTGGCCGAATACGGCCGTGACACCGCCCGATCGCCCTCCTAGACTGCGCGCCAACTGAATGAGGCGCCGATGACCACCTATTCCCGCGAGAACCCGAGCCCGCGCTACCAAGAATTGCTGGCGCTCTATAGGGAGATGCACGATCACGGCATCCCCGACGAGGGCAAACCGGCGGAGCAGACATTCGACGGGCGCAGCTTTCCGCAACACGCATCCAACATCCACCTCATCATCGGTGTGCTGGGCAGCAAGACCTTGCTCGACTACGGCGCCGGCAAGGGCAAGCAGTACGAGAAGCCGGTCAAGCTGCCGGACGGGCGCGAGCTGCCCAATCTGAAGGCCTTCTGGGGGGTCGACGAGATCGCCTGTTACGACCCGGCCTACGGGCCGTTCTCCACGTTCCCGACCAAGACCTACCACGGCGTCCTGTCCACTGATGTTATGGAACATTGCCCGAAAGAGGACCTGCCGTGGATCATCGGCGAGATGTTCTCGCTGGCCCGCGAGTTCGTCTACGTCAACGTCGCCTTGTACCCGGCTCGAAAGACCCTGCCCAACGGCGAGAACGCGCACTGTACCGTGGAACAGCCGGAATGGTGGCTCGGGCTTTTCAACGAGGCGCTCGAGGCACACCCGGGCCTGCGCTATTTCGTCGATTTTCGCGACAGCTTCGACGCCAAGCCGAAACCGCCCCGGCGGGCGAAGATCGGCGATGCCGGTGAAATCGTCTACTGGTAGCGGCTCACGGTGATCCGGTGTCGTCGATGGCCGATTGCAGGGCCTCGCCGACAGCGGCCAAAACGTCGTCCCACTGACCCCGCTGGCGCTGCCGGAACAGGCGGAGCGACGGGTACCAGGGGCTGTCTTCACGATCGAGGAACCAGTAGTGGAGCGGCGCCGTGTTGAGCATGACGAACGCCGGCACCCCGAGACCGCCGGCGAAATGGGCCGTCGTCGAGGAGACACTGACCACCGCATCCATGGCCGCGACCCGGGCGGCGAAGGACTCCAGGTCCTGTAACTGATCGAAATCATCGTCGTGCAGGATGGCGTGCCCGGTTTCCCGTTCGAATGCGGCCCGCTGTTCCGTCGTGTCGCCGTACTGGAGATCGATGAGCCGCACGCCGGGGCCCAACGGCAGGGCCGAGAACCTGGCGAGATCGATGGCCTTGTCCTTGCCCAGCTCCCGGTTGGTGCTGAGCCAGGAAACGCCGACGAGGGTCACATCGTCGTCCCCCCGGTAGGCCGCCCGTTTCTTACGGGTGAGGTCGGGATCGGCGGTGATGATCGACGGTTTGCCGGGAATGGAGTCGATGGTCGCCCGGAAGAAGGCGCCGAGCCCCTCCAAGGGGATCTGAAAATCGATCGGGCTACCGGCCGCGGCCTCGGGATCGGCGTTTCGCGAAACCGCCGTGACGGCAGGCAGGGAACGCCCGTAGACGGGCACCATGCGGTCGTCGCAGTGAAACAGAACGCGCCCGCCGGAAGCGGCGAGGTCGGTCAGGGCACGGCCCCAGTTCAGGTAGGCCTCCCAGTTTTTCGGCGCCAGGTAGACGGTTTCGCGGAAATACTCCGCAGCCTTCTCCGGCTCGCCGTTTTCGAGACGCATGACGCCCAGGTTATAGCGCGGCCTGGGGTCGGCCGGGGCGGCGGTCGCGGCGCGCCTGAGGCGCTCGTCACCGCCCTCTACGTCGCCGGCCATGGCCTTGAGAATGCCGCTTTGGATCAAGGCGTCGATGTCCCCCGGTTCCGCGGCAAGGACCCGTTCGTAACATTCGTTGGCGCCTTCGATATCGCGCAACTGCATCAGAATCTGACCGAGGTTCTTTCGGAAGGCGCTGTTCCCCGGTTGTTTGTCGAGGGCCCGGCGGACGTGTTCGGCTCCATCCTCGTTGCGCCCCATTCGGGAAAGCGTCAAACCCAACAGGTGCAAGGCGTCCGGGTGATCAGGTGAGCGTTCGAGGGCCTGGCGAAACGCGGCTTCCGCCGCTTCCAGGCGCCCGGCATTAAAATGGTCGACGCCGCCCTTCAGCGGCAGGGGGTTGGTGTCGTTTTTCATGTGCGGACATTAAACCGCTTATGCCCGGTCGGGCCACACCCTGCATGACCGGGACCGCCGCCCAGCTTTCACCTTGTCCGCCAACGGGCCCTGCGATAGCGTAACGGAGTTTCGGGTCTGAAACGGGAACGATCCGCCGCCCACGATAAAAACAAGCTGAAGCGGAATCGCGAAAGCGGGCGGGGTCTTGAGGGAGTGGCGCCATGCGCAACGTGATCATCGGGGTGGTCATCGGCCTCGTCGTCGGGATCGTCCTCGGGAGCAACGTGATCGGCCCCAATTTCGACCAGAGAATTCCCGGATTGAACGAGCCGGCCACAAGCGAGCCCGTGGCGACGGCCGGCGACACCCGGACCCATGCGCTCGGCACCCCCGCCGTTCAGCGGACGAGTGAAGGCGGTACACCCGTCAAATGGCGCATGGCCAGCGCCGTTTCCGGCTCGGTTCCGCAGGTTGCGGAATTGGCCAAACGGCTTGAGGACGAGATGCGTCGGGTATCGGGCGGACTGGTGACCCTGGCGTTTCGCGATTCTGATACGCTGGTTCCGGCCGCCGAAATGTTCGAAGCGGTCCGCTCCGGCACCGTCGAAGCGGCGTTCGCGAATTCCGCCGCGTGGTCGGCAAAGGCGCCGGCCTTCCACCTGTTCTCATCCATACCGTTCGGGCCGTCGGCGCGGGAATACCTGGCCTGGTACTACGGCGGCGGCGGCAAGGCCCTTTATCAGGCGCTCTACAACCGGTTCGGTATCCACGCGATCATCTGTGGCATGGCGTCGACGGAGGCATCGGGCTGGTTCCGCAAACCGGTCGAGACGGTCGAAGACCTTAAGGGTCTGCGCATGCGAACCGGCGGCCTCGGCGCCAAGGTTCTCGAGAGACTCGGCGTCGAGACCCTCGACATCGGCGATACCGGTGTTTTCGTCGCTTTCGAGTCGGGCAGCATCGACGCCGCCGAGTTCTCTCAGCCGGAAAGCGACCTGGCGCTCGGCGTCCACGAGCGGGTCGGGCATTATTACTTCCCCGGCTGGCATCAGCCGGCGTCGCTGTTCGACCTGATGATCAACCGGGACGACTGGAAAGACATGCCGGAAACGGCGAAAGCGCAGATCGAAACGGTATGCGGCGACAACGTCCGGCACGGCCTGGCGGCAAACGAAGCCCGGCAGTTCCTGGCATTGAAGACCCTGGCCAAAGAAGGAGCCCAGCTGTCGACTTGGTCGCCCGAAATCCTGGCTGCATTTCGCCAGGCCTGGAACGACGTCGTCGTCGAGCAGAGCGCGGCCGACCGCACCTTTGCCAAGGTCTGGCAGTCCCTCAGCCGCTTCCGCGAGGAATACGCGATCTGGCGCGACCTCGCCGACCCCACCTAACGTCCGACCCCGCCACAAATTGGCCGAATTCAACGCTCAGCATAGGCCGCGGATGGAAATTCGTACGCCCCTTCATTGAATGGGGTTGAATTCGGCCCTCCGATAAGGGTATCAGATGGGCCAAGGAATTCGTCGGGCGGAAAGGTGCCCGTTTTTTTGCTATCGAACCAGATCGGAGGACTCCAATGATCACGATTAAGAAGGCGGCCGGCGTTGCCGTAATGGGTATGACGTTGGCCCTTTCGGGCATGGCTGCCAGCGACGCGGCGGCCGACGGCCATGGCGAAAAGGTCTGGAAAAAGTGCAAGGCCTGCCACACCATCAAGGAAGGTGGCAAGAACAAGGTCGGCCCCAACCTGCACGGCATCGTCGGCCAGCCGGCCGCTGCCGTCAAAGGCTACAAGTACTCGAAGGCGATGAAAAAGTCGGGCCTGACCTGGGACGAGGCGACCCTCGACAAGTACCTGAAAAAGCCGAAAGCGCTGGTCAAAAAGACCAAGATGGCCTTCGCCGGGCTCAAGAAGGAAAAGGATCGCAAGGCGATCATCTCCTACTTGAAAAGCGGCGGCAAATGACCTGATTTCTCCGATTCGGAGTCGAAACCGCCGCCCCGAAAGGAGCGGCGGTTTTTATTTGGGCGATAGAAACGCGTTACTTGCCGCGGACGACCAGCACCGAACACTTGGCGTGACGCACCACGCGCGCCGCGTTCGGTCCCAGTAGATAATCCTGGAGTTCCGGACGGTGGGACGCCATGACGATGAGGTCGGATCCGATCTTATCCGCCATCTTGAGGATGGTTTCGTAAACGTTGCCCTCGCCGACGATGTGCTGGACCGGCACGTCGTCGGGAACATGTTCGCCGACGAAGGAACGCAGTTGCTCCATCACCTTGTTGGCGACTTCCTTCTCGTATCCGTCCGGGAAGTATTGACCGACGATGCTCATGCCGAAATCGGGCACCACGGTCATCACGTGAAGCGTAGCGCCCGAGGTCTGACAGAGCTGGACCGCCGTCGGCAGCGCTTTTTTCCAGGAGCTTTCCTGGCCGAGGTCAACGGACAACAGGATGTTCTTATACATGGTCGTTCTCCTTATGCCGCGACCGCTTCGAGTTTACGTTTCCGACTGCGCTGTAGAATGATGACCAGGGCCAGCAACAGCAGTGCGGGAATATACAACCACTGCTTGGCCGGACGATCCGAGGCCATGATGACGTTGGCGATCTCACCGGTGTCCAATTCGCCGAGACCTTGTTTGTCGGCGGCACCGCCGAATTGCACCATGTCGATGACGAGTTTGCCTTCTTCCTCGCGCAACTCCAGGCCGGCGGCTTGCGACAACCGGGTCTTTCCGTCCCCGGCCGCCCCGACCGGCAACATGACGGTCTTGTCGACTTGTTTTTCGTCGAAATCGACTCCGAGCACGCGGACGCGGATCTGGGCGTTCTCCGGTAGCGATCCCGCAACCTCGTAGAGGTTGGCGGCCGGCGCTTCGACCAGCGGCGGGATCATCTGGTCCATCCAGTATCCTGGCCGGAACAGCGTAAAGGCGACGAGCAACAGTGCCACAATCTCCCAGGCCTTGCAGCGGGCGATGAAATAACCCTGGGTCGCCGCCGCGAACAGCAGCATGGCCGTGACCGCGGTGATGATTGTTATCAACAGGTGATACCAGGTCTCGACGCCGATCATCAGCAGTTCCGTGTTGAAGATGAACAGGAATGGCAGGATGGCGGTTCGGATATCGTAGGCGAATCCCTGTAGACCGGTACGGATCGGATCGCCGCCCGAAATGGCGGCCGCCGCAAAGGCGGCCATGGCCACGGGTGGTGTATCGTCTGCCAGGATTCCGAAATAGAAGACGAACATGTGAACCGCGATCAGCGGCACGATAAGGCCCTGTTCGGCACCGACGGTTGCGATGACCGGCGCCATCAGTGACGAAACGACGATGTAGTTGGCCGTCGTCGGCAGGCCCATACCCAGGATCAGGCTGAGGATCGCCGTGAAAAAGAGCATCAGGAGTACGTAGCCGCCCGAGATGAATTCGACGAATTCGGCCATAACCAAACCGACGCCGGTCAGGGTCACGGTGCCGACGACCATGCCGGCGGCGGCCGTTGCGACACCGATGCCGATCATGTTGCGCGCACCGCTGATCATGCCCTCGAGCAAATCGGAGACACCATGACGCAATCCCATGGCCACCGTTTCACCGGTTTCGTGGAACAGGTCCTTGAGCGGTTTCTGAGTGAGCAGAATGAACAGCATGAAAATCGTCGCCCAGAAGGCCGACAAGCCCGGCGATAGGCGCTCGACGGTCAAACACCAGACCAGAACGAACACCGGCAACAAATAGTAGAGGCCGGCCTTGATGGTCGGTCCCGGTTCCGGCAATTCGACGATCTCGAACGACGTCTCCAGTTCCGGGAACTTGGTCGTGTACTTGACCAGCCCGACATAGGCGGCGGCGACGATGACGGCAGCGATCCATGGCGTCAGACCGCCGAAAGCGCCTTTCATCCAGCCGAGGCCGTAATAGGACACCACGCACAAAACCGCCAAACCGATGAAGGTCGCCAGGAACATGCCGAGGCTGCGCACGAAGTTGGGCGGTGAGCGCCTGGGCAGGCCCTTGAGGTCGGCCTTAACGGCTTCCAGATGGACGATGTAGACCAGCGCTACGTAGGAGATCAGCGCCGGAAGGGCCGCGTGTTTGATGACCTCGACGTAGGTGATGCCCACGTACTCGACCATCAGGAAGGCGACCGCGCCCATGATCGGCGGTGTCAACTGACCGTTGGTCGAGGACGCCACCTCGACAGCGCCTGCCTTCTCGGCCGGAAAACCGACCTTCTTCATCAACGGGATGGTGAAGGTTCCGGTCGTCACGACGTTGGCGATGGCGGATCCCGAAACGAGACCGGTCATGCCCGAAGAGACGACGGCCGCCTTGGCCGGCCCGCCCCGCATGTGTCCCATCAGGGCGAAGGCGACGCGGATGAAATAGTTGCCGGCGCCGGCCTTTTCGAGAAGCGAGCCGAACAGCACGAACAGGAAGACCATCGACGTCGACACCCCAAGCGCGATGCCGAACACACCCTCCGTGGTCAGATAGAAGTGCGACATGGCCTTGTTGAAGGAAGCCCCCTTCCAGCTGACGACTTCCGGCGCTTTGTCGCCGAGAAACACGTAGAGCAGGAAGATGATGGCGACGACCATCAAAGGCGGACCCAATGCCCGGCGTGTCGCCTCGAGAATGAACAGGATACCGCAGATCGCGACGATGACGTCCATCTGCGTCGGCAGACCAGGCCGCTCTGCCAGTTCTCTGTAGAACAGGAACAGATAGCCGGCGCAGAAGGCACCCCCGAGCGCCAGGATCCAGTCCTGGATTGGAATGTAGTCGCGTGGCGAGCGTTTCAAGGCGGGAAACGCTGTAAAGGATAGGAAAACAGCAAACGCCAAGTGAATGGAGCGGGCTTCAGTCGAATTGAAAAGCCCGATGTTGAACATGTACGGCAGTGGCGATACGTACCAGATCTGAAACAGCGACCAGGCCAGGGGTACACCCCAGAGGATCTTCGCCGGGATCACGCCAGTCGGCGCCCGCGCCCCGGTATCGGCCTCGGCGATCATGTCCTGAAGGGCGTCTTGATCCGCTACCTCCTGGACGTCTTTGTTTTCTTCGCTCATCTTGGTCTCCCCGTTTATTCACCCTTCGAGCCGATTAAAGCCTGTCGGGCGTGCGGACCGTTTTTCCGATCGTCGTAATCAAGACCGGATATGGCCACCCTGTCTACATCATCCCGTTTTCGCGGAAATATCTGGCTGCACCCTTGTGAAGCGGTGCATTGACCCCATCTCGGATCAAATCCTCGGTCGTCAGTTGACCCAGCGCCGGGTGCAACCTCTGGAACCGGCTCAGGTTCCCGGCGACGGCCTTGGTCACCGCGTAGGCGATGTCATCGTCGATATCTTCGGAAGCGACGACCCCGACTCGGACACCGAACGTCGGGACCGCTTGCCCTTGGCCCTGATAGAAACCGCCGGGTACCGAGGTCTTGGCAAAGTATGGGTGAGCGCCAACCAGTTTGTCGATGTTCGGCCCCGTGATCGCCACCGGCGCCGCATCGCACAGCTTAATCACCTTGGCGATGTTGGGATCGGGATGGGCGACCGTTGCGACCATGGCCTGGATGCGGTTGTGGCAGAGGGCCAGAAGCTGTTCGCTCTGCGCCATTTCGTCGGCCATCTGGAACGACTTGTAGGTCCACCCCTGAGCCGCCATCACCATTTCCATGACGGCGCGTTCCTTGGTTCCGGGCCCGCCGATATTGACACGCTTTCCGGCCAGGTCGTCGATGGTCTTGATCCCGGAATCGCGTCTCGCGATTACCGTGAACGGTTCGCCGTGAAGCACGAAAAGGGTCCTCAGGCTGGTGAACTGCCCGTCGGCGAACTTAAAGTCGCCTTGACCGGTCACCGCGTTATGGATCCAGTCCGATTGGGCGAGGCCGATCTCGATGGCGCCGTTGCGGACGTTGTTGAGCACGGCCCGGGGTTCAGCCTCGTCGCGGCCGGTAATCTTGCGCACTTCGCAGGACAGCCCCTGGATGGTCTTCTCAAGCGACCGGCACACGGCGCGGCCAACATGGAAATGAATGGGTGCCGCGTCGCCGGCGCCCACGATGATATCAGCGGCATGGGTTTTGCCCGCCCCGGAAAGGGCTAGCGCTGCTGCCGCGCATAATCCAATAAACGTTTCCGTAGCGAAAATTCGCATCGTTGCCTCCCGCCAGGGACCCCCCGTCCCCGTTTACAGCATCGAAATTGGACCGTCGCACAGGTTTTTCGTTCGTGCTTTTCGACAGCCCGCAAGGCGACCTTCGTCTATTCGTGGTCCCCCAGGTTCCCTACCGGAGGGTCTCGGCTGACCCTCCGATCGCGGAAAGAAAATGGCAGGGGGGCAAGCCCCCCTGCCGGACCGGAACTACATCCAGCCTTTTTCCTTGTAGTACTTCATGGCGCCGTCATGCAGCGGAGCCGACAAGGCGTCCTTGATCATCTCGCTCTCTTTGAGATGGTTGAACGCCGGGTGCAGTTTCTTGAACTGCGCGAAGTTCTCGAACACCGACTTGACGACCTGGTAGACGGTCTTTTCCGAAGTGCGCGTCGAGCTGACGAAGGTGGCGCCGACGCCGAACGTCTTGATGTCGTTCGGATTGCCGCGATACATGCCGCCCGGGATCGTCGCATAGCGGTAGAACGGATTGTCCTTGACCAGCTTGGCGATGGCAGCGTTGTCGACGGTGGCGAAAACAGCGTCACAAGTGGTCGTCGCTTCCTTGTTCAAGGCCGCCGGGTTGCCGACCAGCCAGAAGAAGACGTCGATCTTGTTGTCGCAAAGCGCGCTCGGCGTTTCGGCCGATTTCATCTGGGCGGCCAATTTGAGGGCGTCATTCTTGTGGCCCATGGCGCTCCACATGACGTTCCAGGTCGCTTCCGTACCGGAACCGGGGTTGCCGATGTTGACACGCTTACCGACGAGGTCGTCGACCGTCTTAATGCCGGAATCCTTGCGCGCGATGATGCTGACCGGTTCCGCGTGAACCGAGAACACAGCGCGAAGTTCCTTGAAAGCACCTTGGTCCTTGAACTTGGAGGTGCCGTTGTAGGCATGGTACTGCCAGTCCGACTGGGCGACGCCCATGTCCAGTTCACCGGCGCGAATGGTGTTGATGTTGTAGACGGAACCGCCCGTCGATTCGACGGAGCAGCGCACGCCGTGGGTTTTCTTACCCTTGTTGACCAAGCGGCAGATGGCGCCACCCGTCGGGTAATATACACCCGTCACACCACCGGTGCCGATGGTGATGAATTCGGCAGCACCCGCCGTACCGACGGAACCCGCCACGAACGACAGGCCGACAGCTGCCGCCCCCGCTAACAGAGTTTTCTTGAAAGACATTTGGAAGCCTCCTTGAGTAGTGATCCAAATTTACCGTTACTGTTCACCCGACACTCCCGATCGGGATTGCGGCCGCGGAATTCGCCGCGACCAACCGGTCCATGAAGATTGCCCCCTGGGTACCGGGTTCCGTCGGGCGAACGCCCGGCGGTCCGAACGCCCCGACCGCTTGCGCTTGTTTCCTTAGCGCGAGCGAGCCACGACGCTCGAATTCTCGAAATCCTGAAAAACCTGCCGTTTTCAGGCAGTTCCACGGTCGGCGTTTCTCTGACGCCATTACCGCCGCGAACGGCCGACGCCGTACGGTCACGGTTCTCCTCCCTGCTGCAGTTATTCCTGAACCGCAATTGTTTATGGAAAAAGTGTAACATATGGGCGAAGCGGCGCAATCGTGCCTACCGGTCACGTGATTGGCGCTTCGCGCTTGCGATCCCATCAACATGCCCTGGCCTCCTCTCGGCCGACGGCCACCAACTCCTCCAACGCTGAATGGGGCGGGATGTCGGCGGGGTCCACAACGACCGGGTTGCTGAGGATTTCGTGGGCCTCACTGGCGTCGGCCAGCGGGCGGTCGATCAGCGCCGCGCCGTTTGCCACCTGGGCGACGAGGGCCGCGTTATTAGGTGCCAGGCGGCCGTCGTTGAGCCACCGGTTGTTCTCGAACCCAACCCGCGCATGTCCGCCCAGCGCCGCCACCATCATTGCCGTCGCGCCTTCGCGCGGCCCGAATGCGCAAAATCCCCAGTGGTCCGACATGGCGTCGGTTGCCGACAGGAACGGCAGCAGGTCGGCCGGGCTCGACACCTGGTTCTCGGCGTAGCGGCCGAGCACATAGAGCACGAACACCGAGCGGCCCGGAATGACGCCGCGCCGCCTGAGATCGACGAACCGCTCGACCTCGTCGGCCGAGTAGAGGATGTATTGGGGTAGGATCCTCTCACGGTCCATCCACTCGAAGAAACGCCCGGCCTCCGGCTCGCCACCGTCGTCGGGAACGATCTCTCGGATGGCCATGGAAACCGCCTCCGGGCGCAGGTCGCGGACCATCGCCATCTGCTCGGCTGCCGAATAAATGCCGACCGCCTCGCTGGTCGCCTGGATGATGATGCGGTCCCCGACTTCGCGGCGAATGGCCGATATGGCATCGCGATAAGTGTCGACGTCGAGCGTATGGCGGCCGGCGCCGTCACGAACGTGAAGGTGGATCATCGATGCGCCGGCTTCACGGCATTCGGCCGCCGTTCTTGCGATCTCATCGGCAGACATGGGCAGAGCCGGATGATCGGCCTTGGTGCGTCTGGCACCGTTGGGCGCGACGGCGAGGACGAGCGGCGTCCACTGGGTATGGTGGTCGAACCGGTCACCGGTCATGTTTAGTCCGCCCATCACTCAGACCCCGGCACCTGCAAGGGCGGCATCGACGGCGCCACCCAGTTTATCGACCAATTCGTCGACCTCGTTTTCACTGATGATGAAAGGCGGCGCCAGGAGTACATGATCGCCCCGCGTGCCATCGACGGTGCCGCCGCCCGGATAGCAGATCAACCCGCGGGCCATGGCTTCGCTTTTGATCTTCGCATGCAGTTTCAAGGCCGGATCGAACGGCTCCTTGGTCGAGCGGTCGACGACCAGTTCGATGCCCCGGAACAACCCGCGCCCACGGATATCGCCGATGTTGGCGTGGTTGCCGAACCGTTCGGTCAGCTTATCAGCCAGCAACTGACCCTGCTTGCGCACGTTGGGTAAGAGACCGTTCTTTCGGATCTTCTTCTGCACGGCAAGGGCCGCGGCACAGGCCGTGGCATGGCCCATATAGGTATGGCCGTGCTGGAAGAACCCGCTGCCGTTGCGGAAGGCGGCGAAGATCTTGTCGGTGACCAGGGTCGCGCCGATCGGCTGGTAGCCAGCACCGAGCCCCTTGGCGACGCAGATTATATCCGGGCTGATGCCGTCCTGTTCGCAGGCGAACAGCGTTCCCGTACGCCCCATGCCGCACATGACTTCGTCGAGTATGAGCAGGACACCGTATTTGTCGCAGATCTCGCGGATGCGTTCGAAATAACCTTCGACCGGCGGCACGACGCCGGCGGTCGCACCGACGACGGTCTCGGCGACGAAGGCGGCGACGGTCTCCGGACCGAGCCGGAGGATTTCCGCTTCCAAGGCATCGGCGGTGCGGCGTCCGTAATCCTCGTCCGTTTCGTCGGGGCTTTTGTGGCGGTAGGGATAACAGGGAGCAATGTGACTGCTCTCGATGAGCATCTCCTTGAAGGGCTCGCGCCGCCAGGCATTGCCGCCGACGGAGAGCGCCCCGATGGTGTTTCCATGGTAGCTCTGTTCGCGGGCGATGAAGCGTGTCCGCTTCGGCTCGCCGGTCTCGAGGAAATACTGCCGGGCCATCTTCAAGGCCGCCTCGATGGCCTCCGAACCGCCGGACAGGAAGTAGACCATGGCGATGCCGTCGGGGGCCGCGTCGATCAGGAGGTCTGCCAGTTCCTCAGCCGGCGCCGAGGTGAAAAACGCGGTATGGGCGAAGGCCAGTTCGTCGACCTGTGCCTTGATCGCTTCGATGACATCCCGGTCGTTGTGTCCGAGGCAGGAAACAGCGGCGCCGCCCGAGGCGTCGAGATACCGGTTACCTTGGGAATCGATCAAGTAAACGCCGTCACCGGCGACCGCCGTGGGCATTTTGGCGCTAATTTGACGCTGGAAAACATGCGTCATTTCTTCTTTCTCCTTGGCTTGGCTTGCGCTGGCTGCCCCCAATAGGCTTCGAAACGCCTGAGCTGCTTTTCACTTTCCTCGATGGCGCCAAGCGCCTGCGGCCCGTCGTCCAGCACCATCAGCGCGATCAGCACCTCGACCGCGGCCATGGCCGGTGCCGCCGATTGGAAGAAGGACGGGCTCTCGTTCTTGATGATCAGCGAATGGTCGGCTCGGTCGACGAGGGGCGACACCATACTGTCCGTCAGCACCACCGCCGAGCCGCCGTTTTCCAAGGCGAAGTCGACAGACTGCACGGTCGCCAACGTGTACGGGTCGAAACTGATGGCAAAAATGACGTCGCCGCGGCCTAAGGACCGCAAACCGTCGGAAAAGGTGCCGCCGCCGCCGTCCATAAGCACGGCGTTGTTCCGGAACACGCTGTAGACGTAATTGAAATAGAAGGCGATTGGATAGCAGCTGCGTTGGCCGGCGACGAATATCCGATATCGTTGATAAACTCGTCCGAAAGAGTGTTTTGGGCGTCCGCTTCTATTAAGAGCGGACGTTTATTCGCCGCCACTGGCAGATGCTGCGGCGGTTTTTGGCTTTGGTTGGCGGTTTCGCTGGTT
>Ga0209561_1000141_pt1 | contig 21596 bp, 16 predicted proteins | sample WorMettrBAHAMAS2_FD_187393 | JGI IMG/M metagenome (GOLD analysis project Ga0209561, IMG submission 187393) | Marine gutless worms symbiont microbial communities from Max Planck institute for Marine Microbiology, Germany - Inanidrilus... | ecosystem: Host-associated > Annelida > Digestive system... | reverse complement strand
GCCGGTCTCAGACAGACGTCGCATATGATCCGGAAGGTCGAAAAATCCAAGCTGTTTCATGGCATCCCCCTCGGAAAGCCATCGAATCACAAAACCGTCAAATTGGCGAGGTTAATGGGGGTGTCCCTCTGTAAGAGACTCATCACCTGCACCAGGCCGGTCGTCCACGCCGCACCCAGCTGGTTCGGCGGGTCGCCCATGGTATAGAGCATGCCGTCGGCCGGCGCGTAGCGGACGACACCGCATTCGAACAGACCGACGGCGTTGGGCGCATGGGTCAATCGCGCGACCCCGTAGGCGGTGATCGGTAGGCGCATGCCGACGAACACCACCTCGCCGTCGCGGATCTCGCGGGCCGCGGCGACGATCATCAGTTCCTGGATCGAATAATCGGACATGATCTCAGGCCGCCGCAAAGTTTGCCGGCGCCGAAGGCGCCTCGCCGGTGATGCGAAGCTGTTCGAACCGTTCGCCGAGCTTGGCACGGTAGGTGGCGTGATCGGGGACCCCAAGGACCCATTCGTCGATCCACTTGAGGAAACCGTCGCGAGTCCGCGAGCGCTTGTGATAGTCGTTGAAGAAGTCGTTGTCGCGGCGCCAGCGCCCGGTCTGCGGCGACGGATGCACGCCGCCCGGCACATGGCAGACGGCGGTCACCAGAAAGCCGGGGATCATCACCCGGCTCGGATCGGACTGGATCACGTCCTCGTCGACGATTTCGTCGGCCAGCAGGATCACTTTCTCGGCGGCGAAGGCCGCTTCCTTGGCGACACCGCTCGACCCCCAATGATGGCAATTGCCGTTCCGGTCGGCCCGTTGCACGGGCAGCACGGCGACGTCGGGCTTCAAGGGCGGCACCAGGACGACCTTCTCGTGCTCGTCGAAAGGATTGACCTCGACGCGGAAGGCCGGGTTGGAGGCCAGGATATCGGAGCCCAGGATTGACCGCATGGCTGCATAGGGCATGCCGTAGGCGCCGGCCATCAACGCCATGCCGAGCGAGAAATTCGAATGGTCGTTGACGGTGATGGCGTGGGGCTCCGCTTTTTCGAAGGCGCGCCGGTAGTTGTGTCCGAGCCCGCCCGACACGTTGCCGACCCAGGCGCCGGTGACCTGGGTGCAGCACCCCATCCCGATCAGCATGTCGGTCGACGCATCCGAGATCGGCGCGATGACGTTCAATCCTTCGATGTCCTGGCGGATAATCTCGTGGGTGACGGCGAAAGGCACGTCCGGTTCCAGGCAGGCCCCGAGCACGATGCTGGAGCCCGGCAGGACGTGTTTGGTCACGGCGTCACGGACAGCGGTCAGTTTGTCGCTCATGTCCCGGTCCCCACGGTTCTTCGTTCCTCCGCCTGTTCAACGCAGCTTGAAGCGTTGGATCTTGCCGGTCGCCGTTTTCGGCAGTTCCTCGACGAAGTTGAACCAGCGCGGATACCTGTATTTGGCCAGCCCCATCTTGCAGTGCTGCAGCAGTTCGTCGGCCGTTCCGTCGCCGGCGTCAGAGGCGTCATTGAGAACAACATAGGCTTCCGGTTTGACAAGATCGTCGTCGTCGGCGCGGCCGACCACCGCCGCCTCGAGGACCTTCGGATGCTCGATCAGCTTGGCTTCGATCTCGAAGGGCGAACACCAGATGCCGCCGACCTTCATCATGTCGTCGTTGCGCCCGCAGTAATGATAGTAGCCGTCCTCGTCCTGGATGTAGGTGTCGCCCGTGTCGAGCCAGCCGTCGACCATGGTGCTGGCCGTCTTTTCCGGGTTGTTCCAGTAATACTTGGCCGTCGACAAGCCCTTGATCATCAGCCGCCCGCTGTCGCCGGCGGCGACGTCAGCGCCGGCCTCGTCGATGATGCGCGCCTCATAGCCGGGCACGATGCGCCCGCTAGTCCCTGGATTGGTATCGTCGAGCGTATTGGAGATAAAGATGTGCAATGCCTCCGTGGAGCCGATGCCGTCGAGGATCTGGGTGCCGGCCTTCTCCTGCCAGCGGCGGTAGATGTCGGCGGGCAGGGCCTCTCCGGCCGACACACAGGCGCGCAGCGAAGTGAGGTCGCGCTCTTCCGTCTCCAGCGCCTTCAACTGCGCCGCATAAAGGGTCGGCACGCCGAAGAAGATCGTCGGTTTCTCGGTCTCGATGGTGGTGAAGGTGCTGTCCGGAGTCGGCGGCCCCGGCAACAGGATGGCCGAAGCCCCGACCCACAATGGAAAGGTCATGCCGTTGCCGAGGCCGTAGGCGAAGAACAGCTTGGCGGCGGAGAAACAGACGTCGTCTTCCCGCAAACCTAAGGTCGCCGCACCATAGTGCTCGCTGGTCACCACCATGTCCCGGTGCAGGTGCACCGCACCTTTCGGCGTGCCGGTGGTGCCGGACGAATAGAGCCAGAAACAGTCGTCGTCGGATTTGGCGGGTGCGGCGTCGAGGGCCTGATCGGCATCGGCCATCAGCGAAGTCAGGGTCTGGCCGTCGCCTTCCGTACGAAAAGTGTGATCCGGTTTCCGTGATGCCGCTTCGAGGGCCGGTTCGACCTCGGCCGCAAACTCGGGTGAATAGATGCACCCGGCGCAGCCCGAATCCTCGATCATGAACTGATAGTCCTTGGCGCGCAGCAAGGTGTTGATCGGCACCGGCACGACGCCGGCCTTGATGGCGCCCCAGAATAGGGAATAGAAGGCCGGGCTGTCCTTGACCATCATTAGGACACGGTCGCCCTGGCCGATGCCCAGACCCTTGAGCGCGTTGCCGGCCCGGTTGACGTTTTCGGCAAGCTCCGCGTGGGTGACCGCGGTGCCGCCGACGGGGCGGATGACGACCTTTCCGGCACGCCCTTCTTCCAGGTGCCGGTCGATGAAGGAAACGGCGACGTTGAAGTTCGGCGCGAAGGTCAACGTCGCAGGCGTTGTCGACCGGTCGACGGTGACGGTGTGGTCGCGCATGGTGTCTCTCCTGGTTCCCTGCTCGGCAACGGATGCCCTTACGGGTCTTATCCGCCGTTTATGATTAATCCCTTTGAGCTATCTTCCTTCTCTCCAGCACCGGCGTCCAGTTAACCTTTTCTTGGGGCGACCTCAGTCGGCGCCCTTAATTGAACCTGACGTACTCGAACTCGCGCGGCTGACCGTTGATGCCCTTGGCCGGCGGTGCGATCCAGCCCGCCACCTTGCCTGGTTCCGTGACCGCTTCCATGAGCGACGTCACGTAGGCCCGGTCCTCTTCCGTCGGCAGCCAGTCGCCGTGGCGGTGATCCCAGTCGGCCTCGGTGATGACCGAGCCGTCGGGCGTCGCCTTGATCTCCGAGAAGGCGCCGATGCCGCGGTGGAAGGCGCGGTGCGGGATCTTCAGTTCGAAGTCGATACCGGCCTCGCGGATGACCCGGTTCCACTTGTCGACGCCACGCTGGCAGTCGCGGATGTAGTCGTCGCGCAGCCGCTCGTTAATGGCGGTCAGCGCGCTTTGATCGCCGATTACCACTTCGTCACCACGGATCTCGGCGACCGAATAGGTGCTGTCGCCCAATAGGTGGTCGTCGTCGATCTTGCTTTCCTGGAACCGTCCCTTGAGGCCCATGGTGTAGTAGTTGGCGGCGTTGGTCGACAGTTCCTGGCCGAACAGGTCGACAGAGACCGAGAAGTGGAAGTTGAGGTACTTCTGGATGGTCGGCAGGTCGACGCCGCCGTATTTGCGCACGTCCTCCGTCTTGTACTCGTTCATGATCTCGCAGGCCCGCTGGACGACGCGTCCGACGCCGGTCTCGCCGACGAACATGTGGTGCGCCTCTTCCGTCAGCATGAACCGGCAGGTCCGCGACAGCGGATCGAATCCGGACTCGGCCAAGGATGCCAGCTGATACTTGCCGTCTCGGTCGGTGAAGAAGGTGAACATGAAGAACGACAACCAGTCCGGTGTCGGCTCGTTGAAGGCCTGAAGGATGCGCGGCTTGTCGGCGTCGCCGGAATGGCGCTCGAGCATGGCTTCCGCTTCCTCGCGTCCGTCGCGTCCGAAATGCGCATGCAGCAGGTAGACCATGGCCCAAAGATGCCGGCCTTCCTCGACGTTGACCTGAAACAGGTTCCTGAGATCGTAGAGGGACGGACAGGTCAATCCCAAGTGCCGTTGCTGTTCGACGGAGGCCGGTTCGGTGTCGCCCTGGGTGACGATCAGGCGGCGAAGCTCGGCCCGGTACTCGCCCGGCACTTCCTGCCACGCAGGATCGCCCTTGTGGGCCCCGAAGTTGACCAGCCGTCCTTCCTCGGCCGGTGACAGGAAGATGCCCCAGCGGTATTCCGGCATCTTCACGTAGCCGTAATTGGCCCAGCCGCCGGGTTCCACGCTGATGGCGGTCCGAAGGTAAACGTCCATCTGGGCGCTCTCCTCGGGGCCCAGCTCGGCCCACCATTGCTGGTAGCCGGGCTGCCACTTCTCCAACGCGCGCTGCAGGCGACGGTCTTCGGAAAGGTCGACGTTGTTGGGGATTTTCTCTTGATAATCGATGCTCATGATCGGCTTCCAGCTCCGTTTGTCAGACCCGCTTGACGTCGTAGGACGTCTTCAACCCGGTGCCGAAGCGCTTCAGTGCGCCTTCTTCGCCGACCGCGTTGGGGCGTTGGAATATCCAGTTCTGCCAGGCGCTGAGGCGCCCGAAGATTTTCGTCTCGAGGGTTTCCGGCCCGGCGAAGCGCAAGCTCGCCTCCATACCGGTCAACGAGTCCGGCGAGAAGCTGCTGCGCTCCTCGATGGCGATGCGCACCTCGTCGTCCCAGTCGATGTCGTCGGGGATGAAGGTGACGAGGCCCAGGTCCTCGGCCGCCTCGGCGTCCAGGTCGTTGCCGAGCTCGGCGCGGACGTCGTCGATACGTTCGGCGTCGTCGAGGAACCGCGTCTCCAGACGGGTGAGATCATTGCACATGGGGAAGGGGCCGAAGTTCATGGCCGTCGGGCGCAGGGTCGCCGGCGGCCGGTTGTCCCCCTCGAAGGTGCCGTCCAGCATGTAGCTGCGATCGGCGGCCAGCGCCAACTCCAAGAGCGTGCCGGTGAAGCAGCTGCCCGGTTCGATCAGGGCGACGATGCTTCTGGACGTCACGTCGATGCGCTTGAGGACGCGCTTCAGGTAGAGCGTCACCTCACGGACGAACCAGTTCTCGGCATTGGCGGCGAGGGCCGCGTCGGCAGCGGCAACCAGGTCGGCGTCGCCGGACGTGGTCAGCACCCAGGTGCCGACCTCCGTTTCGTTGGCGCGGAGATGGAGGATGGCGTCGTCCAGCTCGCGGGCCAGGGCCAGCGGCCAGAAGGCGGCGCCTTGCGAGAGGATACCGTCGCCATCCGCCGCCGGCGCTTCCGCGGGTGCCGCGACGTTGATCCTGGCGACCCGCGTGTTGCGGTCGAGGCTGACGGTGACATGGTCGTAGGCCACCGCATCATCGGTGATGGTGCGCTTCAGCGGCGTCAGCTCGACGCCCTTAGCATCGTCCGGGCGGTCCGACTTGCCGGCGAACTCGGCGGCGCGGGCGGCCACGGTTTCGTCGAGCTTGGAACGCGGCACCGTCTCGTCGACGAGCCGCCAGTCGACGGCCCGTTTTCCACGAATACCCTCGGTCAGCGTGCAGAAGAAATCGGCGTGATCGCGGCGCACCCGGCGCTTGTCGACGACCCGTGTCAGGCCGCCGGTGCCGGGCAGCACGGCAAGCAACGGCACTTCCGGCAGCGACACGGCACTCGAGCCGTCATCGATGAGCATGATGTGCTCGGCAGCGAGCGCCAGTTCGTAGCCGCCGCCGGCGGCGGTGCCGTTGATGGCGCAGATGTAGGTCTGGCCGGAATGGTTGGATGCGTCCTCGATGCCGTTGCGGGTCTCGTTGGTGAACTTGCAGAAATTGACTTTGTGGGCGTGGCTCGACTGGCCGAGCATGGAGATGTTGGCGCCCGAACAGAAGACCCGGTCCTTAGCCGACGTGATGACCACCGTCTTCACCTCCGGGTGCTCGAAGCGCAGGCGCTGCACGGCATCGTAAAGCTCGATGTCGACGCCAAGGTCATAGGAATTGAGTTTCAAGACATATCCCGGATCGAGGCCGCCGTCCTCCTGGACGTCCATGGCCAGCGTCGCGACGGGACCGTCAATGTCCAGCTTCCAGTGACGGTACTGCTCGGGGTGGGTGGCGAAATCGATCATGTCGGTGACGGCGTTTCCCTGGGGTTTCCGGCATTTCCGAGCCGGTTCGGCACGCGGGTTTCCGCTTAAAACTTAAATAGGTACCAAAATACCTATTTACATTTAGATGATGGGGCGACATTCTGTCAAGGGCGATCAGGGTTGAATGGTCGCAAACGAAAACAAAGGTGAAAATCGCCATGCCTGAAACGGGGGGCATTGACGAATTGGGGGGCGATCTGACCATCCGTGCGGCGACGGCCGGAGACATCGCCGCCGTCAGCTCCCTCGATACGCGTATCACCGGCATGACCAAGGCCGCCTATTGGGAGGACATGTTCGAGCGATACGGCAAGCGTCCGAACCGCTTTTTCCTCATCGCTGAGGACGGCCAGGGCGGTGTTGCCGGCTTCATCATCGGCGAGGTCAGGGCCTGGGAGTTCGGCTCGCCGCCGAGCGGCTGGATCTTCGCACTCGGCGTCGATCCGGACACGCGCCTCAACAAGGTCGGCACCCGGCTGTTTGACGCCATGTGTAAGGCGCTCGCTGAAACCGGCGTCGATACGGTGCGCACCATGCTGGCCCGCGACGACGAGTTGAACATGGCCTTTTTCCGCTCCCAGGGCATGATGGGCGGCCCGTTCATCCAGTTGGAGATGCCGCTCGACGGACCTTCCCTGAGCTCGGCCGGAGGCGACTGAGATGAGGCTGCAGAAGGCGACCCGCTGCGCGCTTTTCGCCGTCCTCGAGCTGGCGCAGGATCCGGATCGCCAAGTCTCGGCCGCTGATATCGCCGAGAAATACGACCTCTCGGCCAACCACCTGGCCAAGGTGCTGCGCGACCTGGCCCGCGCCGGACTCGTCGAATCCATGCGCGGTGCCGGCGGCGGCTACCGGTTTTCCGGCAACGCCAAGCGGATCACGCTTTTCGAGATCGTCGATATGTTCGAAGACGTCAGCGGTGGCGGCCGCCCGGAGGCCGGCGACCAATCTGACATCGGCCGGGCGCTCGGCCGGGTCACCACGGAGATCGACCAGACCGCCGTCTCGACCCTGAAGTCGATCACCCTGACGACGCTCCTCAAGCTGATGCACCGGGACGCCGCCCGCCAGGCGGCGAGCGACCCGGCGGCAACGGTACCAGCCTAACCGTCCCAAGTTCCGCGACCGGCGGCGTCCTTGAGCAGTTTGGGCGGTGACCACCAGCGCGGTCCGAAACGCTCGGCGAACCCTTCGATCTTCCTGAGGACTTCAGCGAGTCCCGTCTGCTGGGCGTAACACATGGGCCCGCCCAGGTAGCGGGGAAAGCCGTAGCCGTTGGCGTAGACGACGTCGATATCGGCGGCCCGGTAGGCGATGCCCTCCTCGAAGAGCCGTGCCCCCTCGTTGACCATGGCAAGGTTGCAGCGCTCGACGATCTCTTCGTCGGAGACGTCGCGCCGCTCGTATCCTTCCTCGGCGGCAATATTGCCGATCAGGTCGGCGGTGATCTCGTCCTCGACCGGTGTCCGCGAGCCTTCCTCATAGCGGTAGAAGCCGGCGCCGGTCTTCTGGCCCAGGCGGCCCATGTCGACGAGGCGTTCATGAACGCGGAAGGCGCGCACCTCGAATTGCCCGGGCTCGAGCGAGCGGCGCATGCGCACGCCGCTGTCGATGCCGGTGAGGTCGGCGAGCGCGAAGGGACCCATGGGCATGCCGAAGTCGTATAGTGCCTTGTCGATGCGCGTCGGTTCGACACCTTCCAGCAACAGCAATCCGGCTTCGCGCTGATAGCACTGGTACACGCGGTTGCCGATGAAGCCCAAACAGACACCGGCGACGACGCCGGTCTTGCCCAAACGTTTGGAGAGTTTCATGGCGGTGGCCAGGACCTCGGGAGCCGTCGCGGCACCGCGCACCACCTCAAGGAGCTTCATGACATGGGCCGGGCTGAAGAAATGGAGCCCGACCACGTCTTCCGGTCGCTGTGTGACCTTGGCGACGGCGTCGACGTCGAGATAGGACGTGTTGGTGGCCAGGATCGCGCCCGGCTTGCAGACGGCGTCCAGCTTGCGGAACACATCGGTCTTCACGGTGAAATCCTCGAACACGGCCTCGACGACGACGTCGGCATCGGCAAGGTCGCCATAGTCCGTGGTCGACCCGATCAAGGCCAATCGTTGATCCACGGCTTCGGCGTCGAGGCGCCGCTTTTTGACGGTCGCCTCGTAGTTCCCGCGGATGGTCCCGAGGCCCTTGTCGAGCGCTTCCTGCGACACCTCCAGCAGGGTCACCGGAATGCCGGCGTTGGCTAGCGCCATGGCGATACCGCCGCCCATGGTGCCGGCGCCGATGACGGCGGCGCTGTCGATGGGTCGTATCGGTGTTTCCTTGCCGATGCCGGGGATACGCCCGGCCTCGCGTTCGGCGAAGAAGAGATGGCGCATGGCCGCCGACTGGTCCGACTCGCGGCGCTCGAGGAAAAGCGCGCGTTCGCGCCCGATCCCCTCGCCAAAGGGCAGGGCGACGGCCGCGGCGACGGCGTTGACCGCCGCCGGCTGCGCTTCGAACCCGCGATGGCGTTTTTCCATGTCGCCCCGCCAGGCGTTGAAGTCGACGTCGTCGCCATGGATGGCCGCATGGCAGGCGAGGCGCCGTTCGGTCGGGTCGGAACCGGCGACGCCCTCGGCGAAAGCCAGCGCGCCTTCCGACAGGTCGATCGGGATGACCCTGTCGAGAATGCCGAGGGCCTTCGCTTTGTCGGCGCCGACCGGTTTTCCCGAGGTGATCATCCTCAGCGCTTCCCCGGTGTCGATCAGGCGCGGCAGGCGCTGGGTGCCGCCGGCGCCGGGGATCAGGCCCAAGTTGACTTCGGGCAGGCCGACCTTGGCTTCCGGGACGGCGATGCGGTAATGGCAGCCGAGCGCGATCTCGAACCCGCCGCCCAGGGCCTGGCCGTGGATGGCGGCGACGACCGGCTTGTCGGCGTTCTCGATGGCGGTGATGACGGCCGGCAGGGTCGGCTCGACGGGCGGTTTGCCAAACTCCCTGACGTCGGCCCCGGCCATGAAGGTGCGCCCGGCACAGATGAGGACGATAGCCTCCACGGCACCGTCGGCGCCGGCCCTGTCGACCGCATCGACCAGACCCCGACGGACGTCGGCCGAGATGGCGTTGACCGGCGGGTTGTCGACGGTGACGACGGCGACGTTTCCGCGGACCTCATAGTTGACGACGCTCATGACGGGCTCACCCATTCTCTTCCGCGGCGGCCAATACACCGCGGGCGATGACCAGTTGCTGGATCTGCGACGTGCCCTCGTAGAGCCCGAGCAGGCGGACGTCCCGGTAGAACCGCTCGACCGCATAATCGGTGATGTAGCCGGACCCGCCGTGGATCTGCACGGCCCGGTCGGCGATGCGCCCGACCGCCTCTGTGGTGAAAAGTTTGCAACACGACGCATCCGTCGACACCCGCTCGCCGGCATCGAAGCGGGCCGCCGTCGCCTCGACCAGGGCCTTGCCGGCGAGATACTCGGTCTGGCTGTCGGCGATCATCGCTTGGATCAGCTGGAAATCGGCGATCGCTTGGCCGAACTGCTGGCGTTCCCGCGCGTAGCCGACGGATTCGTCGATCAACCTTTTCGCCATGCCGGTGGCCACCGACGACATGTGGAGCCGCCCCCGGTCGAGCACCTTCATGGCCGTCTTGAAACCCTGGCCCTCGCGGCCGCCGATGATCTGGCTCTCATGGACCCGAGCGCCGTTGAAGACGACGTCGCAGCAATGCGCTCCCTTGAGGCCCATCTTCTTTTCCGTCGGGCCCAGTTCGATACCCGGCGTATCGGCTTCGACCAGGAAGGCGGTGACGCCGCGGCCCCTGTCCTCGACGCTGCCGGTCCGTGCCATCAGGGTAAAGAGACCGGCCGAGGGTGCGTTGGTGATGAAGCGCTTGGTGCCGTTGATGACGAATGTCTCGCCGTCCCGTTCGGCCCGGCATTTCACCGAGGCGGCATCGGAGCCGACGTCGGGTTCGGTCAACGCGAACGACCCAATGATCTCGCCCGTCGCCAGCTTCGGCAAATAGCGCTGCTTCTGCTCCTCGGTGCCGTCGATCAATATCCCCTGCGAGCCGATACCGACGTTGGTGCCGAAGGTGGTGCGGAAGGCCGGCGAGGTGTAGCCCAGTTCCTGGGCCACCATGACCTCTTCCGACATGGTCAGGCCGAGGCCGCCGTAGGCTTCCGGGATCGACAGGCCGAACAGCCCGAGGTCCTTCATCTCGTCGATGACCTCGGCCGGCATGTGGTCGGTCTCGTCGACCTGGCGTTCGAGAGGTATCAGGCGTTCGCGGACGAACCGCCTGACCGTGTCGATCAAAGACCTGAATGTTTCCTCGTCCAGCGCCATCGTGTCACCCTTCGTCGTTATTCTAGGCCCCGATATCGGCGTCCGGGTTGTTGCGTGCCTGGTCGAGCAGGCGGTCGATGTCGCGGGTCAGGCCTTCCGCATCCTCTTTAAGGCGGCGCTCCCAGCCTTTAAGGACTTTCTCGATCCGTGTCAGGCCCCGTTCGCGGACACTGCCGTAACCGCGGGCCAGCGCCGCCAGTTCGGCCGTGCGCTTGGCGATACCGGGGTCCGTTTCCAGCCCAGGTTGTCGGCGATGGCGCCGCCGCTGGCGAGGCTGAGGCCGTATCCCAGGACCGTGTTGCCGATGTTGAAGGGCGGCAGGGTGGCGAATGTGGAACAGCCGATGTCGGCGGAGATGTGCAAGGGTCCGCGCTCGCGCATGATCATCTTCAAGGCTGTGAAGATCGGCCGCTCCGGGCAGCCGGTGCAGAAGCCGGGCGGCCGCGGCGCCACCGGCGGCGCGCCGGCCGCCTCGCGGGCCGTGGTCACGCGTTTCTTGATGGCGTTGTTGCGCCGCGTGGCGCGGCCCTTGAGCGTCTTCGGGGCGGCGGCGCCAAGGTAGGCGGCGACGCCTTCGCGGACCATCGGCGTGATGTATTCACCGGTCGTCGGCATCATGTCCTTGCCGTGTATCCGGCAGGCGACCCCGGCGTCATGGGCCATGGCGCGGACCTGATCCTCGATGAAGGCCGGGTGGCCCTCCTCGACGACGAGGACGCTGTCCTTGTCCTTGATGAACTCGACGATCTCTTCCGGCACCAGCGGATGGATAACGTTGAGCACGAGGAGCGGGATTTCCGAATTACCATAAGCGTCGGCGGCGCCGAGGCGGTGAAGCGAGCGGGCGACGACGCCGTGGGTGCCGCCCTGCAGGATGATGCCGATATTTCCGCCGGCACCGGGCATCAGTTCGTTGAGGCCATGCGCGCGGATGAACGCCCGCGCCGCCGGCAGGCGGTTTTCGATCTTCTCTTTCTCATGGGTGTAGGTCGACGGCGGCAGCACGATCTTGGAATAGTCGAACTCGGCCTCCAGCGGCGCATTGCGGCGGTTCTTTTGCGGAGACCGGTTGTCCTTGCAGACGAAGCTGCCGGTCATGTGACAGGCCCGGATGCGAAGGGACATGATGACCGGCAGGTTCGAGGCCTCGGACATGTCGAAGGCCTTTTCCGTAAGGTCGACGATCTTCGGCATGTCGTAGCGCGGATCGATCAGGGGAATCGATGATTTCAGGGCCGTCGCATGGGTGCGCTCTTGGATGACGCTGGCCCCCTCGCCGTAGTCCTCACCGACGACGATCAAGGCGCCGCCCTTGACCCCGGCGGATGCCAGGTTGGACAAGGCATCGGAGACGACGTTGGTGCCGACGATGGACTTCCAGGTGACGGCGCCTCTCAGCGGGTAGTTGATCGAGGCACCGAGGAGGGCGGCTGCACCCGCCTCCGAGGCCGATTGTTCGAAGTAGATGCCCATCGGTTCGAGGACAGAGGCCCGGGCGTCGGCCAGAACGTCGATCAGGTGCGACACCGGCGCGCCGGGATAACCGGCGACGTAGGAAACACCGGACTGCAACAATGCCTTGGTGACGGCGAGGATGGCCTCGCCGTGGAAGACCTCGCCCTCGCCCAATGTCAGCTTGGAGGCTTCGCGGGTAAAGGACCGTTCGCGGCTAGCGGCTTTGACGGTGACGTTCAAGACGGGCTCCACCCGGGTTTGGCGCCCGGGCCGGCCCCTGCGGGTCCGCGGTCCGGTGCGTGGTCGATGGCGAAACCCTGATTATAGGCGGCCCGGGTGACAATGACGAATTTCAAGTACCAGCCGCCCAGAGCCGTCGCCGCACCGGCGAGCGCCAACAGCAGGTCGCCGATGGTCGGCTGGAAATAGGCGACGGCGATCAGGGCGAGTGGCACCACGTGGCCGAGCAGGAGCACCACCGGATCGGTCCGTCGCAGGGCCTTCAGCGCGCCGGCCGGGGCCTGGTCCTTGAGGCCTTTTCGGTACTGGCCGTAAGCCCAGAAACGCACGGCGACGAGCAGGGCAAGGACGATGGATGAGGCGTCGGCGAGCCCGCGGAAACCGGATGCGTACCCCATGGTGGTGCCGATGGCGATGGCGAGGCCGAGGCCTTCGGCCAGGCCCGTCGCGAAGATCAAAGGCACGATCCTCGGGTGGCGCCAGGCCGGGATACCCTTGGCGGCGTGCAAGATTCGGCCCTGGCAGAAGAGGAAACCGAGGCCGATCAGGGACGCAAACGCGATCATCCAAGGCGAGCCGAGCCAAAGGGCGAGCAACATGGCCGGCAGCAGGAGGATGGCGACCATGGCTTCACGGGTCATCCACGAAGTCTCCGGATGGAAGAAGACGTTCAGGGGCGCGCGCATCGGCCGGCCTGTTTCGAGCCATACCAGGAAAAGCCCGAGGGCGATACCGAAGACACCGGCGATACCGAACGGCCAGGCCGGCATGCCGCCAAAGGCGGCGACGGCGGTCGCCGCCAGCAGACCGGCGCCGCTGCCGCCGCCGATGAAATTGCCGGCGGCCCGCCAGTCCCAGTGGAACTGCAGCCACGGGTCGGCGCCGCCGATGGAACCGGTGCCGCGGGATACGGAGACCAGCGCCGCCTCGACCGCGTCGGCCTTGGCGTCTTCGTCCGCGCCTTTACCCGACCACACGTAGTGGAAGCCGGAGTCGGTACCCAGTTCCTCGTGCATGCGGAAACTGCGGTTCTCTTTTATGAGCGTCGACACGTTGCTGTCCGGATCGGCCAGGTCGCCGAAATGGAGCGCGTCGGCGATGCAGGAATTGACGCAGGCCGGGGTCGCGTCCGGATCGATGCCGGGTGTCAGGCCGTGGGCGAGGCCATAATCGATGCGGTCCGAACAGAAGGTGCATTTCTGGGCGACGCCAAGCCGCGCCGGGTCCTCGCGCGCCGCCTCACTCCGCATGCGCCGGTTGCCGCCGTAGGCGAAGCGCGGTTTATCGACCTTGTAGCGAGCCTGGTAGGGACAGGCCACGGCGCAGTAGGCGCAGCCGATGCAGAGGTCATAGTCGATGGTGACGATGCCGTCTTCGCGCTGGCCTGTCGCCGTCGACGGGCAGACGTGCATACAGGGCGGGTCGGCGCAGTGCATGCAGCCGACCGGCACGAAGGCGCGGCTGACGTCCGGATATTCGCCGATCTTGAGATCGAGGACGCGCCGCCACTGGACGGAGGGTGGTGTCGCGTTGGTGTGCTTGCAGGCGGCTGTACAGGTCTGGCAACCGACGCAGCGCCTGAGGTCGGCGACCATGCCCCAGCGGGTCATCGGCGTTTCTCCAGGAGCGTGACACGGGCCTTGACCAGGTCGGAGCCGGAGCCGGTCGAATCGGTGAGGTCGAGCAGCATGGGCGTAAGCTTGTTCATGCTCGGCACGTCGAAGGTCTTGGCCAAGGGTGTCACCGTGTGATCGAACTGGCCGATCATGACCAGCGTGTCCGGGCGCACGCCCTGGCGCAAGATGGCGAAACCCTTGGTCGAGCTCAGCGGCGAGGCGATCTCGATGCGGTCGCCGTCGTCGATGCCCATCTCGCGGGCGCGGCCGGTGTTGATGATGACGCCACCGTGCCCGGCGATGTTGCCGGCGACCTCCTTGATCATCTGGATATCGGCGTTGCCGCCCCAGGCGTATTGCATGGACCTGGACGTGACCAGCCAGAAGGGGAAGTCGGCGATGTCGACGTCGAAGTTGGATTCGAGGGCCCGTTCCCACAGGCCGGGATAGTCCTTCCAATCGGGCAGCGGGTCGTATTCCTCCAGTTGCTGGTCCCACCAGGAGATGCCGGCCTGGTGCAAGCGATTGGCGAGCTGGCGGCCGACCCGGTGCAGACGTTCCTGGTAGGGCAGCTCGAAGCGCAGCCCCTGGTCGACCATCTCCGGATAGAGGTACCAGTTGATGCGCTCGTAGGGCACCACGCGGAAGCCGTGCTCCCGATAATAATCGAGCCCTTCGGTCTCCCGGCCGTCGCTCATCTCGGCGGACGCGGCGCGGCACGACGCGTCCCAGATCTCTTCCAGCGAATGGACCTGATCCTCGGCCAGGCTGAAATCGTAATTCTCGCCGTGCAGGCGGACGCCGGCGGCACCCTTGTTGATGGCCTTGTTGTAACCCTCCAGGAGCCCGGTACGCTCCGCCAGTTCGGTGGCCACCCAGGTGAAGTCGCGGGCCTCGCCGACGCCCTCGACGGCCGGTTGGCGTAGCGCGAAGCCCTGGTAGTCCCAGTACTGTTCGAAGTACTTGGTGCCGCCGATACGGATCAGTTGCAGGCTCTCGAGGTCCGTGCAATCGGGCAGCAACACGTCGGCCATGTCGTTGGTTTCATCAGGCGTATAGGTGAAGCACACGGTGAACGGGAAGCGCGCGATAGTGTCGGCGATCTGCTCGGTATCCCAGAACGAGATCACCGGGTTGGTGCGGTAGACGAACCAGACGTCGGGCACGGTCGGCTGCGGCCAGTGGCCCGGGTTCTGGTTTTGCAGCATCCAGGCCAGGTGCGTCGGCCCCAGGGCCTGGCTCCACGGCGAATTGGCGACCAGCGGGATCAGCGTGCGGTTGGCGTTGCGCACGTCCGGCTTGGACAGCCAGTTCTCTTTGTCGGGCCAGGAGCGTCCGTGCCCAGCAGCAGTCGAAGCCGCCCCAGCCGTTGTTGACGGTCTTGCCGAGGACGACGGCCACCGGCCGGTAGGGGAGTTCGCGCCCATCGATCTCGATGGTCTCGCCGATGCGGGCATGCTCCAGGTACTCGAGCGCGATGCGGCGGATGGTTTTGACGCCGATGTCGCAGACCTCGGAAGCCCACAAGGGCGAGTAGGGCTCCATGTGTTCGACCAGTTTTTCCCAGGCGGTCTGGCAGCGTTCGTTGACGTGCTCCCAGACCTTGCCGTCGGCCCCTTCCTCGACGCCACGCTCGACCGTGATCGCCGCTTCCAGGGCCGGTACCGCGCCCGGCGTGTCGAAGGGCACGGCGCGCTCGGTGATGCGGTCCCAGATCAGGGGTTTTCGGGTCTCCGGGTCGCGCATGTAATAGCCGAAGCGGCCGAGAAGATAGGGCGCCGAGGTGTGCTCGCGCAGGAAGTCGACGTCGAGGTTTTCGCGCGGCTGTTCGTGCAGCAAAACGTGGATCATGGCGAACAGGAAGGCGGCGTCGGTCTTCGGTTTGATCGGCACCCACTCGGCCGAACAGGCGCCGGTTACCGAAAGGTGCGGCTCGACCTGGACGCGCTTCATGCCGCGCACCCTGGCGTCGGCATGGCGCTTGACGCCGCAGACCCCGCCCGAGGCCTCGACGTTGGAGCCGAAGGAAACCACATATTCGCAAAGCGGCGTGTCGGGGGCGACGGTGAAGGCCCGGTGCCACAGTTCGCCGTAGAGGTGTTCCGAATGGTAGCACTTGACGCCCTGGCCGGAACCGAAGCCGAAGTCGACGGTGCCCCAGGCGCTGAAGAAGGCCGGGAAAGTGCCCATGTAGGCGGTCGGCGTGCCGCCGCCGCCGAAGCTGGCGGCGACCCGCGGGTAGCCGGCCTCATCGCTGAGGCCCTTGGCCCGCGCCTCGTTCAGCTTGCCGGCGATGAGGTCGAGGGCCTCGTCCCAGGAGATGGGCACGAACTTGGGATCGACACCTTTTCCCTTTTCCGGGTTGGTCCGCTTCATGGGCGTCGTGATGCGGTTCGGGTTATAGGTCTTCTGGATCAGCCCGTAGGCCTTGACGCAGACGCGGCCGGCCGCCGGATGGACGCCGGCCGAGGCGAAATTGGGCTGCACCTCGGTCGCCGTGCCGTCCTCGACGCGCACGGTCAGGAAGTCGGGACCGGCGACGCACTGGTAGCAATAGGTTGGGACGTCCCGGTCCTGGCCCACTTGGTCCTGGTTCTCTTGTTTCGACGACATGCGGTTCGCCGCCACCGTTGTTCGTTTATCCGTTCGCCTTGTCGGCCTTGGCCTTGAGGCGCTCTCCCAACTTGCCCTTGTGGACGATGAAGCGGTTGTGCTTGGCCGTCGCCACCTGCTCCAAGTCATCCGAAGCCGTCACCTCGAAACTGACGGCGCGGCCCTCGACCGCCGTGATCGTCGCCGCGATGGTGACGTTCATGCCCAGCAGCGTCGCCCCCGTATGGTCGATCTCGACCCGGGTGCCGACCGAATCCTCTTCGTCATCGAGATGCTCGAGCAGCAACTCGCGGCAGGTCACCTCGATGTCGCGCACCAGTTCCGGCGTCGCGTAAACCCTCAGTTCCTCGCCCATGAAATCGATGGTCCTCGGCTTGTCGACCTCGATCGAGCGCGACGTCGTGAGGTCGGCGGAAAGACTGTCTTTCATATGGGTTCCTCCCGTTCCTTTTCCAGAACCTGCCCTGACGGGTCATTGACGCGCCTAGTTGACCCCGAGCGGCGCATCTGGCCAATTTAGGTATTCGCGTACCATAATACAAAATATTTTTTTTTGGTGATGGTCTTGTCATTGGTATTTGGACCAAAAAGGTGTTCATGATCTGACCACTTGTTTTTGGGGATCGTTTCGTCCCGCGTGAACGGGCTTAGCGCTTCGGGAGCTATGAGACGATATGTTAGAAGACGGCGAAACAACGAGGCTGACGCGGAGCCTTTTCGCGTTATTCGCTGACGCGGACGTTCCGGGCTCTTCCGAGATTGCCGATGCCTGGCCCACGAAGCCCTACAGCATTCGGACAAATTCTCCGTCGGCGCTGCCCGTGCTGGGTTACCTGCCGGCGGCACTGGCCGGCGCGCCCGCGGCTTATCGCGACCTCGCCCGGGCCCTGGGGGCGACGGCCGACCGCTTGGCCTGGCGGCAAACCTACAACGCGGATGACCTGGATGAGGCGTTCCTCGACGGTTACGGCTGGACCATCGTCGTCGGGCCCATCCTGCATCAGTTGGCGCGCGAGCAGGGCGTCGTCTATACGGAGGTCGAGGGCGACCAGCCGAGCCTGCTCATCGGGCTGATCAACTGGGCCAAGACCCTCGGCCTCACCGTCACCGCCGCCGGCAAGTCGAGCGAATACGACTTCGTCATCGACGACGACGACGGCCTTGAATGGCGCGGTGAACGCCGGTCCACCCCCGGGCTTACGGGCCTGTGGCGGGAAAGCGGGCAGGGCTGGGGTGCCCTCTGCGCCAGCCGGGCGGCGGCACTCAAGGCGGCCGGCCTGCCGAGGCGGACGGTGCCGGATTTCTGTGAGATGGGCGTGGTCGCCAACGCCACCGGCCTCATGCCCGACCGGCCCGATTTCCACGCGCCCCTGCTGCGTCCGCTCGAGGGTGCCGACGCCCTTCGCCCGAAAACGCAAGGCGGCCTTTTGGACGGCATAGGCCTCATCGACGTCTTCAACTGTCTCCGGCGGACAGACGAAGCCAGCTTCGCCGGTGGCGTCTTCGTCGTCGTCCGCTGCGATGACGAAAAGACCTGGACCCTGCTCAAGGAGAAAGGCCACATGGTCTCGGGCGACGGGCGGACCGCCATGCTCTACAACCCGCAACACCTCTTGGGCATCGAGGCACCGATCTCCATCCTCTCGGCCGGCCTCCTGGGCCTGCCGACGGGGGCGACGGCGCCCCGGCCCGTCGTCGACCTGGTGGCACGCACCCGCCGGGACTTCAAGAAGGGCGAGGTCCTGGCAATCACCGATCCCCATCACCACGAAGTCGACGGCCTGTCGCCGGAACTGATCGCGGCGCAACCGCTCGTCGACGACAATCCCTGTCCCTACTACCTGGCTGTCGACCGAACGCTTCTCGAAGACGTGCCGGCAAGCACCGTGCTTACCGCCGGCATGCTCGACCTGGACCCCGAGCAACCGCTTTTCCGGCTGCGCCGCCGGCGGGACCGGGCCTTTCTGACATAAACTCGGGAACTACCGGCTGCCGGCCCGGCCGCTAAACACCGCGTCCACATGCTTTTGAAGCAACGGATAGGTGTCGAGGTCCAAGGTCTCGGAAAGGTCGATGTTCCGGCCTTCCACGGCGAGCGGCTGGTCGAAGGCGTGGCGAATGCGGTTCGTGAGCGGGTCACCGCCGTTGCCGCCGTTTCCGTCCGCCGCGTTCTTGGCGATGACGCCGAAGGAGAATTCCTCCAGGCGGGCCAAGGAATCGGCGCGGCGCAAACAGCCCCTGAGACGGTCGGCGACCTCCTTGAGGACGATGACCTTGGCCTCGTTATCGAGCGACGACTGGAGCGCGTCGCTCTCCCCGAACTTCAAGAGGATCAGGCTCGATTTCTTGCCTTCGCGGGCATCGGTGTCGACCGTGTGGGTGACGCGGTCCATGAACAGGTGGCGCGACGGCAGGCCGGTGATCTCGTCGTAGAGGGGCAAGCTGCGCGCCACGTAACCGCGGACCATCTTCTCGAGGCGCCCGGCGATGATCTTGGACAGGTTGCTGCCGACCTCGGCGTTGTCCCGGACCAGATGCAGGAACACGTCCTTGGAGATCCTGAGCACGGCGGCCGGGCTGGTCGCCCGGACGGTGGCGGTACGGGGCGCATCGCACAAGAGCGCCAGTTCGCCGACAACGGCTCCCGGGCCGGCCTCGGCCACCTTCAGCGGCCCGTCGGCACCGGAAACCAGGATGTCGAACTGGCCCTCGATGACGACGTAGGCCTTTTCGCCCGGTTCGTCCTGGCGGAACAGGACCTCGCCCGCCGCCACGGTCTTCCTGTCGCTGGCGAAGGCCAGGAGCTTGCGCTGCGAGCGGTCGAGGCCGCCGAAGATGGGTACGCCGGCCAGCAGCTCGACGTTCTGGCCGAGCTCGGTTTCGCCGTCCGCGGCCTCTGTCTCCGATTCAACTTCCACAATCTCCAGGCCTTCGTGGTCGGCGGCCCGGACCTTGCCGCCCTCGGCGACCAGGACGACGTCGAATTCGGCGGCCGCGTCGGCGTCCCCGGTGACCCAGAACAACCCCCGGTCCCGGCGTTCGGCGCGGACCCGGTCGAGAAGGGAGGCCTGGTCGGCCTGCGGCAGCATGGCAAGGGCATTGTTGACGACCATCATGTGCGAGTTCTTGATCAGCGCCCGGGCCAGCCCCAGTTTCTGACGCTGGTCCTGGGACAGGCGCCGGCCGCCGATGCCGACGTCGTAGTCGAGGCCCATCTCGACGATGGCCGGGCGCATGCCGAGCTCGTCGATGATCGCCGTGACGAATTCGACAACCCGCTCCCGCGAGTCGGGCTTGTCGCTGGCGACCTTGCCGAAGAGCGCGTTGTCGAGCAGCGTGCCGGTTCCGTTGTAGGTGTCGATGTCGTAGAAATCGATGGTCTGGCGGACGTCGTCGGGCAGGCTGTCGGCGAGGATGTGGCGCGCGTCGAGCAGTTTTTCCTGGATCTCCGGCGTGATCAGGTCGAGACGGTGGCGCGCCACGGTGAGCTTGAATGGCAGGTCGCGCAGGCGGTCGCGCTCCTCGTCGCTCAGCGCCTCCAGGCCCCGGTTGCCGGCGATGTTGATCATGCGCTGGAAGTCCGGGAGCGCGTCGGCCTCGATGAAGCTGAAGCGCTCGAAGAACTCGTGGCCCATGGGCAGGTCCGAGAACAACTCGACCATAAGCGACGCCACGTTGAGCCCCATGTCGAGGAAGGACTCGCGCAGGCCCACCTTTTCCAGGGCATCGAGCACGTAGGCGTTGCTGCCCAGGTTATCGACCGCGAAATCTTCGCTGGTCGATGATCCGTGCAGGATGTTCTCGGCGACACTGGCATTGGTGTTGTAGGCGTCGCGGTCATAGACCTGGACCAGGCCGGCGATGGCCGGGTCCTCGATGTGGCCGTGGATGGCAGCCCTGACCTCGAGGATACCCTCGGCGATCTTCGGATGGGCCGTCGGGTCGATGCTGCGACGCAGGCCCAGTTCGAAGGCGTCTGCTTCCAAGCCGACGATCCCGAGCACATCGAGGGCTCGCGTCCTCAACCCCTCCGGACCGTCGAGGCCGAGGACCGGATAGTCGATCCAATCGGCATCCCGGTCGAAGGCGGAGTTCCCGGACAGTTTCGATTCGTCGGCCAGTCGGCGGGCCTCGGCGTCCGGCTCCGGTTGCCGGCGCGGATAGTTCTTGAGGCCGTAAAACAAATTGTCGCGAAGCGTGCCGGCGCTGACGTAGACATCACCGTCCACGTAGCTGAGCTGCCGCCCGGTCACGGCGCTCGGCATCTCGACGAGATTGTGGCCGCCGATGGTGATGGTGCCGGCCGTTGGAAACACCTGGCGGGCGAGCAGCCGGGCGATGTCGCCGGCGCCGCTGCCCGGGTTGCGGATCAACGCCACATGGTCCGTCGAGCGGAAGCTGAAACTGGCCCCGGAGACGAGTTTGTTGCCCTCCTCGTCCTCGACGGTCAGGTTGTTGGCGACGACGTCGCCAGCCAACTCCACATCGACCGTTTCATGCGCCTCCAAGAGCGTCTCGTCGAACATCTTCGGCGGCTCGAACCGTTCGATCAGCTGTTTGTACTTGATGCGTGAATCTTCCATCTTCTGGTAGTAGGTGAGCAGCTCCTTCCACGGGGCCGACAGGTCCTTGTAGGCGGCCAGCGTCGCCACCAGGGCGCCGAAGGAAAGGTCGCCCTGGATCACGTAGTAGCCGCCGATGGAGAAGAAGAAGAACGGCGTCAGCTGGGCCAGGAAGTTGTTGAGGAACTTGATGAAGAACTTCTTGCGGTAGATCTCGACGCGGACGGAGAAGATGGTCCCGAGCCGGCTGCCGAAGTCGGCCAGCTCGTACTGGCCGGTGTCGTTGGCGTGCATCTCGTGGATGCCGCCGACCAGTTCACTGAGTCTCTCCGACAGCTTGCGCACCTCGCGGACCCGGCGCTTGCCGAGTTCGTTGACGCGGCGCTGCAGCTTCGGGATGAGGACTATCTGCACCGGATAAAGGGCGATGGCGGCGACTCCGAGCGCCCGATATCGTTGATAAACTCGTCCGAAAGAGTGTTTTGGGCGTCCGCTTCTATTAAGAGCGGACGTTTATTCGCCGCCACTGGCAGATGCTGCGGCGGTTTTTGGCTTTGGTTGGCGGTTTCGCT
>Ga0209561_1000139_pt1 | contig 22193 bp, 32 predicted proteins | sample WorMettrBAHAMAS2_FD_187393 | JGI IMG/M metagenome (GOLD analysis project Ga0209561, IMG submission 187393) | Marine gutless worms symbiont microbial communities from Max Planck institute for Marine Microbiology, Germany - Inanidrilus... | ecosystem: Host-associated > Annelida > Digestive system... | reverse complement strand
ATCGATCCTCCGCGCGGGAACAAGCCCTTCCCCACAGAAAATAGACGCATCGCTGGATTGCTCGTTCCTGACCGAAAGTTAAGTGTCGGTAAATTCTCCGTTAAGTGGCGGTCATTAATCAGAAAAATTATCAGTCTCTGTGGAACACCATCCGGCAACGCTACCGACAACCACTGCGTCCAAAGCTGCGGCAGATAGGAAAACTAGAAAAGTTCAACCTCCGAGATAAAGGCCCAGTGGCAGAAAAATGAGGCATAAAGCGACCATTCCTACAGAATCATTGTGCAGAGAGAATAAGTTTTCTGTTCGGCTTTCCCATCCCATCTCACTTTCCGTTTCCTCAATCTCCGTTCCAAGACCCATTAAAGCTGCCCACAGACAGACAAAGAACCAACTAGACAAAGCCAAGCCAACATCACCAAGAGCGAGCATGCCTGCTGCCATGAAGGCGGCAAGAACGGAAACAATAGCCGATGCCGGTTAGCCTGCCGCCCAGAAGCCAACAGGCAGAACGGGGAGCCCCAAGATAGCTTTCCCGGCAGCACACATCCAACGATCACGCGGAATGCTCATATTTCAACCTTCGGTTTCCCATTCTCATCGAAAGCGCGGAAATTGCAGGCCGGAAAACCACTGCATCCCCACCAATAAACACCCTGTTTCCTGGCAGACTCGCGCCAGATCAAGCCCTTTTCGCACTTCGAACAGGTGTGCTCCTCGGAAACCATAGCGATAGGTCTACGGGAATCTGTATCCGGCTTGCCTTTCTTATCCGGAAAGGATACCTTGCACGCCGGGTAGCAACCGCATCCCCAAAAAAACCCTTCTCTTCCTTTAATACGGCGCAAGGCCCCTTCCTTGCAGACCGGACACGGAACGCTTCCGCTTACGGAGATTGGCAACCCTTCACCGCGAACACGACAAATCTCACCCTCGATAACCTCATCGACCAGCCGCTGGCCTTCCGGATCGGGATCGCCAGCATTCACCAGCTCGTCGGCTTGTTTCGCCAAGTCGATGACTGCTTCCAGGTGGTCTGCGTGCTTCTCCCCAACGGCATAGCCGATCGGCCAAGCCATCGGCAGTTGGTCCATTGACCACTTGCGAAAACGCTCATCGTACTCTTCGGGATCGGTAAGCCGCAGCAGGTGGCCCCACAGCCAGGTAATACGGTCGTCTCTGCCACATAGGATGCGCCGGATGGACTAGGAGATCCGCCCAACGCAGTGGATAGCGCAGAAGCGACCTCCTTCTTTTCCGCAATGTATACGCGCATGCTCATTTCTCCATTAAGAGTGAAAGTCTTGCGACCCATAGGCCGTTGTAACCAAAGGCCCCTTTCCTCTCGTTAGATCAACGACGAGCGCCACCACGGGGCGGCGTCGGAATTCCTGGCGGCGCTGGAAAGTGAGATGGGATGGGAAAGCCGAACAGAAAACCCATTCTCTCTGCACAATGATTTCATAGGAATGGTCGCTTTATGCGTCATTTTTCCGCCACTGAGCCTTTATCTCGGAGGGCGGACTTTTCTAGTCTTCCTATCTGCCGCAGCTTTGGCCGCGGTGGTTGTCGGTGGTGTTGCCGGATGGTATTCCACAGAAATCGCGGCTATTGGTTGGGCCATGATCGGAATTTCCGCGACTTTCGCTTTGGGCAAACAGCATGGTTTTGGTGGGTATTCTGCGCGACCGATCAGGTGATCGCCTTTAAGAGAGGTGGTGCCTTTAGTAGCCTCTGAGAGGCTCTCTGAGAATGGGAATCTGAGATGAAACTGAAATATGACATTTTTTCGGGTGTTCCGCACGCCCGCCAGACAATCGCTCTCAAGAAGGCTGTCTTGGGGTTTATTATTCCGCCAGTCGCCTTCTGGTCAATAGGTCAAAAGGTTGGAGCCATTTGCGCCTCAAAGGTGGCGATGAGGTATTCAGCGGTCTCTTCTGGAGCGGTGAGGAAAGCGTGGCACTCGGCTTGGCCGATGGACTCGGCAGCAGCAGCTATGTGGCGCGTGAGCTGATCGGAGTGGAGAAGGTTGTTGAGTACAAAGCCAGGAAGGATCTGCTTGAGCGTTTCTCGGACTACATCGGTGCTGCAATCGCCGAGTCTCTGCTGCGTCTGAGTGGTCTGAGTGTGGCCGGTGGTTATCCGGTTGTGCACTGAACATCTCACCGCCTCCCTGCGCTTGCAGCATTCAGACCTCTTAGAACGGCTGTAAAACGCCGTGTAGCGGCTTTAGCCGTTCGGGGTCATTCGTCCTATCTTCGGGCTAAGCATTCGGTAACTGTATATTTGGTTATCCTCCGGATAACTAATAGTTGCCTTTACAGGTGGATAGCTATCGGTTATATTTTGGTTACAATGCCGAAGTGGGCAGGGATGCTAATGGTGCAGGGACGCGTGAGTATCTGAAATTTTCATTTTGATTAGTGACGGACACCTAATGAAGGTGTGTACCGACACTTAAATTTTATCGCCAAGCCTCTGCGGCCAGGCCCTTCCAGGAACCATCCGGCCGCCGCTGGCGGGGCTGGGCGAGGGTCACCAGGCCGGGCGGTCTTCAGATCGGCCAGGGCGCGTTCGACGCGCTTGAGCGTCATGCCGGTTTGCTGGGCGATGTAGTCCACGGTAAGGCTGAGGAAACCGTCCGGGGTGGGGATGCCGACCCGCAGGCTGGCGAGGTCCGCGTATTTCAGCAAGGCGGTGAGCAGGAGTACGCAGGCTTCCCGGCGTTCGCTGCGCTGCTGGCGTTCGCTGCCGTTGGCCAGGTCCAGGGAGGGGATGAGCTGGCGCGGATGAGCGTAGTAGCTCTTGAGCCGTTCCGCGCACAGGGTGAGCACGCGGGGAATCCCGCCCTGGCCGGTTTTGGCCGGCCGGGTCAGCGTGAACCTGGGGTTGCGCGGGTCGTGCCCGCAGAAGTTACCCCCTAAGTTTGCGCGCGGTACGTAGGCCCGGCCCATGAGCACCCCCTGGCTCGACGAGCGGGGAGCGGGCCGTTGTCACGTTCCAAATCCCCGTGGTGAAAAAGCTTGCAACAGGGGATATCTACGGTTAGGATTTTCATCGACCGTGGTGTTTAACGAACTGTTGCGGTTAATCGGCCCGTGTTCAGTCAGCATCTGAACACGGGTTTTCTCTTTTAGGCCTCTTCGTAAGCGCTTGTTTTCGAACCCGAAAGCCTTCAAGGTTTTCGCGGCTTGTATCCGCTCCGACCCGGCGTTCCCTCGCCACCTGTCCCCTCCTGCTTACACTGGCCGGGGCAAGTGCTCCTTCCAACCTAACACAAACACTTTGCCGGTGCCTAATCCGCCCAACAGAGAAGGGCCGCTTTCATTGGATTTACACATCTTTACTCTTAGTGTAAAGATGTATATTTGACATATCTTGAGTTATAGTGGTATACAGGTAGAGTTATGGAGATAGAGTTTGATGACGACGCCTTGGATCAGCTTGAGGCGGACCCTAAAGCAACAGCTGGATTCCCAGCTGGCGCAGTGAAGGGTTACCGAAAGGCAATGCAAATAATACGGTCTGCCGCAAATGAACGTGACCTCTACTCCATGCGTGGTTTGCGCTTTAAGAAATTGAAAGGAGACCGTGAAGGGCAGTATTCAATGCGCTGCAATGACCAGTATCGGTTAGTCATCAAATTATACGGCAGGGGTGACAAGAAGAGAGTGCAAGTGATCGAGATCATCGATTACCACAACTAAATGAGGGGACGACTATGACTGAGCGTATTCCTGCTGAAGTGTTCCCTCCAGGGGAGTTCCTCCGTGACGAGCTTGAGGTTCGAGGCTGGACGCAGGCGGAGTTCGCAGGGATTATCAATCGTTCTACACGATTGGTGAATGAAGTTATTGCCGGTAAACGCGGTATTACGCCTGACACGGCCCGCGCATTCGCCGCCGCCTTAGGAACCAGCGCACATCTCTGGATGAACCTGGAAACCACTTATCAGCTTTCTAAGGTGGCACCCACATTGGAGAGCATCGCACGAGCTGCATGCCTGAGTGAGCGGTTCCCTGTGCGTGAGATGGTTAAGCGCCGTTGGATTGAGGCTTCCAAGAATGTCGAGGTTCTCGAAAAGCGTTTGCTTGACTACTTCAAGATTAAATCGATCAAAGACGACGTTAGATTTTCCCATGCTGCTCGGAAACATTCTAAAAATGAAAGGACTGACCTACAGCTTGTATGGCTTTTTCGTGTCCGGCAGCTCGCACATACATTGCGAGTGTCAAAGTATTCAAAGGAAACGCTTCTGATAGCTCTCAATGAGCTTGAGGCATTGATGGAAGAGCCAGAGGGAATACGGAACGTACCACGTATCTTTGAGCAAGCAGGCGTTCGGCTGGTGATTGTTGAGGCGCTTCCCAACTCAAGAATACAAGGTGCTTGCTTCTGGATAAACAACGAGAAGTCACCAGTGATTGGCCTATCCTTGAACTATGGACGGATTGACAATTTTTGGTTTAATCTTCGTCATGAAATCGAGCATGTTTTAAATGGAGATGGGAAGACTGAGCCTATGCTAGACGACAAAGCTGTTCTGTTTGAAGATACCCTTAATCTATCTGACAAGGAAAAACACGCGAATGATGAGGCAGCTGAATTCTGCGTCCCACAACAGAAGATGGATGACTTCGTTGCGAGATTTGATCCTATATACTCGACTAAGAATATCGTAGAGTTCGCCCATTTGGTAAAAAGGCACCCCGGAATAATTGTTGGCCAGCTCCATAGAAAAACAGGGAGATATAATCTATTCAGAAAGCTTCAAGTCGATATTCGGAAAGAACTGGTAGGCACAGCTTTGACTGATGGCTTCGGGAAAACGCCTAACATATAGTAACAACAGATAAAACAGAGGCATCCAAAATGGTAGAAAAATACAAGATTGGCCGTGATGCAGAGACTGGGAAGTTTATACCGGAATCGCAGGCAAAGAAGCGCAAAAAAACGGCAGTTGTGGAGACCATGAATCGCTCCACTGCACGGAAAAAGAAGAATAAGCGGTAGAAGGTAAAGAAATCCAAGTCTCGTAGCACAGGTTAGCCAAGGTTGAGGCACTACGGGTCGAAGCGCCACCCCGCATGTTGGGGATGTGACCAGCAACACAGGTGTTCGCCTCGAACCAGGTGGCTAGGGCATCACCCATTCCAGCCACCAGCAACCGGGGTGGTCCATTGGCAATCACCTGAGTATCGACCAACACCAGATCAGGGTTTTTGCGGTAGAACCGATACTCCCTCCGGAGCCGATAATTACCTGAAAAGTCTCGAAACTGGATTTTCGGGCTGAGCCTGGGCGGCTGGCCAGCGTGGTATTGTCCGTTAAACGATGGTGAGATTCGCCGTGTCCGCAGTGAAGGGCTGCCCATTTCCGTAAGCAGAAGCGTTCCGTGTCCGGTCTGCAAGGAAGGGGCTTTGCGCCGCATTAAAGGAAACAAAGGGTTTTTTTGGGGATGCGGTCGCTACCCGGCGTGTAAGGCCCTCTTCCCGGATAAGAAAGGTAAGCCGGATGTGGATTCCCGTAGACCTACCGCCATGGTTTCCGAGGAGCACACCTGTCCGAAGTGCGAAAAGGGCTTAATCCGGCGCGAGTCTGCCAGGAAACAGGGCGTTTATTGGTGGGGGTGCAGTGGGTTTCCGGTCTGCAATTTCCGCGCTTTTGATGAGAATGGGAAACCGAAGGTTGAAATATGAGTATTCCGCGTGATCGTTGGATGCGTGCCGCCTGGAAAGCTATCTTGGGGCTCCTCGTTCCGCCTGTTGGCTTCTGGGCAGCAGGCCAACCGGCATCGGCCATTGTTTCCGTTCTTGCCGCCTTCATGGCAGCAGGGATGTTCGCTCTTGGCGATGTTGGCTTGGCTTTGTCTAGTTGGTTCTTTGTCTGTCTGTGGGCAGCTTTAATGAGTGGAACGGAGATTGAGGAAATCCGCTATCTGGAAGCTGTCTAACCAAGCCGATAAATCGGGATCGCCTCCATTGGAAGGCGGAGAAGGAAGAAGAATCGTAATCAGCTTGTCAAGCTGCTCTTCATCGAAACGATTAATTCGCTTGCGACTTACTTCGTCGAGTTTCCCGTAACGGGATTCAAAAGAACGAATGACAAATTGCCTTTTCGCTTCTTTCTTGCCATATCCTCTGCCGTCTCCCCATCCCCTCTTATATTCACAAGCACGACTAACATACCCCATTTCAGGTTGCCTCCTTCTGTATTATCTTATTCACCTCGTCTCTAACATTATCTGCGCTAACTCCTTCCTTGAACTCTAGCAATGGAATACCGACCTTCCGAAATATCAACCTCTTCACGGCGTCTCTGGCTTTCGCATTTCCTTGAAAATGCCCGCTTCCATGATATTCAATCGCAAGCTGCGGATCCCCAGATGCGTCGATAATCAGGAAATCTACCCGTTTACTGTTAATTGAACGAAAGGCTAAATTGCTATCGGCTCTTATGAAACTCCCAAGCGAAACCTCGGCCAATATGCGGTATTCCTTTTCAAGCGATCGGTCCAATACCGCATAGACCGCTTTAAACGATTCATAGGTTATTGGATTGCGGCTATAAAGAGAAGCCTCTTCAATGAATTTTATTTGGTTTGAGTAATTGCGAAGGTTTGGTCCCTTCGCTCGGTTCCACGCGCGATGATTAACTCCTTTCCGAAGCGCTATATTAATCAAAGCAATAACGAATCCTAGACCTAGGATAGATACTATGATTGAAGGAAACAGCATCCCCCGAACAGCATCTACCATAGGTGCAAAATCAATCATAATAAACTCCAATCAACAGTTTAATGTGGATAGACCGTCCTGCGATTCTTCACGTTCTCTTCCCGTTTACGCCGTAATTCCTCCATCTCGTCTGCACTGTCGCTCTTTGGTTCCGCGCTCTTTGGTTCCTGGGAGGCAGCTTGGTCAACCAGACCAGCAGGTATATGCTTGCCCATCCTTTTTACAACCGCAGCTAAAAGAGCATCAACAACACTATCCGTTCCAAAATGAAGCTTGCTGCGAAAGATTAGCGCACGCGCACCAAAGAAGACCCCGACCCATCCGGAGATAATACCGAGGAAGATACTACCAAGTCCGATACCCAAAAGGACACGAAAAAGAGCGGAGTTAACACTACCGAAGAGCATTGTAAGATTTGCGCTGACTGCAACCGAAACACAAAGGAAGACCAATACAAACAAGGCTATAGCGACATTTCTGGCCGTAGCATAGCGCTTTTCAAGGTTGGATTGATCATCTCCGGTGTTAACCCGAGCTGTACCTGCGAGTTCGACATCTGCTGGTACTTCACATTGTCACGGATATCCTCGGGATTTAGGCCGAGCGCCTGCGAAACCGCTTGGTCACGCCACAAATTAGCGGCCTCGATCGCCCCCTGCCGAGACCCAGTCCTCCGTCCAGCCTCGCCCGGATCGCTGCCGTATTGCTCGGTAACCACCTTCGCGTTCCAAGCGTCCTTGGAACGATTGAACATTTCAGTATCCCCGACTACATTCGGCCCAAGCTTGTTCGTTGCATTCGTCTGAGCTGCATTAAAGCTCGCATCAGCTCTGCCCTTATCAGTAGCATCTACCCCCAGATTTCTCATTGTTTGTGTAAAGCTGTTATCCGACTGCGCCTTGAAGCCTTCAACAGTTTAATGTGGATAGACCGTCCTGCGATTCTTCACGTTCTCTTCTCGTTTACGCCATGCTTCCTCCTTATGAACCTGGATAAGAAGAACAAGACGACCCTCTTTAAAACCACCACTGGATAGGCTAGATAGTTTCTCCATCTACCCTTTGCGTGAGCGCTCGTGGGAAGATCGCTCGTAGGAAGATATGTGGTAAGTCCGACATAGATCCCAATATAGATCCCAATAAAGACAAAGATAAATCCAGTGATAAGAGCACCGCGTTTTGACGATTATGCTTGCGACCGAGTATTGACCCCTCACCCCTTGCGGCTTGGTCAAATCAAGTTTGACCAGGCGCAGGGGGTTTTTTGTGGGTAATTTTCTTGTTGGTCTTGCCAAGACGTTTGAACACGCACACAATATCACGTGTGCACACGTTCACGTGCGAACCTTTGAACAACAAACGAGGCGTTAATGAATATTATCGCGGTAATCGCTGAAAAAGGCGGCGCGGGGAAAACGACCACAGCCACCAACCTTGCGATTGCTTTCACACGCCAAGGGTTGAATACCGCCGTGATTGACCTTGACCCGCAGGCAACGGCGGCGAAGTGGGCAGATCGGCGCGAGAACACCCTGCCTATGGTCGTATCGGCTCATGCAGCCCGACTTGACCATGAAGTTAAGCAAATGTCCGAGGATGGTTGCGAGGTCTTAATCCTCGATACTGCCCCCCACTCTGACAGCATCGCCCTTGCAGCCGCCAAAGATGCGGATTGTGTGTTGATAGCGACCAAGCCCGCCATATTCGATATCGAGACGGTCGAGAAAACAATTGATCTTGTGAAATCCCGCAATCAGTCAGTTGTCGTTCTGTTGAATGAAGTGACCCCGCCTAAGGAGGCGATGAACGGTCAACCGTTACACACCAGCGAAACCACACAGGCTTTTGAATATCTTCGCGGGTTTGAAGTAACTGTATGTCCTACCCCGTTATCACGCCGCGCTGCGTTCAAACGTGCGCCGCTTACTGGCTTAGGTGTTCAGGAATTCAAAGCCGACGATGAGAAAGCCGCCGCAGAAATTGCACGTGTGCACGAGTTCATGTGTGCACACATGAACATTCAACCCGTATCGCAAGGAGTACAAGCCAATGTCGTCTAATAACCAATTCGCCACCGCAGCTAAGAAACGAAAGGAGCAAACCGCTTCGTCCGTTGCGGCTGTTGTGAATACACCCACCGCTTCCAACGAGCGACCCTCGCGGAAGGGCACGAAGCATGTGGGCGGGTATTTTCCGCCGGAGGTATCGAAGCAGCTTCGACAGATTGCTTTAGAAGAAGATAGCTCTGTTCAAAAGCTTTTAGCTGAGAGCATAGACATGCTGTTCCACAGCCGAAAAATGCCGACCATTGCAACGCCTAAAGCCAGTTAATGCACACGTTCTCACTTGAAAGCTTGACTATGCCGACACCTTCCATTGACAAAATAACAACCAATGACTTGCGCGACACGGAGCGTTTGAAACAACTCTACGTCCAAGCGGTTGAGCGGAAATGGTGGGTAAACAACGACCTCGCCGTACTCAAGTTTTTCATGTACGCCGAGAAAGCGTTGCATGACGACAAGCAGGGAACACCCGCCAAGCTCTTTTACCATCTCATCAAGGACAAACAGAACCCGAACATTACGCAGGCGATGGAGAACGCCGCCATGCTTCGCGTACCGTCCTATGATCGGCAGGAGCTTGTGAACAGGGCAGGGGGGTTACTGACTGATCCCAACGAATTGCAGCAGGAGCTTTTTGGAGAAAAGCAGAATATCGGCTTTATGCACTCGGTTATGGTGCAGTGTTTCTTGCCTCAAAGACCACTACCGGATGATACGCGCCGCTATGTCTCGACGCATGGCAAAGCCTCACTGGTGGTTGAGGCAGGCATTCTTGCTAACCCTGAAACTCCTGCCGAGTTCAAAGAGTGCATTGTTCCCTACGGTTCACACACGCGCTTAATTTTGCCGTGGATCAATCGCTATGCACTCCAACACAAAACCCGCGAGATCGACATGGGCGCAAGTTTGCGGGCGTTCATGGAGAAAGTAGGGCGACCCATCGGCGGATATAACGGCAAGAAAACGACAGAGAACATCGAAGCGATAGGCGCGGCGCAGTTCATCCTTGGTGAATGGACTGACGAAGGGGCGACCACGAAATATGGACGTGTAGCGCAAGAGGTTTCATTCTGGATCGAACGCGACCCTAATCAGCAAGTTCTATGGAATCCCTCGCTTGTACTCTCAGAAGCTTACTACGACACGCTGCGCGAACGTCCTATGCCTCTTGACCTCGATCACCTTGCACGGCTCACCAGAAGCCCACAAGCGATGGATATTTACGCATGGCTATCGTATCGCCTGCCGAGTATTCGGAGAGGCCGCACAGTCCGCATACCCCTGCGTCACTTGCAGGAGGTTTTCGGGCGTAACATCGCATCGCCCCGTAAGTTCGTTCAGACCTTCAAGAGAAATCTAGCGACGATTGCGAAGGTCTATCCCGACTTTGATGTGTCGATAGAAAAGGGCCTGCTGATTTTGCGTAATTCCCCGCCGCCCGTGACAGGACGCAACGTCGCCGCGCTTCCAAATTAGCTGTGATGAAATGGTACGGCGCCGCTCTAGTGTTTTCGCGGGTTTGCAGTGAGGTCGGTGTGATGAAACGGTACGCTAGTGTGATGAAACGGTACGCCCCGATTAACTGAAATAGTCTTATCCCATTGTTTTTATTGATGAAATAGGCACTGTCCGGCAGCCTTCTTATATATTCTTTTCTGATAAAATACTTTTATAGAACTTATAGAGCATTGCGCCTGTGGATAACGCAGAGCCTGCAGATAAAAGCACCTACCCTCCGTTCGCTCTGCTCACTCCGCCCCGATGCTTCGCATCGGCCTAAAGAATGTCGCGCCTTTACGGCGCGGCGTTAATTGAAACGGTCGCAAGCTCCCTCTGACCCGACCAAGAGCATACAAGCGTGCTCACTCTGTCAACCGCTCCGCGGTTCTCCACTGCGCTCCGCTCCGTTATGACCCCTATGGGGTGACTGCCGCTGCGCACGCACTGTAATTCTGAAAATGTCGGCTCCGAGGGAATGTGAACAATTTTCAAATTCAACTTGACGGACAGTCAACAGGTCGACATCATTGGCGGATACAAGAGCGGCAAAAGTCTACACATATCAAACCCCGACAAATCGTTGGATTCAATCTTTCGCCGGAGCTAGCTGCCGAAGTCAAAATGGAGGCCGCCTGCCGAGGATTGAGCTTGAAGCACTTATTTAAGGAGATGTGGGCGCAATACAGAAAAGAGCAAGAAGAAACCGACCACGATGCCCGTAAATCTCGATAAGCCACAAAATTGGAAAACGGACATCGCACAATCAGCCGATATGTACAACGACTGGTTTATGAAATTCGCACCGAAAGCTTTTCGAGAAACCCAGATTAAGACGACCAAGGACGTAGAACAAACTCTTGTGTCGACTGCCAACATGACGGATATCGCTCCCGCAATACTGAGAAACCATCCTGAAGTTCTACCAACCCTACGAATGGCGACATGTCCGCCTATTGCCGTTGATCGATTGATTGGGCTTGCTTGTGTATCGCCGAATCTCGTCAAAACAATGGAAAAAAAGCAGTCGATACCGCCTCGAATGTCTACTAGTGCGTTGGAGCAAGATTTAGAGAAAATTGGAACGATTATCGAGAAGATGGCCGATCCTGATATTTTCGTTTGGTTAGGCCACGAGCAGGCCGCAACAAATGCAGAATTACATCGCGCAGCTACTATCGTTGCTGATCGTCTATGCGGAGCAGCGTCCAACCCAATAATTCGAAATGCTCAAGAACAACGACAGTTAGCCGAGATCAAATCGTGGCTAGAAGCACGGGGATATAGGGAGCTTCGAAGCGGGGAGGGAACAAAGTTCGACGCGATGCCGAAGGGCACCTTTAGCTTTCGCCTAAATGTTCCTGTCAAGCTCAAAGGTGGGCAGAAAATAGTCAACATACCAGTCGACGCGATCATCAAGCCATTGAATTCGTCGCCGGACGAACTACCGATCTTTTTCGAGGCGAAGTCAGCAGGCGATTTCACGAACACCAATAAACGCCGGAAAGAGGAAGCTGTGAAAATGTCACAGCTTCGAAGCAACTATGGTGATTCCGTCCAGTTCAACCTTTTTCTATGTGGATATTTCGATAGCGGTTATCTCGGTTATGAGGCAGCGGAGGGCATTAATTGGGTTTGGGAACATCGGATTGATGACCTTGCGGAGTTTGGGATATGAGCAAGGCTATCGATATCGGTCAGCTAGAAAAGTCTCGGATTGAATTGCAGAGCCAGTTAGACGAGGCGAAAACATCTCAGGATAGAAACCGACTTGGGCAATTCGCTACGCCAACCGCATTAGCTTCTGACATTCTGGCTTATGCAAGAGGATTGTTGCCATCCCGTGGTCAAGTTCGTTTTTTCGATCCTACCATTGGAACAGGGTCGTTCTACTCGGCACTGCTGAGAAAGTTCCCGCGCGGCAGGATCAAGGAAGCAAAGGGCTTTGAGATCGATCCGCACTACGGAAAGCCTGCTTTGGAATTATGGAAGAAAACAAACCTTCAAATCGATATCGCCGACTTTACAGAGCAACATTTCAAACCCCGATTCAATCTCTTGATCTGTAATCCACCCTATGTTCGCCATCATCACATGACCACTAAGCAGAAGGCCCGATTGCAACAGCTTTCTATGGAATCAAGCGGTGCGCGGTTTTCTGGACTTGCAGGGCTTTATTGTCACTTTGTAGGTCTATCGCATCAATGGTTGGCTCCCGATGCGATTTCCGGCTGGCTGATACCGAGCGAATTCATGGACGTGAACTACGGGCAAGCTTTGAAAAAATATTTGCTAGATAGAGTCACGCTGCTACGTATTCATAGATTTGACCCTAATGATGTTCAGTTTGCCGATGCTCTGGTTTCATCCGCCGTTGTTTGGTTCCGTAATTCGCCGCCGCCCCGTGGGCATGTTGTCCAGTTCACATACGGGGGAAATCTCCAAGAGCCTGCACGAGAAAGAGATATTCCCGTGACGGCGTCAGCCTTGGAAAAGAAGTGGACGAGGTTTCTGGCGGCAGGTGTGCATGCTGTATCTGACGTGCCCACTATTTCAGATTTTTTCGCGATCAAAAGGGGCTTAGCGACTGGCAACAACAAGTATTTTATTCTTGAAGAGGAAAATATCGCGGAACGTGATTTGCCAATGGAGTGTTTCAAGCCGATCCTGCCTAGTCCTCGTTATCTTAAAGTCGATGAGATTCGCGCGGATGATGATGGATATCCGGTTATAGGTAAGCGACTTTTTTTACTCGATCCTGATATGGCAGAGGAGGAAATTGAGAAAAGCTACCCGAGTTTGTGGAGATATCTAGAGGAAGGCCAAGCGCAAGGATTACACGAGCGGTATTTGTGCCGCCATCGGTCGCGTTGGTATGCACAGGAGAAACGTCCACCTGCGCCTATTGTTTGCACCTATCTCGGTCGAGGCGATACGAAGAACGGTCGACCGTTTCGTTTCATTCTCAATGAGTCGCGGGCAACCGTCGCAAACGTCTATTTGACTATGTACCCGACCCCGCTTATGGAGCGAGCTCTAAACGCCAATCCAAAACTAATTAGGCCGATATGGAAAGCACTGAATCGGATAAGCGCGGAGAGGTTGTTAGGAGAGGGCAGGGTTTACGGCGGAGGCCTTCACAAGCTTGAACCCAAAGAACTAGCCAATGTACCAGTTCCAGAGATTGCGGAAATATCGCCAGAGCCATTGTTCAGGCAACGCGAAATGAATCTACAAACTGTAACAGATTGAATGGAGAACGCTTTTTGGGGCCGTATGAAGGGGAGTAGCGATGGCGGATGAACGGAAGCACAAACACCTAGAGTTAATACAAGGCGTTATTAACCGCCTTTCTACAAACTCGTTTTTGTTGAAGGGGTGGAGTGTTGTTCTTGTTTCTGCGCTCTTTGCACTTTCCGCTGCCGATAGCCGACCCGCTTTCGTTTACCTCGCCTACATTCCAGCAATCATATTTTGGGGGTTGGATGGGTTTTTCCTTTGGCAAGAGCAGCTTTTCCGCAAGCTTTATGACCGCGTGCGGGTTTTGCCGGACGATGAAATTGATTTTTCGATGGATACAAGCGCGGTCACAGGCGATGACCGTCCGACATTGGCGGGAGCGACGCTTTCTAAAACCCTGATACCGTTTCACGGCGTACTGATTGTGGCTGTTGTTGTCGTGATGTTTTTGACACTGACAACATAGAGGTGACTCGACATGCCAAAACACAGAGCTTTCTATAGTTTTCACTACACGCCGGATAACTGGCGAGCCGCCACCGTGCGTAATATCGGAGCGATTGAAGGGAACAAGCCTGCACCGGACAATGATTGGGAAACCATCAAAAAGGGCGGAGATGCCGCCATTAAGAAGTGGATCGCTGAGCAGATGAAAGGCCGTTCCTGCACCGTCGTTTTGGTGGGCAGAAACACAGCGGGTCGTAAGTGGATCAACCACGAAATTATCAAATCATGGGATGACGGCATGGGGGTTGTCGGCATCCACATTCACGGTTTGAAAAACTCTAACGGCAAAGTGTCTACGAAAGGCAAGAATCCATTTGCCTCGATTGGTTATGGCAATACGGGAAAGAAATTATCTTCTATTGTGGAATGTTATGACCCTGCTGGACCGAATAGCCAAGAAAGATACGACTGGATCAAGCAGCATTTAGCGAATGCCGTTGCCGAAGCAAACAAGATTCGCAAGGAGAATTAATTTTCTCTTAAATCCGTTCGTGTACTGTGTTTTCAAGGATGAACAACAAGAAAGCAAATCAATGTGGAGGCACGCGAAACAAGGCCGATTGTTCAAACGCACTACCCATGAACCAGCGGCAGGGCAGGGCGATCTATTTCCACTGATCGAAACTAAAGAACTCAGAAAGACGGCGACAGCCGACCGCAACGCAGTAGCAGCGCACCCCGATTTACAGGCTTTGGTGATGGAACTCGAATTGCTTGGGTTCAGTCCGTTTGCGATAGCGGAGGGATTGTCGTTGAAGGCAAACGAAGTGCGGCAACGCGGGCAAAATCAGTTGATCGGAGTGCGCTGCCTCGATGACGATTCCTGGCATTTTGGTTACGTCCGGAATTGGGAGCCGCAAGTCCTCACCGCCAGCAAGAGGACGGACCACACCGAAATATCCCGCCGACGGTTTGCCGAAACCGAACCCGCAACGGTAGAACCGACTTCCCGCCTCTATCGCCTGTCCAAGGACGGCGTTTCCAATACCTTGCGCGCTGGCACCGATTCTGCGCGCGGTGCCTTCACCAGCCCAAGGCCGATCCACTACAAGAAGCCACGCTGCATTACCGTGCGGGAAATGGCGCGTCTACACGGTTTTCCCGACTGGTTCCGCTTCCACGAAACCAAATGGCACGGAGCGCGGCAAATCGGGAACGCCGTCCCACCTCCCTTCGCTCGCACTGTTGCCGCAAGCATTATCCAGGCTCTCGCCATTGAGCCAACACGCCCCGAGACACCTATCGACCTCGGTGACCTGGACCTCTTGCGCATGGACATGTCCCACGCTTCCGAGTACTGGGGTGTTCCGAACCCAATCGCCCGCCGCAACCGCAAGAGCGGCGCGAGGTACAGGATCCCTCAGCAGTAGGTAGCCATAGGAAAGGTCGAGGAAGAGTAGCTCGGTCGTGCCCTGCGCCGCCGGGCCAGCCTGCGGTCACGCATCTTCCCCCACACGTTGCGCAGCATGCGGCATTCGGAAGCCGACAAGCCTATTTCTCTCAGGACCAGCCTGTCATTTTGTTCAAGAACATCATTGAGCCGGTCAACCCGAACGAAGCGGTCGCACTCGTCGAGCGGTAGGGCGGCACCAAGATTCGCCGGCATCAACAGCCGTTCGGCCTCGGTCGGTGCGAGTTCGAGAACACCGCCGCCGTAGCTGCGGCCTTCGATCTCGGCTGACGCGGCAGTGAGGGATGTGTAGGTGTTGGCGATCACGGCGCGCGGATTGCCGGTCTTGCCGACGCGCGCGCCGGGCAAATGAGCGGAGCGGGATATGAGCGGTATCGTGTGGCCTTAAAGCCCTCTGGCGTCAATTTCGCTCTGCCGCAGCACGAAAAACTGGTTCTTGCCGGTCACGACGTCGCCTCAAGAAAAGCGCCGTCGCCACAGCTTGGCTCCAGCACGAAATCGTCTGCCTTGCGGATTGCCCAGGCGCATAGCCACGCAGCGAGTGCTGCGGACGTGTAGTAGCCGCCGCGCAGCTTGTCAGGAAAGAGGGCTTGATTAGCCACGAATCTCAAGGAGGACTGGAGCACGCGGTAGTGGGTCAGTTTAAATTTGGGGGCGGAGATCGTAGAGCTTTTGTAGATTGGTGAAGAACGCGGCAGGTACGTCATCGGAACTTAATGCGGTAAGTTACATTGACCGCAATGCTTGATAAGTTCGATGGCCGCTGGCGTTTCGGATATCGTGGCGCTGGTCGAAGCTGCGGAGCTGAAACCGGGCAAGCGCGGTCCCTACAAGAAAAGAAATTCAAACTGACCCACTACCCACCGGATTTGCGCCCGCCAAGCGCGGCGGCGATGGTTTCCGCATTCGGGGAAGAAACGGTGGTGAAACTACGGTTCGCAGTGGACATGGATTGCCTCCGATGGACAGGCATTCGAACCCATTGCAAACGCCGGGCAGCAACTCTACAATATGATTACGCCATGCGTGATATATGGTGCCGTTATCCTGTCTCATTTGGTAGGTGAGTGTGTGATTACGGTTAGGCGGCTTTCAATTGACAGTTGAAAGCCGCCTGTAGTCTAAATGAAAAACCAGCCGTAAGGCTGGTTTTTTTTGCGCGTTGCCTTCGGGTTTTTATTCTTCTTATTTCAAGGTATCGTTTTAAACCGAATTCAAGCCGTCAAAAATCTATGCGCAGCCCGCCAAATAGATTGAATGTAGGCTGTGGGTAGCGCACTCTGCTTTTCTTATCAGGGGTAAGAAAAAATCCTTCCACAATTCCATAGTCCGCATAATGCGTGTCGAAGATATTGTTCAAGTCAAGAAAAGCTGTGTATTTTTTCCATTGCGGCCATCTAGACTTGGCTGGGATCACGGTGTTTAACTGAACACTCAGATGGCCGATTGTATCCTCGTGTAACTCTCTGTTGGCCGATGGGAGACCGTAGCGATTAGCCTTTCGTCGTTACTCATAAGCGATAAGTATGGTTATGCTGATGATTCTGATTTTTCGAAACCCAATACATCTTGTTCTTCGGCCTCTGTATTAAACTCTACGCGACTTTGTAGCACGATTTCCTCAATCACCTTTGCTCCGTATCCTGATTCTAGTACTTTCTCGAATATTTCTACCAACCTTGGAATATTTATTATTTCCTCTATAGATTCTATGTATTTTTTTACGATATCCCTAATCTGATATTTCAGCTTCTGCTTGATGGGCTATTTTCTTCAAAATATCATCGTCTGGTTCATCTTGGCACTTAACGATAAAAACACCGTCTTCGGCAAGAACGCGCCACGCTTCGTCCGCCGTCCGAAAATACAAGTCTAAAACAGCTTCGTGGTATTTTGGCGGGTTACCCCCGGTTTCTTCCCATATTTTCTTTACGATCTCCGCGTCCTGTTCTGAATTGTTCTTGTAATACTGCTCGTAGTTCTGATGTCCGTTATGCGCCGTTCCGCCAGGCGTGTGCATATACGGCGGATCAAATACGACAACATCAAGATAACTATCTTCATATGGCAGTCGTTGACTATCAATACCGCCTACGCATTGTTTCGGCAAACCGTCGCGCTTCAAATCTGTAAAAAACACTTCGTACTTACTAGTATCTATGTGTTTCCAGAATACTCCCTTGCCGTAAGTAATATCCGCAATGCGCGCATTTATCGGCGCATACAAGTCCAAAATGAGTGGGAACACGCCATCATTGGTATCCTGATTGATCCGGTTTGTTTTCTTAGGCTTTTTTAAAGGTTGCGTCTCTCCCTGCTCTACACTATTGGTCTGGTGGGCTATGTCAGCTAGGAGTTTTTGTTTCATTCTTGAGTTGTATGAGTCAAACAAAACGTTATCGCCGCCTAAAGAGCATTCATTATTTCGCCAGCCAGAGATTTCGCCATCAGCGGCGGTACGGCATTGCCTATCTGACGGAAAGCCGGATTCAACGTACCGCAGAACACAAAGCCGTCCGAGGGCGTGTGTTACTTGGGTCGAAATGGAGCGAACGGGGTTGAAAACGCCTCCCCCGCAGCCAGTTGAAAAAAATAAGCGCGGTGCTCGTAGGCACCGTGTTAGCAGCACTCTCCGCTTTGCCTGATGCCGCCGTTGGTGCAACTAGAGGGACGATGCCAACCGCCACTCCCTACGTCCGTATCGACGTCGGCATCGCCTTTGGAGAGGACAAAGCTGGCGGTGGGATTACCGCCGACAATGATGGGTGGCAAAAAAGCATCGTAACTCTCGCCGTTGGCTTGGGCCTCGGCTGCGGGTACGGCCCATTTCGCGGCGAAATCGCCCTCGATTATCGCCAGATTTGAAATCAAAGGGGAGCTAATTGAACAGATCAGCATGGGTGCCCGTCCGGATCAAAACGATGTGGTTCTCGTCTTCATCCCAGATTAGTAGCCAGTCTGGCTCAATATGGCATTCCCAGCACGCAGACCAGTCGCCGGACAGCCGGTGCGGCTTGTGACGGGGGGCGAGCGGTTCGCCGGCAACGATCTTCTCGACAATGCGCCCGAGCTTGTCCCGATCCTTGCCGCGTTTCTTGGCTCGTTTCAGGTCTTTCTTGAACTGCAAGGTGGTCAGCAGCTCACGCATCGTCGAATTCGGCCATCAAGTCCTTGATGCTGTCGTGCCGGGTCAGTCCTTGCCTGGCTCGGGCCTTCCGGATCGCTTCGCGGGTTTCTGCGTTGGGGATCCTGACCTCGAAGGGTAGGCCGTGATGTAGGGCAACCTGCCTGTAGAACAAGGTGATCGCCTCGGTCGCCGACATGCCGAGGGCCGAAAACACCTCTTCAGCCTGGTGCTTCAACTTCGGTTCCACGCGGGCGCGGATCATTTCCGTTTTGGCCATGGCAGATCTCCCTTATGCAGGAGATGGAACACCCCTTCTACTCCCTCTCCAAGAAGCCCGTAACAACGATTCGTGAATACAGGCACGGCGATCATTGGCTCAAGATCACGCCAGGCGTGCAAGGCCTTATCAGGGCGAAGAAACCCACTCCCGCGTCCGTATCAACTGCCACGAATTTCTGATTTTCACGAACCGAGGTACAGGCGGAAAAGACTACAAAGCCCTCGTAGATGCACTTGAACGGCTTCGCGGCACCACGATCAGCATAAACATTATCACTGGCGGAGAAGAACAAATCGACGTTTTCGGCTTGATCGACAAAGGCACAATCCGCCGCAAATACGGTCTCGATAGGCGCTTGCTGTAGGTCGATATCGTCCTGTCCGATTAGGATATTCAACGTCATTAAGGCCAAGGAAGTGCTGACGCTCAACTGTGACTATTTTCGGCTGAGCAAGCCCTACGAACGCCGCGTCTACGAAATTGCCCGCAAGCATCGTGGCTGAAACAAGGAATGGAAAATCGGCTTCGAATTGCTACGAAAGAAGATGGATGCGACCAGTCCACTTAAGAAATTCCGCTTTTTTCTCAAAGAGTTGGTAGACATCGACCATCTGCCGGACTACACGGTCGAATTGACCGAAGCCGATCAGGTGATCTTCCGAAACCGCGAAATGTGGTGGAAAACAGAAGATGACGAGGACGGCCCTGCCCAGCCCCTTGCTCTCTACCGACGCCTACGAGCGCGCCAAAAAATACACTGGCCGCGAAAGCGTATATGCGTGGGAGCAGGACTGGATTCAGTTTTGGCGCAATTCTGGCTGTCCTAATCTCAAAAGCGCGGACACCGCCTTTATCGGCTTCTGCAAGTCGCGCTTTGTGCGGCTTGGCGGGAAAGCATGATATACTAGCATTAATATAATATGCTGTACGGATAATCGATAAATAAAAATCCCAATTTCTCTGATAGCATACTAACATGATATATGTATTTCCAGTTAGATGGATGCAGCTTTCCCGAGTTGGAAGGCCGACTCTGCGCGTTCACAACGCACGGCTATGCCGGCGCAGGATCACCGGGCCGCGCCGAGGCGTTTATCTGGGCCTTCTCGGAGCTGTTCCCTCGCCTCACGCCAACGGCGAAGGCAGCGACCCTGGAAGATGAATTACCGCCGGGCTGGTCCTATTGGCAGCGGCCTCCCGACCGGAACTCGTGGATGGCCTAGTCTCTCAAAAGGTAGAGTTTTCGAGAAGCTGCGCGAAGGCCCTAAACCGGGGCCTTTTTTCGTGCCCACAATTTATTAAAATGAATCTTGAAATATATCTTATCGAAAGGCATACTGATTGTGGTTTTTGAGATTATCTTAAAACGTGTCCTATAGTTTGTGGAATGCCTACTGCAGGCGAGAAGCGTCCGTAGCGCATTTCCAACGCCAAAGTAAGGCTGAGTACCCGTCCGGCACTGGAACGCCGCTATCGGTCGTTTCTGGGCCTCTCAGGTGGTATCCGCGAGGTGAGCTCGGCAGCGGATCGAAGGAGCTGGACTGTAAGGAACCAGCGGTGCTGGATCAACATGAGCTATAGCCATGAAAATTGACACCTATGAAATTTCTGCGCGCTTCTTTCCCGCCTATCTGACGCTCGTGCCCATCGTTCTGCTTGTAGCCGTGCTCGCACCCGAGGGGCGGGAGCTTTCGCTCGGCGGCGCGGTCGCCCTCGTTGGTCACTTGGTGGGGAAATCTACGGGTACTTAGCCACTAGAAAGACACGGCATACGAGGTGGAGAAGAAGCTTCACAAACCCGAGCCATTCTGACGCATAGTTTCAATAACAACTTATTGATCGTAGGGCGGCTTACGCGACTCAAATTGGCGATTTTCGAGGCGGGAAAATCATGCTAAAAATAATGGACAATCACTCGAAATTTGGCTTCTGAAATGTGTGAACGCTTGCTATCATTCAAGGTGCCATTAACAGCATCGTCGAATAGGACGATACTCGGCAACAATCACTGCTACGCAAGGGAACCTGTCCGTTATGGCCACACCATCACGTATAGAATGGACGGAACAGACCTGGAACCCGACCACGGGATGTACCAAGATTGCACCAGGGTATCAGTACTGCTACGCGGAGACCATGGCGAAGCGGCTCCAAGCCATGGGAGTCCCTGGTTACGAGAACGGTTTTCAGTTGTCTCTCATGGAGAGCCGGTTGGAACAGCCTCTGCGCCGGCGTAAACCCACCATCTATTTCGTGAACTCCATGTCCGATCTGTTCCATGAGGCGATATCGGATGGGTTCCTGAACCGCGTGTTTTCAGTGATCGAGAAAACGCCTCATCATACCTTTCAAATCCTGACCAAGCGATCGGAACGCATGCAGAGCTATTTTTCCGAATACCCGGTACCAAGCAACGTATGGCTCGGCGTTTCCGTAGAAGACCGACACTATGGAATGCCGAGAATCGATGATCTCAGAACAGTGGATTGCACTGTACGATTTATTTCCGCGGAACCTTTGCTCGAGGATCTGGGTGAGCTCGAGCTTTCTGGTATTCACTGGATGATCGTAGGCGGAGAGTCCGGTCCGAATGCCAGGCTCATGAAAACCGCATGGGTAGAGAATATTTATCGCCAGTGTCAATATTCCGACACGGCCTTCTTCTTCAAACAGTGGGGTGGATGGGGTGCCGACGGCAAGCACCGCGCTAAGAAAGCCAACGGTCGGACTTTCAATGGCCGCACCTGGGATCAAATGCCGTCATCACTCTTTGAGGACTCAATTCAGAAGCAACCTCTTTGACCAAACAGGAAGCCGGAGTAACCGTTTAACTGTCCTCTTAGTCTCCAGGAAGCCGATTTTCAACGACACGACTCGCCCCGATCTGGGCGGCCCAAGAAACCAGTGACAGCCTCGTGGAGAACCAGCGATGAGTACCGCCGCGTACCGAGATTTGGAAAACTTACCTGCGCGCGCCATCGGCGAGCTGTTCGATGGGCAGCTTCACGCGCAGTCGCGTCCTGCTTTCCCGCATGCGTATGCGCACTCTTTGATGGGCAGCAGATTGACCAATCCGTTTCACGATGGGATCGGCGGCCCCGGCGGCTGGATCATCATCGATGAGCCGGAAATTCACTTCCGGCTGGATCTCGATGTCGCCGTGCCGGACCTGGCGGGATGGCGGCGGGAGCGCAAGCTGAAGTTTCCAACCGGCCATAAAATCGAACTGGTGCCGGATTGGGTCTGCGAGATCCTGTCGCCCTCCACCCGGAGCATCGACCGGGAAATCAAGCTGCCGCTGTATGCGCGGTATGGCGTGTCATATGCTT
>Ga0209561_1000138_pt1 | contig 22375 bp, 19 predicted proteins | sample WorMettrBAHAMAS2_FD_187393 | JGI IMG/M metagenome (GOLD analysis project Ga0209561, IMG submission 187393) | Marine gutless worms symbiont microbial communities from Max Planck institute for Marine Microbiology, Germany - Inanidrilus... | ecosystem: Host-associated > Annelida > Digestive system... | reverse complement strand
GGAGGCCGGAAAACACCCCGAAAACCGGCAAAACGACCGCTCGAAACGGTCATTGCAAGCCCAAATCGCCCCCAAAGCCGCTTTCCGCACCCCAATCCTGAAAAACGTCGGGTAGATGGGGGTGTCCGACTGTGCACAGTGCCGACGACGCCGTCAACTACGATCGCTGTTAACAGGGTCGGTCCCGTTCCGTTGGGTCTCGGGCGCCAATCGGTTACGGCATTGAAAGAAAACGACAATCCGATATTTCACCAACCCGGACGGCTTCGTGTTCGATGCTCGCGACCGGGGCGGGTCGCCTCGCGACCGCCGCCGTTCTGTTCGGCCAATCGCCGTCGGATCGAATCGTATTAGCAATCTTCACAATGGTTAACGGCGAAAAAACAACTACAATTGCCGTTATTTACATAAAAAAATCAGGCAGTACGGCTTGATTTCTAATGTACATATGAGGTTAGCCTTTTAATGGTCTGTTTTATTACATTATTATTGTTTACCTTTCCTTAACCTCCCTTATCCGCCGATCGCGATCCCACACGTCCGGCCGTTTCCATCCCTCCGTCAAGCCGTTCAAAATGGTTAAGATCGGCGTTTGCGGAGGGAATTCATTGACCCTTCGGCACGAAATCGCCGGCAACGCTCCGGGCGGCGGCCGGCACCGGTTCGCAAACGGGAAGGGCCGGCGCCGGCGAGAGGAACGCCAGCGATGCGCATCCGTTTCCGGATGGATTTCCCTTGCGACCTTTGCGCCAAGGTAACTTTCTCGATCGGAATCGGGAACGATTGGACCCTCGACCCCGCGGATCACCGGTCGCCCTTCGACGGCGATCGCCAATCCGCTCACGGTCGGCCACGCGACGGCAATGACGGCGTTTCCCAGGCGGATCGAATCCATAGGCGAGGGTCTTCAAATCACCGTCCCGCAAACCACTGCAATCCACCAACGCGTCGCCCTCAATAGTCAGATTCGTATTCGCAACATCAATTGATATTATTGGTTTATAGGACTCTTCGACCCGCGAGTTGACCGGTCTTTCCAGGGCCAACCAGCGGCCCGCATTGGAGCCGGAAGGCGGCGCCGAAACGGATCAGCGACGAGCGAATGATCCGATGCTATCGGGCCGGTCGCCAGTGGGGCACAGCGGGCGGGGCCGATTTTCCGATCGTTTCAGCAACAAGCCCGGTTCCGGGCGGGAATGGCAATAGGTGGTATTTTCGTCACCGAAACCACCCCTCCTGGTCCGCGCCACGGCCTCGGCCGCGAAATCGGTTGCGCACACGGTACGATCACCCGTTCCGCGATCGGGTGGCCACTGTTGCCGGTCGGCTCTTACTCGGCGGTCATTTCGGAGGGGTCGCGTCGTCCGGCAACGGGCCGTCGTCCTCGCCAGACGCGGTCGAGTCGTCCTTGCCGGACGCGGTCGCGTCGTCCTTGCCGGACGCGGTTGAAAAACCGTTCAGCGCGTCCGGGGACTCTTCGGCGATCAGATCCTGGTGCGCCGGACCGAGCGCCGGATCGGGCGCCAGGAGGGTGGTTGCCAGCAGCCAAGCGGTCAAGGTCAAGGCCGCGACGGCGACGGCGACGCCTGGAAACTCGGCGCTCGGCATGCGGTCGAGAAGCCATCGAGGCGACGGCCCGTCGACGGCGTCCGTATCCGCCGGCGGGCGTTCGCTGCGTGACGCCGGGACGTCGGCACCGTCCGCATAGGCCCGGAACCCCTGGCGTCCGCTCCGTTTGACCTCGTACATGGCGGCATCCGCACAGGCGGTCAGGGTCTCCATGTCCTCGCCATGGTCGGGATAGACGGCGATGCCGATACTGGCCGAGACATTGGCGACCGCCTCGCCCATCTCGAAGGGCATTTCGAGTGTCCGCAGGATCTTGGCGGCGACCTTTTCCGCCCTGTAGGCGAAATCCAGGTCCGACAGGACAACCGCGAACTCGTCACCGCCGATGCGCGCGATGGTGTCGGTGGCGCGGACGCATTCACGCATACGCTCGGCCGCCTCGACCAGGAGCCGGTCGCCGCCGGCGTGGCCGAAGGTGTCGTTCACCTCCTTGAAGAAGTCGAGGTCGATGAACAGCACGGCAATCCGGTTCTCGCTGCGCCGGGCGCGGGCCAGGGCCAAGGAAAAGCGGTCCTGGAAGAGGGTGCGGTTGGGCAGGCCGGTGAGGCTGTCGAGGCTGGCCTGGCGACGGATTTCCTGTTCGTTTTCCTTGCGCACGGTGATGTCGCTGATGACACCGATGGAATCGCCGAGATGGCCGCTGGCGTCCGGGGCCAGCGTCAACGACGCCCAGGCCGGGAAGACGCTGCCGTCCTTGCGGCGAACGGCGATCTCCCCTTGCCAGGCCAAGTCGACCTTCAGTGCCTGCCACAGGTCGTCGTCGAAGCCGCGCGGCCCACCGCCGTCGATGTCCGCCGCCGGACGGGCCGCCAATTCCGCACCTTCATATCCCGTCAAGGCCTCGAACGCCGGGTTGCAGGCCTTGACGCGGTGATTGCCGTCGATCACCAGGATGCCTTCGCCGGCATTCCGAAACGCATTGGCCGAAGCCAGGATTTCATGATCGGCCTCGGTCTTGCCGGTTGCCGGACCGGGTTGGCGGACGGCCGCGGCGAGGGCCGCGACGAGACTGACGCCATCGGTATCGGTCAGGCAGTCGCTGGCGCCGGACTTGACCAGTTCGACGGCACCCCGCGTATCGGCATGGGGATCGATGACGACGAAGGCAAGGGCGTTCGAATGCCGGCGCACGGTCGACAGCGCCTTGATCGCCGAGACCGGCGGCCGTTCCGGTACGGAAAAATGGACGACGGCATCCCATCGGCGGTCTCGGAGTGCTGTCGTCAGTTCCGTCGCCGACGACACGATGCGGCAGTCCAGTTGGTATCCGCATGACTGCAGCGGCTCGGTCAGATCGGAGATCGCCGAACCTGCAGACGCGATGACCAATAGTTGTAATTTCGATTCCACGAGCCCCTCTCAACCCACCGTGGAACGCCGCGGATAGTACCTGACAGGCCGATTTGGAGTCCACGGATTTCTCACCTTTATGGTTAACAGGCGTTAACCATGACCGGGCCGGACCCGCGGCCGGTAACGGGACTACCGTTGAAATCACCTTCTGGTCCCGACTATTCTACGCCTATTTTCCGGCCGATTCACGCATTTGGAGGTCGCGCCGCCAGGGCGGGTCGGCACCGGCCCGGCCGACGGAAAACGCGGCGATCCTCGATCCGGCGGCGACGGCAGAGCGTAGCGTCTCCGTTTCGATTTTCCCGAGCATCGGTTTCGACAGGACCGCGGATGCGCGAAAGCTGGCCAGCAACCCGGCATTGAACGAATCGCCGGCACCGACCGTATCGACCACATCGACCAGTTCAGCGGGGACCGTGATGTCGGCCGAGGGCGTGATGGCGCGGGCGCCGCCCTCCCCCATGGTCAGGGTGACCACCGAGGCGCCGCCCGCGATCCAGTTCTCGGCCACACGTTCGAACTGTGCACCCGGTTCCATCCAGGCCAGGTCCTCTTCCGAGACTTTGATGATGTCGCTCATGGCGATCATGCGGCGCAACCGCTCCCGATAGGACGCCTCGTCGGTGACGAAATTGGGCCGGATGTTGGGATCGAGGGAGATGACCACGCGATCGCACATGCGGCCCATGAATGCCTCGAAGGTCGAACCGCAGGGTTCCGCGATCAGACTGATGGCGCCGAAATGCAGCGCCTGAACGCTGTCGGGCAGATCGGGGATGGTCTCTTCGCCAAGCATCCGCCCGGCGGTGTTTTCGTCGAAGAAACTGTACCTGGCGATGCCGTCCTCGAGCTTGACGAAGGCCAGCGTCGTCGGCCCGGAACTGCGCACGCAATAGGCGGTGCGCACGCCCGACGCCTCGCGCCCGGCGATCAGTTGCCGGCCGAACATGTCCGTCGACACACCGGAGGAAAAGCCGACCTCCTCACCCAACCGGCCCAAGGCAATCGCCGTGTTGAAGACGGCGCCGCCCGCAACCGGCAGATAGGCCTCGTCACCTCCTTCGAGATGCCGGGGCAGCATGTCGACCAGCGCCTCCCCGCAACAGAGGATCATCGCATCTGCTCCAACCTTCCCGTAAAACCCCTCCTCGAAACGTCACCTTATGTCCGCCCTGCCGATACTCAAGATCGGGGGATCGCTGTTCGTTTTCGCCGGCATTCGTTGCGTCAACCGCAATAGGCCTTGAGCGCCACCGATATTCCGCGTTCGCGGATCAACTCATGCCAGTGCACGAAGGCGTCGGCAAAACGCGGTTGATTGACCAGATCGCCATAGATTTGGGCCATCCCCAGCCAAGCTGTCGGATCATCGGCGGCGGCCTTCGCCCTGGCCTGTAGGTCGTCCCAGAACGGATCGTTGGGTTCGATGGGGCTGCCGTCGTCGCGTATACCGAGGCAGTAACGGCACCAGGTGGCAGAGACCAAGGCCAAGCCATCAACCAGCGAGCCGGACTTCAAGCCATCGGTTACCGACGGCAGAATGAAGCCCGGCTGCCGGGAGGAACCGTCGAATGACACCCGGCGCGTCGTGTCGACGATGGCCGGATTGGCAAACCGTTCAGAAATCAAATCCAGGTATTTGAGCGGCGCAAATCCCGGCACCGGCTTAACGTGAGGGAGGATTTCCTCCTCTTCGACCTTTCGGAAGAAACGGTAAACCAACGAATCCGCCATGGCTTCCGATATGAACTCAATACCCATCAACTCACCGACCAGGCAAAGCACCTGGTGCCCGCCGTTCAGGATTCGAAGCTTCATGGTCTCGAAATCGTGAACCTGATCGGTGAACGTCGCTCCGGCTTTGTCCAAGTCGGGACGACCGGCACAGAAGTTGTCCTCGATCACCCACTGACGGAAAGGTTCGTGTGTGACCGGCACCTGATCATCGATTCCGAATTCCCTGGCCAGGGCAATTTCCTTGGCGCTGGTCGCCGGGACGATACAGTCGACCATTGAATTCGGGAAGGCGCAGTTGGCATCAATCCACTCGGCGAGATCGGAATCCGACATCCGGGCGAGCGAAATGACCGTCTGACGCAGGATCGCTCCATTGCCCTGCAAGTTGTCGCAACACAGGCAGGTAAAGGGCCCGACACCGTTGTCGCGTCGTCGCCTGAGCGCGGCGATCATGGCTCCAAATGCCGTACGCGGCCGTTCAAGGTTCGCGGCGTCATGGACGATATCCGGGTGCGAGGAGTCAAATCCGTTGCTTGCCGGATCGATGTAATATCCGCCCTCGGTCACCGTCAGACTGACAACGCGGATGTCCGCGGACGCCATGCGTTCAATCAGCTGTCGATTATCCGGTTCGACAGGAACAAACCCGACGATCGATCCAATAACCTCGGCAGCTGTATTCGACGGGCCAAGCTCGATGAGCGTGGTGAGGTAATCTTGAGAGGCCATTTTCCGGCGCTGCGTTTCGTCAAAGGGACGTACCCCCGCGCCAACAATCGCCCAGTCTTGCGCCAACCCGAGTTGCATCAACCGGTGCAGATACCAGGCTTGGTGCGCCCGGTGGAAATTGCCCATCCCAATATGGACGATCCCGGCTTTGAGGTTTGCGCGGTCATAGTTGGGCCGGGCGACGCCCGCGGGAAGCGCCGGCAAGTTCGCATCGCATAGTTTAAGCGGTGCAGGATTACCCGCGCGATCTTCCATCAGCTCATCCAGTTGCCGCCATCGACATTGTAAGTCTGCGCGACGATGTAGCCGGCCTCGTCACTGGCGAGGAAAATCGCCATGCCCGTCAGGTCTTCGGCCTTGCCCATGCGCCCGTAGGGTACGGCTTCACCGACTTCCTGTTTTTTCTGGCCCGGCGCCTTACCCTCGTATTTGGCGAAAAAGGCGTCGACGCCGTCCCAGTGTTCGCCATCGACAACGCCGGGCGAAATCGCGTTCACATTGATGCCGTGCTCGATCAGGTTCAGCCCGGCAGACTGGGTCAGACTGATGACGGCGGCTTTGGTCGCACAATAGACGGCGACCAGCGCCTCGCCACGGCGTCCGGCCTGGCTGGCCATATTGATGATCTTGCTGCCACGGCCGCGATCAATCATGTGCCGCGCGACGGCCTGCAACGTGAACATCGTGCCCGAAACGTTGATATCGAACACCCGGGCATAGTCCTCGCGGGAGATCTCGACAATGGGGGCGGCCGTGAATACGGCGGCGTTGTTGATCAGAATGTCGATATGCCCGAAAGCGTCGATCGTTGCGGCGACCGCTTTGTCGATGCTGTCCTGCCGGGTCACGTCCATTTCGACGGCGATCGCCGCGTCACCGAGATCAGTGGCGGTGGCACGGGCACGCGCGATGTCGATATCCGCAATGGCGACCCGCGCGCCTTCGTCGATATAGGCCTCGGCAAATGATCGGCCGATACCGCGCGCGGCGCCAGTGATCAGCGCGGTTTTGTCTTGCAGCCGTTTCATTCGAGTCGCAGTCCATCTCGGTCAAATCGATGGAGGTGTTCGGGGCGGGGGGTCAGGTAGACCTCCCCCCCGTACTGCAGGTCCAGTTCACCGGTCGCCCGCACGGTCAGCGGCTCTTTCGACGCGTTGCACTGAATATGGAAGAAGGTATCGGAACCAAGGTGTTCAGATACGCCGACAGTGCCCTTCCACGCCCCATCGGACTCCGATATCTCGATATGTTCGGGCCGCACACCAATCGTGGTCGCGTCGTGTTTTTCCGCCTCCGAGCCGTCGATCAGGTTCATCTTCGGCGAACCAATGAATCCGGCAACGAACGTATTTTGCGGGGTGCGGTAGAGTTCCAGCGGACTGCCGACCTGTTCAATGACGCCGGCCTGCAATACCACGATCTTGTCGGCCATGGTCATGGCCTCGACCTGATCGTGGGTAACATAGATCATGGTTGTCTTGAGGCGCTTGTGCAGTTCAGAAATTTCGAGCCGCATGCCGACACGCAGCGCGGCGTCGAGGTTCGACAGCGGTTCGTCGAACAGGAACGCCGCCGGCTCGCGCACGATGGCCCGCCCGATCGCAACCCGCTGGCGCTGCCCGCCGGACAGCTGGCCGGGGCGCCGGTCGAGGTAATCGGTGAGGTTCAGCACTTGGGCCGCGTCCGCAACCCGCTTGTCCTGCTCGGCCTTGTCGAGCCCCGCCATACGCAGGGGAAAGGCGATGTTTTTGCGCACCGACATATGCGGATAAAGCGCGTAGCTTTGGAATACCATGGCAAGGCCGCGCTTGGCGGGCGGGATCTCGGTCGCATCCCGGCCGTCGATGGTTACGTGACCATCGCTGACGTCCTCGAGCCCGGCGATCAGGCGCAGCAGCGTCGATTTGCCGCAGCCCGAGGGACCGACGAAAACCACGAACTCGCCGTCGTTGATGGTGAGATCGAGCGGCGGAATGACGTTGACGTCGCCGAAGCTCTTGGAGACCTGATTGAGTTGGATATGTCCCATGTTCGCTCTCCTATTTGACCGCACCAAAGGTCAAGCCGCGGACGAGTTGTTTTTGGCTGAACCAACCCATGATCAGGATCGGCGCAATGGCCATTGTCGAAGCCGCCGAGAGCTTGGCATAGAACAGGCCTTCGGGGCTGGAATAGCTGGCGATGAACGCCGTCAGAGGCGCGGCCTTGGCAGCCGTCAGATTGAGCGTCCAGAAGGCCTCGTTCCAAGCCAGAATGACGTTCAGAAGCACGGTCGATGCCATGCCCGGGACCGCCATCGGCGTCAGAACATAGAGGATTTCTTCGCGCAGCGTCGCGCCGTCCATGCGGGCCGCTTCAAGGATTTCGCCGGGGATTTCCTTGAAGTAGGTATAGAGCATCCAAACGATGATCGGCAGGTTGATCAACATCAGGACCACCACGAGCCCCGAGCGGCTGTCGAGAAGACCGAGCTGGATGAACAGAAGATAAATCGGGTAAAGCACACCGACCGCAGGCAGCATTTTGGTCGACAGCATCCACAGCAGGATGTCCTTGGTGCGTTTCGAAGGTACGAAGGCCATGGCCCAGGCCGCGGGTACGGCAACGATCAAGCCGAGCAGGGTCGATCCGAGGGCCAGAATGACGGAATTGAAGAAGTGGCGGGAATAGTTCGAGCGTTCCTGCACCACCCCGTAGTTCTCCAAGGTCCAGACCGAGGCCAATACGTCCAGCGGCGCTTTGATCGCGTCGCCCTCGGCCTTGAACGAGAGGATGATGATCCACAGGATCGGGAAGAGGATCAGGACGCCGACCGTCCAGGCGAGGACTGTGTTGATCGTCTTGCGTCGGTTTGTGACTGCGCGGGCCATGATCCGATCTCCTCATTTGTCCAGGTTCTTGCCAACGATGCGCATCAGGAAGATGGCGACAATGTTGGCGAGGATGATGGCGTAAACACCGCCAGCCGAGCCGAGGCCCACATTCTGGCTCTCCAGAACCCGTTGGAAGATCAGGTAGGTGAGCGTCCTGGTCCCGAAGGAGCCCGCGGTGGTGACGAAAATTTCGGCGAATATCGAGAGCAGGAAGATCGTCTGGATTAGGAGGACCACGGTGATCGCCCGGCTGAGATGCGGCAGGACAATATAGATGAAGCGGGACGGCGCGCCGGCACCGTCCATTTCGGCGGCTTCGAGCTGCTCCTTGTCGAGCGATTGGAAGGCGGTGAGCAGGATCAGGGTGGCGAAGGGAAGCCACTGCCATGAAACGATGAGATTGAGAGAGGGGAGAGAGGCTTGCGAAAGCCAATGAATCGGCTCTAGCCCCACACCCCGCCAAAGGTGTGCGAAGAACCCGTTGACTGGGTCCATAAACAGGTTTTTCCACACAAGCGCCGAAACGGTGGGCATGACGAAGAAAGGCGCGATTACGAGGATTCGGACGACGCCCTGGCCCCACATTGGCTGATCCAGAAGCATCGCCAACGCTACGCCGAGGACAATGGTGACCAACAGGACACCACCGACGATGACCAGTGTCGCCTGAATCGAGGGCCAAAATGAGCTGGAGGTGACGAAGCGCACGTAGTTGTCGAACCCCACCCAGCCGAGGTCACCGCCTCGCATCGGCAGGTATTTCTTGAACGAGAAGAACAAGGTCATCGTCAGAGGGATGAGCATCCAACCCAGCAACAAGGCAACCGCCGGCGCCATCATCATGCGGGCTGCGGAACGAGAATGCTGAGTAGCCATATCAAACCTCCCTGGCGAACGGCCTTGTTCTACCGACACGAATGACAAGCTAAGAGGGTCAGGGGGCAGCCGGAGCCGCCCCCTGTTCAGGAGTAAGGTTTAGTATCCTGCCGCTTCCATCGCATCGGTGGTCAGCGCCTGCGCCTTGGCCAGAGCCTCATCAACAGTCTGCTGGCCCGCGTAGACAGCCGAGAACTCTTGGCTCACCTCGGTCGCGATTCCGGCAAACTCTGGAATGGCGACGAATTGGATACCAACATAGGGAACCGGCTTAACCGTCGGATTGTTCGGATCGGCGGCGTTGATCGAGTCAAGCGTCATTTTCGCGAACGGAACCTTGGCGTATTCCGGGTTGGCATACAGGGACGTCCGTGCGCCCGGGGGTACGTTGGCCCAACCTTCCTTCGCGGCAACCAGCTCAATGTACTCTTTCGACGTGGCCCACTCGATGAACTTCTTGGCGGAAGCTTCCTTCTTGGTGCCCGCGGGGACGGCCAACGCCCAGGCAGAGCCAGTTGGAGCGCTTGCCGAGGCCGGTATCGGGAGCCAGGGCGAAGCCGACCTTGTCGGCAACGGTTGAGTCTTTCGGGTTGGTCACGAAAGACGCGGCGACCGTCGCATCGATCCACATTCCGCACTTGCCTTGTTGGAACAGCGACAGATTTTCGTTAAAGCCGTTGGTGGAGTAACCCGGAGGGCCCGCTTGCTTCATCAGGTCGACGAAGAAACTGAGCGCATTTTTCCATTCAGGCTGGTCGAATTGGGCTTTCCATTTTTCATCGAACCAGCGCGCGCCGAAAGAGTTTGCCGTAACGGTGATAAAGGCACCGCCTTCACCCCAACCGGCCTTCCCGCGCAGGCAAACGCCATTGATCTCGTTCTCGCGATCGGTCATGGCAATCGCCGCTTTCTTGAGGAAATCCCAGGTTGGCGCCTTGGGCATTTCCAAGCCGGCTTTTTTTCATCAGGTCCATGCGGTACATGACCATCGAGCTTTCACCGTAGAACGGTGCAGCATAGAGCGTGCCCTTGTGGCTAAGTCCGCCGCGCATGGCAGGCAGGAGGTCGTCGACGTCGTATTCGGCGCTCAGATTGTTTAGCGGCACAAGCCAGCCATTCGCCCCCCAGATCGGGGTTTCATACATACCGATGGTCATGATGTCGAACTGGCCGCCCTTGGTCGAAATGTCGGTCGTGACACGCTGGCGAAGGACGTTCTCCTCCAGGGTGACCCACTCAACATCGATGCCTGTCTTGGCGGTGAATTGGTCTGTGTAGCCTTGCATACGGATCATGTCGCCGTTGTTCACCGTCGCAATCGTGATGCTTTCGGCAAGGGCCCCTCCCGACGCCATTACCGTCGCGGCGGTGGCCGCGATGAGCGTTTTCCTGAGATACATGAAACTTCTCCCTCGACTGAATGGTATTTCCACTCAAGTGAACACCAAATACTTTCGGCGCGTCAAGTTATTTTTTACGCGCGTATAGTTTTTGGCGTTTAAGCCGAGTCGCGCATGACCAGGCGCGCCGGGAAAAGAGTCTCCCTGCGACTGTCGAACCGACCGCCGCTCTCGACGAGCTGGAACAGGGTTTCAACCGCATGATCCGATACGGCGGTGTAGTCATGGGCGGCGGTCGTCAAGGAGGGGCAGGTGAATCGGGAGAAGGGATGATCGTCGTGGGAGGCTACCCTGAGGTCGCATCCGTTTTTTCGCCCGACGCGCACGTCTTTTTCGAAGCATGCGGAAAGAAACCCGATGGCCAGGCGATCGTTACTACACAACACCGTATTGGTCGGCAGCGCATTTTCCGCCAACAATTTCAGACCGCCAAGACGCCCGATTTCTTCGAATCCCCAGCCCGTACCGCCGATGCGGATGACATGCGGTTCCAGCTTCAGGCGTTCCATCATGTTGAGATAGGCGGTCCGGCGTTTGTTGGCATTTGGATTGGCCGGATGGCGCATTTCGAAGAAACACGGTGGTTCCCCGGTACGCGTGAGGTATTCAACAGTCTGGGAGACGAAACTATAATTGTCTGAACCGATAAAGGCAGCCCCGATCCCCTCAATGTTGCTATCGAAAAGAACTGTCGGCACATCGCGGCAAAACGCCTCAATTGCCGATTTATCAGAGCTGCGTCCGAGCGGGGCAAGAAGAACGCCGGCCGGTTTTAGCGACCGCAGGCTGTCCAGAATTTCGTTCTCAATCGCTTGCTCGCCATGCGAACTGAACAATAGCGGGAAAAATCCCGCGCTGATGCAACGACGTTCGATAAGGCGGACGATTTCGGCAAAAAACGGATCGGCGAGATGGGGAACGACGATACCGATATTCTTGGTCATCCGCCGGTTGACGTTCATTGCGTACAAATTCGGACGATAGTCGAATTGCTCCAGCGCCGCCTCTATCCGCTCCCGCGTCGACTTCCGAACACTGTTGGGGTCATTGAAATATTTCGAAATCGTCGGACGCGAAATGCCACAGGCCGCCGCAAATTCTTCCATATTCCGGATCTTGGGGTGGTTCATCCTATTTTGCCTTGTCCGGATGCGCTCCTTCGAAGAACGCATCCTCCTTCAAAGAAAGTTTATTTTCTCATTTACTTTAACACTAATTTGACGCGTGGCAACTTTCTGTTTACGAGATGAACGGGGCTAAGTAAATTTCATGATGAAAGCAGCAGTGGGCCACACCCGGCCCATCGTGTGATAAATCTCCGACGGCCGCATTCTGTTCGGAAAACAGCCATTCGCTGCTCCCATCGATAGGGGCCGCATTCGCGATCTCCCTGACCTTGGAAAGGGGTGCCACAGATTACTGTTGTCGGACACTCGCTTTCCATACGCACGCATGACGTGACAATTCGAGCCGCCGCGCTCGGATCCGACCCACAGGGGTCAACACTCTAGTCTGTCGGGAAAACTGGTGCCGCAGGAGGGATTTGAACCCCCGACCCACGCATTACGAATGCGTTGCTCTACCAACTGAGCTACTGCGGCTTCGAGAACCGGCGCAACCTAGCAATTCGCAGGCTCCTGTCAAGACGGCCGTTCGCCCGGCTACGGCGGTGCCGACCGCGGCTGCCTTAATCGGCGGCGGGCAGGGCCGGCACCTCGGCGCGACCGCGCGGGTTTTCCAGGTGCGTCACGTGCGGCGGCGTGCGCCAGGAAAAGCTGTCGAAGCTCCCGCAATTGCCGCAAATCGCCGACCAGTCGGGCACCGTGTTACCGCAGGTGGCGCAGACCCAGGCCGGATCGGAAGAGGCGAGCGACGCGCGGGTCAGCCAGGCATGGGCCTTGGCGATGTCGTTGTGCTCCGCTTCCTCGAGCTCGGCCCACATGCGACAGACGCGCGCTTCCAGATCGTCCGAACCGTCGCTGGTCAGGGTTTCCAGGTGGGCCCGCGCCTCGCCCCAAAGCTGCGCATCGAGCATCGCCCGGACCACGGCCATATGGCTTTCCCGGTGATCCGGATTGGACTTGGCCAACTTCTGCGTCGCCTTGACGCGATCCAGCGCCGTGCCCGCCTTCATCGCGTCCCAATAGGGCGAAACCAGTTCCGGATGGGGATTGGCCGCCCAAGCCTTTTCGATCATGGCGGCCGCCTTGCGGGTGCGGTTCTGACCCACCGACAGGGTCGCCAACAGGGCCACGGCCGGAACGAACTGGGAGTCCAGGTCGACGGCTTGTTTCAGTTTCTTGACGGCTTCGGTCATATCCCCGGACTCGCGGGCGGTGAGCCCAATCTGGAAGGCAAGGACCGCCTTGTAGCGGCGGCTCTCGTCCTTCGTGAGAATGCGGTTGCGGACCAGGTCGTCGGTGGTCACCCGGGCGTCGAGCCAGCGCCCGGTCCGCGCATGAAGATCGAACAGGCTTTTCGCCACCCATTCGCTTTTCGGCCGCAGGCGATAGGCGCGGCGCGCCAGTTTCAGCGCCCCTTCGCTGTCGCCGCGCTTGATCGCCTGGGCCATCAAGCCGCGCAAGCCGAGAAACTCCGTCTCCGGTTCTTCCGTCATCGCCCGGAAGAAGGTCTCGGCGGCGGTATCGTCGCCGTTCAACTGGGCCGCCTGCGCCGACAGCAACATGGTCAAGGGCGGATCTTTGAGCAGGACCTCGGCCCGCTTGACCTGTCTCGACGCCTCGTCGGGATCGCCGGCGGCGACGGCGACCATACCGCGGGTCAGGGCCTGATAACCCTGCCGGCGCCGTTTGCCGTGCCAGGCCTGGCTGACTTGGCGCGGTGCCCGGCGCAGCGCCAGCCAAGCCCGGTAGCCGGCGGCCGCCAGCGCCGCCACGAGGGCGACCAGTATGACGAGGACGGCAACCGAGGTCTCTATTCGATACCCCTGCCAATCGATGGCCAACCGTCCGGGGTGATCGGCGAGCCAGGCCAGCACCGCAACGGCGACGATGACACCCAGGAGGAATAGGAGGACGCGAAACATGGTCGTCGGTTCAGTTCGTTGCCGGTGCGACCAGGGAAACTGCGAAGACGTGCAACTGGGCGACGGCCCGCTCCACCGACAGTCTCGCCTGAGCGTTTTTCAGCCATTCGGCGGCAACCGTTGCCGCCTTCCCATCGATTTCGGACAACCGTTCCACCGATTCGATGGCTGCCACCAGGTCCCCTTTCTCCAGGCTTTTCTCAGCCAGGTCGACGATGCCCTCGACGGAAGCGGGGTCGGACCGGCCGTCGACACGCCTGACCGAAACCATGGACAGCACGCGGTTCGTCGCCTTCTCGAACCAGCCCTCGCCTTCGAGTTCGCGGGTCGCAGTGACGATATCGCCGGCGATGGCGACGAAATCCCGATGCAGCCGGCTGACCGTGGCGACGCCGCCGGCCGCTTGGCGTTCCAGGTTGGCAACGGCGGCAGCCAGGTCGGGCGCGCTTCCGGCAAGCGACCTCAGCGCCTCGAGTTCCTGCACGAACGGTTTTCCTGACATCACGGCTTCACGCAACTGCCCCATGGCAAGGACAGCCGCCGACCCCTCCAGCCTCGGGGCGGGGTTCGGCGTTTCCACCGGCTTTCTCGATTCCAGTTCCGCCAGACGCCCGCGGATATCTGCCAGCAATTGAGTCAACCGCTCGCTCTCGTCGCTCGCCGGCGCCGGTTCCGGCGCTGTCTCGGTGCTCTCCTCGGTCTCGAGGCGGCCGATGCGGTCTTTCAGGAGGGCGACATCGCCCTCGGCCAATTGAAGGCGGTCGATCTGTTCCCGGAGAGCCGCCGCGTCCCCTTCCTTGGCCTCAAGGACCGCCAATCGATCGGCGAGCCGGTTGATGGACGCTTTCGCCTCGTCGGCTTTCTCGACCACACCGGTGGCGGCGATCATCTGCTTGACGCCGTCAAGCGCGCCCTCGAGCGTTTCGAGACGGGCCAGGAGATGGGACACCTCTTCCTGCAAGCGGCCCCGTTCCTTCTCAAGGAAGTCGAGGGACTTTTCGGCGGCCGTCCGATCCTTGGCGCCGTCTTCCAGCGCCCGGATCCGGCCGACCAGCGTCGCCACACGGGGGTCCTTGTCGGGACCGTATTCCAATTGCGGGACGTAGGGCGCCACGAAAGGCGACCACATGGGCCAGGCGGCGTATCCACCGACGCCGATGACTCCGCCCAGCACCATCAACAACAGCAACGAGCCGCAGCCCATGCCTTTCTTGGGCGGTGGGGCGCTCGGCGCCGGCGGCGTCGGGCTGCCGCTCGTGCCGCTCGTCGAATTGGTTTCGTTCATCTTTCCGCTCTCCCCGCCTCGGCGTTCTTATCGTCCGATTCGGCCATAATATGATCTTTTGACCCTGGACCCTGCCGGCCCCGGCTCCGATGGAGCCCGTAATAACAGATATGACCCTCGCGTCCCACCGGCTAATCCCCTTTCACGCGGCGCCTTCCACGAGCGCCAGCATCGATTCTTGATCGGGACGGTTTGCGATACAGATCACCCGCCACGTCAAGTCCTCGATCCGCCGCGCCACCGCTTCGCTCAAACAATAGGCGGCGACGGCGTCGAGATCGCCTTTGATCCCGACCCGCTCGGCGAGCTCCACGAAAATAGAGGCTGTCCGCGGTGAATAAAACAGTATTCCATCGATGGCGCCGGTCCGGATCGCCTCGATCGCCGCCGGGTCGAGGGCGGGCACCCGCTTCGCCTCGTAGATCACCTCCCGGCGGTAGCTGAACCCGTGCTCGCCGAGACGCCCGCCGAGGTCGCCGGCGACTTTCGTGCCGGCCACGTGAAGCAGGTCGCCGCCGTCCGCAGGCAGGGCCTCGATGACGCGTTCGGCCAAGGTATCGACATCTCCGGAAGCCGTCGACACGGAGGCAAACCCCATATTGACGGCGAGACGCGCCGTCGCGTCCCCGACGGCGAAGACCGGGATCCGGCGTTCAGAACTTCGTTCGGCGAAGGCCCGGATGCCGTTGGCGCTGGTCGCCAGGACGGCTTGAACACCGTCGACCGCCAGCGGCGGGCCGGCGAAGATATCGATCTCCAGCAACGGCGCGAGCAGGGAGTCGATACCGCGTTCGGCGAGGACCGTCGCCAGGCGTTCTCCATCTTCGCGTGAGCGCGTGATCAAGACCTTCACGGATCAGGACCCCTCGGCGAAAGTTTGGTCACGCGAACAGGTCGTCGCCCGCGCGCCGGCGCAATTCCTCTCCCGCGTCTCGTCCCATGGCTTCGGCGTCCGACGCGGCGCCCGAGCGTTCCGTCTCGTAGAGCCGGGAACCGTCGGGAGCGCCGACTAAGCCGCGTAACCGCAACCTCCCGTCCGCCTCGAATTCAGCCAGGCCGCCGATCGGTGTCCGGCACGACCCGTCGAGGGCCGCCAGCATCGCCCGTTCGCAAGAGACCCGAACGCCGGTTTCCTCATGGTTGATCGCTGCCAGCAAGTCCCGCAAATCCGTGTCCTCTCCGCGGCAGGTAATGCCGATGGCGCCCTGCGCGACCGCCGGCAGCAGGTCGGCCGGTTCGAGGACCTCGGTGGCCACATGGGCCATCTCGAGGCGGTTCAAACCGGCGATCGCCAGGAAGGTGGCGTCCGCCTCACCGGCGTCCAGTTTCCTCAAACGGGTCTGGACGTTGCCCCGCAGGAGATCGACCTTCAGGTCCGGGCGGCGGTGCAGCAGCTGCGCCTGACGCCGCAACGACGAGGTGCCGACGGTGCTGCCGGCCGGCAGGGCGGCGAGACTGTCGGAGGTCAAGCAAACGAAGGCATCGCGCGGGTCCTCCCGCTCGAGCACCGCGGCCAGTACGATCCCGTCCGGCAGCCAGGTCTCCACGTCTTTCATGGAGTGAACGGCAATGTCGATCTCGCCGTTCAGCATGGCGCTGTCGATTTCCTTCGAGAACAGGCCTTTGCCACCGACCTCGGCCAGCGCCCGGTCCTGGATCTTGTCGCCGGTGGTCTTGATCTCGACGATCTCGAGCGCATCCTCTTCGGCCAGTTGCGGTGAGCTGCCGGCCAACCGCCGGCGCGTCTCGTGCGCCTGGGCCAGGGCCAGCGGACTGCCACGGGTGCCGATGCGGATCGGTTGGGTTATTGCCATTGTCTCGAAGCTGCTTCACAAACGTGTGGAATTCGCGGGCGAGAGTACTGACGGCCGGCGGAAGGATAAAGGGTTTTCATGAACGTCCTCGGGATCGAAACCAGTTGCGACGAAACGGCCGCTGCCGTCGTCACCGATGGGCGTGAGATCCTGGCCAATGAGATCTGGTCCCAGGTCGAAGAGCACCGGCCCTTCGGCGGGGTCGTCCCGGAGGTCGCCGCACGCTCACACGTCGTCGGCGTCGACGCCGTCATCGAACGGGCCGTGGAGACGGCCGGCATCAGGTTTTCGGACCTCGATGCGGTTGCGGCGACCGGTGGGCCCGGCTTGATCGGCGGCGTGCTCGTCGGCGTGATGACGGCGAAAGCCATGGCCAGCGCCCTGCACATCCCGTTCATCGGCGTCAACCATTTGGAGGCTCACGCCCTGACCGTTCGTCTGACGGAAGGTGAGACCGAGGCGGCGGCGTTTCCGTACCTTTTGCTTCTGGTTTCGGGCGGACATTGCCAGTTGTTGATCGTCGAGGGCGTCGACCGTTACCGGCGGCTCGGCACGACCATCGACGACGCGCTCGGAGAAGCCTTCGACAAGACGGCCAAGATGCTGGGCTTGGGGTACCCGGGCGGCCCCCGGGTCGAGGAGGCGGCCAGGCGCGGCGACCCGTCGCGCTTCAAGTTGCCGCGGCCGTTGTTGGGCCGGGACAACTGCGACTTTTCGTTTTCTGGGCTCAAGACGAAGGTGCGCCAGACCATCGAAAGCCTTCCGGCGGGTCCGCTCGGCGACGACGACGTCGCCGACATCTGTGCTTCGTTCCAAAAAGCCGCGACGGACGTGCTCGTCGACAAATGCGCGCGCGCCATCGACGTCTTCAAGAACCGTTTCGAAACCGGTGGGGCGATGGTCGTCGCCGGCGGCGTTTCCGCCAACATGCAGATCCGCGACAGTATCATCGAGCTCGCGCAATCGACGGGCATGCGGTTCCTGGCGCCACCCGTAGCCTTGTGCACGGACAATGGGGCCATGGTCGCCTGGGCCGGGGTCGAGCGCCTCAAGGCTGGCATGACCGACGGCGCCGATTTCAGGCCGCGGCCGAGATGGCCGCTCGACCCGGATGCGGCCTAGGTAACGGAATAGGCTGAGACCGGGAACCATGAGCCCCTACCTTTTCGCCCCCTATCTGTACCTGCCCCTGCCGTTTCTCTACCTGCTTGTCGTCGCCGTGCTTCTGTGGCGCAAACCGGTCCTTCAACGCCGTCTTCTGGTCTTTACGACAGGGATCTTTCTGTTCCTTTCGACCCCGGCCTTTTCGCGGTTTTTGGTGCTGGCGCTGGTTCCGAATACGGATCCGGGCGCAATAACCGGTCCTGTAGCCGTCGTCGTTCCCACCGCCGGAATTCACCGAGCGGGCGGCGACAGATGGTGGGCCGACGTCGAATCCCTCTCCCGTTTCGAGGCCGGGCATGCCCTGGCAAAGGAACGTGGCATCCCGTTGATCGTCAGCGGCGGACGAACGCAAGAGGGCGGGCCATCGGAAGCCGAGGTCGTCATCGGGCAGATGAAACCGGTCAGCGGGCAGATCATTCTCGAAAAAGAGTCGCGCAATACCTTCGCGACGGGAATACACGTGAAGGCGCTTCTGCGTGAAATGCGGCCGGGCCCCGTCATTGTCGTGACCAGCCCTGCCAATTGCCTGTGAACGGCCGCCGTCTTTCATGCCACCGGCATTCGCGCCGTGACGGTCCCGAGCGGACAATCGTCATGGGTGGCCGACAGAACGAGCTTTGCCGACTGGCGGGATTTGGTGCCGTCGATCCAGGGACTGGTTCTTGCCAATCGAGCGCTGTCGGAACTGGCCGCCATATTCTGGTACCTTGCGAACGGCCGGTTCTCGCCGGAAGATGTCTTCGCCAGTCTGTAACGACGATCGGGGTTCATTTATGGCCTGTGCGGTAATTGCGCCTATAAAGAGGCACTCGGGCGCGAGGCGTCCGGACGAAGGGGATGAGGCGCCATGAAGAAGATCGCCGTTATCGGGGCCGGTGCTTGGGGTACGGCGCTGGCCATTGTCGCGCAGCGGGCCGGCCGCGAGGTGGTCCTGCAGGCCCGCGAGCCGGACGTCGCCGACACCATCAATCGCCGCCACGAGAACGCCGTCTTCCTGCCCGGACACAAGCTCCACGAGTCGATCACGGCGACGGTCGACCCGATCGCCGCGGCAACCGATGCCGACGGCGTTTTCCTGGTCGTCCCGGCGCAACATCTGCGGACCGTTTCCGCCGCCCTCGGTCCGGCACTCAAAGACGGCGTTCCCGTCGTCATCTGCGCCAAGGGCATCGAGCAGGGCACCTGTGCCCTGATGAGCGAAGTCATCGAAGAGACGCTTCCCGGGACGGAAACCTCGATCCTCTCGGGTCCGACCTTCGCCGGCGAAGTCGCCGCCGCGCTGCCGACGGCGGTGACCCTGGCTTCAGCCGACGAGAACCGCGGAAGGACCATCGCCGAGGCGGTCGGCACACCGTTTTTCCGGATCTACACCTCGACAGACGTCATCGGGGCGCAGATCGGCGGCGCCGTGAAAAACGTGCTGGCGATCGCCTGCGGCATCGTCGAAGGGCGGAAAATGGGTGACAACACGCGGGCCGCCCTGATCACCCGGGGACTGGCTGAGATCGTTCGCCTCGGGCGGGCCAAGGGCGGCCGGGCCGAGACCTTGATGGGTCTCTCCGGTATCGGTGACCTGACCCTGACCTGCAATGCGATCCAATCGCGCAATTTCTCGCTCGGTGTCGCCTTGGGCGAGGGCCGCACCCTCGACGACATTCTGAAAGAGCGCCAATCGGTGGCCGAAGGTGTGTTCACGGCGGCTTCCGTTACCGAACTCGCCGTGCGCCTCGGCGTCGAAATCCCGATCTGCGCCGCCGTCGACAGCATCCTCAACCGCAATGCCGATATCGACCGGACGATCCGGGGATTGCTCAGCCGGCCGTTCCGCAGCGAAGCGCCGTAGGCCCGGCGCGCCGGCGGAGACATCGGACTTGATAAAACAACCAAAGGAATCGGATCCGGAAAAGTCGGCGACCCGTACGCCGCTTTGCGCTTTGGACGACATCGAAGGCTCGACCGCCGTCGTTGCCGAGGTCGCCGGCGTCCGGCGGGCCTTCATGGTCATTCGACGCGATGACGCGGCCTTCGTATACGTCAATTCCTGCCCCCACATCGGCTCACCGTTGGACTTTCAGCCCGGTCAGTTCCTCAATCTCGAACGCACCCATATCCTGTGTTCGACGCATGGCGCTCTGTTTCGCATCGAGGACGGGTATTGCGTCTCGGGACCCTGCGCCGGTGATCGGCTGGAAGCGGTCGAAGCGGTCGTCGAGGACGGAACGGTCTACCTGGTCGGCTGAAGCGGTCCGCTTCCGCCTCCAACCCGCCCTGCTCGCTTGTGAAAGCGAATAATTTTGCGATAATCCATCAAGTTTCGCAGAGGAGGTTAGCTTTCGCGGGAAAAACGTCCCCGGGAAGCTCCGTATCAGAGGGAAGGCCATCAGCATGAGCGAGAGTCAGGTATTTCCGGTACCGGCGGACGTTGCCGCGTCGGCGCATTGTAACAACGACCAGTATTTGGAGATGTACGCCCGGTCTGTTGAAGACCCGGAAGGGTTTTGGGGCGAGCATGGGAAGCGGATCGACTGGATCAAACCCTATTCGAAGGTCAAGGACATCAACTACAACGCTCCCGACGTCTCGATTAAGTGGTTCGAAGACGGCACGCTGAACGCGTCTGCCAACTGCCTGGACCGTCATCTCGCGACACGCGGCGACCAGACGGCGATCATCTGGGAAGGCGACGACCCGAACGATTCGAAGACGCTGACCTACGCCGAACTGCATGAGCAGGTCTGCCGTTTCGCCAACGCCATGAAGAACCGTGGCATCAAGCGCGGCGACGTGGTCACCATCTATATGCCGATGATCCCGGAAGCGGCCGTCGCCATGTTGGCCTGCACCCGCATCGGCGCCATCCATTCCATCGTTTTCGGCGGTTTTTCGCCGGACGCCCTGGCTGGCCGCATTCAGGATTGCAACTCCAACTGCGTCGTCACCGCCGACGAAGGCGTTCGCGGCGGCCGGCCCGTGCCGTTGAAGGTCAATACGGACAAGGCGCTCGAAAACTGCCCCGGGGTCGAGACGGTGTTCGTCGTGACCCGCACCAAGGCCGACATCAACTGGGTCGAAGGCCGCGACGTGCGCTACTACAAAGCTTGCTCGGAAGCCTCGACCGATTGCCCGGCCGAGGAAATGGGCGCCGAAGACCCGATGTTCATCCTCTACACCTCGGGCTCGACCGGGAAACCGAAAGGCGTGCTTCACACCACGGGCGGCTACATGGTCTACGCCTCGATGACCCACCAGTACGTCTTCGACTACAAGGACGGCGAGGTCTATTGGTGCACGGCCGACGTCGGCTGGGTCACCGGCCACAGCTACATCATATACGGACCGCTGGCCAACGGCGCCATCACGGTGATGTTCGAGGGCGTGCCCAACTATCCGGACACGTCGCGCTTCTGGCAGGTCTGCGACAAGCACAACATTTCAATCTTCTATACGGCACCGACGGCGATCCGCGCTCTTATGCGCGACGGCGACGAGCCGGTGAAGAAGACCAGCCGCCAATCGCTCCGGCTCTTAGGCACGGTCGGCGAGCCGATCAACCCGGAAGCCTGGATGTGGTACTACAACGTCGTCGGTGATGGCCGCTGCCCGATCGTCGACACCTGGTGGCAGACGGAGACCGGCGGCATCCTGATCACGCCGTTGCCGGGCGCCACCGACCTCAAACCGGGTTCGGCGACACGGCCGTTCTTCGGCGTGCAGCCTGAGATCGTCGACGCCGATGGCAACCCGCAGGACGGTGCTTGCGAGGGCAACCTCTGCATCATCGACTCCTGGCCCGGCCAGATGCGTACCGTCTACGGCGACCACGAACGGTTCGTGCAGACCTATTTCTCCACCTACGCCGGCAAGTACTTCACCGGCGACGGCTGCCGGCGCGATGAGGACGGATACTACTGGATCACCGGCCGCGTCGACGACGTCATCAACGTCTCCGGTCACCGCATGGGTACGGCGGAAGTGGAAAGCGCACTGGTTGCCCATGCGCAGGTCGCCGAAGCCGCTGTCGTCGGCGCCCCGCACGAGATCAAGGGCCAGGGCATCTACGCCTACGTCACACTGAACGCCGGCGAGGAACCGTCGGACGACCTCAGAAAGGAACTCGTTCAGTGGGTGCGCAAGGAAATCGGCCCGATCGCTTCGCCGGATTGGCTGCAATGGGCGCCCGGATTGCCGAAGACCCGGTCCGGCAAGATCATGCGCCGCATCCTGCGCAAGATTGCCGAAAACGATTATGGCAGCCTGGGAGACACATCGACCTTGGCTGAACCGGCGGTGGTCGATGATCTGATCGAAAACCGACAAAACCGGTAATCGACGATAAACCAAAGGGGCTGACCCAGATAACTCGGAATTGGGGTTATCATGGGGACTATGCGCAAGAGCCGATTGAGTGAGTACAAGCAAGACCGCCTGATGGAGCATTTCGTATCTGGATCGACAGCCCGGACGGCGTC
>Ga0209561_1000136_pt1 | contig 22633 bp, 25 predicted proteins | sample WorMettrBAHAMAS2_FD_187393 | JGI IMG/M metagenome (GOLD analysis project Ga0209561, IMG submission 187393) | Marine gutless worms symbiont microbial communities from Max Planck institute for Marine Microbiology, Germany - Inanidrilus... | ecosystem: Host-associated > Annelida > Digestive system... | reverse complement strand
GAAACCGCCAACCAAAGCCAAAAACCGCCGCAGCATCTGCCAGTGGCGGCGAATAAACGTCCGCTCTTAATAGAAGCGGACGCCCAAAACACTCTTTCGGACGAGTTTATCAACGATATCGGGGGGTGGCGGAAGGGGAGGTTGATGCCAAGGTGCGCGAGATCGCGGACATGCTCGACCTCTCCGAAACGCTTCACAACCGGGCTGCCGGGTTGACCGCCGACGGTAAGCAAAAGATCTCGCTGGGCCGCGGCCTGGTCCGGTCCGACGTCAACGTCATCATGTTCGACGAACCGCTGACCGTCATCGACCCGCACCTGAAATGGATCCTGCGATCCAAGCTCAAGGAACTGCACCAGCAGATTCACCGGACCATGATCTATGTGACCCACGACCAGACCGAGGCCCTGACCTTCGCCGATCAGGTCGTTGTCATGCACGAAGGAACGGTGGTGCAGATTGGAACGCCGGTCGAGCTCTTCGAGAAGCCGCGGCATACCTTCGTCGGGCATTTCATCGGATCACCCGGCATGAACGTACTGCCATGCTCTCTTGAAAACGGGACCGCCTATTTCGGGGGCCACGCCGTGCCGACCAATCATCCGGTCGCCCACAAGGCCGACGGCGAGCGTCTCGAGATCGGAATCCGGCCCGAGTTCGTGCGGTTCGCCGACGACGGGATTCCGGTTCAGATCGCCAAAGTCAGCGATGCCGGCCGGTTCAGCATCGTCGAAGCCAACCATGGCGACCATATCATCAAGCTGCTCGTTCCGGACGGCCAGGCGATGCCGTCGGAGAACGCGCGGCTTTATTTCGATCCGGCGCGGACCCAGGTCTACGCCGACGGCTGGATGGTGAGTTGAGGTACCGGCATGGCTCGTAAAACCGTAAACACTAAGGCCTGGCTCTTCGTCCTTCCGGTCGTCGCGCTTGTCGCCTTCAACGCCCTGATCCCGTTGATGACGGTGGTCAACTATTCGGTCCAGGAAACCTTCGGCGACAACGTCTTCTTCTGGGAGGGCGTCAAGTGGTTCGAGCAGGTCCTGCATTCGGACCGTTTCCACGATTCGCTCGGGCGCCAGTTGATCTTCACCTCGATAATCCTCTTGATCGAGGTGCCGCTCGGCGTCGCCATTGCGCTGACCATGCCGAGGAAGGGCATCTGGGTTTCCGTCTGCCTGGTGCTGATGGCGCTGCCGCTGCTTATTCCGTGGAACGTGGTCGGCGCCATGTGGAACATCTTCGCGCTGCCCGAGATCGGTCTCCTGGGGCGCATGATCAACGGCATGGGTATCGACTACAACTTTACCCAACAACCGGGCGCGGCCTGGTTCACGACGATTCTGATGGACGTCTGGCATTGGACATCGCTGGTGGTGCTGCTGGCCTATGCGGGCTCCGTCGATCCCCGACGCCTACTATCAGGCGGCGAAGATCGACGGAGCCCGCGGCTGGGCCGTGTTCCGCCATATCCAGCTGCCGAAGCTGAAGCGCGTTCTGACCATCGCCATCCTGCTCAGGTTCATGGACAGCTTCATGATCTACACGGAACCCTTCGTGCTTACCGGCGGCGGGCCGGGCAACACGACGACCTTCCTGTCGATCGACCTCGTCAAGGTGGCCCTCGGGCAGTTCGACCTGGGGCCGGCGGCGGCCATGTCGCTGATCTACTTCCTGATCGTGCTGCTGCTATGCTGGGTCTTCTACACGCTGATGATGAAGAACGAGGAATTCTGATGAGAAAACCGACCTGGCTGGCGCCGACGCTCTACATCATCTTCCTCATGCTGCCGATCTACTGGCTCTTGAACATGTCGTTCAAGACGACCAACGAGATTCTCGGCGCCTTCACGTTGTGGCCGATCGATTTTACTTTCGACAACTACATCAAGATCTTCACCGACGCGACCTGGTACACAGGTTATTTCAATTCGATTAGCTACGTTGTCATGAACACGGCGATCTCGGTGACCGTGGCCCTGCCGGCGGCTTATGCTTTTTCACGTTACCGGTTCCTCGGCGACAAGCACCTGTTTTTCTGGCTTCTGACCAACCGCATGGCGCCGCCGGCCGTCTTCGCGCTGCCTTTCTTCCAACTCTATTCGGCGGTCGGCCTGTTCGATACCCACATCGCCGTGGCCCTGGCCCATTGCCTGTTCAACATCCCGCTCGCCGTCTGGATCCTGGAAGGGCTCATGTCGGGGGTTCCGAAGGAACTGGACGAGACGGCCTACGTCGACGGCTATCCCTTCTGGCGGTTCTTCGTGAAGATCTTCATCCCGACCATCGCCGCCGGTATCGGCGTCGCCGCGTTTTTCTGTTTCATGTTCTCCTGGGTCGAACTGCTGCTGGCCAAGACGTTGACCTCGGTGGCCGCCAAACCGATCGCCGCGACCATGACCCGCACGGCCAGCACGTCGGGCTACGAACTCGGCCTCGTCGGCACGCCCCTATGGGGCGCGCTCGGCATTTCCCTGGTCTACGGGTTCTGCGTTTTCCGCTGGGTCTAGGGCTGCAAAAGGTGCCGCTTCCAGGCGCCGCCCTTGATTTCCTTGCTATCCGCGATATTCATCGGGCCTATTGGCTGCAGCCGTTACCATAACCTGGTGTTGACCCGATGCATGAGATGTCCCTGATGCAGAGCGTGGTGTCGATCCTCGAAGAGGAAGCGGCGCGTCAAAACTTTACCCAGGTCAAGGCAGTGTGGCTGGAAATCGGTAAACTGTCGCACGTCGAACCGGAGGCCCTGCGTTTCTGTTTCGACGTGGTGATCAAAGATACGGTCGCCGACGGCGCCCGCCTGGAGATTGTTGAAATCCCAGGGCAGGCATGGTGTATGAATTGTTCGAAGCCGGTCGAGGTGGCCGAACGCTTCGATGCCTGCCCCGACTGCGGTGGTTATCAGCCGCAGATGACCGGTGGCGACGAGATGCGGATCAAGGAATTGGAGGTGGCGTGATGTGCGTGGTATGCGGTTGCGGCAAGCCGGACGGCCCGCCGAAGCACGAGCACGATCATTCCCACGCGCATGAGCACGATCATCACCATGATCAATCCCACGATCACGACCATGGGCACGACCATGGGCACGATCACGGGCACGACCATGCCCATGTTCATTCCCATACCCATGATCATGGGCATCATCACCATCACGGTGAAGGGGGGGACATCCATTTTGGTGAGGGCGCTGCCGGTGTGACGGTTCCCGGCTTGAGCCAGGAGCGGGTCGTGCAGATCGAACGCGACATCCTGTCGAAAAACGATGCCTATGCCGCGGCAAACCGCGAGCGCTTGGCCCAGACCGGAACACTGGCCCTCAACCTGGTCTCCAGCCCCGGTGCCGGCAAGACGACGCTCCTGGTCCGATCGATCACCGACCTGGAAGGCCGTTATCCCATCGCCGTCATCGAGGGGGACCAACAGACCGCCAACGACGCCGATCGCATCCGCGAGACCGGCGTGCCGGCGGTGCAGGTCAACACCGGCAAAGGCTGTCATTTGGACGCCCATATGGTCGGCCACGCCTTCGACAGCATCGAGCTCAAGGACGGCGGGATCTTGTTCATCGAGAACGTTGGTAATCTCGTCTGCCCCGCCGGCTTCGACTTGGGCGAGGCGCACAAGGTGGCGATCCTGTCGGTCACCGAAGGGGACGACAAGCCGATCAAGTACCCGGATATGTTCGCCGCCGCCGACGTCATGATCCTCAACAAGACCGACCTGCTGCCCTACGTGGACTTCGACGTCGAGCGTTGCCTCGCGTTCGCCCGGCGCGTCAACCCGGACATCCTCTGTTTCCAACTGTCGGCGACGACCGGCGAAGGCACGGAAGCCTGGTACGGTTGGATCGAGGAAACGGCGGCGAAGGCCCGGGCCGCCGCATGACCGCCGCCGTCGCCAATTCGGTGCCAAATGAGGGTTCGGCCATCGCCCTGCGGGTGCCCCTGGCTCGATCCTATCCAGCGGTGCTGGCGCTCGGCGCCTTCCTCAAGAACACGGCTTGCGTCATCGACGGCGACAAGGCCTATCTTTCTCAAGCCGCCAGCGACCTCGACAGCCCCGAGGCCATCGAAGAGTTCGAGCGGCGCGTATCCGACCTTTTGGCGGAAACCAATGCCGAGCCCGTCCTCGTCGCCCACGACCTTCATCCCGACTTTTTTTCGAGCCGGCACGCTTCGACCTTTGGTGTGCCGTCACTTCCGGTGCAACACCACCACGCCCACACTGCTGCGCTGATTGCCGAGCACCGGTTGACATGTCCAGTGATCGGATTGGCGTTGGATGGTTTCGGCCTTGGTCCCGGTAACGAATCCTGGGGCGGCGAGTTGTTGTGGGTCGACGGCGCCAAATACCGTCGTCTGGGCCACCTCAAACGCCTGACCCAACCAGGCGGCGACGTGGCGGCCCGAGAACCCTGGCGTATGGGGGCGGCGGCGCTGCATTCGCTCGGCCGCGGCGGCGAAATCGCCGAGCGCTACGCCGACCACAAAGCAGCCGCCTTGCTCGACCAGATCATGGAAAAAGGCCTCAACTCACCGGAAACGTCGAGTTGCGGGCGTCTGTTCGACGCCGCCTGCGGCCTTTTGGGTATCCGCCCGGTGGCCGAGTTCGAAGGGCAGGCGCCGATGGAACTGGAAGGCCTGGTCCAAGTCCCGCTAATTCTCGATGGCGGTTGGGCGATGACTGATGATGGCGTACTTGGCTTCGATCCGTTGCTGACGCGACTTGCCGATTGTGAACCGCAAGAAGGCGCGGACCTGTTCCACGGGACGCTCGCTGCCGCCCTTGTCCAATGGGCCCGTTGGGCATCGGAAATGACAGGTGTAACCCGGGTGGCTCTTGGCGGCGGCTGCTTCTTCAACAAGGTCCTCTGCCGTCTGCTGGCCGACGGCCTTGCCGAAAATGATCTCACCACCTATTTCCCAGAGAGCCTGTCGCCGGGCGATCCGGCCGTCAGCGTCGGACAGGCCCTGATTGCCGGTGAGATCGCCGCCGAGACTGCCGCCAACGAAAGGGCACCCTGACATGTGTCTGGCCATTCCCGCCGAGATCGTCGAACTGCTGGATGACGGCATGGCCCGGGTCAATCTCGGCGGCGTCACCAAGGATGTATCGATCGCTCTGATCGAGGATCCGGCCGTCGGCGAGTACGTCATCGTCCATGTGGGGTACGCGCTCTCCAAGGTCGATGCCGAGGAGGCAGAGAAGACCCTGGCGTTGTTCGCTGAGATGGACGAGGCCATGGGCCTCGAAGTCACGCCGTGAAATACATCACCGAATACCGCGACGGCGACAAAGCGAGGACCATCGGCGCAGCCATCGAACGCGAGGTCGAAGCGGACCGGGGCTATCACTTCATGGAGTTCTGCGGCGGCCACACCCACGCCATCTCGCGCTACGGCATCTCCGATATGCTGCCGGACAACGTGCGCATGATCCACGGGCCCGGCTGTCCTGTCTGCGTATTGCCCGTCGGCCAGATCGACAGTGCCATCCGGCTGGCGCGTATGGAAGGGGTGACGCTCTGCACCTATGCGGACCTGATGCGGGTGCCAGCCTCGGGTCGCACCAGCCTGATGACGGCCAAGGCCGAGGGCGCCGATATCCGAATGGTCTATTCGACACTGGATGCGCTCACGATTGCCGAGGAGAACCCGGAACGCCAGATCGTCTTCTTCGCCATCGGCTTCGAGACGACGACGCCGCCAACCGCGCTTGCCGTCAAGGCTGCCAAAGCGAAGGGCCTCAACAATTTCACCGTCTTTTGCAACCACGTGCTGACCCCGGCCGCCATTCAGAACATTCTGGAGAGCCCGGACGTGCGTGAACTCGGCACCCTTCCGTTGGAAGGCTTTATCGGTCCGGCCCACGTCAGCACGGTGATCGGCACATCGCCCTACGAGTTCTTCGCCGAGGAATTCGAGAAACCGGTGGTCATCGCCGGCTTCGAACCCCTGGATGTGGTCCAAGCCATTTTGATGCTGGTGCGCCAGGTCAACGAAGGGCGCTTCGAGGTCGAGAATGAATACAGCCGTGCCGTCACGCGGGAAGGGAACATCAAGGCCAAGGCGGAGGTGGCGGACGTCTTCGAACTGCGCGAAAGCTTCGAATGGCGAGGCCTCGGCGAAGTCCCCTACAGCGCGCTCCGGGTCAAGGCCGCCTATGCTGATTTCGACGCCGAGCGCCGCTTCGACATCCATTACGAGCCGGCTCCCGACAACCCGGCCTGCGAATGCGGTGCCATCCTCAGGGGCGTCAAGAAACCGCAGGACTGCAAACTCTTCGGAACCGCTTGCACGCCGGACACGCCAATGGGGTCGTGCATGGTATCGGCCGAGGGCGCCTGCGCGGCCCATTGGACCTACGGCCGCTTCCGCGACCAGCAAATGAGCGCCTGACATGGACGACACGATGTCGCCGCCGGAAAAAACATACAAACGCAAACTAGACCTGAAGACCGGCCGCGTCGACATGAGCCACGGCTCCGGTGGGCGCGCCATGGCGCAATTGATCGACGACCTGTTCGCGGTGGCACTGGACAACGAGTACTTGGCCCAGGGCAACGACCAGGCCGCCTTCGACATCGAGGGCGGGCGCATGGTCATGTCCACGGACGGTTATGTCATCTCGCCGCTGTTCTTCCCGGGCGGCGATATCGGATCACTTTCCGTGCACAGCACCATTAACGATCTCGCCGTCGGCGGTGCCAAGCCGCTCTATCTTTCGGCTACGTTCATCATCGAGGAGGGGTTCCCGCTGACCGACCTCGACCGCATCGCCAGGAGCATGGCCGCCACCTCGAAGGAGGCCGGCGTACCGGTTGTCACCGGTGACACCAAGGTCGTCGAGCGCGGCAAGGCGGACGGTGTCTTCATCTCGACGGCCGGCGTCGGCGTCGTGCCGCCGGGCCTCGAGTTCTCCGGCGATCGGGCCCAGGTCGCTGATAAGGTGGTGATCAGCGGGACGCTGGGTGATCATGGCGTCGCCGTCATGTCGAAGCGGGAAAACCTGACCTTCGAAACGGAGATCCTGTCCGATTCCGCGGCACTCCACAACCTGGTCGCGGCCATGGTCGAGACGGCCGGTGCATCGATCCGCTGCATGCGCGACCCAACCCGTGGCGGCCTAGCCGCCACGCTTAACGAACTGGCCGGACAGTCCGGCGTCGGAATCCGCCTGGACGAGGCGTCGATCCCGGTCAAACCGCAGGTCGAGGCGGCCTGTGAACTCCTGGGGCTCGACCCCCTGAACGTCGCCAACGAGGGTAAGCTGATTGCGATCGTCGCCGCCGAGGCGGCCGACGATCTGGTCGCCGCCATGCGTGCCCATGAACTCGGTGTCGATGCCGCCGTCATCGGCGATGTTATCAAAGACGACCGCCACTTCGTCAGCATGAAGACGACCTTCGGTGGAGAGCGCATGGTCGACTGGCTTTCCGGGGAGCAGTTACCGCGGATTTGTTAACGCGTTCGACCAGTGGGAGACATCGCGATGGGCAGACGATCGAGAGTTTTGTTGACGATCGCGGTTTCGTGGGTTGTTCTTTCGCCTGAAGTGCAGGCTGATCAAATCGACGGCTACTGGTGTCGCGGCTTGCGCCACCTTTATATCGACGGCCCCAATATCATGACGCCGGGCGGTACCCGGATGACCGGAGAGTACGACCGCCACGGCTTCCGGTATATCGTACCGAGCGGCAAGACGGGCGCCGGCGATACCGTCGTCATGTGGCAGGTCCATGACGGACTGATGCAGATGACGGTCAGTTCGAAACCGAATCAGGTCGAAGATTGGACTCGCTGCCAGCAGAAGATTAGCTGACGGATACTCGGGTTATTCGGAAAACCCGGGGAAACGGGCCAGTGAATAGGGGGCCAAGAGCTCAGGGCGCTTACCGCTGTCGATGAACTCGGCCATCAGGCGGCCGAGGATCGGGGCCAAGGTGATGCCGCTGTGCGTGGCGATGACATAGAGGCCCTCTGAACCAGGCAGAGTGTCGGCGATGCTGCGCCCGTCCTCGGGCATCGGCCGGATGCCGATACCGAGATGGCAATCATCGATGCCAAGTTCTTCCGGAAAGCCGGTAATCCGCTCGCGGGCGCGTCGCAGCAATTGTTCTCCGCCCGCCCGCCGTGTCGCCGCATCATCGTTTTCCGCGACCATGCCGTCGGTGTCTTCGGCACCCATTCTCAATCCGCCGGAAAAGTGCGACAGCACATGTAGGTCCGGATTTTCGGCCCAATAGACGACTCGGCGCAGCAGGCGCCGCGGCGACAGGTCGGGGGTCGTCAGCAGCAGGCCCGGCGAACGACGAACGGGAAAGCGGGTCGCGAACCCGTCGAATCCGGTCAACCGCGCCAACTCTTCCGCACTGTCCGGACCGGCGGCCAGAAGAACGTTGCGGGCGGCGACGGGGCCGGCGCTGGTTTCCACACCCAGAACTTCGCCGCCTTCTCCCAATTGCAACGACTGCGCCGTTGATTCCTCGACTATATCACCGCCCAGAGAAGAGACTTGGTCGGCGATGAAGCCCACGAACCGCGGCGCGTCCAACGACAGTTCACAAGAATTGAGGAGCCCTTCATATTCTCGGTCGAAATTGATCGACGGCTCCAGGTCCGGCAAATCCTTGCCTTCGATCCAGACGGCGGGATATTCGAGGTCTTGCAACAGCAGCCATTGCTTGCGCAAGGCAGCGAGGCGCGACTGATCCGCGACCGGTGCCACAGATAATTCGCCGCAGGACGTAATTCCTAGGGCAATTTCACCAAATTCCGAAGCCAGTTTTTTGTGTTCGGCCAACCCTCGCGCATTCAGGCGATGATAGTCGGCGTCCGCCGCCTTGGAACTGGCGTTGATCCAGGCGAAGCTGTTGCAGGTCGTCCCCCGTGCCAGTTGGCACCGTTCGAGTAGAACGACTTTCTTGCCGCGCCGCGCCAGGTAGAACGCGGCCGTAACGCCGATAATACCGCCGCCAATGACGGCGACGTCGAATTCCGTCTCTTCGGCTTTTACCATGCGCGTGAAGACTTTCGATCGGTGGCTGCAATAAATCGCCGGCACCGCTCCGTTGATACGCCAGCAAGAAAGCTGGACGCCGGGGCGGGTCGGTCCGGTGTCCCGGCCGCGCCCCGGCGGGTTTCGATCCTACTTAAAGATCGTGTCGAAGAAGTGCATGGTCTGACGCCAGGAATCGCCGTCGGCTTTGGCATTGTAGGCGAGCGGTAGCTTGAATTTTTGGCCTTTCGCCGTTGCGCCGGGGCTGGTGAAGCTGTGCACGGCGCCCGGATAGTTGACGAACTCGTAATCGGCCCCGGCGGTTTCCATTTCCGCCTTGAAGGCGTCGATCGACTCCTGTTTGACGAACGGATCGTCAGCGCCGTTGAAGGCACGGACCTTAGCCTTGATGCCGCCCGGTCTCGGTTTGACGCCCGGCGTCAGGTTGCCGTGATAGCTGACCACACCGTCGAGATCGACGCCGGCGCGGGCCATGTCGAGGACCACCTTGCCGCCGAAACAGAAACCGATGGCGGCCGTCTTCGAGGCGTCAACGGTGTTATGCCCCTTCAGAACATCGTAAGCCGCGCGGAAACGGGCCTGCATGGTGTCGGCCGATTTGACCGCTTCCATCATGAAGGACTTGGCGTCCTTTGGATGTTCGGCCAGCTTACCGGTGCCGTACATGTCGAGCGCCAGCGCTGTGTAGCCCCGCGCCGCCAGCATATCGGCACGTTGACGGGCATAGGCGTCGTGGCCCCACCACTCATGGACGACAATGACGCCCGGCCGCCTGTCGGCGATCGAATCGTCATAGGCGAGGTGGCCGGTGAACTCCTGGTCGCCGATCTTGTAGGTGACTTTCTCTGACTTGACGGCGGCTTCGGCGACTCCGGCGCCGAGACCGAGCAAAAGGGCGACGCCGAGCGCCGCCTGGACAATACCTCTGATCATGGAAAACTCCCTGTATAGCCTGATGGCAGTTTATACCACCCATGCTATCCAGTTTCCCCATCGATTGGAACTATTCCAATCTTCTTTTCCGAGGGGACCAAACCGGGTCTGATCCCGGGGACCCAGGAATCCCGACGGGGGGCGGTTCGGCCGACGGCTCCCGGTGATCCATCAACCATTCAAGGGCACGTTGTTCGGAGACGTTCCTTTCCGCCGGGGACAACTTTTTGGAAATACGGTTCAAGTTCAATGCGGCGAGAGGGTCGCCCCGGGCAGCCGCGATTTTCAACCACATGTGGGCTTGGCTGAGGTTCGGTGCCTCGGCATAACCATCTTCATACAGGTAAGCCAAGTAGGTTTGAGCCCGGACATGGCCCTGTTTGGCCGCCAGGACCAGCCACTGCATCGCCGTTTTCGGAGCCTTCGCGACGCCAAGACCGTCCATGTACATGGTCGCCAGTATGACCTGGGCCCGGGCTTCGCCTTTTTCAGCGAGGGGGGGTCCACTCCTTCAGTGCCAAGGAGAAATCACCCCGATTGTAGGCGGCGATACCGTCGTCGAAGCCAGCGTTCGCGGGACTGGCCCCTCCGACCAAGAAGGCGACAAGCACAGTGACCGCGACCAAATTTCTCAAAACCCAACTCCATATAGCAGTGGTTTGCGCCAACCAAGTTACCATCGGCGCGGGCGATTTTCTGCTGTCCGGACGTATACCTTCGGGTACTCAAAAGTATGGGGTGGCGTTCGGGCGCCGCAACGGCAGCCGAAATCTGACGACTAGTGCGACGAAGATTATGCCACATCGGGATCACGTTGAACGAAGATGCTGAGCAGCGCCAGAACTCCCGAGCCGACCATCAGCAGGATGGATACGGCGTTGAGGACGGGTGTCGAACCCTCGCGCAGTCGGTCATACATTTCGATGGTCAAGGGTGCGTCGGAGCCGACCAGCATCAGGGTGGTGTTGAAGTTCTCGAACGACATGAGAAAGGCGACGATGCCGGCGCCGATTAGGGCCGGCTTCAGATAAGGGAGCGTTATCGTGGCGACAGCGACCAGCCGCGTCGCTCCGAGGTTCAACGCCGCTTCCTCGAGGGTCCGGTCGAACTTGCGGAGCCGGGCCGAGATGACCAGCGTGACGATGGTGGTAATGAAGGCGAACTGGCCGACGACGACCAACAATAGGCCGGGTCGCATGGCATCCATTTCGATGCCGATGAGCCCGTCGACCCCTTTGATAATGGAGTTGGAGAAGACGAGTATCGAGATGCCGAGGATGACGCCCGGAATGACCAGCGGCGCCAGCATCAGCATGTAGAGGAAATCCTTGAACGGAAACGTCTCGCGTTCGAACAGGAAGGCATTGCAGGTGCCGACGGTGAGCGCCAGCACCGTCACCCAGAAGGCGACGATGGCCGACGTGCCGATGCTCTCCGTGAGTGCGTGATCGTGCATCAGGCCGAGCCGAGGTTCCGTGTCGTTGGTGAACCAGTCGAGCGTAAAGCCATTCCACGGCAACGACGGAAACATCGAATCGTTGAAGGCGAAGACCGCAACGACGACCAAAGGGGCGATCAGGTAGATGAAGAAGACGATCACGTAGGCTGCATAGAAACCGCGAAGCGCTTTCGGCTGGGGGATCGACGGAATCATGATGCCGCCTCCCTCACCGGATCGCCTGAGACAGGGTCTGGCCGGACAACCGCAACCCCAGCCAGACGATGATCGAGGACAGCACCAGGAGCAGGAAGCCGAAAGCCGATCCGAGCTCCCAATTGAAGCGTGTGATGAACTGGTTGTAGATTTGCTCCGTGAACCACAGGCTGTCCTTGCCGCCGAGCAGGGTCGGCGTCAGGTAGTTGCCGAGCGTTAGCATGAAGACGACGATGCAGCCCGATGCGATGCCCGGCATGGCGTGCGGAACGACGATCTCGCGCATCACTGTGAAGCCGTTTCCGCCGAGGTCGTAACCGGCCTCGATCAGGCTGTCGTCGAGGCTGTCCAGCACCGTGACCAGGGGCACGACCATGAACAGCATCGATGTATAGACAAGGCCGACCATAATGGCGGCGTCGTTATAGAGCATCTCGATTGGCCCATCGACGAGGCCCAACCATTGCAGAGTGTTGCTGACCACGCCGGTTTCGCGGAGCAGGATCATCCATCCGAAGGTGCGGACAAGTTCGCTGACCCAGAACGGGATCAGACACAGCATGAACAGGAAGTTCTTGATGCGCCCGCGCAGCACCTTGGCGATGTAGTAGGAAACCGGGAAGGCGATGATCAGTGTCAGCAGGGTCGCCGTCACCGACATGACGGCGGTCCGCATGAAGGTGTTCCAGTAAAGCGGTTCCGTGAAGAACTCCACGTAATTGGCGAAGCTCGGTTCGTAGACCCGAGGTGCCACACGGATTCGCATGGAAATGACCAGCATGTCGACGTGCGGCAGGATAATCAGGCAGGCCAGCCACAGGGCGATCGGTGCCAGCAACAGAAAGAGGCCGAGGCGCGACGCCGCCTTCATGACGTCGCCTCGCGGTCTTCAGCAGTTTTCGGGGCCGGAAAGCACTTGGCCTGGTCGGCGTTCCAGGCCAGATGCAGGTCCTGGTCCTTGGCGAGATCGGCGAACTCGCCGGTCTGCGGCAACGCCACCATGATCTCGCCGCCGGTCCGTTGGTCGCGGACCAGGACGGCGCTGTTGGCACCATTGAAAAGCACGTTGTCGACGCGCCCCGTGAGGGAATTGTCGAACCCTTCAACGCCACTCGATCCGCGGGATAACTGGACGGATTCGGGACGAACAAAGATCTCGGTCCGCTCGCCGGCGGCCAAGGCTTGGCCTTCGGCAGCGACGGCGAGAAACGGTAGGCCGTCCTCCGTGGTGACCCGCAACCGGCCGTCGTCGACTTCCTCGACTCGACCGTACCAGACATTGGAATCTCCAACGAACTCCGCGACGAAGCGGGTCTTCGGATCGTAATAGAGCTCCTGCGGCGTGCCGACCTGTTCGAAGCGGCCCTCGTTCATCACCGCCACCTGGTCCGACATGACCAAGGCTTCCGACTGGTCGTGCGTTATATAAACGAAGGTGGTGCCGATCTCGCTCTGCAGCTGCTTCAGTTCCACCTTCATCTGTTCGCGTAGCTTGAGATCGAGCGCGCCCAACGGTTCGTCGAGCAAGAGCAGGGCAGGATCGAGGACCAGGCACCGCGCGATGGCGATGCGCTGCATCTGGCCACCGGAAAGCTGGTTGATGCGCTTGTTACCGGCATCGGGAAGGGCGACACGTTCGAGGGCTTCCCCGACCTTGCGTGAGATCTCGTCCTTCGGCGTGTGGCGACGCTTGAGGCCGTAGGCGATGTTGTCGGCCACCGTCATCATCGGGAACAGGGCCAAGTGCTGGAAAATCATATTGACCGGGCGCCGGTTGGGGGCGACGCCGAGTACAGAGGTCCCTTTGATCCGAACATCGCCCTCGTCGGGTGCGTGGAACCCGGCGATCATGCGCAACAAGGTTGTCTTGCCGCATCCGGACGGGCCGAGGATTGAGAAGAAAGCGCCGGTCGTAATGGAAAAAGACACATCGTCGACGGCGATGAAGTCGCCGAAGCGTTTAACCAAGTCCTGGCATTCCAGGTCGGCGGTGGGCAGCCGATCAGCTTCGGACATGGTGCCTCCCGAGTTCGTTCGTTAACCAAAAACCGACGGGCCGCCACATTGGCGAGGGCGGCCCGTCATTGAGAGAACCGGATCAGCCGGACTTGGCTGCCTTCACGCGGTCGAGGACCTTTCCTTCCATATCCTCCAAGCCCGCGGGAACCGGTGGATACCATTTGATGTTGTCGATATCCGGCTGCAGGAAGCTCTCCTGGTATTGCGCCTTCAGCTTCGGTTCGACGAAGGCATCGCCGCCTTTCGAGGCCGTGAAGTTGCCGGCCGCCGACGTGATCATCGATGCGATCTTCGGGCGCATGACGAAGTTGATCCACTTGTAGGCCGCCGCCTCGTTCTCGGTCTTGCGTGGCAGGACGAAGGTGTCGATCCAGCCGAGCGCACCCGATTTCGGCGCGATGAACTTGATGTCGGCGTTCTCCTTGTTGAGTTTCCATCCGCCGGCATCCCAAGCCATGGCGGCCACCGCCTCGCCGGACCGCATCAGGTTGAGCATGGCGTCACCGTCCGACCAATAGGCTTTGACGTTTTTCTTGCAGTCGATCAGCTTGGCTTCGACCTTGCCGAGGATCTCCTGATACTTGGCCTTGTCGTTGTAGGCGGCGAACGGGTCCATGCCCATCGAGAAAGCGAAGCCGATCAGGGTCGGCCGTTTGACCCGATAGGTGACCTTGCCGTCGAGACCGGGGCCGCAGAGATCGACATAGTCCTTGATCTTACCGGCGACTCTCTTGTGCACGATCAGGCCGCTGGTGCCCCAGACATGCGGCACACCATAGACCTTGCCATCAAGCATCGTGCTCTTCTTGGTCGCCTCCAGCATCGAGACGATCATCTGGCCGGCGTCGATCTTGGACAGATCAAGCGGTTTGTAAATGTCAAAGTCGGCCTGGGCGCTGGTCACCCGGTCCTGACTCGGTTGCGCCAGATCGAAGCCGGATCCGCCGGTGGCCCGCAATTTCGAGATCATGTCTTCGTTGTTGGATTTGGTGACCTCGACGTCGATACCGGTCTCGGCCTTGAACATCTCGATCACCTTCTCCGGTGCGTAGCCGCCCCAGGTCAGCAAGCGCAGTTTTTCGGCGCTGGCGCTGCCCATGGTCAGGGCGATGGCCGTCACGAAACTGACGACCGCGATGGTAATCTTGCCTTTCATAACATCCTCCTCCGCGCCACGGGATGGGGCGCGTCCGTGATGCGGCTTCCAATAAGACCGCAAGTAAATTGTGGATATTTGGGTAGAATCCCGGTCAATGGAAAACGGTACGTCTTTCAGGCGGTTACGGCCATGATCTGGGTCATGGAGGTGCGATCGAGCCGCTCCATCGGGCGCCTAACCCTTGACACAAACCACCTGTTTCAGCGTGTGGACGACCTCGACCAGATCCGTTTGGGCCGCCATGACGGCATCGATGTCCTTGTAGGCGCCTGGCGTCTCATCCAACACGCCTGCATCCTTGCGGCATTCGACGTTACGGGTCGCCCGCGCGTGATCTTCGACGGTGAAGTGCTTCTTGGCCTGGGTTCTCGATAGGGCGCGGCCGGCACCATGGGCGCAGGAACAGAAGGATTGGGCGTTGCCCTTGCCGCGGACGATATAGCTTCGGGCGCCCATGGAGCCGGGGATGATCCCAAGGTCGCCCGCTCTCGCCCGGACCGCACCCTTGCGGGTCAGCCAGACATTGGCGCCGAAGTGATCCTCCTTGGCGACGTAGTTGTGATGGCAATTGACGGCCAGGTCGGTGATGTCGAAGTCAGGCAGGGTCTGCAGCATGGCGTTGAGCGTCGCCACCATCATCTCGCGACGGTTCTCGGCGGCGTAGTCCTGGGCCCAGCCGACGGCCTCCACGTAGTCGTCGAAAAGATCCGAGCCCTCGACCAGGTAGGCCAGGTTCTTGTCCGGCAGGCGGATGAACCAGCGTTCCATCTCGGTCTTGGCCTGGGCGATGAAATAGGTGCCGAGCTTGTTACCGCAGCCGCGCGAACCGGAATGCAGCATCACCCAGACCCGATCACTTTCGTCGAGACAGACCTCGATGAAATGGTTGCCGGTACCAAGCGTGCCCAGGTGGCGGTGGTTGTTGTCGGAAAAGGCCTTCGGATGCTTGTCGACGATGGCCTGGTAGCGTCCGGCAAGCGTCTGCCAGCGTTCCGTCGCCGTCTCCGGGATGCTTTCACCCCAGGCACCGCGATCGTTCTTGCCGCCGTTATCCGTACGCCCGTGCGGCACGGCCCTTTCGATGTCGGTGCGAAGGCCCAAAAGATTATCCGGCAACTGGCCGGCGCGAAGCGTCGTCTCGACGGCCATCATGCCGCAACCGATGTCGACGCCGACGGCGGCCGGGATGATCACGCCCAATGTAGGGATGACCGAGCCGATGGTGGCGCCGAGCCCCCAGTGGACGTCCGGCATGGCAGCGACGTGGTCGTGAATGAAGGGCAGCGAGGCGACGTTGATCAACTGCTGGCGTGCCGCCTCGTCGAGATCGACACCGTCGATCCAGGCCTTGATCGGCCGCCCGCCCTGCTGGATGACCTGAAAGTGTTCCATGTCTACCCTTCAATTATACGCTTGTGACCAGCGAAAAGCTGCGTTAACCGAAGCCCTGATCAACCGCCCTGAGGATGTCCGTGGAGGACCGGCATCAGTTCGAAATAGGGCCGCACCTCGGGCGCATCACAGGCTTCGAACTCGGCGAGGCTGCCGTCGAAAAAAATACGGCCGTCGTGGATCATGGCGATCCGGGGCTTCAGGCGTTTAAGGAGGTCCTTATCGTGGGTGATGATAACGCTGGTCCGTCTAGGTTCTCCTCGCCGTTCCTCGAAGTGGGTGGCGTGGATCAGGTCATGGACGTGAGCGGAGCTGGTCGGGTCGAGGCCGGTGGTCGGCTCGTCGTAGATGACGACGATCGGGTTCATGGAAAGGGCCCGGGCGACGGCGAGGCGCTTGGCCATGCCGCCCGACAGGCGGTCCGTATCGTGTTCGAAGAAGGCTTCGCCGGCCGGCAAGTCGACGGCGGCCAGCACGCGCCGGGCGATGGGTTCGATAGCGTCGTCGTCCAGGTTCTTCACCTCGCGCAGCCACAGCGCAATGTTGTCGAAGACGCTCCCCGAAAACAGGGCGTTTTGCTGGAAGACCACGCCCCAATGCTGATGGATGCGATCCATTTCGTCACTACCCACATCGGTCAGGCTGACCAATGGCGAGCCGGCGAGTTCATAATCCCGCACCAGCACCCGGCCGGCGTCCGGCTCCAGTTGGTTGAGGACCAGGTTCATCAGCACTGTCTTGCCGCAGCCCGAACCGCCGACGATGGCGATGACGTCGCCTTGCCGGATGGAGAGATCGATACCCTTCAGGACCTGGTGACCGCCAAACGATTTGTCGGCACCCTCGATCAAGATCTCGGTCGGAGCATCGGTCCCGTCATCGTCAAACGTCGCCATGGCACCAGCCTACAGAGCGCCAGCCGCCTTTGACAGCATCGGCCTTTCGGTGCGGACGATCGATCTATCGCGACCGCGCCTGCACGAAGATCGCCCGGATCGTCTCCTCGCCCAAGGCCTTGCAGGCCTCAAGCCGATGCAGGCCCTCGACCAGGACCAGGCGGCCCTGACCCTGGCGCACTTGGATCGGCGTTTTCTGGCCGTCTTCCAGGATGCTCTCGGCGATCGCCTCGACCTTGTCGGGCTCCAATGTCTTCTTGCGTTTGACCGGCACGTAGACGTCGGCGATGGCGACGCTCTGCTCGGCTTTCAGCGGGGCTTCCATGGCGGGCTCTCCGAGAGATACCGCCAGATTGGCCGATCGCAGGCGATCTGTACAGGTGCGGTGATCAGGCCGCCTTTTGGGGCGATCGGCGTTGAGCCCGTCGCCGCCTCCGTCCCGCGGGTGTTTTCTTTTTCTGATTGGCGACTTCCGACGCACCGCCTTTGCGTTCGGGTTGCCGGGGACCGCGGCGGCGGCGTGATCCATTGCGAGCAGGAACCGAGTTGTCGCCGTCATCCTCGGCGATCTCGGGCGCGTGATAGGGATGGTCGTCGATCACGGTGACGGCGCGGCGGATGGTCTTTTCGATGTCGCGCAGGTTGGCCCGTTCCGCATGGTCGCAAAACGAGATGGCGACACCGGCGGCACCGGCCCGGGCCGTGCGGCCGATGCGGTGGACGTAGCTTTCCGGTTCGTTGGGCAGTTCGAAGTTGATGACGTGGCTGACGCCGTCCACGTCAATACCGCGGGCCGCGATGTCTGTCGCCACGAGGGCGCGGATGCGGCCGTTGCGGAAGTCGTCCAAGGCGCGCTGCCGGGCGTTCTGCGACTTGTTGCCGTGGATGGCATCGGCTCGGATGCCACTCTCGCCCAAGTGCCGGGCGACCCTGTTGGCACCGTGTTTGGTCCGCGTGAAGATTAGCACCCGTTCGATGTCCCGGTCGTTCATGAGTTCACCGAGAAGCGCACGCTTCTTGTCCTTGGCGACGTAAAGGACGCGCTGGTCGACCTTCTCCGCCGTCGTCGCGGCCGGTGCCACTTCAACGCGTTCGGGATCATCGAGCAGACTGGCGGCGAGTCCTTGAATGGACTTCGGCATGGTCGCCGAGAACAGCGCCGTTTGGCGGTGGTCGGGCAGTTTGGTGGCGATCCGGCGGACGTCGGGGATAAAGCCCATGTCGAGCATGCGATCGGCTTCATCGAGGACGAAGACGTCGACGGCGTCGAGCGAAATGTGACCCTGGTTCATCAGGTCGATGAGACGGCCCGGCGTTGCGACCAGAACGTGGACGCCGCGGTTGAGGACCTGGATCTGGGGGCGGATCGATGCGCCGCCAAAGACGGTGGCGATGCGCAGGTGCAGGTGGCGGCCATAGGCCTTGAGGCTGTCGCCGATCTGCCCGGCCAACTCGCGGGTCGGCGCCAGGATCAGGGCGCGGGTGCTCTTCGGGCGGGCCTTGCCCGGCGTCGACGCCAGGCGGTGCAGCAAAGGCAGGGCGAAGGCCGCCGTCTTGCCGGTGCCGGTCTGGGCGATACCCAGCAGGTCGCGCTCGGCGAGCAGCGCCGGTATGGCTTTCGCCTGGATCGGCGAGGGGTGTTTGTAGCCTTCGGCATCGATGGCGCGAAGGATGGGTTGGGCCAGTTTGAGGCCCGAAAACGTAGTCATGGAGTGGTGTTCTTTCTTGGTCTTGACCCGCCGGTCCGAATTCAGACGGGTGGATCCGCCTGCACCATGCAGGCCTTGTGGACGGGGTCGGCTCACGTGCCGAGACCCGCCTAACGAAACGTCCGCATCTGTCGATGAAAAACCGGCCGGCCCGATGTTGAATCAGGGCCAGCGAGCGATCACGATCCGACCTTCTGGGGATGTCGCGGGTGCACTAAGGCGCGCCGGTCGCTTCAAAGTCAAGGGTTTTCCGGCGACGGCGATTAGGTCTTGGTTCAATCGGTGCCGTCAACCGGTGCCGTAACCGACCTCCCAATCATCCCCCCAGGCTTCTTTCCAAAGCCAAGGTTTGTCGGATTTGGATTTCGGGGCGCCGCCATGCCAGAGATCGAAAGCCGGGCTGGAATACTGGTCGAAATAGGCATCGATGCGTCCGGCGAGATCGCGTGCCACGTCGGCGTAAGCCCCGTCCCCGATCAGGTCGAAGCGTTCGCCCGGATCGGCGGCGAGGTCGTAAAGCTCATCCGGGTAGGGCGGCTCCGGGGCCATCGGAAAACGCTTCTTGAACAGCCACTCGGGCGTACGTATCGCCCGCGTTTCTTCCTGTTCGAGATAGACGGCATCGCGCGGCGCCGGAACGCCCTCCAGGATCGTATGGGCGAAACTGAGGGAAGGGGAGTTGGCATTGCGACCTTCCGGTTCGAGGTCCAGGAGTTCGAGTAGGGTGGCGAAGAGATCGAGCTGACTGATCAGCCCGGCGTTGCGCCCAGCAGCAATGCGTCCGGGCAGGTGGACAATCAACGGAATCGAAAAGGTGGCGCGAAAGGCGTTGGCCGGCAGTGTCGCCTGGCTGTGGCCCCAGATGCCGTGGTGGCCGAGGGAGAAGCCGTGATCGGCCGTATAGATGACAAGCGTGTTCTCGGCGAGGCCGAGTTCGGTCAAGGCGGCGAGCACACGGCCGACCCCGTCGTCGACCATGGCCATCTCCGAATAGTAATTGCGTAGCGTCTCCAGGTCGTTAGGGATGAGGAGTTCGGAACTGTGATCGACACCGCCGTAGCTGTCGGCGGCCTTTTTCAGAAAGCGGACCAGGGCGTTCGGGTGCAGGCCCTCTCGCGGCACCGTGTGCATGTCGGCGTCGTCATAGTCGGCGCGAAAGCGGTTCCGCGCGCGGCCCTTCAACGCAGGCCAATGGCCGTAGGGCGCGTTGTAGGGAACGAAGGCAAAGAAGGGCGTATCGTCGCCGGCGACGCTCGACAGGTACTCGACCGCTTTCTCCGTGAAGAAGTCGACGCTGTGCCCCAGATAGGTCAGTTCCTCGCCGTTGACGATGTAGGAACCGTCCCAAAAATCGCGTACATGGCCATGGGGGTTGGTCACCCAATGCTGAAAACCGTTCTGCGCCATCTCCGGGGCACCCAGGTGGTACTTACCGATGAGCGCCGTTTGGTAACCGGTATTGGCGAGGATTTGCGGCAAGGTCCCGAACTCGCCGATGGCGTTCCAGTTGTCCGGCCAGCTGTCCCTCAAACGGTCATCGATCCAGGTGTGAATGCCGTGCTGTGACGGCATCAGACCGGTCATCACCGAGGCCCGGCAGGGGGAACACATGCCGTTGACGCAAAAGGCGTTGTCGAAGATCAAACCGTCCGCAGCAAGGTCGTCGATGTGGGGTGTACGGATTTCGTCGTTGCCGTAACACCCGAGCAATTCCGCCGGCTGGTTGTCGGTCATGAACAGCAGGACGTTCAGACGTTTGCTCATGGATGTGCGTTCCCCGTACTCGGACTCCTCTTCGGAGACTGACAACTTGTCCCATGGTCGGTCCTGAGTACAGGGCTGCAGTCACAAAGTGTCAATCAGCCCGCTTAAACGCCAATGATTGAATTGTCGGCGCCGGCGCCGTCCCAGAACGCGCCATTGGGCACGGTGCCGTCGCCGTCTTCCGAATACTCGGGGCGGATGCGGTTCAGGAAATGCATATCGATGGCGCCCAGGTTCTTGACTTCGACACTGCCCCTGGGTTCCGTTTCGAACAGATCGCCGACATAATGGAGCGTACTCGCCGAGATGTTAATGCGCTCCGGTTCGCAGGCCTGTTCGAGGCGCGCCGCGGCGTTGACGGCACTACCCCAGACGTCATAGGTGAAGCGCTGGGTGCCGACGACGCCGGCGATCAGCGATCCGGTGTTGATACCGATGCGTTGGCGCCATGGTTTCAGGCGCAGCAGTTCCCGCTGACGGTTGCTCTCACCAATAAACTTTTGGAACTGCAAGGCCGTCAGGCAGGCGTCGATGGCGTGGGTACGGTTCTTCTCGGGCAGGCCGGCGGCGCAGAGATAGCCGTCGCCCTCGGTGCGCAATGTGATCAGCCGATTGGCGGCGGCGATTTCGTCCATGCGCGCGAAGGCGTCGCTCAACTGTTCGATGAGTCGCGCCGGCTCCATGCCTTCGGTGAGCAGGGTAAAGTCCTTGAAATCGGCGAACATCACCGTCGCCAGTTCATAGTACCGAGGCTCCACCGAACCCGCCGCCTTCAGTTCCTCGGCGATGGAGGCGGGAAACAGGCCGCTGATGACGGCGTCCGACTTGCGGCGTGCCTCGTCGGCTTCCGTTTTGGCCTTCTCGATCTCGCCTAACATGGCATCGCGGTTCAGGAGTTGGCGGCGCAGCTCAAGAAGCGCCATCGCCTGTTGCGCCAGGCGGCGGATCGCTTCCCGTTGCGACGGCGTCAGCTCATGGGTTTCAAAGTCCATGATGCAGAGCGTTCCGATGGCAAACCCTTCCGGGTTGACCAGCGGCATGCCGCAATAAGCCCTGAGATGCGGTTCACCGGCAACGATCGGCGAATCCCGGAACCGCGGGTCGGCGGTCAGGTCGGGCACGTAGAGCAGTTCGTTGGCGCAGATGGTCGTCGAGCAGACGGTCACCTCGCGCGGGCACTCGGAGATGTCGGGGATTCCGTAATTCGACTTGAACCACTGGCGCCGCTCATCCAATAGCGTGATCAGGGCGACCGGATAGCCGCAAATCTCGGCTGCGATCTCCGTCAATGCGTCCTGTTCGAACTCGGGAGGCGTGTCCATCACCTGATAGATGGCGAGCGCCGCCAGCCGTTCGCTCTCGTTATCCGGGATTGGGTAGGACATCTGCGAATTCCCCCACCTGTGATGCCCTTGGGCGCCGGAAAACACCGCCACCGCTCACTGACAACCTGCGCCGTCCGTTCAATTTTTATATCGGCCTGTCAACGGGCGTATCAAGAATAGCCCGTCGCCGGCAGAAGCGCATCCCTAGCTGTTGCTCTAGGGGCTGATCACATCTTCGATAGCGGTCGTTCGAAAGAGTGAACTGGTGGCCGCACCTGCGCGTATAATAAACGACATGATCGAACGTAAGATTTCCCCGGCTTGGCGCCGCGCTGTGCTCCGTGGGCTCGCCGCATCCGTCACCGTCGTCGGGCTTGGCGGATTCACCCGCATGTTGGGCGGTGTCGCCGGGCTGACCGCCGATGCCACGGTCCATGAGGATCTCGCCTATGGACCTCACAAACGCCACCGCCTCGATCTCTATATTCCCGACAACACCTCGGCGGATACGCCCGTCATCCTCTTTCTCTACGGCGGCAGCTGGAAATGGGGCTCGCGCGGCCGTTACGCTTTCGTCGGCTACGGATTGGCGTCGCGCGGTTTCGCTGTCGCCGTCGCCGATTACCGTCTCTATCCACTGCTGTCCGGTTTAATTTTATGGACAGGGTGCACGGCGTTGATTCTACTCGTTTCCAAGCGTTTGGCGACGATTGGGACACGAGAAGGGAGCAACGCCGTGCGGCATCAAAATAGCGTATTTC
>Ga0209561_1000134_pt1 | contig 23004 bp, 19 predicted proteins | sample WorMettrBAHAMAS2_FD_187393 | JGI IMG/M metagenome (GOLD analysis project Ga0209561, IMG submission 187393) | Marine gutless worms symbiont microbial communities from Max Planck institute for Marine Microbiology, Germany - Inanidrilus... | ecosystem: Host-associated > Annelida > Digestive system... | reverse complement strand
CCGCCGTCGGATACAACTTCCGCCTCATCCTCAGGTGGTTGAGGGATTATTGGTGTCGCTTCTTGCTCGCCGTCATCCACGCATCGATAGCGCGAACAGCGGAAAAAGAGGCTTGTTAACGGGCGACTACCCCATGTCGGCGAAACTCGTTAGCTGGTGGCGATGCCAATCACGATCAGGATCGCGAACTCGGCAACCAGGAACATCCACGCTTTCGGTTTTATCGCATGCCTCCCCTGTTATCTTCCGGGCGACGGACAGACAGACCTGTATAGATCGGTTTTGGCCCGACATCGCAGCCTTTGTCCGCGCCGGCGGGAGGTTATCGTGCGCCGCGTTCGATTGATCGTGACCGTTCGATGAATCCTTCGTGGCGCGACGGTGACGGCTTGATCACCTGGCCGTCGCCTGGGAGGGCGGCGGGGGCGGGGTGGTCTCGGCGAAGCTTGGCCGCGCCTGCAGGACGGTAAGGGCGCGACTGACGTTCTGGGCTCCCGCCATCAGCGCCTCGCCCTCCGGAGTTTTGGCGAAATAGGAAAGGATCGGCGCGGCCAAGAGGTCGGCGATGGTCGGTACCTCGCCGCCGGCCAGGAAGTCGCCGTCGGCGTAGGCCGCATCGAGCACGTTGATGTCGCGCTCCATGTTGGCCCGCGCCCGGTCGATCACCGCGCGGTTCGGCGCGCCGTCCGGTCCGGACGGAAACGCGTATTGCAGGATGCAGCGGCGGACAAGGTCGTCGTAGACGTAGGCGTTCAGCACGCCGATCCATTGCTCCATCCGGCCGACGGCGGCGGGCTCGGCGGGCTGCAGGGGCGGCCCGTCGAAGGCGGCGTCGACATAGCGGCAGATCGCGGCGGTCTCGTAGAGCACCAGATCGCCGTGGCGCATCGCCGGCATCTTGCCGAAGGGGTGCAGGGCGAGATGCTCAGGCGATTGCAGCGCATCCATGCGCCGGTAGCGCCTGGATTCGAGCCGATGGGGAACGCCTTTCTCGACGCAGGCCATGCGGGCGCTCCACACATAGGTGCTCATCGGCGCCCCATAGAGGATCAGTTCGCTCATCTGTTAGTCACCTCCTTTGCCGGCATCATCCCTCGACCTCGCGGCGGCGCGGGCAAGGACCGGAATCCCTGTTTTCGGTTACTTGGCGCTGTCTTGGCCGGTGTGCCGGCTATTTGGCTGGGACTTGGTTCGGTCAGGCCGCCCAAGGGATCGGAGCGTTCGTCTATCGCCGCTTGGCCGACCGGTTCTTAGGCGAATTTGGTTTCGAACCATCAGCGACCATTTTCGGCAGTATATGATTTATTCTTACATAAATCCTCCACCATCAATCGGAAATAGTTCTTGATGTTAATTGAGCCAAGAATTTTGCGATTCGATCCCCATCTTTTTTGGTAGCGAGGACCGGTGACGTTTCTTTGTTTTTCCGGTGGAGCTAGGCCACCATCGCGCCATCGGGTTTCGCCTGCAGATCGGACGGCGTTATCGAGACGGGGGAGATGACCATGTCAACACACGCCGAGATCGCGGCAAAGCTGCTGCGCGACGCCGCATCGTTCTACCGCGCCGTCGGCGGCAACAACGCGGCGCTTCAGGAACAGATGGCAGAGTTCGCCCGCATCTATGAGAGCGTCGCCGATCTCGTCGAGTCCGATCCCACGGGGGTTCTCGCCGAGGGCGAAGGCGGCTGAGGCCGCTCTCAAGCGGATTGCGATCGACGCGCCTCGTCCGGGTGGTCGGCTGAGGCGATGATCACGCGGTCGCGCCCCGCTTCCTTGGCCCGGTAGAGGGCGCCGTCGGCGAGGGCGAGCACGGCTTCGGCGGTACCGCCGCCTTCGGACGCTTCGGCGACACCGATGCTGACGGTTACACGGATGGCGCCGTTCGGCGCCGGCACCTCCACCTCAGCGACCGAGCGGCGCAGGCGTTCGGCCAGGATTCGGGCCTCCTCGGCGCCGGTTTCGGGCAGCAGGGCAGCGAACTCCTCGCCGCCGAGCCGGCCGAACAGATCGCCCATGCGCAGGGCTCCGCCGCACCGGCGGGCCGTCTCGATCAGCACCTGATCGCCGGCGGCGTGGCCATAGGTGTCGTTGACGCCCTTGAAGTGGTCGATGTCGAGCATCAGTAGCGAGTACGGCCGGCCATAGCGCCGGAACCGGTGGGCCTCCGCGTCGGCGGCATCGAGGAACCGGCGGCGGTTGGTGGCGCCGGTCAGCGGGTCCGTCGTCGCCATGCGGCGGAGCGACTCCTCCATCGCCACGGTCCGTCTGCGCCCCCGCCAGGTTCCCCAGCCGACCGCCGCAGAGAGCGCTGCCCCCAGGGCCAGGGAGGCGATAGCCGCCGTGCGGATCTGGGACGTCGGCCGGTCGTAGAACCCGACGTTGAAATCGAGGCCGACGACGCCGGCGAAACGCCCCGATGACTCGAAGAACGGTGCCAGGCCCGAAATGAACGTGCCGGCCGGATCGGTGAACGGCTCGTCGTCGGCATAGGACTCACCGGCGCGCAAGCGATCGATCAGCCGCGCGGTCTCGTTCTGCGGATCGTCGTAGCGCTCCATCACCGTGGCGGGATCAAGCTGGCGTTCGGTCTTGAGGTCGGGGTCGTTGCCGGTATCGAGAACGAAGTGCGGGCGCCCGTCCACCTCGACCATGGTGTACAGATAGTGGATGTCGGGCATGCGGTTGTGGAAGGCGACGAGCGGCGCGATCACCCGCCGATAGGTTTCGCCGCCGGTCTGTTCGGGACTGCGCAGGGTGCCGTGGAGATCGCCGTCGACCATCAATGCGGCGGCCCGCGCCAGACTTTCGATCTCGTGGCGCAGCAACTCGATCCGGGCTTGATAGCTGAGGTGGAACAGCAGGCCGACGCTGGCGGCGACGCAGGCGAACACGCAGAGCCCGACGACGGTTCCGAGCACCGCCGGTCGGCGCTGGGCTGCATCGTCATTTTTCACCGTTTCGTTGGCCATGATCACCAATCACTCCGGGTCGGCCATCCACCGTGGCGTCGGCCCGCGGTTCACCTGCGGCAACGGGTGGCCGGTGGGCTGGGTCAGCGGCGGACCAGAATCGTCCAATCGGGAAGGGGGTCGTTGTCGATCAGAGAGACATTGGGCGACAGGTTCCGGGCACAGAAATCGACGTACTCCCGCGAATCCGCATAGAACAAGCCGCGTTGCCGCCCCGGCTTCGCGCGGTCGAGCATGTTGAAGGCGAGACCCTTGCGCGATTTGGTCCAGAGCTGGGCGAGGCTGGCCTTCACGTAGACCGTCCATGGACCGTCCTCGGCATCGCCGTTCAGGTTGTAGGTGCCCGAGGCGAACGAGTAGTCGGCCTCGTGGGTGGCGAGGAGGCTGTGGATGAACGTCGCCCGCAGATCGTCGATGCGCGCCGTTGCCGCCTCGATCATCTCTGCGCACAGGTCGTAGCCGAAGTAGGTGCCGTCTCGCACGACCGGCAAACCGGCGAGGTATTCGAACAGGGCTCCATAGCCGCAGCCGAGGTCGTTGACGGAAAGACGCCCTGACGCGCCGTCGCCGGCGAAGATCCCGGCCAAAATCTGAAAGCGGCGGCACTGCCCTTCGCGGTCCCGCCAATAGACGCCCGATGGCTCTGTCCCGAATCGCCGCAGCCGGTGCCGATAGGCACGCGCAACGGCATCCAGCATGTCCGCCGTCTCGTCGAGGTTGAGCGCCGTCATTTCGGGGGTTCTCCTGCGCACGTGCCGCCGAAGCGTCGCCGATCGGCGAGACGGCGTCAACGTTGGCCGGATGGCAACCCGTCCGGCCCGCGAATTCCGCGCGGCGGCGGTCCTTTCCCGTTCTGAGCGCGCATTTCTGCAATTGCTCAGAATTGAGGCGCGCCGGTCGGCCGATTGAGCACAAAAAATCGGTACTCGGACGCCGAGTACCCCTGTCGGAATTCTTGTCAACCGGGTGCGAAGGGGAACGCATTGATTCTTGGTAAAAAAAGCGTGAACGGGCCAATTCAAGCGGCAACCGGGGGGTTAGCGACTATCGGATTCTTTTACAGTTGACCGCCGGGCGTACCGGCTAAGGCCTTGATTCCGGGACGCTCGAAGAATTTGGTACGATTCTTGCTTACTTCTCCGGCAAAACAACAGCTTGTGGCGTCCGTTGCAACCAAGGCGGAAGCAAAAGGGACCTTGGATCAAACAGGGCGAGTAAGAGACGGACACACGAGGTTCTGAAGGTTCTCGAGGAAAGTCGTTCGTAGCGCCTTATGCCGGGCCGATCGGGCCCCGACAGGTTCCGATCTTTGGCCGGTGTGGGGGCGAGGGAAGACTTGGTGTGGAACCACAGGACTGCCCACAAGCGCCGGTAAAGGTGGATCGGCGAGAGTGGTGCTGAAATGGGGTTGATGCGTAGGATCGGAAGACGCGCGACAGGTCTGCTCGGCCGTTTCGGACCGGCGCGCCGGCGCACGACGCAATCCGAGCCGGGGACGCCGGGACACGATCACGGCGCGCAATCCCGTTTCGCCGAGAAACCGTCGATCCAGCTTTCGTCCGAGCAGGTCCACGATCTCGTCGCGCCGCCGAAGGCACCGGCGGCCGATATCGACATCCCATCGGTTCTCGTGGCGAGCGATGTGTTTGCCGGCTTCGGCCCGGCCGTCTATCAGGCCCTGTCCCGTGAAGCCGAGATCATCGATCTTCAGGAGGGCGCCTCGCTGTTCCGCGCCGGCGATCCCGAGAACGCCGTTTACATCGTTTGCGATGGACGGCTCGCGGTCACCGGCGAACGGGCCGGGCGCGACATGGTTCTCGGCGAACCCGAAGCCGGCAGCGCCGTCGGCGCCTATCCGGCCATCGGTACCGGCCGGCGCGCGGTCAGCGTCGACGCCCAGAAAGCGAGCCGGGTGCTCAAGGTTTCCGCCCATGCCATCGCCGACCTCAGCTGCCGGTTCCCTGGCGAGGTGGCCCGCATCGCCGGGCGCATGGCGGACCAGACCCGGCGCACCCGCGTCGGCATGGTGCTCCGCGCAAGCCCGGTGTTCCGCGAGCTGGACGATTCCGTGCTGCGCGACGTCGAGGCGGAGATGGAGGTCGCGCGGGCGCCGGCCGGGTCGCTGATCGGCCGCGCCGGCGAGCCCATGGAAGCGCTGTTCATGGTCGTCAACGGCCGGCTCAGGACGTGGACGGAGCAGCCGCGCCGGTCGAGCGCACTGCTGCGCGAGGCCGGGCAGGGAGAATGCGTCGACGAGATCGCCATCGTCGGCGGCGCGGACCGCGAGGCCGATATCCGCGCCGTTCGCGACACCACCGTCGCCAAGCTCAACCGCCACGGCTTCGAACGTCTGCTGCACCGCCACCCGCAAGGCATCAACCATCTGACCACCGAGGTCGTCGCCAAACACTACAAGAAGATGTGCGTGCGCCAGACGCGCCCGCTCAACAACTCCACCGGCTTCGCGCTGATCCCGGCGCATCCCGGCGCCCCGGTCGCCGAAGTGGCGCGCATGATGGCGCGGTCCATGGGCGGCAAGAGCGGCGCCGCGGTGATCGACGCGCCGGGCCTCGACGCACAGGCGGGCATTCCCGGGTTCGCCGAGACCAGCTTCGGTGAGCCGCGCAACCAGTATCTCGTCGAGTGGCTGGAGCGCCAGGAGTTCGACGCCGGCCGCGTGCTCATGGTCGCCGACGAAACCGCGACGAACTGGACCAAGTGGTGCCTGCGCCACGCCGACCAGGCGCTGCTTATCGCCGACGCGCGGGCGGTGCCCGATGTCGGCGCGCTGGAGGCCGAGTTGATGGAGGCCGACGAGGCCCTCGGGCTGCGCAAGAGCCTGGTGCTTGTCCACCCACCGGGAACCGACTGGCCGCGCGGCACGAAGGCTTGGCTGGAGGGCCGGACCATCGGTTCCCACCACCACGTGCGCCTCGGCAACGCCGCCGACTTCGGCCGCCTCGCCCGGGTGATCACCGGCAACGCCGTGGCCCTGGTGCTCGGCGGCGGCGGCGCCCGCGGCTTCGCTCATGTGGGCGTGCTCAAGGCAATGGAGGAGCTCGGCATCTCCATCGACATGATCGGCGGCACCAGCGTCGGCTCGCTGATCGGTGCCCAGTACGCGGTCGGCCGCGACCCGGCGACCATCTACCGCCAGACGCTGGACCTCTGCCTGTCGGGCGAGGAACTGACCATCCCCCTGGTGTCGCTGTTCGCCGGTGGCAAGATGACGCGGGGCATCGCCGAGATGTTCGGCCCCGTCGCCTTCGAGGACCTGTGGGTTCCGTTCTTCGCCGTCTCGTGCAACCTCAGCCGTGCCCGCGTCAACGTCCACGACCACGGCGCGCTGACCGACGGCGTGCTCGCCAGCAACACGCCGCCGGGGCTGTTCCCGCCCAGGGTCGACGGCGGCGACCTGCTGGTCGACGGCTGCCTGCTGAACAACATCCCCGCCGACGTCATGGAGCGCTACGCCGACGGCGGCTCGATCATCGCCATCGACGTCAGCCCGCGCGAGGACCTGCTCGCCAACACCGCCTACGAGGAGGGGCTGTCGGGCTGGAAGGTTCTGGAATCGAGGCTCAACCCGCTGGCCGAGCCGATCAACGTGCCGAGCATCAAGGACATCATCAGCCGTGCCACGGCGATTGGCGGCCTGGCCAAGCAGAAGCTGGTCAAGGACGGCTACGCCGACCTTTACATCAGCCCGCCGGTGTCCGAGTTCCAGGTGATGGCCTACAAGGACGCCGGCAACATCGCCGAGGTCGGCTACAACCACGCCAGGCCACTGCTCGAGGAATGGTGGACCCGCGGCCGCACCGAAAACGATGGCGTCAATGGGGGCTGCCGGACGGAAGCCGAGGCCACGGCCGAGGACGCCGCGCCTGAGGATTTCCCGCCCCAGAGCATCTCCGCGGCGGAGTAGAGCCACTCACTCGCCCACCGCGCGTTGCGTCCCGCATGCTTCGAGACGGCGCTCACGCGCCTAATCAGCATGAAGCGTTGGGCGCAAATCCAGACACCCCCTCGTCCTGAGCAGCGGCGGAGCCGCGTGTCGAAGGATGTTCAGCTTGGAAGCGGCGCCCTTATTCCCACTCGATGGTGCCGGGCGGCTTCGACGTCACGTCGTAGACGACGCGGTTGACGCCGCGGACTTCGTTGACGATGCGGCTGGCGACGGCGGCGAGAAAGCCGTGGTCGAAGGGGAAGGTGTCGGCGGTCATGCCGTCGGTGGAGGTGACGGCGCGGAGCGCTACGACGGCGTCGTAGGTGCGGGCGTCGCCCATGACGCCGACGGTCTGCACCGGCAGCAGAACGGCGAAGGCCTGCCAGATGGCGTCGTAGAGCCCGGCAGCGCGGATCTCCTCGATGAAGATGGCGTCGGCCTTGCGCAGCACGTCGGCCTTCTCGCGGGTGATCTCGCCCGGCATGCGGACGGCGAGGCCGGGGCCGGGGAAGGGGTGGCGGCCGACCAGCCGCTCGGGCAGGCCCAGCTCGCGGCCCAATTCGCGCACCTCGTCCTTGAACAGCTCGCGCAGCGGCTCGACCAGCGCCAGGTTCATGCGCTCGGGCAGGCCGCCGACGTTGTGGTGGGACTTGATGGTGACGCTGGGCCCGCCGGCGAAGGAGACGGACTCGATGACGTCCGGATAGAGGGTGCCCTGGGCGAGGAAGTCGGCGCCGCCGGCGCGTTTCGCCTCCTCCTCGAACACGTCGATGAAGGTGGCGCCGATGATCTTGCGCTTGCGCTCGGGGTCGGTGACGCCGGCCAGCTCGCCGAGGAACAGCTCGGAGGCGTCGCGGTGCACCAGCGGGATGTTGTAGTGGCCGCGGAACACCTCGACCACTTCGTCGGCCTCGCCGAGGCGCAACAGCCCGGTGTCGACGAACACGCAGACGAGCTGGTCGCCGATGGCCTCGTGCAGCAGCACCGCGGCGACCGACGAATCGACCCCGCCCGAAAGCCCGCAGATCACCCGGCCTTTTCCGACCTGGGCGCGGACCCGCTCGATGGCCTGGTCGCGGAACGCCGCCATCGTCCACTCGCCCCGGCAGCCGGCGACGGCGTGGGTGAAGTTGCGCAGGAGCTGGGCCCCGTGGGGCGTGTGCACGACCTCGGGGTGGAACTGCACGCCGTAAAACCGCCGTTCGTCGTCGGCGATGGCGGCGAACGGCGCGCCCTCGGAGACCGCCACCGGGCGGAACCCATTCGGCAGTGCCGTCACCCGGTCGCCGTGGCTCATCCACACCGGCTCGCGGCTGCCCCGGTCCCAGACACCGTGGAACAGCGCGCAGTCGTCGGTGACGTGCACGTAGGCGCGGCCGAACTCGCGGTGGTCGGAGCCCTCGACCCGGCCGCCCAACTGCTCGACCATGGTCTGCTGGCCGTAGCAGATGCCGAGCACCGGCCGGCCGGCTTCGAACACCGCGCCGGGTGCGCGCGGCGTCTCCATCTCGGTGACCGACGCCGGCCCGCCCGAGAGGATCACCGCCTTCGGCCGGAACGCCTCGATCAGCGTCGCGTCGACGGCATTGAACGGATGGATCTCGCAATAGACCCCGTTCTCGCGCACCCGCCGGGCGATGAGCTGGGTCACCTGCGAGCCGAAATCGACGATGAGCACGCGGTCGTCATGGGGGTCGGTGGAGGAGCGCGCCGTCATGGCCGCGGACGATAGACGATCCGAAAGCGCCATGCCATACCGCGGTCGCGCCACGACCTATGATTTGATACCCTTCGTGCTGCTAACTCATATAGTGTGGTTCAGCGGATCTTCGCGCTGTGGGGGGGGGCGGGCGATGCAACAGCCTCAGATGCGGCAGCTTCTCAGGGACCTGGGCTTCGAATTCGAAGACCGCGATCTCGATCCGATCGTCGGGATGCTGGCAGGTGCTCACCGCCAGCGAGTTCAAGCCAAGAAAGCCATCGTGGAGGGCGAGGTCACCCGCACCACAGCGATCGCTGTGCTCGCCCAACTGGAACCGACGATCGAGAAGATACTCGCTTCTGCTGAGCTCGATTGGGACGCATTTCGCCGTGATATCGGGCTTCCGGGCGAGATCGGTCCACGGGACGTCGCTGACGTCGATCTGCATCACGATTTCGAAACGACACTCAGACGGTCTGCTGAGACGTATCCAGGACGGCCCACGGCGTCACCACTGATGCTCGCAACGTCGATCCTGCGGATGGTCGTGGAGGAGCCCAAAGTTGGACTACTTGGGGATCGGCTACGAGAGGCCGGCCTCGATCTCGAGTCACTGCAGCGAATGATAGCGATGCCCGAAACAGCTCCTGAGCCCGATCTCCGGCAGGCCGAACCCGGGACCGAAACGCCGGAAGTTGCCATTGAAGAGGACGAACAGAAAGCAACGGAAGAAGAGGAGGAGACCGACGAGGTGGAAGCCGAGGAGATCGGGACAACCGACGATCCCCTCATCGAATCCTTGCTGTCGCGGCGGCTGGCAGTCAGCACGTTGGCGAGCGAGGACGTTGATGGCGCGCTGTCGCTGATCGCCAGCCCGGGCACCTGGGGCTTGGGGCCCGAGGTCGAGTGGGGCGACATCCTGCTGATCTACTTCCCCAAGACCCTGGCCGGGAACAAGAGGCTGCGGGACATCGGTGAGCAGACCTCGGGGCTTCGTTTCCTGCTGCGGGCCGGGTCACAGAGCCGGCTGGCCGGATCCGACGACAACTTCAACCATGTGGTCGACATCGACGATCGACTGGAACTGACGCGGCCCCTCGACCCGGAATCCTTCGAGGCCTCGCCGCTTTCCGAGTGGACTCTTCCCAAGATGAGGTTTCGCGGCGCCGGCCGCGAGAAAGAGCCTTTGCCGCGGGACCTAGCCCACGCCCTGTAGACCCTGATCCTGGAGACCAACCCGGATCTCCGGCCAGAGCTGGAAGCCTGGACCGAGGATGGAGCAGCGCCGATCTCCGACGTGTCCACCCACACGACCAGCGACCTGTGGACCGTCGACGACAAGCTCGGCTACGCCGAGTATGCCCGCGCGATCTATCACTTCCTCAACGACCCGCGCACCGAGCCGCCGCTGACCATTAGCATTCAGGCACCGTGGGGCGACGGCAAGACCTCGCTCATGCGCATGGTGCAGGAGCAGCTCGATCCCAAGGGATACGAGCTGTGGTCCGGCGCCAAACGGCCGTCGCTCACCGACACCCTCAAGGCGACGACTCGCAGCGTGATCGACGAACTGGGAAATCTGGCCAATCAGACGCCGACGCCGATCCAGCTCGACCTCGGCTCGGGCCGCTGCGCCAGCATCTGGTTCAACGCCTGGCGCTACCAGAGCAGCGACCAGATCTGGGCCGGCCTTGCCGAAGCCATCATCCGCGGCATCACCGACCGGCTTGATCCGGTCGACCGCGAGCTGTTCCTGCTGCGCCTGCACCTCAGCCGGGTCAATCCTGACCTCATCCGCGCCAAGGTCTATAACGCGGTATTCCAGAAATTCCTCGACATCCTGCGCCGGTTCGGGCTTTGGGTGCTCGGCGGCCTCGTCGCGCTGGCCGCCCTACTGGAAGGTCGGTTCGAAAACGGACTCGCCGCAGGCGGCATCTCCGTGGCGATCGGTGCGGTGGGCGCCGCCCTGGCCTACCTGAAGGCCCAGTCGGAGACCGAAAGCGAGCCGGCGAAGATCAACCTCTCCGACTACGTCGAAGTGCCGGACTATTCGGAGAAGCTCGGGTTCATCCACCACGTTACCGAAGACCTGCGGCGCGTATTCGAACTGCTGCCGGAAGTCGAGCGCGGAGGCGACCCACGGCGCATGCCATTGGTGATCTTCATCGACGATCTCGACCGCTGCGCGCCGCACAAGGTCGCTGAGGTCTTCGAGGCCATCAACCTGTTCGTCGCCGGCGAGTTTCCCAACTGCTTCATCGTCATCGGCATGGATACCGAGGTCGTCGCCGCGGCCCTCGAAGAGGCACACAAGAACGTCATCGAACGGCTGCCGAGATATGCACGGCGCGTCCCGGTCGGCTGGCGGTTCATGGACAAGTTCGTCCAGTTGCCGTTCGTCATTCCGCCTCTCGACGAGCAGGCGGTCAACGACTACGCCGATTTCCTCGCCGCCGCCGAGGACAGGGGAGCGCGCGAGGTCCAGGCCCGCGCCACCGGCGACACAGCGCGCGACGCGGAGGTCCGGATCCAGCAACTCCTCGATCAGAACAAGGACGAGTCGGAGATCGTTGCCGAGACATTGTCTTTCTTCGTCGCCGGCCAGCCGGAACCACACACCAAGGCGATGTTCGAGGGCGAACGCCTGGCGAAGCGGCAGCTCGAATCGGTGAAACGCCAGCGCTACATCGACGAGCGGGCCCGCGCCTTCCAGAGCGACAGCGACAAGGTCCAGTCGCTGCTCGTCGAGGCTCGCGAGGATTTCTCCAACAATCCGCGCGAGCTCAAGCGTTTAGTCAACGTCTACCGGTTCTACTACAACCTGCGGCTCGCGCGTCAGGCCCGCAACGAGGGCGTTCCCACCGAGCTTCAACTGCAGAACTGGCTGAAACTTTCCCTGGCGTGGCCGGAGGTCGTCCGCTGGCTGCGGCGCAGCTATTCGGAGTGGGAGTCGGCCCGCGATTCGAAAAGGGGCGTATACACGGCCATCGGCTACCGGTTGGGAAAGCTGGAGTTTTTTGCCAAATCCCTGGTCAAATTCGATGATAACGGCGATGTCACGGTGTTGGCCGACGAGGAGCCAAAGATCGGCGATTGGGCCGCGGCATTGCGGGCGGAGTTCGGGTTGCCCGACGACGTGATGTGGCTGGAAGACGACCGCCTGTTCGCGTTCCTCAACGACATGGCCAAGGGCGACGAGGATGGCCGGCTGTCCACGGGATCGGGCCGCGGCTTCTGGTAACCCCTGGCAACGGCCCCTTTCGTCAGCCGAAACAGGAACTCACTCCTCCTGCGACAACGGAGCGGCAAGGGGGGGCGAAGGCGCGTCAAGCGGCGACCAAGCGGGCACGGGTCCTTATGTCTCCGATCAGGCCTTTGTGCTAGATTTGACGGGCAATCAAAGGGACCCGCGGAAGGTTCCCGGACACAAGGGCGGCATCGCGTCGAGCTCGACCGATCGCGAATGTTTGGAGCGTGCGCCGGTGCCGGCGCGAGACAGCGGAGGTTTGGATGGAACCCCTCACCGACGTTCGCGATATCTCGCGCATCGCTTACGCCTTCATGGCCTCGAAAGCCCTGTTTGCCGGCCTGCACCTGGGGCTGTTCGACAAACTGGCAGAGGTGCCGCAGGACCTCGACGCGTTGAGTTCCGCAAGCGGCGCCGCGCCCAACCGGCTTTACAGCCTTCTCACCGCTCTCGTCAGTCTTGGGCTGATGGTCAAGGAGGGGGAACGCTACGCCAACGCGCCGGCCACCGACCGCTATCTCGTTCGCGGGCGGGCGGCCTATTTCGGTGACTACTACACCCGCCAGATCGACCGCCTCGTCTATCCCAAGCTGGACCATCTCACGCCCGCGATGAAAGGCGAAGCCGTGGACGGACTCTACGACCACGAGTTCGCCGATCCGGAGGAGGCGGCCGACTTCACCATCGGCCAGCATGCGGGGTCGGAGGGTCCGGCCTACATGCTGGCCAGGCGCGTCGACCTTTCGGGCCGGCGGCGGGTGCTCGACGTCGGTGGCGGCAGCGGCGCCTTCAGCCTGGAGATCTGCCGCACCAATCCCGAGGTGTCGGCAACGGTTCTCGACTTCCCCAATGTCGTCGGCTACGCCGACCGTTTCGCCGCCGAAGGGGGCTTGGCCGACCGCATAACGACGCTGGCGGGGAACGCGCTGGAAACCGACTGGCCGAACGGCCACGACGTCGTCCTCATGTCCTATCTGCTGACCGCTGTTTCGCGCCCGGCGGTGGATGCGCTGCTGGCCCGCGCGTGGTCTGCCCTGCCATCGGGCGGCCTTGTCCTGGTCCATGATTTCCTCATCGATGACGCGGGGACCGGGCCCGACCTCGCGGCGCTCTGGTACCTGCCGATGATGCTCGGCAACCCCGACTCGTCGGCGCTGACCGAAAGCGAGCTTACGGGGACCCTGGCGCGGCTCGGGTTCGTCGGCGTCGAATCGGAGGAGCTGATCTCGGAGATCACCTCGCTGGTCGTCGCCCGCAAGCCCTAGGCGGCAATGATGCCGCGGAATGGGTGGATTTCTGCCGATCCCGTGGCGTTTTGTCGGTGACGGGCGTATCCGCGCACGTCTACGTGGCGGCGACGGCGCGGGCCTATGCGATCTCCAGCCGGTCCGGTTTTTGTCCCCGCTGCTCGATCAGAAGGTTCTCGAGGGCTTCAGGTGTCAGCGGCCGGGAAAAATAATAGCCCTGTGCGTAGGGACAGGCCTGATCGCGCAGGAACGCGAGCTGGTCGGGGGACTCGACACCCTCGGCGACGGCATCGAGCCCGAGGCTCCTCGCCATCGCTACGATGGCGACGATGAGCGCCGCGTCTTCGGGGTCTTCGGTGACATCGGCGACGAAGGACCTGTCGATCTTGAGCAGCGAGATCGGGAACTTTTTCAAGTAGCTGAGCGAAGAATAGCCGGTGCCGAAGTCGTCGATGGACAGTTTGATTCCCATCCGCGACAGCGACCACAGTTTTTCGAGGGTCTCGGGCTGATCCTCGATCAGGACCCGCTCGGTAATCTCCATCTCGAGGTCGATCGGTGCGAGTCCGTTTCGCGCCAGGGTCCGGCTCACCATGCCGACGAAACCCGCATCGCGGAACTGGCGGCTGGAGACGTTGACGGCGAGGCGCAGGCCCGGCAGTGCTGTGTTCCGCCATTCGGCGACACGCTGGCAGGCTTCCTGCAGCACCCATTCGCCGATGGGCACGATCAAGCCTGATTCCTCGGCGACCGGAATGAAGCGGTCGGGTTGCACGGGACCAAGGTCGTCGCTCGACCAGCGAAGCAGTGCTTCGACGGCCTCGACGGACCCGGTGTGCGTATCGACGATGGGCTGCAGGTTGCCGCGTTCGATGTCGCGGCGCAGACCCGAGGCGATGGCCAGGTGCAGTTCGGCCTCGGTGCCCAGTTCGGCACTGAAGAAACCGAAGCGGTTGCGGCCTTTTTCCTTGCTGCCATACATCGCCATGTCGGCGGCGTGGATCAATTCCCACGGATCTTGGCCGTGGTCCGGGAACAGGGCGATGCCGATACTCGTCGACACGAAGATATCGCGGCCGTCGACAACGAAGGGCGTCCGCAGCAGTTCAAAAACCCGCCGCGCCGTGGCGGCGGCTTTGAACGGGCCGTCCAAATCGGGTGCGAGAATCAGGAACTCGTCGCCGCCGAACCTACCGACGATGTCGCCCTGGCGCATGCCGTCATTGATACGGGTGGCGACCTGGGCGACGAGGGCGTCGCCGGCCGCATGTCCGAAGGTATCGTTGATCTGCTTGAACCGATCGAGGTCCAGCATCAGCACCGCGACCATGGACCGGTCTCGCTCGGCGCGGGCAAGTTCGTGCTGGGCGTGTTGGACGAACAGGTTCCGGTTCGGCAGACCAGTCAACTCGTCGAAATACGCCAGCGCCTCCACTTCGGCGAGCAGGATTTGCCGTTGTGAAACCTCATTGCGAAGATCGGCGATCCGTCGGCCGGCGAACACGGCGAGCGCCACCGCCGACACGAGGACGGCGGTGAGGATCTCGTCGATCTCGTATTCCTCGTAGCCCTCGACGAGACTGACCAGCGCTTCGAACGCGTCGTATTGGGCAGCGACGGCATAGGTCACCATTGCGACGACGACGACGATGCTGAAATCGACCATCGCCCGCCGCCCGCCGAGGGTGCGTTCAAGCTTGGTCGGTGGGATATCTTGAGGTTTCCGAGTGTCCATGGATCGCATCCCGCCGGTACCGGGCACCGGCGCCCTTGGCCCCTCCAGGGGCGCTGGATAAGGGCCGCTACCGATCGACGGTTGACGGTACATCGCGCTGGCACCCGGTCCTATTGGACGAAAGCAGGACACGGGGCATGCAAAAGTTTATGCAGGCAGGCCGGCGGCGCGAGGCGTGTCAGATGGCATACCGCGCCACCGCGCCCTCGTCCCAGTCGATCCCCAGGCCGGGACCACGCGGGCGAAGGGCGCCGTTTTCGATCGTCGGCGGGTCGCGGAGAATGGCGCCGGCGCTGTCGAGGTATTCGAGGTAGTGGGCGGTGGGTGTGACCGCGAGCGCGTGCGCGCTGGCCTCGACGAAGATGTGGCTGGAAACCGGCAGCGAGGCGCCCTCGGCCTGCCCGGCGGCGCGCAGCCAGCCGGTGATGCCGCCGATCTTCATCAGGTCGAGCATGGCGAAATCGCTGGCGCCGGCATGGACGGCGCGGGCGACGTCCTCGGGAAACCACCAGTTCTCCCCCGTCTGGATCGGCGTTCGGCAGGCGGCGCGGATGGTCGCGTGCCCGGCCAGGTCTTCGGCCGGCACCGGCTCTTCGACCCATTGCAGATCGAATTCAGCAAGGCGGCCAATGCGCCGTTTGGCCTCGGGCACGGTCAGCGACTGGTTGTAGTCGACCATCAGGCGGACGCCGTCGCCGATGATGCGGCGGACGGCGGCGACGGCGCGGAGGTCGTCCTCCAGGGCGCCGCCGCCGATCTTGATCTTGATCGCTTCGAAGCCCTGCGCGAGGGAGCGTTCGAGGAGCGACGCGTCACGCTCGGGATCGAGCACGCCGTGGCTGTCGTAGGCGGGGATCGGCCGGTCCTCGCCGCCCAGGAGGCGGGCAACCGAGAGGTTGGCGGCCCCCCCCGAGGATGTCCCAGAAGGCCATGTCGAGGCCGGAGATGGCCATGCCGAGGAGGCCCTGGCGGCCCAAGAGCCGGAAGGCGCGGTCGAACTCGCGCATCCGTTCGACCGGGGCGACGGTCTTGCCCGCCAGCATCGGCGCAAGCTGGGCGATCATCTCGACCAGCGGGCGAAGGGTCACCGGCGTATAGCCGAACAGGTAGGCCCGCCCGATGATGTTCTGATCGGTCTCGACGTCGATCAGCACCAGCGGTGCCGAGGACAGGGTGCCGACGGCGGTGCGGATCGGTTGCGCGAGTGGTGCGTCAACGGCGCGGGCGCGGATGTCCGTGATGACCGGGGCGGGATGGCTCATCAGTCTGGTCCTTCTCGGCACTGGTTCGGCGGTTGAAATTGGGGCGCCCAGGCCTTCAAGTATATTCACTAGTCGGTATACATTTGCGATATGAGCCGCTCGACCCCCGACACCCAGGATCGCATCCTCTCCGCCGCCTACGGACTGCTCTACAAGGAGGGGTTCTCGCGGGTCAGCGTCGATGCCATCGCCGCTGCGGCGGGCGTGACCAAACGGACCCTCTACTACCACTTCGCCAGCAAGGACGCGTTGGTGGCGGCGGTGCTGGATCACCAGCACGCCTTTGCCCTTGCCCAGATCCAAGAGTGGGCGAGCGAGTCCGCCGAGACCCCGGCTGCGTTCCTCGCCGAACTGTTCGCCGCCCTCGGCGCTTGGGCGCGGGAACCCCGCTGGCTGGGCTCCGGGTTCACCCGGCTGACCATGGAACTGGCCGATCTCCCCGGTCATCCCGCCCGGCGTGCCGCCCATCAGCACAAAGCCGCCGTCGAGACCTGGCTGACGGATAGGCTGGCGGCGCTGGGCGCCTCGCAGCCCGTCGACCTCGCCCGCGAAGTCATGCTGCTGACCGAGGGCTGCCTCTCGCTGATCCTCATTCACGGCGATCCGAGCTACGCCGAGGCCGGCGCCCGCGCCGCGATGCGGCTGGCGGAGGGGGAGACCCGCTAGCCGACCCGTTCGCGGTCGCGCTCAGGTTCGCAACGTGTCATTGAGGAACGCGGCCGTCCGCTCCAACGCGAGCGCTGCGGCGCCGGCGTCGTGGTCGCCGGCGCGGTCGCTCTCGGCGAACCAGTGGCCGGTTCCTGGGTAGTCGAAGGCCGTGTACGACAGGCCCGCCTTGGCGATGGCCTGTTCCATCCGCCGTCGCGCGGCCGGGCGCACCCAGTCGTCGGTCTCGGCGAAGTGGGCGAGAAAGGCGGACCGGCTGGCGCCGAAGTCGCCGGCGCGGACGGCGTAGTAGAGGACCGTCGCGGCGACGGGCAGTTCCGGCCGCTGCGCGAGCCACACCGCCCAATGGCCGCCCATGGAGAAGCCGACGACGCCGATCGCGTCGCCGTCGGCGGATTCGTCCGCCTGAAGCTCCTCGATGTTGCGGATCAACGTCCGGTACATGGGCTCGGCGCGGGGCGCTCGCCGCAGTTTCCGGGTGTCGGCGGGCCGCGACGCGGTGCGGCCGCCGAACAGGTCGGCGAGCCCGACGACGAAGCCCCGCGCTGCCAGCGACTCACCGAAATCGACGAACGACGGCGTCAATCCCCACCAGGAATGGACGACCAGCACCGCCGGACCGCGTGCCGAGGCGGGACGGCAGATCTTCACCGGTGATTTCGGATTTCGCGGCACCCCGGCTCACAACCGCCGGGTCGTCTCCGGATCGAACAGGCAGGCTTTGTTCATGTTGATCATGAACGGCATCGTGTCGCCTGCGGCCACGGCGTCCTGCGGCCGCACGCGGGCGATGGTCGGTTTGTCGCCAAGCGGGAACAGCAGCATGGTGTCGGCGCCCGTTGGCTCGACCACTTCGACCGTCCTTTCGATGGCGCCGAACCCGTCGGTGCCGATGGTTTCGGCCTCCGCTTGCGTGACGATGTTTTCCGGCCTGATTCCAAGGGCCACGGCGCGGCCGTGCCAGTCCCGCCAGCCCTCGGGCGGCTGGGGCAGCGGCAGCCGCAGCTCTCCGCCGCCATTGCCGCTGTCGCGGACCGACAAGGCCGGCTGCGCCCCATCGCCGACCAGCGTCGCCGGGACGAAGTTCATCGGCGGCGAGCCGATGAAACCGGCGACGAACATGTTGCTCGGGTCTTCGTAGATGGTCTGCGGATCGGCGTACTGCTGGATCACGCCCTCGTTCATCAGCGCGATGCGGCTGGCAAGGGTCATCGCCTCGATCTGGTCGTGGGTGACATAGACGATGGTGCGGCCGAGCCGTTGGTGGAGCTTCTTGATCTCGGTGCGCATCTCGACGCGGAGCTTGGCGTCGAGGTTCGACAGCGGCTCGTCGAACAGGAAGATATCCGGGTCGCGGACCAGCGCGCGGCCCATCGTCACCCGCTGGCGCTGGCCGCCCGACAGCTGGCCGGGCTTGCGGTCCAAGAGCGCGTCGATCTGCAGCAGTTTGGAGACGCGGCCCAGCGCCTCTTCCTGCTCGGCTTTCGGCGTCCGCCGGATCTCCATGCCGAAGGTGATGTTCTTGCGCACGGTCATCGTCGGATAGAGGGCGTAGGACTGGAACACCATGGCGATGTTACGGTCCTTCGGGTGGACGTCGTTGACGATGTTGTTGCCGATCAGCAAGTCGCCGTCGGTGGCGGTCTCAAGACCGGCGATGAGGTTCAAGAGCGTCGATTTGCCGCATCCCGACGGGCCGACCAGGACTAGGAACTCGCCGTCTTCGAGGTCGAGATCGATACCCCTCAGGACATGGGTTTCGCCGAAGCGCTTGGAGACGTTGCGGATTGCCAGTGTAGCCATCGTCTCACCCCTTGACCGCGCCGGCCGACAGCCCGCGGATGAAGTACTTGCCGGCGACGATGTAGACCAGCAGCGTCGGCAGGCCGGTGAGGATCGCCGCCGCCATGTCGACGTTGTATTCTTCGACCCCGGTGGACGTGGCGACGAGGTTGTTGAGTGCCACCGTCACCGGCACGCCATCGCTGACCGTGAACGAGACCCCGAACAGGAAGTCGTTGTAAATCTGGGTGAACTGCCAGATCACGGTGACGACGATGATCGGGATCGACATCGGCAGCATGATGCGGAAGAAGCCGGCACCGTCGATGGTCGCCGCCTTGACCAGTTCGTCCGGCACGCTGACGAAGAAATTGTGGAAGAACAGGGTGGTGAACGACAGCCCGTAGACGACATGCACGAGGATCAGACCGTAGATGCTGCCGGCCAGACCCAGAATGCCGAGGATGCGGGCCATCGGCAGCAGCACCACCTGGAACGGGATGAAACAGCCGAACAGCATCAGCGCGAAGATGGCGTCGGCGCCTGGGAACCGCCATTTGGTCAGCGCGTAGCCGTTGATCGCGCCGATGATGATCGAGATGGCGACCGCCGGAATGACCATCAGCATGGAATTTACGAAATAGGGTTTCAGGCCGCCGCACTGGACGCCGACGCAGGCTGTGCTCCAAGCCTTCGCCCAGGCCTCGAAGGTGACCGCCTGCGGCAGGCTGACCAACGAGCCGGCGCGGATCTCGTCGAGGCTCTTGACCGAGGTCGACAGCATGACGAACAGCGGCAGCAGGTAGTACAGCACGAACACCGCAAGGATCGCATAGAGGACGAGGCGCAGGACCGTGGTTTTTGCGCCGGAGGCGCCCTGCCCGGGAAGAGATGCGCTGGCCGCGGTCATCGGCTACCTCTTCCTCAGTTCCGAATAGAGATACGGCACGATGATCGCCATCACTGTCATCAGCATGATCACCGCGCTGGCCGACGCGGTACCGAGCTGGCTGCGGTTGAAGGCCATGGCGTACATGAACGTCGCCGGCAGGTCGGTGGCGTAGCCGGGCCCGCCGCCGGTCAGCGCGATGACCAGATCGAAGCTCTTGATGGCGATGTGCATGAGCACGACGAAGGCGCTGAGGAACACCGAGCGCAGGGAGGGCAGAATGATGCGCAGGTAGATGCGCATCATGCTGGCGCCATCCATCGTCGCCGCCTTGATGATCTCCTGATCGACCGAGCGCAGGCCGGCCAGGAACAGCGCCATGACGAATCCCGACGATTGCCAGACGCCGGCGATGACGATGGTGTAGATGGCCATCTCCGGATCGACCAGCCAGTCGGACTCGAAGGACTCGAAGCCGAGATCCTTGACCACCTTCTCGATGCCGAGGCCGGGGTTGAGGATCCATTTCCACGCGGTGCCGGTGACGATCAAGGACAGCGCCATCGGGTAGAGGATGATGGTGCGGATGGCGCCCTCGGCGCGGATCTGCTGATCGAGCAGGATGGCCAGCAGCACGCCGACGATCAGGCAGAACAGGATGAACAAACCGGCGAAGACGAACAGGTTGTCCAGCGCCACCAGCCAGCGCGGATTGGCGAACAGCCGGTCGTATTGGAGCATCCCCTCGAAGTCGTAGCGGGGAAACATCCGCGACTTGGTGAACGAGAGATAGATGGTCCAGGCGATGAACCCGTAGACGAACAGAAGCGACGCGGCGAAGGACGGCGCGACGACAATCCTGGGGATCAGCCGCTCCATCCGTTCGGTCAGGCTCGTCGCGCCGTTCATGCGCGATGCCCCTTCGTCCCGCAAACGATCCTATCGCGTCATGCCGGTTCCGTTAGCGGGCCGCCGCCACCGAGTCGGCGAACTGCTTCACCGCCGCCTCGGACGACAGGTCGGAATTGAAGTGCGCCGTGACGACGTCGGTTATCGCGCCGACGATCCGGTCCGGCACCGACATCTTGTGGGCCATGCTCGGGCGCAGGGTCCCGGCTTTGATGGTGGCGTTGAGGTCGGTAGACGATTTCTGGGCGCAGACATCGAACTTCGACATGTCCATGTCGAGGCGCGCCGGGATCGACCCCTTGAAGAGGTTGAACGTCTCCTGGAACGAGGGCGCGAGGATCAGCTTCGCCATCAGCTTCTGGCCGGCCTGGCGGTCCTTGCCCTTGACGTCAAACATGATGAAGCTGTCGGTGTTGAGCAGGTAGCCGCCGCCGGGCGCCGGCGCGCAGATGAAGTCCTTGCCGGGCGTCTTGCCGGCGGCCAGGAACTCGCCCTTGGCTCAATCGCCCATGATCTGGAACGCCGCCTTGCCGTTGATGACCATGGCTGTCGCCAGGTTCCAGTCGCGTCCCGGGAAGTCCTTGTCGACGTAACCGCGCAACTTGCGCATCTGGTCGAAGACCTTGACCATGGTGTCGCTACGCAACGCCGCGTCGTCCAGTTCGACCAACGTCTTCTGGTAGAACGCCGGCCCGCCGACACCGAGCAGCACGACTTCGAACACGGTGGCGTCCTGCCAAGGCTGGCCGCCGTGGGCCAGCGGCACGATGCCGGCGGCCTGGAGCTTGTCGGCAACGGCGTTGAAGTCGTCCCAGCTCGTCGGGATTTCCGTCACCCCGACCTTGGCGAGCACTTCGGGGTTGGCCCACAGCCAGTCGACGCGGTGGATGTTCACCGGCACCGCCACGTAACGGCCGTCATACTTCATGATCTCCTGAAGCAGGGGCGGCACGACGGTGTCCCAATTCTCCGCCTTGGCCACGTCGCCGAGGTCGCCGAGCAGGTCTTCCTCGGCCCATTCCTGGATGCTCGGTCCCTTGACCTGCGCCGCCGTCGGCGGATTGCCGGCCATCGCCCGGGCGCGGAGCGCGGTCATCGCCGAGTCGCCGCCGCCGGCGATCGGCGAATCGACCCATTTGCCGCCATTGGTCTCGAACTCGTCCTTGAGCGCTTTTACCGCCTTGGCCTCGCCACCCGAGGTCCACCAGTGCAAGACCTCAACCTGCGGTTCTGCTCGAACGGTCGTGGAAAGGGTTGCCAATGAGACCGCGAAGGCTGCGGTCAATAGCGCGCGCTTCGACATCCTGTTCCCTCCAAAAAACGAACGGCGCCAAGCGGTTCGTTTGTTGTTTCCACTTGGCGGTAATCAATCCGCATCTTGAGACAAGAGTCTGGGCGCGCCACACCGATATTGCGACCTGTTTTCACGCCCAGTTTGGGAACACGGCAGGGTTGACAAGCGTACCCAAGTTAGATAAACAAACATATGTTTGGTTAAGGAGAGGTCATGACCGCACCCGCGCGCCGCGCCAACAACCGCAACGACCGGCTGCTCGACGAGGCGGCGCGGCTGTTCGCCGCCCAGGGCTATCGCGAGACGACCATGCGCGACATCGCCGCGGCGAGCGGCATGCTGCCGGGCTCCATCTACTATCACTACCCGTCCAAGGCCGAGCTGCTGGTCGCCGTCTACGAGAAGGGCGTCGAGGGGCTGTGCCAGCGGTTCGATGCCGCCGTCGATGGGATCGCCGATCCCTGGGAACGGCTGGGCGTGGCGCTGGACGTGCATCTGGCGACGGTGCTCGACCAGGGCGACTATGCACGGGTCATGATCCGGGTGCAGCCCGATCAGTTGCCCGAGTCCGCCCACGAGTTGGCCCGGCTCCGCGACTCCTACGAAGACCGCATCGCCGGGGTCATCGACGCGCTGCCCCTCAACGGCGGGATCGATCCGAAGATGCTGCGGTTCATGATCCTCGGCGCCGCCAACTGGGCGCAGACCTGGTACCGGCCCGGCATGGCGAGCCCCGCCGAGGTGGCGCGCCAGTTCCTGCTCATCGTCCAACGGCCCATGGAGGCAAACGATGGCTGACAAGCTCACACCACCCGCCCGGGTGCTGGTCACCAAGATCGGCCTCGACGGCCACGACCGTGGCAGCCGCATCGTCGCCGCTTATCTGCGGGACGCCGGCATGGACGTGATCTACACGCCGCCCTGGCAGACCATCGACGCCGTCGTCGCCCAGGCGATGCAGGAGGACGTCGACGTCATCGGGCTCAGCTCGCTGGCCACTGACCATTTGATCGTTCCCGACCTGATGGCGGCACTGCGCACCGCCGGGCTGGAGCACGTTGGCGTCGTCGTAGGCGGCATCGTCCCCGAGGACGAGCACGTCCTGCTGACCGACGCTGGGGTTGCCGGCATCTTCGGCCCGGGCGCCATGCGCGAAGACATCATCGGCGCCGTCGCCGCATTAGCCGCCAAAGCCCGCACGGCGCGGCTCGAGACCATGGGAGTCTAAGAGTCCGTCCGGAAAGTTTATGAGTAAACGCAGTATCGTGTGATCCGCCGCAGCATGAGCCTGATGGAGGCGAGGCGGATGAAGGCCAGGGCGATGCGGTTGAGGTTTTCGTAATCCTTGGCGAGC
>Ga0209561_1000133_pt1 | contig 23122 bp, 21 predicted proteins | sample WorMettrBAHAMAS2_FD_187393 | JGI IMG/M metagenome (GOLD analysis project Ga0209561, IMG submission 187393) | Marine gutless worms symbiont microbial communities from Max Planck institute for Marine Microbiology, Germany - Inanidrilus... | ecosystem: Host-associated > Annelida > Digestive system... | reverse complement strand
AATAACCCGCAACATCTCTTCCAGCCGATCGCCGGTCTCAGACAGACGTCGCATATGATCCGGAAGGTCGAAAAATCCAAGCTGTTTCATGGCATCCCCCTCGGAAAGCCATCGAATCACAAAACCGCCAAATTGGCGAGGTTAATGGGGGTGTCCAGATGCTCATGGGCATGGGCTCGCTCGCCACCGTCGCCGTCCAGCAGCCGGCCAATCTGGCGATCGCGATCCTCGACAACGAGCGCTACGGCGAGACCGGCATGCAGGCGACCCACACGGCCTTCTCCACCGACCTCGTCACCGTCGCCGCCGGTTGCGGGATTGCCGATGCAGCCTACATTAGGACGGAGGACGATCTTGAGCGCCAACGCCCGGTCCTTCTGGAAAAATCAGGACCCGTCTTCCGCGTCGTCAAGGTCCGCGCCGAAAAACTGGATTTCGTATTGCCGCCGAAGGACGGGGTTCACCTGAAGAACCGTTTTCGGCGCGCATTGTTGGGACCGGATGGTATCGCCTGAGGGCGGTTGCCGATCAACTGGGGGAGCTTCTATGGCTGAACTCGAAAAACTGAAGATGTACATCGACGGCGAATGGGTGAAACCGTCATCCGGCGAGTACTTCGAGAGTTTCAATCCCTACACGGGCGAACCATGGTCGTTGGTGCCGCGGGGCACGGCCGATGACGTCGAGCGCGCTGTCGCAGCCGCCAAACGGGCCTTCAACGGCGCAGACTGGGCGGGCATGACGGCGACGGCACGCGGCCACATGCTGAGGCGCCTCGGTGATCTGGTCGCCGAGAACGCCGAACGCCTGGCCGAGATCGAGGTTCGCGACAACGGCAAGCTGATCGCCGAGATGGGCATGCAGCTCAAGTACATCCCGCAGTGGTACTACTATTTCGGCGGGCTCGCCGACAAGATCGAAGGCTCTGTGCTGCCCATCGACAAGCCCGATCACTTCACCTACACGAGCTACGAGCCCTTGGGCGTCATCGCCGCCATTTGCCCATGGAACTCGCCCCTTCTGCTGACGTCTTGGAAGCTGGCACCGGCGCTGGCTGCCGGAAATACGGTGGTGCTCAAACCCTCCGAGTTCACGTCGGCTTCGGCCCTTGAGTTCGTCAAATTGGTCGAAGCGGCCGGCTTCCCGAAGGGCGTCGTCAACGTCGTCACCGGCTTCGGCCCGGAGATCGGCGAGCCGCTGGTCGGCCACGACGACGTCGCCAAGGTCGCCTTCACCGGCGGCCCCATGAGCGGGACGCGGGTCTACGAGAAGGCCGCGGCCGGCCTCAAGAAGGTCAGCCTCGAGCTCGGCGGCAAGTCGCCGAACATCGTCTTCGACGACTGCGACATGGACAACGCCGTCAAGGGCGCCATCTCTGGCATCTTCGCCGCCACCGGCCAAACCTGTATCGCCGGCTCGCGGCTTCTCGTTCAGAAGTCCATCCATAACGAGTTCGTCGACAAGCTTGTCGCCTTCGCCCAGACGGCGAAGATGGGCAACCCCATGTCGCTCGACACCCAGGTCGGTCCGGTGACCACGCAGCCGCAATACGAGAAAATCCTCGGCTACATGGACGTCGCCCGCGAGGACGGCGCCGAATGCGTATTGGGCGGCGGCAAGGCGGAACGGCCCGAATGCGGCGTCGGCTGGTTCGTCGAGCCGACGGTGTTCACCGGAGTCAACAACAAGATGCGCATCGCCCAGGAAGAGGTGTTCGGGCCGGTGCTCTCCATCATCCCCTTCGAGGACGAGGAAGAGGCGATCGAGGTCGCCAACGACGTGGTCTACGGCTTGGCGGCCGGCGTCTGGACGACGTCGATCCGCCGCGCCATCGAGGTGCCGAAGCGTATCCGCGCCGGCACCGTCTGGGTCAACACCTACCGGGCGGTGAGTTTCCTCGCGCCCTTCGGAGGCTACAAGCGTTCGGGCCTCGGCCGCGAGAACGGCCAGGAAACGATCCGCGAGTTCATGCAGACGAAGACGGTGTGGATCTCGACGGCGACGGAAACGCCCAACCCCTTCGTCAAGCGCTAGGCCCCCGTGACCGAGCGGCGCTGGGACCGGCTTTGGATCGGCGGCCATCTGGCGACGATGGCCGCAGGCGCCGACACGCCGTTCGGAACCATCCGCGACGGCGCGCTGGCCGCCAAGGACGGTCGCATCGCCTACGTCGGCGCGGCGACCGACCTGCCCGGCAATCCCGAGAGCCTGGCCGAAGAGATCATCGCGCTTGACGGCCATTGGCTGCTTCCGGGCCTGATCGATTGCCATACACATCTGGTCTATGCCGGCAACCGCTCCGACGAGTTCGACCGCCGCCTCGCCGGCGAGAGCTACGCCGATATCGCGCGCGCCGGCGGCGGCATCCTGGCCACCGTCCGGGCGACCCGGGCAGCCGGCGAGAACAGCCTCTTCGAACAGGCACGCAAACGCCTTATGCCGTTCCTCGCGGAAGGCGTGACCACGGTCGAGATCAAATCGGGCTACGGGCTCGAAACGGAGACCGAACTCACCATGCTGCGGGCCGCCCGGCGTTTGGGCGAAGACCTTCCGGTGCGGGTTCGCACCACCTTTCTCGGCGCCCATGCCTTGCCGCCCGAGTTCAGGGAAGACCGAGGTGGATACCTGGATCTCGTCTGTAATGAAATGCTCCCGGCGGCCGCAAAAGAAGGACTCGCCGACACCGTCGATGCCTTCTGCGAGGACATCGCGTTCTCGCTGGAGGAAGTCGACCGCCTGTTCGAACAAGCCCGCTCACTGGGTCTGCCGGTCAAATTGCATGCCGAACAATTGAGCGACAGCGGCGGCGCGGCGCTGGCGGCACGCTACGGCGCCCTTTCGGCCGATCACCTGGAATACCTGAGCGAAACGGGGGCCCGAGCCATGGCCGAAGCCGGCACCGCCGCCGTCCTGCTGCCCGGAGCCTACTACTTCCTCGGCGAGACGAAACTGCCGCCTGTCGAGACGTTTCGGCGCCTCGGCATACCCATGGCCGTGGCCTCTGACGCCAACCCGGGTTCGTCCCCCGTCGGTTCGCTCCTGTTGATGCTCAACATGGCCTGCACCTTGTTCGCCCTGACGCCCGAGGAGGCGCTCGCCGGCATCACCCGAAACGCCGCCAAGGCGCTCGGTCTCAACAGCGAACTCGGCACCCTGGAAACCGGCAAGGCGGCGGACTTCGCGATCTACGATATCGAAAATCCGCCAGATCTCGCCTACGCCATCGGCGCCAACCCGTGCACCTCCGTCGTCAGGGATGGGTTGCCGGTCTACGGATGACATCGGCCGATGAACCCGCTCTACTAGACAGGTCAACAGTCGGTTCCTATACCGATCCTTCAAAGTTACGGATACCAACCAGAGGTCACCGTCATGCGCTATTTGGCCCTTCCTATCCTTGTCCTCGCGTTGAGCGCCTGCTCGTCGGCTCATGTCGAGATCGATGACGTTACCGGCCTCTTGCGCGAGACAGGTGCGGCCTCGCGCTCCGTTGCCGAGATTCAACTCGACGAATCGACCGAGCGCTGCCGAAAAATCCGATGCAGCGCCAGCCCGGTGCTCATGTTGGTCATCGGCCGCGACGCACCGACCGAAAAGGTCCGTAGCGCATCCTATTCCGAGGGCCTGAGCCTCAAGGGGTTCACCTTCGCGGGGATGACCACCTACGACGGTCGCATCAAGCCGCTCGGCCCCAAGTACCTCGCATACCGGGATCCCGAGGGGAACCTTGTCTGCCAGGGATACTACAGCTGGTCCGGATTCGGCCGCACAAGCGAAGTCAGGCTCCGCTGCTTCGAGGACAGTGCACTGGTCACCGGCAAGATCCGCAATGCCGGGCGGCAGAAGCGAGGCCGCTTCAAGGGCAAAGGTGTCGGCACCGGCGTTCTGGCGTTCGACGGCGGACTGGTCGCAGTCGTCTACGGCGTCGATCCACCGGAGATCGAGGAAAAGAATTTCAAGGAGCTGTGGGTCAAGTACGGCGGTGACACCGGCGAAATCCCCGGGCGCTTCCCCAAACGCGTGAAGAAGGTTCCGCTTCTCAACAAAGGCCGGAGCGCGGAACTCGACGGTTCGTCGACTCCAAAGTCTTAGGCACCCTCAGGAGCGAAGGGCGGACCCACAAGGTAACCGTGAGCGCGCCGCACCGTTAACGGACCACCTCCGGATGGCTCTTCACGAGCCGCTCCGCCAGTTTCTTGGCCTTCTTGTCGCCGAGCCGGGCGGCCCGGTAGTACCAGGCGAATGCCGTTTTGGGATCGGAAACGGTGCCCATGCCCTTCTCATGCATGAGCCCGAGGACCCGTTGTGCGAGCGGATGGTCCTGTTTCGCCGATTCGGTTAGCCAGTAAAGGGCCTTTTCCTCGTCCTTGCGGACACCGCGGCCCTTCGCATACATGACGCCGATGTTGTACTGGGGTTCGGAATACCCCTGCTCAGCACCCTTCATGTACCAGAGGATCGCCTTGGCGATGTTGCGATGGGTGCCGCGCCCCTTCTCGTAGGCGTATCCGATGGCGCTCTGGGCCTGGGGGTGCCCGCTTTTCGCCGCTTTCAGGTACCAGTCGGCGGCGCGTTTGTCGTCGCGGGGCACGCCGTTGCCCTCGGCGTTCAGGATTCCGAGGCGGAATTGGGCTTTGGCATGCCCGCGTTCGGCCGCCTTGAGATACCATTCGACGGCCCGCTCCGGAGCCTTGTCGATGGCCTGGCCTTTCTCCAGCATCAAGCCGGCGGCGAACTGCGCGTCGATATGCCCCTGTTTGGCCGCCAGGCGGTACCAGGCAAGGGCGCTCTTGCCTCTCTTATCGCCCTCAGTTTCCTCGAGGAGGAATTTGCCGATCCGATACTGGGCGTCCAGGTTCCCCTTCTTGGCGGCCTTGTGCAACAAGGCCCGCCCCCATTTGAGTTCCTCCGCGATCTTACTCCTGTTCAAGATGGAATTCCCGACGTTGTATTGTTCCTGCGGCGAGCCCGAGTCGTAGAGCCGGCGTAACGCGGCCCGGCTTATGTCATTGTTGGCCCGAACGCTTTTTGCATAGGCGCCGCTTCTCACGAGAGCCGTGAGGTACTTGTTGAACAGTTCCATCAGTCGCGGAATGTCCGGATCGAGAACGTCGAAAAGGGCCGCGTTCTGACCGAGGGAACGCCGGAAATCGTCGCAATAGTACTCCAGGTGCCGACGGAAACGGACCATCTCGTCGGACCGTTTGTTGAGCTTGAAGTCTTGGAACGCCTTCTCGGTGCGCAGCCAAGCCTCGCACTCCACGTCCAACCCCCGCATGGCCCGCAATCGTCCGCTCTGATGCTGGATGCCGTGACCGATCAATTCATGAACGATGATGGCGGCCAGTTCCCGGGTCGGCCATTTGATGCCGTGCCGCGTTATCGTCGCCGCCAGTTGGTCTTCCGTGTCGGCGATGCCGCTGATCTCGAGAGCCTTCGGGGGGAATGTCGCCGCCGTAATGGTACCGAATTCCTCGCGGGCGTGGTCAGGGTCATAGACGATGACGACGCGGCCCTGGCCCTTGAGGAGTTCCAATCCGTCCCGGTTGAATTCCGACTCGTTGTAAATGACCTTGAGCGCCTCGATGAGCCGCTCCAGTCCCTCCTTCGCCGGCATGATGGAAACGTCATATTTGGCGCCGGCACTCGGGCCGAGCGCGACGACTTGAATGCCCTCGTAACCGGCCGACCGCATTTCGCGCTCGGCCCAGGCATCGTTGGCGCTTCCAACGATCAGCGCCGCCAGCAAAAGCGGCATGTATCTCGAAAACATCGTTCCGTTCCCCATCCGCGTTCGACGTATCGTTAACAAGCGACAACCGGGAAGCCGGCACTCTCTAGGAGCGCAATTGCGTTGCCTTCCCGCCGCGGTTGCAGGAAATAACGACGAATTGGCCGCTAGAATCAAATGAAATTACTTGCCGGTCTATGGGATTGGCGGCGTCAGATTGACTCAAGTTGTATATACATGTATAGGTAACCGGTTCATCAACAGTCCGCAGGGCCGTCTGAAAAGCTCCGCCGCATAACGGGAGCGGGACCGCCCCGGATCGCATGGAGGTATCGATGTCCCATCTGAAAACAGCTCTCGCCCTCGTCCTTGCTGGATCGATCGCCGCAACGGCGGCCACCGCCGCCGAGAAGGTCCGGATCGGTTTCAACGTCCCCCTCACCGGCTTCGCCGCCGCCGACGGAACGTCGGCCTTGACCGGCGCCAAGCTGGCCGTCGAACAGGCCAATACGGAAGGCGGCGTCAACGGCAAGCAGATCGAGCTCGTCATCTACGACGACCAAGCCTCGCCCAAGGAATCGGCGCCGATCGCCGCCAAGTTGGTCGGCGAAACCCTGGGCAAGAAGAAGACCGTCGTCATCACGCTGAAGAACGATTTCGGCAAGTCGCTTGCCGCCGGCTTCAAGGAGGCGGCCGGCAAGTTCGGTGTCGACGTCGTCAACGAATACGAATACTCCATCAAGGATCGGCAGTTCGGCCCCATCGTCTCCAAGGTCAAGGCCGACAATCCGGAAGCCATCTACGCCTCTGGCTATTTCTTTACCGCCGGACCGCTGGTCAGCCAGCTTCGCGCCGCCGGCATCACCGTGCCGATCATCGGCCAAGAAGGCTACGACTCCGAGAAGTTCATCGAGATCGCCGGCAAATCGGCGGAAGGCGTCATCATCACCACGTCGCTCGACCGCGACTCGACGGTGGCCGAGACCAAGAACTTCATCATGGCCTACGAGAAACTGGCCAAGGCCAAGCCCGATATGGTCGCCGCCTCCGGTCACACGGCGGTCAAGGTCGCCGTCGCCGCCATGGTCTTCGTCGGGGCGCTGGGCGTCGGCGTCTACCGCCTCTGCTACCAGCCGATCCTCGACAAACCGCCCTATGTGGCGCTGATCGCCTCGATCGGGCTGTTCGTCGCCATGGGGGAGATCTTCCGCCTTGTCTTCGGACCCTACGGCATCTCCTATACGGCGCCGCCTTTGCTCGACAGCGTCACCGTCGGCGGTATGAACTTGAAGCAGGCGGAGCTCGGCGTCATGGCCGGTACCGTCGTCCTGATCGGCGGACTGGCGCTGCTCGCCGGCAGGACCCGCATCGGTGCGGCCTGGCGGGCGACGGTCACTGACCCGGCCATGGCCCAATCCTTTGGCATAGACATCGTCAAGGTCCGCTATCTCAACTTCTTCATCGGCTCTGCCCTGGCCGCCGCCGCCGGCGTCATGGTGGCGCTCCTCAACAACCTGGTGGAACCGACCATGGGCGCCGTCGCCAGCTACAAGGGTCTCGCCATCATCGTCCTCGGCGGCCTCGGTGACGTGCGCGGCACCTTGATCGCCGCCCTCGTTCTTGGCGTCATCGAGTCGTTCGGCACCATCTACCTGGGCGCCATTCTCGACCGCGATGCTATCGCCTTCGCCTTCCTGATCGTCGTCCTTCTGCTTCGTCCGCGCGGGCTCTTCGGGAGGGCGTGACGAATGGAATACCAGATCACACTGCTGACCATCGTCGCCATCACGGTCACGGCCGCCTTGAGCCTCAACCTGATCACCGGGTTCTGCGGTCAGATCAGCCTCGGGCACGCCGCCTTCTATGGGGCCGGCGCCTATACCGCATCGCTCCTGACCATGAACGGCACGCCCTTCGCCCTGGCGCTCGTCGCCGCCGCCCTGGTCGCCGGGGCGCTCGGTGTCGTCGTCGGTTTCGCCTCGCTCCGCGTGCGTCATGATTTCCTCGCCATCACCACCATGGGGGTCGGCTTCCTGTTCATCGGCATCGTCCGCCAGCAGGATTGGCTCGGCGGCGAAATGGGGCTTTTCTCGATCCCCGATCCGGGTCTCGGCAAGGTCGGCTACATGCTTCTTTGCGTCGCTTTGGCGGGCGCGGTGGCGCTCTTCAGCCTTTACCTGAAAAGCTCGTGGATGGGCTATTGCTTCGACGCCATCGCCGACGACGAGGACACGGCGCGCATGGTCGGCATTGACGTGGCGCGCTACAAACTCGCCGCCTTCGCCCTGGGCACCGCCATCGCCGGCGTCGCCGGGGGCCTCTATGCACACGAGATCAAGTACATCGGTCCCGACAGCTTCGGCTTCGTCGAATCGGTGACCATCCTGGCCATGGTCGTCATCGGCGGCATCGGTTCGGTGCCGGGCGTCGTCGTCGCCGCCGCGGTGCTGACGGTCCTCCCCCAATGGCTGCAGTTCATCGCCGACTACAAGCTGTTGCTCTACGGCGCGCTCCTGTTCGCCGTCATGCGCTTCAGCCCCGGCGGATTGGCCGGCTTGGCGAAAAGCTTGATATCACGCCGAAGCCCGGTTCCCCAAACCGCGGAAGGGGCCGGCCGATGACCACGATCCTCGAGGCTGCCGGCCTGTCGGTCAATTTCGGCGGCGTCCAGGCGTTGGACGGCGTCTCCTTTTCCCTGGACCAGGGTGACCTGCTCGGCTTGATCGGCCCCAACGGCGCCGGCAAGACGACGGCGCTCCGGGCCGTCACCGGTATGGTCGTGCCGGGCGCCGGCACCGTGTTTGTCGGCGGGCGTGACGTCACCCGGGCATCGATTCACGAGCGCGTGCGGCTCGGCCTTGGCATGTCGCAGCAATTGGTGCGGCCGTTCCGCTCGATGACGGTGGCTGACAACGTGACCCTTGCCGCCGGCTTCGCCAAGACCCGTGCACCGCTGGCGGCCCTCTTGCAAAGGCGGCGCACCGACGAGCGGCGCCGGGCGCTCGAGCTCCTCGATCTGGTCGGCATCGCCGATGCCGCCGACGCCATGCCGGCCAAGCTGCCGCTGGGATACCTGAAGCGCCTGGAAGTGGCTCGGGCGCTGGCCTTGTCGCCCCACATGCTGCTCCTCGACGAACCGTTGGCCGGCCTCAACCATGTCGAGGCGGGCCGCATGGCCGACACCATCCAATCCCTGAATCGTGACGGTTTCAGCATCGTCCTGATCGAACACAACCTGGGCGAAGTGCTGCGAATCTGCTCGCGTCTCATCGTCCTCGACAACGGCCGCAACTTGAGTGCCGGCGATCCCAGGCAGGTCATGGCCGAACCGGCCGTGCGTGCGGCCTACCTGGGCGAGGGGGTGGCCGATGCTTAGGCTTATCGATCTCAGTGTCGGATACGGTCCCTTTACCGCCGTCCACGACCTTACCCTGACCATTGATGAGGGATCTGTCTTCGCCTTGATCGGCGCCGGCATCGCCCTGGTCCCCGAGGGGCGGCGCCTGTTCCCCGACCTCACCGTCGCCGAGAACCTGACCATCGGCGGCTATAGCCGTCCGCGATCCGACGAAGCGCGCAACCGCGACAAGGTCATCGATCTGTTCCCGCGCCTGGGCGAGCGGCTCGCCCAACAGGCGGGAACACTTTCGGGCGGCGAGCAGCAGATGCTGGCCATGGGCCGAGGCCTGATGGCGCAACCCAGGTTCCTCATGGTCGACGAAGTCTCCCTCGGCCTGATGCCGAAGGCCGTCGACGTCTGCTATGAAGCCATCCGGCGCCTGAAGGCGGACGGCATCACCGTTCTTCTGGTCGAACAGAACACGACCCGCGCGCTCGACGTCGCCGATCGTGTCTGCGTCCTCGAGTCGGGGCATGCGGTTTGGCAGGGCGGCGCCGAAGAGGCCCGCCGCGACACGTCGATGATCGACGCCTACATGGGCCTGACGCGAAACGGAACGGAAGGCTGACATGACACCAGTGCCGCTCTACCAGAAGATCAAGGACGACATCCTGCACCGCATCGGCACGGGAGACCTCAAGCCGGGCGACCAAATCCCGTCGGAAAACGCTTTGGTCGATGAAACCGGCGCCAGCCGCATGACCGTCCACCGGGCGCTCCGCGAACTGACCCAGGACGGCGTCCTGCAACGCGTCCAGGGGACCGGCACCTTCGTCGCCGAACCGGTGCCGGCGGCCGACCTCCTGGAACTGCGCAACATCGCCGAAGACATCCGCGCCGGCGGCAAGACACACAGCAGCCGCGTCGTCCGATTGGACGCGGAGGCGGCAGACGACTCCATCGCGCTGGCCATGGAATTGGCGCCGGGTTCGCGCGTGTTTCATTCTATAATCGTCCACATGTCCGACGGCGAACCGGTGCAGGTGGAGGACCGTTTCGTCAATCCGGCCTGCGCGCCCGGGTATCTGGACGTCGATTTCGTGACGGTGACGCCGAACCAGCACTTGATGGAGGCCGCACCCTTGAGCGACGTGGAACATATCGTCGAGGCGGTCATCCCCGAACCGTGGATCCGCGACCTACTCTCCATAGGCCGCGCCGACCCCTGCCTGGTTCTGCAACGGCGTACCTGGTCCGGCGGCCGGGTCGCGTCTTTCGCCAGGTTGACCCATCCCGGCGACAAACACCGTTTCGGCACCCGATTTTCCTATGGCCGGGACCGCAACCGGCCCAACACGAGGCGCTGACAGGGAACGGCGACGATAGGAGGACACCCATGACCAATCCCGAAGACATATCCAACGTCAGGGACATCAAGAGCCCGCACGGCACGGATCTCAGTGCCAAGAGCTGGCTCACCGAAGCGCCGCTGCGCATGCTCATGAACAACCTGGATGCAGAGGTCGCCGAGAACCCGCACGAACTGGTCGTCTACGGCGGCATCGGCCGGGCGGCGCGCGACTGGGACTGCTACGACCGCATCGTCGAAACCCTCAAGAACCTGGAAGAGGACGAGACGCTCTGCGTGCAGTCGGGCAAACCGGTCGGTGTCTTCAAGACGCACCCGGAAGCGCCCCGCGTCTTGATCGCCAACTCCAACCTGGTGCCGCACTGGGCGACCTGGGAACATTTCCGCGAGCTCGACCAAAAAGGCCTGATGATGTACGGCCAGATGACGGCCGGCTCGTGGATCTACATCGGTAGCCAGGGCATCATCCAGGGCACCTACGAGACCTTCGCCGAGATGGGGCGGCGCCACTACGGCGGTGACCTCGCCGGCAAATGGATCCTGACCGCCGGTTTGGGTGGCATGGGCGGCGCGCAACCCCTGGCGGCGACCATGGCCGGCGCCTCCATGCTGGCCGTCGAATGCCAGGCCAGCCGCATCGAACGGCGCCTGGAGACCGGCTATCTCGACCGCCGCGTCGACGATCTCGATGAAGCCCTGGCGGTCATCGAAGACGCGTGCGGGCGTGGCGAAGCGCTGTCCGTCGGGCTGCTGGGCAATGCCGCCGAAGTGCTGCCCGAGCTGGTGCGCCGCGGCGTCAAACCGGACGCGGTGACCGACCAGACCAGTGCCCATGATCCCTTGAACGGCTACCTGCCCATCGGCTGGACCTGGGACGAGGCGGAGCGTCAGCGTCAGACGGATCCCGACCGGGTCGTCCGCGAAGCCCGGGCTTCCATGAAGGTTCACGTCCAGGCCATGCTCGCCTTCCATGACCTCGGCATCCCGACCTTCGATTACGGCAACAACATCCGCCAGGAAGCGGCCGACGAAGGCCTGACCAATGCCTTCGCGTTCCCCGGCTTCGTGCCGGCCTATATCCGCCCGCTGTTCTGCCGCGGCAAGGGACCGTTCCGCTGGGCCGCCCTCTCCGGCGACCCGGAGGATATCTACAAGACCGATGCGCGCATGAAGGAGCTGTTCCCCGACGACGCGCACTTGCTCAACTGGCTCGACATGGCCCGCGAGCGCATCCATTTCCAGGGTCTGCCGTCGCGCATCTGTTGGATCGGCCTCGGCGAACGGGCCAGGGCCGGCCTCGCCTTCAATGAAATGGTGCGCAGCGGAGAGCTCTCGGCACCGGTGGTCATCGGCCGCGATCATCTCGATTCCGGATCGGTCGCCAGCCCCAACCGGGAGACGGAGGGCATGAAGGACGGCTCCGATGCCGTTTCCGACTGGCCCCTGCTGAATGCCCTTCTCAACACCGCGTCCGGCGCCACCTGGGTCAGCCTGCATCACGGCGGCGGCGTCGGCATGGGCTTCTCGCAGCATGCCGGCATGGTCATCGTCTGCGACGGCACGGAAGAGGCCGATAGACGGCTTGAACGGGTGTTGACCAATGACCCGGCGACCGGCGTCATGCGCCATGCCGACGCCGGCTATGAGGACGCCGTCGAATGCGCCCGGGACAATGGTCTCAACCTGCCGATGATCGGGGACTGAACGTGGTCGATGCCATCGAAAGGGCGCCGGGCGGCCTGACCCTGCCGGACCTGAGCCGATTGCTGAGTGAGCGGCCGCCGCTGGCCCTTACCGGCGACTGGCGGACCGCCGTGCAGACCGGCGCCGATACGATCGCCGCCATCGCCGCCAGCGATGAGCCCGTCTACGGTGTCAATACCGGCTTCGGCCTGTTGGCTCGGGAAAGCATTCCGCAGGACAAGCTCCGCAACCTGCAGCGCCGCCTGGTGCGCTCGCACGCGGCCGGTGTCGGTCCGGCTTTGGACGACGGCTGCGTGCATCTGATCCTGGCGCTTAAGGCCAATGCCTTGGCGCAAGGGCACTCAGGCGTCCGCCCCGTCGTCGTCGAGACCCTGCTCCGGTTGATGGAAGCCGGCGCCTATCCGGTGATCCCGGCGCAGGGCTCTGTCGGTGCCTCGGGCGACCTGGCACCGCTGGCCCACCTGTCGCTGGCCCTCATCGGTGAGGGGGAAGTCCGTATGGGCGGAACGGTTCGGCCGTCAACCGATGTATTAGACGAACTCGGCATCGCGCCCCTCGATTTGCAACCGAAGGAAGGCTTGGCCCTTCTCAACGGCACCCAGGTGTCGACGGCGCTGGCCATTGCCGGCTATCTCCGCATCGAGGCCTGCTTCCACGCGGCCCTGGTCGCCGGCGCCTTGTCCGTCGACGCCGCCAAGGGTTCCACCGCCCCCTTCGATCCGCGCATCCAGGAGCTACGGCGCCACGGCGCCCAGGCGGCGGTGGCCGCCCGCCTGCTGGACCTGCTCGAGGGCAGCGAGATACGCGAGAGCCACGTCCATTGCGACCGCGTCCAGGACCCCTACTCGATCCGCTGCCAGCCGCAGGTCATGGGGGCTTGCCTGGAACAACTGGACCATGTCGCCGCGATCCTCGAGCGCGAGGCCAACGCGGTGACCGACAATCCCCTGGTCTTCGCCGACACCGGCGAGGTCCTCTCCGGCGGAAACTTCCACGCCGAACCGGTGGCCATGGCCGCCGACATCCTGGCCATCGTCGCCGCCGAGATCGGCAACCTGTCGGGCCAGCGGACGGCACTCCTGGTCAACCCGGCCTTGAGCGGCCTGCCGCCTTTCCTCATCGAGGAAGCCGGCCTCAATTCGGGTTTCATGCTGGCCCAGGTGACGGCGGCCGCCCTGACCAGCGAGAACCGCGGCCTCGTCCATCCGGCCAGCGTCGACAACGTGCCGACATCGGCCGACCAGGAGGACCACGTCTCCATGGCCACCCACGCGTCCAGGCGGCTGCTCCTCATGTCCGACAACCTGGCCGGCATCGTCGCCATCGAGTTGCTGGCCGCCACCCAGGGCCTCGATCTGCACGCGCCCATGAAGACCTCGCCGAAGCTCCAGGTCCACCACGACGCCATCCGCGCCCGGGTGCCGTTCTACGACAAGGACCGCCCCTTCGCGCCGGACATCGAGGCGATCAAGGCAGCGATCCTGGAAGGCGCCTTCGGTCTCGGGGAAATCTCTTCTTAGGTCTACCCAGTTTACCTAGGCGTGAATGGGTCCCGTCAAAGACCTTCGAAACGTCCTGGGCAGGTCGGCGATTGGTGCTTGTTGCCCAGTCGCCTCAGGTAGTGAGAATTGCCGCGCCCTTTGCTTTTTCCCTTACCCCAATCGTGATAGGTAAATAGCAATACCATCGCATTCGGCGGGGAGGATAGCCGTTGACCGAAGAGCATATTTTCGAGCGTGGCCTCGGGCATCACGCTGCCAACTACCAGCCGCAGACGCCGCTGACGTTTCTGGAATGGGCGGCGTCCGTATACGCCGGGAAGACCGCCGTTGTTCACGGCGAGGCCAAGGCCTTGATCACCGACCGTGAGTTCTCCGGTGTCATATCGGAGGCCCTGGGCAAGCTCGACCGCAACATCCTGGTCATCGACGTCGACGACCCGCTGGCCGTGGCGGCGAATTGATCGGCGAGATGGATTACGAGACATTCCTGACCGAAGGGGATCCGGACTTCGCCTGGAAGATGCCCGAGGACGAATGGCAGGCGATCTGCCTCAACTACACGTCGGGTACGACGGGTAATCCCAAGGGCGTTGTCTATCACCACCGCGGCGCCTTCCTCAACGCGCTCGGCAACGCCCTGGTCTTCGGGCTCAACCACCGTTCCGTCTACCTGTGGACGCTGCCCATGTTCCACTGCAACGGCTGGACCTACACCTGGGGCGTCACCGCCGTCGGCGGCACCCACGTGTGCCTGCGCTCCGTCGACCCGGCACTCATCTTCCCGTTGATCCGCGATCACCACGTCACCCACATGTGCGGCGCGCCGATCGTCTTGAACATGCTGCTGCACGCGCCCGACGAGTCGATCGTCACCTTCCGCCAAACGGTCGAGGTGGCGACCGGCGGTGCCGCACCGCCGAGCGCGGTGATCTCCGGCATGGCCCGCATGGGCTTCCGCGTCACCCACCTCTACGGGCTGACCGAGACCTACGGACCGTCCACCTTCTGCGCCTGGCAGGAGGAGTGGGACGACCTGGATCGGGCCAGCAAAGCGTCGCGCATGGGCCGCCAGGGTGTGCGGTATCCGACGTTGTCGGGCCAGGCCGTCATCGATCCGGAGACCATGGAGCCGGTGCCGGCCGACGGCGAGACCATGGGCGAGTTGATGCTCAAGGGCCATACGGTCATGAAGGGTTACCTGAAGAACCCGGAGGCGACGGAGAACGCCTTCGCCGGCGGCTGGTTCCACACCGGCGACCTCGCCGTGCTGCATCCGGACGGCTATGCCGAGATCAAGGACCGGGCCAAGGACATCATCATCTCCGGCGGCGAGAACATCTCAAGCCTGGAAATCGAGGAGACCCTCTACAAACACCCAGAGGTCATGGAGGCCGCCGTCGTTGCCAAGACCGATGAGAAGTGGGGCGAGATGCCCTGCGCCTTCGTCACCCTGAAACCGGCTGCCGAAGAGGTCAGCGCCGAGGACGTCATCGGCTACTGCCGCGAGAACATGGCGTCGTTCAAGGCACCGAAACACGTGGTCTTCGGCCCCCTGCCCAAGACCTCGACCGGCAAGATCCAAAAATACGTTCTCCGCGAACAGGCGGAGGCCATCTAAATGGCCGCGGCAACGATGTTATCGCTGGATGGCGCTGTCGCGCTGGTCACCGGCGCCTCCGGCGGCCTCGGACGACATTTCGCCGGCACTCTCGCCCGAGCCGGGGCTTCCGTCGCCGTCGCCGCCCGCCGCCGCGACAAGGTCCAGGAGACGGTCGCCGCCATCGAGGCGGAAGGCGGCAAGGCGTTCGCCGTCGATATGGACGTAACGGATGCCGGCAGCGTCGCCGAAGCGTTCGGTCGGGTCGAAGACGAACTCGGCACGGTCTCGATCGTCGTCAACAACGCCGGCATCGCCTCTCGCGGCGCCCCCCAGGATATCGAAGAGGCAGAATGGGACCGGGCCATGGACACCAATCTCAAGGGCGTCTGGCTGGTCGCCACGGAAGCGGCGAGGCGGATGATCGCGGCCGGCAGGGGCGGCAGCATCGTCAACATCGCCTCGATCATGGGCCTCAGGATTACCGCCGGATTGTCGCCCTACGCCATCTCCAAGGCGGGCGTCGTGCAGATGACAAAGTCATGCGCGCTCGAATGGGTCCGCCACGGCATCCGGGTCAATACCCTGGCACCCGGCTATTTCGAGACGGACATCAACCGTGAATTCCTGAAGACGGACGCCGGCCAGGCGATCATCAAGCGCATTCCCATGCGCCGCACCGGCGACATGAAGGACCTCGACAGACCGTTGCTGTTGCTCGCCTCCGAAGCCGGCGCCTTCATGACGGGGACGGTCATCCCCGTCGACGGCGGTCACATGGTCAGCGGACTGTAGGAGGCGCAGCCATGCCTTTCGCCAATGCCGACGGTACCAAACTCTATTTCGAGGAAGCAGGCTCGGGCACGCCGATCCTGTTTCTCCATGAATTCGCCGGCGATCACCGCAGCTGGGAAGCCCAGGTCCGGTTCTTCGCGCGCACACACCGCTGTATCGTCATGGCGGCCCGGGGCTATCCGCCCTCCGACGTGCCGGACGACGAAGGTGCCTACGGACAGGACCGCGCCATTGCCGATGCGCTCAGCGTGCTCGACCATCTGAACATCGACAGGGCCGTCGTCGTGGGCTTAAGCATGGGCGCCTACACGGCGCTCCGCATCGCCCTTCACCACCCGGACCGGGTCATCGCCTGCATCTCGGCCAGCGGCGGTGCCGGCTCGCCCAAGGATACCCAGGCGGCCTTCGTCCGCGACGCCCAGGCGACCGCGGACCGCATGTTGAAAACCGGCGAGTTCCCGGTCGACGGTATCGCCTTGGGCCCGACACGCACCCAGCTGAAACGCAAGGACCCAAAGGGTTGGGCCGAGTTCCGCCGACACCTCGCAGAACATTCGGTCGCAGGATCCGCCTATACGCTTCGCCAGGTCCAGGCAGCCAGGCCGTCGCTTTACGATTTCGAGACCGAACTCCGAGCTACGACGACTCCCAACCTTTTGATGGTCGGCGACGAAGACGAACCCTGTCTCGACGTCAACCTGTTCCTCAAGCGCGCCATGCCGAGCGCCGGACTGACCATGTTCGAACGCTGCGGACATCTATTGAACCTGGAGGAGCCAGCACTTTTCAATGCGCGCATCGCCGCCTTCCTGCAGGCGGTCGAAAACGATGCCTGGCCACTGCAGGACCGGCCGGACCAGGCCTTCGGCGGCATCGGCCTCGGCGACGCCGCCGAGGCGGCCGATTAACGGGAGAATTGGCAATGGACTTCACACTGACACCCGAGGTTGACGAAACGCGCCGCAATATCCGCGCCTTCGTCGCCGATCGGATCCTGCCGCTGGAGGATGATCCGGCCTCCTATGACGAACACGAGAACATCGACGAGGCGCTCTTGCAGACGCTCCGTGCCGAGGCCCGGGCGGAGGGCCTGTGGGCGCTATCCATGCCGGTCGAACGCGGCGGCGGCGGGTTCAACACGGTCGGTATGGCGGCGTGCTACGAGGAGATGAACCGCTCCATCTTCGGCCCCGTCGTCTTCAACGCCGCCGCGCCCGACGACGGCAACATGTTCGTGCTCAACCGCATCGGCACAGAGGAACAGAAGGAAAAATGGCTGCAGCCGATCATCGAGGGTCAAGTGCGTTCGGCCATCGTCATCACCGAACCGCACCCCGGGGCGGGATCCGATCCGGCCGGCATGATGAAGACGACGGCCGAGAAGAAAGGCGACACCTGGGTTGTTCACGGCCGCAAGTGGTTCATCACCGGCGCCGACGGCGCCAGTCACTTCCTCCTGGCGGCGCGCACGTCCCATGAGCCCCGGCGCGAGATGACCGCCTTCATGTTCCACAAGGATCAGCCCGGCTGGCGGGTCGAGCGGCGCATTCCGATCATGGGCCCGGAAGAGCACGGCGGCCATTGCGAACTGGTCTTCGACGGCCTCGAGATCTCCGATGAGAACCGCCTGCTGGAACCCGGACGCGGCATGAAGGTGATCCAGACGCGCCTCGGCACGGCGCGGCTGACCCATTGCATGCGTTGGCTCGGCTTGGCCAAGCGCGCGCTCGAGATCGCCGACGAATACGTCGCCGAACGGGAAGCCTTCGGCAGCAAGCTCCGCGATCGGGAAAGCGTGCAGCTGTTGCAGGGCGAGGCGGCCTTGCAGATCCACATCGGCCGCCTTCTGGTGATGAATGCCGCTTTCCGCCTCGATCGCGGCGAGTTCGCCAAGAAGGAGATTTCGGCGGCCAAGGTCCACGTCGCCGACACGCTGCACAAGGCGGTCGACACGGCGATCCAGCTGTGCGGCGCCAAGGGCTACTCCAAGGACACCAAGCTCGAATGGATGTACCGCTACGCCCGCCAGGCGCGGCTGGTCGACGGTGCCTCCGAGGTCCACAAGATGGTCCTGGCCCGCAATTTCCAGGAACAAGGGATCGACTTCTGGTCATGGGACTGACGGCGGAAGACCTGAGAGCCCGGGTCGGCACCTTCATCACCGAATACGCCGGCTGCCCGGTCGAGATCGAGCGCTTCGAACGGCTGTCGGGCGGCGCCATCCAGGAAAACTGGGCCCTCGACCTGACCGTAGCGGCCGGCGATTGGGTCGGGCGTCACAAATTGGTCCTGCGCCGGGATTCCCAATCGACGGTCGCCGCCAGTCACGGACGCCGCGACGAGTTCGATCTGCTGAAGGCGGCCCATGCGGCCGGCGTCACCGTCCCGCAGCCCTGTTTCTGCTGCGACGACCCAGAAGTGATCGACGGTCCCTTCTTCATCATGCACCGGGTCGAAGGCGTCGCCGCCGGATTCCGCCTTGTCAAGGCCGGACCCGACCCGGACCTGGCGACCCAGCTTGGCCGGGACCTGGCACGCATCCACTCGATCCGCCCGCCGCGCGACGACCTCGCCTTCCTAGGACCCGCCCCCGAACATCCGGCCCGGGAGACCGTCGAGCGGTTCCGCCGTTATCTCGATGCTCTGGCGGCACCCCATCCGGTCCTCGAATGGGGACTGGACTGGCTCGATCGCAATGCACCGGACGCGGAGGAGGTGGTGCTCTGCCACCGCGACTACCTCACCGGCAACTACATGGTCGCCGACGGTCGGCTCACCGGCGTTCTCGATTGGGAGTTCGCCGGCTGGAGCGATCCCCTGGAGGATATCGGCTGGTTTTTTGCCAAGTGCTGGCGCTTCGGCGCCTGGGACCGCGACGCCGGCGGCATTGCCGGGCGGGAAGATTTTCTGTCGGCCTACGAAGCGGAGTCGGACCGACAGGTCGATCGCGCGGCCATCCCCTATTGGGAAGTGATGGCGCACGTGCACTGGGCGGTGGTCGCCTGCCAACAGGCCGAGCGTCATGTTTCCGGCGAGGAACCGTCCCTGGAACTGGCTCTGACTGGCCAAGTGGTGCCGGAACTGGAGCTGGAGATCCTGTCCATGACGAAAGAGGGCTGACATGCGCAACCAACCGGATGCCGCCGCCTTGCTGGAAATCGCTCGCGAGACACTGCGCGGCGATCCCATTGATGCGCTGCCCGCAGACAAACGCTACGAAGCCCTGATGATCGCCAATGCCATGGCCATCGCAATACGTCAGATCGACGCCGGCGACGCTCCCCTTTTCAGCGAAGCGGCCGGGCTGCGTGAAATCCTCGGCTCGGAAGGCGATCTCACGGAGCTCAATCGGGAACTGGCCCGGCGCCTCCGTGCCGGCGACTTCGCTCCCGGCACGCCGGACCGCGGTTGCGTCTATGATATTCTGTGGCAGGCGACCGAGCAGAAAGTCCGCGAGAGCAATCCGAAGTACCTGGCGAGCCTGGGTGACGCCTGACCGCGTCGAGGAGAGGCCATGATGAGCGAAATTCCGCAACCCAAAACACAGGACCCGCCGGTCCTCTCCGAAACCGACGCTCGCGGTGTCGGCACCGTCACCCTCAACCGGCCCGGCGTCAACAATGCCTACGACGCCGACATGATCGAGGGGCTGCTCGACGCGATCGGCCGACTCGGCGCGGACCCAGCGGTAAGGGTCATCGTCATCCGTGGCAACGGCCGTCTGTTCCAGGCCGGAGCCGACCTCAACTGGCTGGCCCAAGTTTCCGAGGCCGGCGAGGAGGAGAACCTCGAGGTTTCCCGCAAGACCACCGATGCGGTGCGCTTCCTCGACACCTGCCCCAAACCGACTCTCGCACTTGTCCACGGCGGATGCTTCGGCGGCGGCATCGGCATCCTCGCCGCTTGCGACGTGGTCATCGCCTCGGAAGAGGCCCTGTTCTCCATTTCGGAAGTGCGCTGGGGCCTGATCCCGGGACCGATCGTCCCCCAGCTCGCCGCCAAGATCGGCGTCGGGCAACTCAGGCGCTATGCTTTGACCGGCGAGCGTTTCGCTGCCGCGGAGGCGAAACGCATCGGACTCGTCAGCGAGACCTGCGACACCGGAGCCCTGGATCAGACCGCCGCGCCGATCATCGAGTCCTTGCTCAGGAACGGGCCGCAGGCGATTGAAGACACCAAGAAGACCATCGCCGATACCGCCGGCGAGGCCGTCGACGATGAACTCGCGGAGACCCTGGCCCGGGCCCATGCGGCCAAGCGGCAGACGCGAGAAGCGGCGGAGGGATTGGCCAGTTTCCGCGAACGGCGCGAGGCGAACTGGTATCCGGAACCATCGGCCGATGGCGGAGAGGACACCTGAATGGAGCTCTTCCCCGGCACCTTCGTCCGCCACCCGACCGAGGAACGGCTCGGGCCGGGTCGGATGCAGAGCGTCGAGGGGTCGAAGGTCGTGGTTAACTTCATCAACGCCGGCAAGGTCGTCATCGATTCCGACCGGGTCAATCTGATCGTCATCGACGATACCGAGTTCGAGACGGGCGGATGACGACAGGGATGACGGAGGCGATGAAGGGCCGGCCATGATCCGCTACCTGACGACCGCTCTCGCCCTTGCCGTCCTGGCGCTCACCGTCATCCTCAGGCTCAACGACCCCGTCGAGATCGCCGGGTTCCGCCACCAGGTCTTCGACCTTTACCAACGCTGGCATACCCGGCCGCCCCAGAACGTCCCCATTCATATCGTCGACATCGACGAGGAAAGCCTGAAACGCCTTGGCCAATGGCCGTGGCCGCGCAGCCTGCTGGCGCAACTGGTGACCCTTCTCGGCGAGGCCGGGGTATCGACCATCGCCTTCGACATGGTGTTCTCGGAACCGGATAGGACCTCGCCCCGTCAGGTCGCCGAAGAGCTGCCGCTCGACAACGACCTGCGCCGGAAACTCACGGAACTGCCGGACCACGACCGGATGTTGGCGACCGCCATGTCTAAGACCCGCGTCGTTCTCGGACTCGCTTTGTCCGATGCCGGCGACAGCGAAACCGTCCCGGCCGTCAAATCAGGCTTCGCGACGGCGGGCACCGACCCCAGGCCCTATCTGATCGTTTTCGACGGCAACATCTCGCCGTTGCCTATGTTGACCGAAGTAGCGCTCGGCAACGGCACCCTCAATTTCTCGCCCGACGGTGACGGGGTCGTCCGCAAGGTACCCTTGGTGATGCGGTTCAAGGACACCATCGTGCCCAGCCTGGCGGCCGAAACTCTGCGGGTTGCGCAAGGGGCCGGCTCCTACATCATCCGCTCGTCGGACGCCAGCGGTGAGGCCGGCTACGGCCTGCACACAGGGGTCACCCAGGTCAAGATCGGCGCCTTTGTCGTGCCGACGGACGCCAATGGCCGCTTGTGGTTCCACGCGGCAAAGCCCGATGACCGGCGCATACCGGCCTGGAAGGTGCTGGCCGGCCAGACCGATATGAGCCGCTTCGCCGGCTCCATCGTCCTGGTCGGGCCTTCGGCGACCGGCTTGCACGATATCCGCTTCACGCCGCTCGGCGCCGCCATTCCCGGGGTCGAGATCCAGGCCCAGGTCATCGAACAGATCCTGACCAACGGCTTCCTGGTGCGTCCCGACTGGGCCAAGGGCGCCGAGGTGGTGTTCATGGTGGTCATCGGCCTGGCGCTCATCTTTCTCATCGACCGCCTCGGCGCCATGCCGTCGGCCCTTGCCGGCTCCACCTTCCTGATCGCGTCGCTGAGCATCTCGCTGGTCATGTTCAAGGAGCACCGCCTGGTGTTCGATCCGGTCTATCCGGCCTTTTCGATCATCGTCATCTTCGTCCTCTGTTCGGTGCTGCGTCACATCCGGGTCGAGAGCGAACAGCGCTGGATCCGTTCGGCCTTCTCCAGCTACGTGTCGCCCAACCTGGTCGACGAACTGGTCAACAACCCGAAGATCCTCACGCTCGGCGGCGAGCGCCGCGACCTGACCTTCCTGTTCACCGACCTCGCCGGCTTTACCACCCTAGTCGAGCAATCGAAACCGGGCGCTCTCATTCCGCTCTTGAACGAGTACCTGAACGAGATGATCGCCATCGGCTTCAGGCACGGCGGCACCCTCGATGCCATCGTCGGCGACGCCACCACGTTTTTCTTCAACGCACCGGTCGAACAGGCGGACCACGCCGACCGCGCGCTCGCCTGCGCCATCGAGATGGACGCCTTCGCCGACCGGTTCTCCAAGGAAAAGACGGCCCAGGGCCTGCCCGTCGGCCTGACCCGTATCGGCGTCCACTCGGGTCCCGTGATCATCGGCAACATGGGCGGCGACGTCATCTTCAACTATGCCGCCCACGGCGACGCCATCAACGTGGCGGCACGCCTGGAGACGGTCAACAAACACCTGGGCACCCGCGTCTGCGTCAGCATGGAGACGGCGTCCCGTTGCAACGATTTCCATGGCCGCCCCGTCGGCACCATCCAGCTCAAGGGAAAGGCCGAGGGCATCCTCGCTTTCGAGCCTCTGACCGAAGAGGAGATGGCCTCGGAGCACATCACCACCTACCTCACCGCCTACGACCTCCTGGTCATCGACGCCGAAGCCGCCCTCGAGGCCTTCCGCGCCGCCGCCGATACCTATCCCGACGACCCCCTGATCCGCTTCCACGTCGAACGCCTGGAAAGCGGCGACGACGGGACGTTGATCCGGATGGCGTCGAAGTAGGAGTTTTTGATTACGGAGATTCATACCCAGCGCGCATGACCGGCGCGGGTAACCCCGTAAAGATCGTGAGGCCGGTACGGCGAATGCCGCTGTAACTGACAAGCGGACGGTGAGTTCTTCATGTTTTGCCGCCGTTATCCCCCTGTTCGGATCGTCTGACCTTCGATCATAAACAGCCGTTTATGATCCTGGCTGTGTGAATACGTGGCGGTGTTAGAATCTCGCTGTCGGAAGCAGCGTAACCGTCCGGTGAACCCGCTCTGTTTATCGGCGTTGGTCTGGCGATAGTGTCCATTATCGATAGTGGGCATTTGTGGAGTGGGGCTGATGGGCCGGGCTCGACGGTACTGGTCGGCGGATGAGAA
>Ga0209561_1000132_pt1 | contig 23215 bp, 14 predicted proteins | sample WorMettrBAHAMAS2_FD_187393 | JGI IMG/M metagenome (GOLD analysis project Ga0209561, IMG submission 187393) | Marine gutless worms symbiont microbial communities from Max Planck institute for Marine Microbiology, Germany - Inanidrilus... | ecosystem: Host-associated > Annelida > Digestive system... | reverse complement strand
CCGGTCTCAGACAGACGTCGCATATGATCCGGAAGGTCGAAAAATCCAAGCTGTTTCATGGCATCCCCCTCGGAAAGCCATCGAATCACAAAACCGTCAAATTGGCGAGGTTAATGGGGGTGTCCAACTGGTAATCGGCATCGTAGACGTGATAGCGCGGATCGTTTTCGTTGACCCTGCCGTTGTCGCCGAGGCGAAGAATCTGCCGGGCGTAGTGGCGGGCCCAATGGGGAACGTCGCCGTCGAGCATGTAGGTGTGAAACAAACGGTCGACCAAAGCCTCGGGCAGGTCCTCGCCGAACCATTCCCGATAGGCCAACTGGAGAAGTTGGAACTCGCCGACACCGAGGTAATTGGCGGCGCGGGCGAACTCCGTCTTTTCCGGATTCTGTTTTTCCTCCAGATCCGGGCGGATCAGCGTATCCCAGAGGCTATAGGTCATGTACCGACTCCTAGACACGGTACCGCGAGATCACCGCACCGCGTTGAGCCAAATCATAGCGGATTACCCTCACCGATCTTATCACATTTCGTTCATCGGTTCGGTCAAACCGGCCTCAATTATATGGTCCGAAGCGGATACCGAGGCAATGGGACAAACCGGATCAAGGGTGATAGTGTTGCGGCCCGGAACCGGTGCCGTATGGCCTGGTAATCTTGAGGATGCCGACGAAAGGGTATCAGGAATGGTGGAAAGAGTATTCGACCGGCGCGGCCGCCGGAATTGGGACGACAAGCTGCGCGAAAAGGAAGACCGGCGAATTCTCGACCGGCGCCGGCGCGACCGCCGGCGTGGCGAACGGCGCAAGGAGCAGCGTCGCAAGAAGGACCTGTGGGCCGGCGATGCGACCAAGACCGATCGGCGGGTCAAGGACCGCCGGGGGACTGCTGATCGGCGCCAGGGCGACCGTCGCGGCGGCGAACGGCGGCATGGAGACCGCCGCGCGACCGAGACCCTGCCTTCGACCATCCGCGAGGTCATCGCCCCGATCGGGCCCGTGCACTCGTTGCCGATCCACGCAACCATAGAACAGGCGATGGCGATGATGGCAACCGAGGACATCGGCCTCGTCGCCGTGCTCAGCGACGATCACAAGCTGACAGGGGTGTTTTCGGAACGCGACGTGGTCCGCGCCTTCGCCCAGGACGGTGCGGCAGCATTGGAAAAACCGATCGAGCCCCATGTGACGCGTGGTGTCTGGACCTGTAAGCCGGACGATAGCCCTTATGACGTGATCGTCACGATGAGCAAGAAACGGATGCGCCATATGCCGGTGATGGACGGAAACGTCCTGGTCGGTATGGTCAGCACGACCGACCTGCTGCAGTTCTTCTCGGGTGAGACGGAAAACAGGGAAGAACAATAGCCGCCCGCATCGCGCGGAGCTTCCCGTTCAGTCGGCGAAACGGTGAACCAAAGGCCCGTCATCCATAGGCCAGGTCCCTTTGTCGATCGCCTTCGGTCCGTCGAAGACGATGTAGCTGCGTCGCTTGTAATGGGGAAGGGGGCGCATGACGGCTTTCAGGGCGATCGTATCCTCCGCCGAGACGACGAGAACCGGCGTCCCCTCCTGGCGCCGGAAGGTCCATGCCCGGGCGGTTCCCCCGGGCGCCGGCGTTGTCGCCTGCGGCGAAGTGCCGACGCCTTCGAGAAAAGCCGAAAGGCGATGGGTTTCACCGATAACCAGCAACGGCTTGCCGGTGAAGTCCTGATCGGTCACCGTATCCGGTTTCGGGTCGACATCGAGAAGCCGTTCCGCCAATCCGGTCGCCGCCGTGACGAACGCGTCGTCGTCGCTTTCGATGTGGGTCACGGCATCGGGGGCGAGAAGGATATCGCGGAGTACGGGTGGGCTCTCCTCAGGAGCCAAGCGGCGGAAGACATGAAAGTCCGGATCGACGGTTAGGGTTCGCGGGTTCTCGTCATAGGTCAATTCGAAAGACTTCCGCTGCCGGTCCAGAACCACTTCCTTCACGATCCGGCCAGTCGCTATATCGGCGGCAACCGGCAATGTCAGGCGGTAGGTGGGAGAAGTTTGCTCGATTTCGAAGCGGACGACGAAGCGGCCCTCTTGGCGGCGTTTTTCCACGCGCTCGAGCCGGAGTTGCGGCGCGCCCGGACGTTTCAGCCATTGACCGAAGAACCAGTCGAGGTCTTGCTTGGTGGACTTCTCGAAAGCTTGTTGAATATCGGACCAGGCGGCCCGACGCCCTTTGTTGGTTCGCCAGAACTCCCGGATGCCGCGGGAGAAGGCGTCGCCGCCGATTTCGCGGGACAACATATGGAAGACATAGGCGACCTTGTTGTAGCCGATGACCTGCGCGGCGTCGTGGCGTTTTGAGACGAATGCGGTGATGGCCGTGTCGCGGCTCCGCGGCAGGGCGGCGTAATCCCGGAGCCATTCCGTTCGCATGAGACGCGCCTCGGCCGGGCCGGCCTCGAGCGCCAAGCCGTAGTCGGCCATGAACGTGGTCAGGCCCTCGGCCCAGTTTCCGGATCCGTAATCGATGCCGACTGCGTTTCCCCACCAGTTGTGGGCGACCTCGTGGGCGAGCGAACGCCCGCGCATGAAGGGAAGCGGCAGCGCCCGGCGACCGACGTAGGCGATGCCCGGGAATCCCAGGCCGACCGGCAGGGGAGACGAGACCAGGGAGAAGTCGGCATAGGGGTATGCGCCGATGGCCTTCGAAAACATGTCGAGATAGAGGTGAGAGCGCTCCAGATAGACGTCGGCCAATCCGGCGATCTCGGGATGCAAATAGGTGCGGACACGGATTCCACCGGCTTCCTCTTCCTTCACCCGATAGGGCCCGGCAAATAGGGAAGGCGCTTCGGATGGGTCCTCGGATTCGAAGACCGAGCGGTGCACGCCGTTGGACACCGTTTCCTCGATGAGGCGGCCCGTCGACCGAGTCCGGTAGGGAGCCGGCGTCGATACGTCCAACCGAAAACGAGAGCCGTCGTGTCCGGTCAAAGGGAACCAAGCCGCGTTTCCCGGGAGGTAAGTCCCGGCGTCACCGCTGACCGCCATGGCAAATCCACCGCCGGACCCTCCATTCCGATGCGGGATGCGGCCCTTCAGCCGAAAGCGGATTTCCCGATTGCCCGATTTAGGGACATTAACGGCCAGGTGCCCGTTGCGGCGGTCGTAATCAATCGGCCTGTCCTCTCGCGAGACGGTCTCGACGTCGAGCCAAGGAGCCAAGCGAAACTCCATCAATCCGCCTTCGTTCAGCCTTATTGTATCCTCGACGGTCATGGAGCCCGTCGCCGGATTGAGGTCGACAGTGATCTTGTGGAAGGGCGCCCCGTCGTCGCCAAACGCCACCGGCGGGTTTGCAAGCGTGACTGCAACCAGAACCGCGGCAAACGAACCGGCGACAGACAGCCGCACGGTTACTCTCCGAACGATTGCGGAAACTTGGCCACCAGTTCCTTAGTTTCGCCACCACGCAGAACTTGAAGAGGCAGCCAGGTTCCTGGAGCTTGGCGCTGGATAATCTCGACCAGTCCGGCATTGCTGGTTACGACAAACCCGGCAGCAGACTGGATGATGTCACCGTCCTCGATACCGGCCGCCGCCGCGACGCTGCCGTCGAGGACGCTGATGACCATTGTCCGGGCTTGTTTGGTTTCGATCATGACGCCGAGCCGTGCTTTCGGCGCCGGTTTCCCGGACGCCTCGTCCGGCTCGACGACGAACGCCGCGTCGGCAATACCGGAGGGAATGTTTCGGCAGGCATCTCCGGTCTCCACAGGAAGCAGGACGGCGACGTCGTCGACCCCAAGATCGCGGAGTTGATCAGGAATGCCGTGGCCGAATTCCGCATGGCCGCGTCCGACGATGCCGACGACAAGTTTGTCCGGGTTTTCCTCTCGCGTTGCGACGATGGCTTCCGCCATGGCCCGATCCCAGGTCAGTTGCGCGTCAACGAAGCGCCCGAATGCCTCGTCGGCAAGAACAGTCTTTTCATCGGGCGCTTCCGTTTTCTCCTCTTCGTCTTCCGGTGCCTTCGGCCCATGGGGAGAGCCCTTCATCCGGGTCAATTTCATTGTGTACACGCTGGCCAGGGACCGTTTGTAGGCATCACTGGCCGGCGCCGGGTTGCCAACGCCGAGTCGATCGGATTCCGGTACCGCCGCCCAGCCTTCGCGCCCGACACGCGACACCAAAGCGCGTTCCACATTGAGGGCCACGGCCGGAAGCCTGTGCTGGCGCACCAAATCGAACAAAGGCATATAGTACCCGGAGGGATAAACCCAAACTTCCCGCCAGCGCGACTGCCGGAGGAACTCGGACCGCGTCAGGTGACCATCTGTCCAGTCGTCGAGCGCTTCCTGGACGCTTCTCGGGAACATCTCGAAGCCGACGGCCATGTCGGGTCGTGCCGCGTGCAGGGCGGCGAGCATGTAAGCTTGCCAACGATGGTGCTCTCGGTTGGTATGGGTTTCACCCAACAGGACGACGTCCTTCTCCGCCATCGCGCGAATGAGCGCATCGCCGTTCAGAACCTGCCGCTTGTCCGTATCGAGCCAGGCCCCAGGTTGAGAACAGGCGTCGCCTTCCGCGGCCTGCGGGCCGTCCTTGGGAGGCGTGCAGGCGGCGAGACCGAAGGTCAGCGCGGCGATGGCAATCCGAGAAGACAGCGAGAATCGCATGGGGAGGGTCCTTGGCCCGGGGCCGGAGAGGCGTTTTACCCTATCCATGTATGCAGAGTTGAAGCGCTCTGCACGCTTTTTTTGCCGGCCGGCGTGGGAGGTGACTGATCGGTTGGCTTGCCGGCGGTCGAGAACCGGCCACCTCCGGATAAATTTAATAGGTGCCGATTCCGGGAAAAGCTCGGTACGGGCCCGGAACCGGGTGCGGCAAGGCGAACGGAACCGGCCCGTAATAGGGGTACGGTTGCGGATACCCGTAATGACCCTGACGGCCGGAGAAATTCATGGTCAGAGATCCGTCGGCACGGCCGCGAGTCCATTCCGATGCCGGCCCATAGCCATAGGTGAAGGGACGATAAACGGCCGGTACGGCGGTTTCCGGTATCGGTTGCGTCGTTTGATCGGTCTCCGGAACCGGTGTGGCGGCGGTTTCTTCAGTTGCCTCCGGCGCCTTGGTCTCGGCCGTTTGTGTCTCGGCGGCGGGATCTTGCTCCTGGGTCTCGGCCCCATCGGGCACCGCGGCCGCCTGCTGATCGACACTGGCGGTAACCGCGCTTTCAGGTAACCCGAAGGTTTTCAACAAGCCGGTTTCCTGAGCGTAGCCGGCGGCGACCATAACGGCGATGCCCAGTCCGACCAGATACCAGGGTTCGCGGACCAGGCGTTTGATGGCGGCGCCCCGGGCGACGCTCGGTTGCGGGGCAGGCGTCGGCCGGGTAGCGGGTTTGACCGGCTCCGCGGGATCCGCTGGTGCGGCGGGCTGCGCCGAGGCGGTCGGTTTCGCGGGAGCCGCCTGTTTCTCGGTAACAGCGGATTTCTCGGTAACAGCGGATTTCTCGGTAACAGCGGATTTCTCGGTAACAGCGGATTTCACTTCTGGGGCCGGTTTCGGCTGGGCCGCGGCTTCCTTTTCCTTGGCGTCGTCCAGTTTCTTCGGCGTCGACGGCGCTTGCGGTTTGGCGGGCGCACTTGCCTCGGCCTTGTTGTCGGCGGCGATCTTCGGTTCGGGAAGGGTGCCGGCGAGGGATTGCGCCGCTTCGATGGTGCGCGCCGCGCGCGCTGGGCCGAACCCCTTGACGGCGCTCAGGGCCTCCGTCGACGCCTTGGCGATGTCGGTTGCCGTCTCGAAACCGGCTTTTTGCAGAAGGTCGGCGGCAGCGGCACCGATACCCGGAATGTCCGTCAGCTTGTTTTTGGTCATGGGTCTTCCTCTTTCCTCGCCAGGAGCCAACGGACCGATTCCGCTCGCCCGGAATATCGTCAATCGTGCAGTCTCGACGGCACCTAGCATGCGGTAAACCGGGCGTCGGTGATGAAGTCACCGGTCCCCCAGCCGACACGACGTCTCTTGATAATCCAGCGCCCCATTGCCGATACGGACATTGGTCCTTTCGGTGCGCGGCGTCGCGAATATACTGCGTGCCATGCCGACACCAGAAGCCCACCAGATTCTCAAAGACACCTTTGGCTACGATACGTTCCGCAGCTCTCAAGAGGCGATCATCGCCGCCATCCTGACCGGAGACAATGTGCTCGCGGTGATGCCGACCGGCGCCGGCAAGTCCATGTGCTACCAGATCCCGGCCCTTATCCGCCAGGGTGTGGCGATCGTGGTTTCGCCACTGGTCGCCTTGATGGAAGACCAGGTGTCGGCCTTGAAACTGGCCGGTGTCGCCGCCGAGACCATCAACTCATCCAGATCTTACGAAATTAACGCGGATACCTGGCGGGCGACGGCTGCCGGTCGCGTGCGCCTGCTCTACCTGTCGCCGGAACGGCTGATGACGGAGCGGATGTTGACCGCGCTCGGACGTCTTCCGGTAACCCTGCTCGCGGTCGACGAGGCTCACTGTATCTCGCGCTGGGGCCAATCGTTCCGGCCCGAATATGAAGCCCTGTCCCACCTGTCGGACGTGTTCCCCGAGATACCGATTGCCGCCCTGACGGCGACCGCGGACGAGGCGACCCGCCGTGACATCGCCGAAAAACTGTTCGGAGGGCGCGGCCAGACCTTTGTGTCCGGGTTCGATCGACCGAACATTCGCATGCATGTGGTGGCGCGCCGGGACCGCAACCCGCAAATGCTGAACGTCGTGCGCGGTTATACCGGCCAAAGCGGGATCATCTATTGCCTGTCGCGGGCCAAGGTCGAACGCGCGGCCGAATTCCTCAATGCCAACGGGGTACGGGCGCTGCCCTACCACGCGGGCATGGAGAAAGCCGATCGGGCCAAGCACCAGGATATCTTCATGACCGAACCCGGTGTCGTCATGGTCGCCACCATCGCCTTCGGTATGGGCATCGACAAACCGGATGTGCGCTTCGTTATCCATACGGATTTGCCCGGCAATATCGAGGCCTACTACCAGGAGATCGGCCGCGCCGGGCGTGACGGTGAGCCGGCCGAAGCGCATCTTTTCTACGGACTCGACGACATTCGCCTGCGCCGCCAGTTCATCGATGACGCCGGCGGCGACAGCGATCACGTCCGGCGCGAACATAAACGCCTCGACGCCCTGATCGCCTATTGCGAAGCGCCCGAATGCCGGCGGCGGGCGCTGCTCGCCTATTTCGGCGAAAACTCTGATGCCGCATGCGGTAACTGCGACGTCTGCATCGATCCTCCGCAACTGGTCGACGGCACGGCGCTCGCGCAAATGGCGCTGGCTGCGATCGTGCAGACCGGGCAGCGGTTCGGTGCGGTGCATCTCATCGATGTCCTGCGCGGCGCCGATACGGAGATAACGCGTCCGGAAGTTCGGGCACGATCGACTTGCCGCCTACAAGGCCGGGGATGGCATCGGCAAGGAGGAATGGCGCAGCATCATCCGCCAGCTCGTCGCCGCCGGGCACTTGCAACTCGATGTTGCCGGCCACGGCGGCTTGAGCATTACGAAGAAGGGCGCCGCTCTGACAGACGGCGGTATCGAATTCCACTATCGGCGCGACGGTCGACCCGTGAAGGGGAAGAGGCCGCGGGACCAGAAATCTCAAAGCCCGGCGGATGCCGACCTAGAGCCCTCAGAAGAAGCATTGTTGCTTGCCCTCAAGGAATTGCGTCGGCGCTTGGCGTCCGCGCGGGGCGTTCCTATGTCGTGTTTCCGGACAAGGCCTTGATCGACATGGCCCGCAAGCAACCCCGAGACGAGGCAGGCTTCGCAACCGTTCACGGCGTCGGCGCCGCCAAGCTTCGCGATTTCGCCCAGCCGTTCCTCGCCTGCATAGCCGATTTCCGGGATGACGCCCGGTGAGCGGTCGAGTTCCCGTTCAAAGGGTCTTGAGATACTCGATCAAATCCCACCTTTGAGCCTCCGTCAGGCGTTTGTTGCCGACGATTTTGAAACCATATGCCAGCGCGTCCGTGAATTCGTGACCGGCGTTGGAGTTGCCCGGAATCGTCGTATCCAATTCGAATGTACCGGGCGGGCAGGGTGGTTCTTCGAACACATAGCCGACTTTTACCGGATCGAACTTTCTGTTGCCGAGGCAGAACTTCTTGGGACGCTCATCGGCAGGCAGCAGGAGTGAATAGAGGTTGGGGACGGAGCCGTTGTGCAGGAAAGGCGCCGTTGCCCAGATACCGTTCAGGGGTCGGGCTTTGTATCCGACACCGGCTTGTATCTCATTCTCGCGATTGCCGTTCCAGGCGGCCCTTTCCTTTTCATCGATGATTCCATTGTCATCGTACCAGCAGTCGGCGGTCTTTTGGACGGTTTCCGCCAGGGCGGTTCCGAACCACTTCTGATGCCATGTCCGGCCCTCGGCTTCTTTTTCGGTCTCCTTGTCGAACTTCAAACCCAAGAACTTGGGGACCTTCAAGCTGCGCAGGAGCAGGACTTCGCCCTGGGCCGGGTCGGTGCCGACGTCGATCACGGGCTTTACCTTGTAATATCTCTCCCCAACATCGTTGGGCGGGGTCCACCTTTTCCCGTCTTTCCAGAAGTTCCCGGTGTCCTCGTTCACCGGGTGGCCATGGCAACCCATGCAGAGCTCCATGTATAGTTTGCGGCCATTTGCGACCTTGTCCTCGTCGGTTCCACCGAAGAGGTCGTCTGGCCACTTCGGTGCCCGCAAGCCCTTGAAATGGGGATCCTCCTCGGGCTGGCCGTTCGTTTTCAGGAACGGGTTGTCGCCGGCCAGGAGTTTCTCCATATCGCGGACGTCCCTCACCAGAACCGAGGAGTCGTAAAGGGGATGGGTCGGTTCGGCGATGTTGAGCTGGGCCGATACGCCGAGCGCCTCGCCGGCGTTGCGGACCATCGGCTGCTTGATCGACGCATCGTACTGGACCCAATCGAACCACGACGTGGACCAAATGTGGGGAAAGTTGACCGGGGCATTTGTCGTTCGGTAGTTGTCCCAGGGGTCGAAACCGAACCCTTCTTTGGGCGCCTTCTCAGGTAATTTGCAATTGGCCGACGTCTTCGGTTTCTCAGACTCGGGGAATTTCGGAGGATTCAGGAAATTGGTCACGAAGACTTGGTTTCCGATCCGATTAAGGGCGTCCAGCCGTGCGAACCCCTCCTCGACGGCGTCTTTGTCCAGTTCTTTCAGTTTGCCTGCGACGGCGAGGATTGCATCCAAGCGAGCGTCGAGTTTCGCTTTTAGTCGATCGCGGTCCGCCTCCGTATGATCGGCCTCGAGGACCTTGTCGGCGAAACGATCGAAACGGAAGGGGACGTATTTGGTATAGGCCAAAGCCAGAACAAGAGCCTCACGGAACTTGCCCAGGTTGGTAATCGCCGGTCCCCCGTCGATACGGATGCTTGTCTCCTTGTATTCCATATGGCCCGTATGGCAGGCCGCGCAGGTGAACCCGATCAGATCGTCCGTCTTTTCGAGGGTGTGTTTCGCCTCCGTTTTGGCGAAACCGACAGGAAGGCCGTCTGGATTGCCGGCGTAGGTCTTCTCGCTGTAATAGACGATCGAACCGTATTTCCGTTGGCCGCTATACCCCGGCTCCGTGGGCACCTCCTCGGAACTCGGGATGAAACCGAACCGTGAGAGGTACTGCGAATCCTTGAAATCAGCCTGCTTGCGCAGCCCCAGCGTCGGTTGCTCTAGCGAAACGAACCATTTGTAGGGGACGGGTAGGGTCGCGGTTCCCTGCGACGCATGGTGGAACCAATGACGTTCTTTCGCCGTCCAGTTCTGTTCGAGCCACTGATAGTTGGTCGCCGTCGTCGCCTCGGGCAGCGTCGGCGCACAGGCCTGCAACAGGACCAAAGTGAAGATTGCGATGAAGACCCTGGATGATTTCATGACGCATTCCCCCTTTACGTCAAAACCCGGTAAAAATTATACCCTAGGTTAATATCGTTTGATTATCATTGGTTGTAAAGATGCCGACGCAATCCCGCTCTGTTGAGGGATTGCGTCGGTCATCGGAGACCGCCCGTCCATGGCGATGATCCGAGCCCTTTCCACGGGTACCAGTACCAACCGCCAGGTCGTTTCGTGACATGCCGGTGGCGGGTGGCGGCTCCAGGCGGGATCAGTTCATGTGTCGGGCCAGAAATGCTTTGACGTCTTCGAAGTGATCCGGACGTACTTTCCAGAACCATTTATGATTGCCGGGATAGTCGGACTTGTAGGTGAAGGTTTTGCCCAGCGATTTCAGATTCGGAACGAGATCCTCGTTCATGATCTGACGGATCGATTCGATATCCTTATTTCCGACCGTCAGCAGGTTTCCGACCGTCAGCAGGATGGGCATGGCCAAACCTTGCAATTGCGTCTTGCTGCTCGCCCCCATGAGGCTCCGGTTTCCGGCTTCATAAAAGGCGGCCGGCGACATCAAGACCATGGTGTTCAATCGGGCACCCGAGATCGCCGCCCATAGGGTGACCAAGCCGCCTTCCGAAAAGCCGACGGCGCCGATGCGCGAGGCGTCGACATCCGGTCGGCTTTTCAGAAAATCGAGCGCAGCCAGAACCGTATCCGAACCTTTCTTGACCGCGCGTTCCCGGTTGGCGCCGGCAACATGATCGCGGATCGGGGCGATCCCGATATATCCGGCATCGGCCAGGGCCTGCACGTAACCGGCCGCGTTCCCAGCGCGAAATGGTGGTTTGATCCACATTGAGAAGGTGCGCCAGGACCTCCTGCTTCAGTCCGTTGACCCGGCGAATCGTTCGTATCAGGAGCGGCCACTCGCTTATGTCATGTCTCCCCGTCCGAGACCCCACCCGGCTACAGCACTCGATTGTTCTTGTGCTTTGATTGTACGATAGTGCCACCGGCTGATCACAAGTTGTAGACCATATCCGGGCGATTGGTCCGTTATCCCGATGGATTTCGAGAATTGCAGGTCGAATTCCGCCCGAAATCGATCGGGCGATCCGTGCCTGGACTTTGAATGGTAAACCTAAGAACGCGCCACAACCCATTGGAACCGGGCCTCAATCTCGGATGGCTACGGATTAAGGGTTTGGCGATTCTCGACTAGCGCGACATGGCCGGTATTTTCTGATTGGGCGAACCCGGCACCTTTGCTATCAAAGGGCTCTTTTTTTCGAGGGAAGTGCGGGAATGACGCATGCGGGACACTAAAAAGAAGGCCGGCGCAACCGCTGGCCGGTTCGAATACCGCCAGCAGAAGAAACAGGGCCTTTACGATCCGGCCTTCGAACACGACGCCTGCGGTTTTGGTTTCATCGCCGACATCAACAACGAATCGAAGCACGAGATCGTTCACCAGGCGCTTAAGATCGTCCAGAACCTCGACCACCGGGGCGCCATCGGCGCCGACCCCCTGGCCGGCGACGGTGCCGGCATTTTGATCCAGCAACCCGACGGGTTCCTGCGTAAGGAATTCGCCAAACAAGGTGTCGCCCTGCCGCCGGTCGGCGAATACGCGGTCGGTACCGTCTTCCTGCCGCAGGACGAGAAGCTCAGGGCCAAGTGCACCAACGCCATCAATCGGTTCACCGCCGTCGAGGGGCAGGACCTATTGGCCTGGCGCGAGGTGCCGACCGACAATTCGGTGCTCGGCGAGAGCGTCAAGCTCAATGAACCGGTGATCCGCCAGGTTCTGATCGGCCGCGGCTCGGATACGCCCGACGAGGCCGCCTTCCAGCGCAAGCTCTACGTCATCCGCAAACAGGCCCACCACGCCATCTGGGATTACATCCAGGAAGCGGCCCAGGATTTCTACGTCACATCGCTGTCGAGCCGCACCATCGTCTACAAAGGCATGGTGTTGGCGCCAAACCTGGCCAAGTACTACCTCGACTTCCAGGACGAGGAATTCAAGACGGCGATCGCGCTCTTCCATCAACGGTTCTCGACCAACACCTTCCCGTCCTGGCGCCTGGCCCAGCCGTTCCGCTACCTCAGTCACAACGGCGAGATCAATACGCTACGCGGCAATATCAATTGGATGAACGCGCGCCGCCACAACATGAGCTCCGAGGTTCTCGGCGAGGATCTGGAGAAACTATGGCCGTTGATCGGCGACGGGTCGTCCGACTCGGCGACCTTCGACAACGCCCTCGAACTCCTGATCCTGGGCGGCTATTCGTTGTCGGAAGCGATGATGCTGATGATCCCCGAGGCCTGGGCCGACAATCCGCAGATGGACCCGGCCCGGCGTGCCTTCTACGAATACCAGTCGGCGGTCATGGAGCCATGGGACGGTCCGGCGGCCATGGCCTTCACCGACGGCCGCCAGATCGCCGCCACCCTCGACCGCAACGGCCTCCGGCCGGCCCGCTATGTGGTCACCGACGACGGTCTCGTGATCATGGCCTCCGAAGTCGGTGTGTTGCCGATCCCGGAAGAGAAGATCATCCAGAAGTGGCGCTTGCAGCCGGGCAAGATGCTGCTCATTGACCTCGACGAGCACCGCATCATCTCCGATGAAGAACTGAAGTCGGAAATCTTCAATGCTCGGCCCTACCAGGAATGGCTCGACGCCACCCAGATCAACCTGAGCGACCTCAGGCCCGAGGTCGGGCCGATGACGCCGGACACGGAAACACTGCTCAATCAGCAACAGGCCTTCGGCTACACGCGCGAGGACGTCAAAGCTTTCTTCAAGCCGATGGCGACAAGCGGCCAGGATCCGATCGGCTCCATGGGCCGCGATATTCCCCTGGCGACCTTGTCCGACAAGTCGCGCATGCTTTACGACTATTTCTTCCAGCGGTTCGCCCAGGTCACCAATCCGCCGATCGATCCGATCCGCGAGGAGTTGGTGATGTCGCTGGTCAGTCTGATCGGCCCGCGTCCCAACCTGCTCGATCTCAAATCGGGCGGCAGCAACAAACGCCTCGAGGTCAAACAGCCGATCCTGACCAATACGGACCTCGAGAAAATCCGCCGCATCGAGAACCAGGTCGACGGTTCGTTCCGCACCTATACCCTCGATATCTGCTATCCGGTGATCGAGCCGGGACGCGAGAGTATGGGCGATGCCATCGACAAACTCTGCGAGCGGGCCGAACAGGTGGTGCGGGACCGCGGCTACAACATCCTGATCTTGTCGGACCGCGGCATCAACAGCGACCATGCGGCGATCCCGGCCCTGCTGGCCACCGGCGCCGTTCATTTCCACCTGATCCGCAAGGGATTGCGGACCGAGGTCGGCCTCGTCGTCGAGACCGGCGAGGCGCGCCGCGTCCACGACTTCTGCCTGTTGGCCGGGTACGGTGCCGAGGCGGTCAATCCTTATCTCGCCTTCGGTACGCTGTCCAACCTGGCCCACGAGTTCGGCGACGACCTGACCATCGAGGAAGCCCACAAGCGCTACGTCAAAGCCATCGACAAGGGCATGCTCAAGGTCATGTCGAAGATGGGCATTTCGACGTATCAGTCCTACTGCGGGGCGCAGATCTTCGATGCGGTCGGGCTCAACAGCGAATTCGTCGAAACCTATTTCACCGGCACGCCGACCAAGATCGAGGGCGTCGGTTTGGCCGAGATCGCCCGCGAGACGGAACAGCGCCACGCGCTTGCCTACGGTGATGCGCCGATCTTCCGCGACGAACTGGATGTCGGCGGCGACCTGGCCTTCCGCCTGCGCGGCGAGGACCACATCTGGGTCCCGGAGACCATTTCCCTCATGCAGCACGCCGTGCGCAGCGGCGACTACGGCAAGTTCAAGGAATTCTCGGCGATGATCCGCGAACGCTCGTCCCAGGCCAAGAACCTGCGCGACCTGTTCGAGTTGAAGCCGGTCGGCGAGCCGGTACCCCTGGACGACGTCGAGCCGGTCTCCGAGATCGTCAAGCGCTTCGCCACCGGCGCCATGTCCTTCGGGTCGATTTCCTGGGAGGCCCATACGACGCTGGCCATCGCCATGAACCGCCTCGGCGGCAAGTCGAACACGGGCGAGGGCGGTGAGGAAGCGGAGCGCTTCGAGGTCATGGCTGACGGCGATACCATGCGCTCGTCGATCAAACAGGTGGCGTCAGGCCGTTTTGGCGTGACCACCGAATACCTGGTCAATGCCGACGACATCCAGATCAAGATGGCGCAGGGTGCGAAACCCGGCGAGGGCGGCCAGCTCCCGGGTCATAAGGTTGACGAGCGGATCGCCAAGGTCCGCCACTCGACGCCGGGCGTCGGCCTCATCTCGCCGCCGCCGCACCATGACATCTACTCGATCGAAGACTTGGCGCAGCTCATTCACGACCTGAAGAACGTCAATAGTGGCGCGCGGATTTCCGTCAAGCTGGTCTCGGAAGTGGGTGTCGGAACGGTGGCCGCCGGGGTCAGCAAGGCGCACGCCGATCACGTCACCATATCGGGCCACGACGGCGGTACCGGCGCGAGCCCGATCACGTCCGTGCTCAATGCCGGCAGCCCTTGGGAGATCGGCCTCGCCGAAACCCAGCAGACCTTGGTGCTGAACGAGCTTCGCGGGCGGATCACCGTGCAGGTGGACGGTGGATTGCGGACCGGCCGCGACGTCGTCGTCGGCGCGCTCCTCGGGGCCGACGAGTTCGGTTTCGCTACGGCAGCCCTCATCGCCGAAGGCTGCATCATGATGCGCAAGTGCCACCTCAACACCTGCCCGGTCGGCGTCGCCACGCAGGACGAGAGGCTTCGCAAACGGTTCACCGGGGAGCCGGAACACGTGGTCAATTTCTTCACCTTCATCGCCGAGGAGGTCCGCGAGCTTATGGCCGAACTCGGCTTCCGCACGATCAACGAGATGATCGGTCAGACGCAAGCGCTGAACATGCTGCCGGCCATCGAACACTGGAAGGCGCAGGGAGTCGATCTGACCAACTTGCTGCACCAGCCGGACGTACCCGACCACGTCGCCATCTACCAGAAGGAAGACCAGGACCACGGCCTCGACAAGGCTCTGGACCATGAGCTGATCCGCCAGGCACGAGACGCCATCGACGGCAAGGGCGCGGCCAGCATCGAAACCGAGATCCACAACATCAACCGAACGGTCGGAGCCATGCTGTCGGGCGAGATCGCCAAGGTCCATGGGCACAGCGGGTTGCCGGACGATACCATCCACATCAAGCTCAAGGGTAACGCCGGCCAGAGCTTCGGGGCCTGGCTGGCCCACGGCGTGACCTTGGAATTGGAGGGTGACGCCAACGATTATGTCGGCAAGGGCATATCCGGCGGTCGGATCTGCGTTTATCCGGCCCAGGAGAGCCCGATCGTGCCGGAAGAGAACATCGTCATCGGCAACACCGTTCTTTACGGTGCCATCTTGGGAGAGTGCTATTTCCGCGGCGTCGCAGGTGAACGTTTCGCCGTGCGCAATTCAGGCGCCACCGCCGTGGTCGAAGGCGTCGGCGATCACGGTTGCGAATACATGACCGGCGGTATCGTCGTCGTGCTCGGGTCGACGGGCCGAAACTTCGCGGCCGGCATGTCGGGTGGCATCGCCTATGTCCTCGACGAGGACGGCACCTTCGAACAGCGATGCAATATGAGCATGGTCGACATCGAGCCGATCGCCGATGAGGAACGCTATATGAAAGAAGAGGAAGCCCAGGCCGGTGACCTGGAGACCATCGGCAAGGTCGATATCTCGAGCGACATGACGCGATATGACGCGCAGCGCCTGCGCGGCCTGATCGAACAGCACCATCGCTATACGGGCAGCGCGCGGGCCAAGGCGATCCTCGACGACTGGAGCGACTACCTGCCGAAATTCGTCAAGGTCATGCCGGTCGAATACTTGCGCGCGCTCCAGGAAATGCAGGCCAAGTCACGAGCCACCGAGCACGATGGCATCAGCCTGGCGGTGGGGGGCTGAGATCATGGGTAAGCCGACCGGATTTCTCGAGATCGACCGTCACGACCGTGCCTATGCGGCGGTCGATGAACGGATTGGCCACTACGACGAGTTCATGATCGACCTCAACCCCGGCGATGTCGCCAGCCAGGGGGCCCGGTGCATGGATTGCGGCATCCCGTTCTGCCACAAGGGGTGTCCGGTCAAGAACATCATTCCCGAGTGGAACGACTTGGTCTACCGCGACAAATGGCGCGAAGCGCTGCAGATTCTGCACAGCACCAACAATTTCCCGGAGTTCACGGGGCGTATCTGTCCGGCACCCTGCGAGGCGGCCTGCACGCTCAATATCACGGAAGAGCCGGTGACCATTAAAACCATCGAGTGCGCCATCGTCGATCACGGTTGGCGCGAATCCTGGATCAAGCCGGAAATCCCGAAACGCCGTACCGGCAAGCGGGTCGCCGTGGTCGGTTCGGGACCGGCCGGGTTGGCCTGCGCCCAACAGTTGGCTCGGGCCGGGCATCGGGTCGTGGTCTTCGAAAAGAGCGCACGTATCGGTGGGCTGCTCAGGATCGGCATTCCCGATTTCAAGATGAGCAAATCGCTGATCGACCGCCGCATGGCGCAGATGCAGGCGGAAGGGGTCGAGTTTCGGCCTAATAGCCATGTCGGCGGCAACGTGCCGACCGACAAGCTGATGCGTAAGTACGACGCGATCGCGCTTTGTGGCGGTTCCGAATACCCGCGCGATCTTCCGGTCCCTGGCCGTGAGCTCGAGGGTGTCCATTTCGCCATGGATTTCCTGTCGCAGCAGAACGACCGCAATGCCGGGATCGAAATCCCGGCGGATCGTGCCATCTCCGCTGAAGGGCGCCACGTTATCGTCATCGGCGGCGGCGATACCGGATCGGACTGTGTCGGCACGTCGGCTCGCCAGGGTGCGGCGTCGATTACCCAGTTCGAGCTCCTGGCGAAACCGCCGGAAAAAGAGGACAAGGCGGTGACCTGGCCCAACTGGCCGATGAAACTCCGGTCGTCGACCTCACATGAAGAAGGCTGCGAGCGCGAATGGTCGGTGATGACCAAGGCGTTCATCGGCGGCAACGGCAGGGTCGAGACGCTCCGGGGCGTGCGCCTCGACTGGGCCACCGGCGACGACGGGCGCATGCAGATGAGCGAGATTCCGGATAGCGAGTTCGAGAAGAAAGCCGACCTGGTGCTGCTGGCCATGGGCTTCGTCCATCCGGTGGCAGAGGGACTGCTCGAGCAACTGGGTGTGGAACTGGACGGGCGCGGCAACGTTAATGCCAATGAGACCGACTACAAGTCCTCCATCGAGCGGGTGTTCGTCGCCGGCGACATGCGCCGGGGTCAATCGCTGGTCGTCTGGGCCATCCGCGAGGGCCGCCAGTGCGCCCGGTCCATCGACCACTACTTGATGGGAACGACCGAACTGCCCGCCTGAAGCGTCACAGATCTTTCACCCGGCGCACGAAACGCTCGGCCCCGAAAGACTGGTGGGTGGGCAGGAACAACAGGGTCTTTCTCAATCTCAGCGCCGTTTCGTGAAGGCTCTCGTCCACCGCCAGTTCCGGCGGGAGATCCGGCCAGGTCTCGACCGGAATGCCAGCTCGCCACAGTCGTTCGTACCAGGTGTTCGCCGATCCCGCGTCCGGCGCTCTTAACAGGAACCGATAAGGGGCGGGGCTTTCTTCTTCGCGAGTCTCGAAAAAAGGCCGAAGGGGCGTTTTCTCTCCTTCGAAAGCCGTTCGCCATGCGAGTGCGTTGGCCTGTCTCTTATCGGCAGCGTTCGTGATTTCCGCTCCCACGTTCTTCAGTAGGCGTCTCGACAGCACACTCATATCGCAGGCCTGCTCTGGTTGGCCCGGCATCAGGTCCACGTCAAACGCTGGGCGGCGTTGGAACAATCGTCATTCCTGCAAGGCGTCTAACATGATGTGCTGAACAACCCTCTTCGCGACCCATACCCCGGTTGAGGTGATCGTCGGGAAAGTCTCGCTTCTCTCGCTGACAAGAAATTCCTTGGCGTGGGGGGTATTGGCGAGAAGCACCGCCCCATCCGGCACGGGCAAAAGCTTGTGCGGGGAATAAAAGGAAAAGTCACAGTTCACGCCGATGCCGCCAAAAGGCTCTAGGACGTGAGCGCCATCCTCGACAAGTAGGGCACCGAATTCGTCGCAGAATTCCCGCGCAGGAATGCTGTCGCTGAGATGGCCGAAATAGTGCACGAGCATAAAAAATGCAGGCGGCCGAACCTTGGCGATTTGTCGGCATTGCTCCCAATCGGGCTGGAGGTCTTCTTGGACCGGATAGAAACACAACTCGAACCCAGTTTCTCTCGCGGGAACAGTCGAGCTGTTGCAAAAATAGTCCGGAAACCAAAGCCACAACCCCTCGCGTTTACCCTTATCCAAGGACATCTCGGCAATGGAGCGAATTACGAAGGAGCCTCGTGAATACCACGAAGCGGTTTCGCCGTTTTTTGCCCAGGTATCGGGGGGCGGAAACGCTTTCCCAGTAGCGGGAATTAGAGCCGAGACCAGTTTCGAAATCTGAGGCAGTGGTACGAGGGTCGTCATGGCGGCTGGCGGTCAATTGTGACGTCGACACGGGTTAGCGCCAACGCTAAAAAAACGGTCCTGTCCCATCTTTTGAGAAACAGAATTGTTAAATACACTCAGCCCACAATATCTTGTGGCAACGGCAATAGCCGTAAAAAAAGCCTCGAAACGCTAGAAACCGGCAAGTCATTCGGCGATCAATCAGCCGTATTGTTACGAAACGCCACATTGACATTGCCCTGTTGCCAATCAAATAATCGCACCCCGCCCAAAACCACCGAATAAATCATGGTCCAGATTTCACAAGAAAGCGTGAAAATTTCCGTTGTCGGGCTCGGCTACGTGGGTTTACCGCTGGCTCTGCATCTCGCACGCCATTTTCCCGTCGTCGGGTACGATGTCGATGAGGCCCGGATTTTGGAGCTGCGGAGCGGAAAAGACGATACGGGAGAAGTGCTCTCCTCGGACCTTCGCGGAACGTCGCTTCATTTCTCCAGCGATCGTCGGGATATCGAGGATGCCAACCTTTTTATCGTCACGGTGCCGACCCCCATTGACGTGGAGAACGAACCCGATCTCAGTGCGATCGAAGCCGCCTGCCGCTTGGTTGGTACGGTGTTGACAAACGGTTCCGTCGTCGTGTTTGAGAGTACGGTCTTCCCGGGCGTCACCGAGGATATCTGCGGGCCGATCCTGGAAGCGGAGTCCGGACTGAATTGTGGAAAGGACTTTTTCCTTGGGTACTCGCCGGAGAGAATGAACCCGGGGGACCGTGAGCATTCGGTCGACAAGATCACCAAGGTCGTTTCCGGCCAGACTCCGGAAGTCGCGGACCTCCTGAAGCAAGTCTACGGCAAGGTCACCAATGGCAACATTTTCGTCGCTGAGACCATCCGCACGGCAGAAGCCGCGAAAGTCATCGAGAACGCCCAGCGCGATATCAACATAGCCTTCATCAATGAAGTGGCCATGATCTTCGATAAGCTCGGGATCAATACCCACAGTGTTCTCGCGGCGGCGCGTACCAAATGGAACTTCCTGAATTTCGAGCCCGGTCTCGTCGGCGGCCATTGCATCAGCGTCGATCCCTTCTATTTGGCTCACGTGGCGCGCGAGTTCGGACATGAACCCGAGGTCATCCTGGCCGGCCGGCGGATCAACGACGGCATGGCCAAGTTCATGGCCGATGGCGTCGCCCGGAACATCGGCAAACTGACGGACACGTCGACACCGCCTCGCATATTGGTCCTCGGCATCACCTTCAAGGAGAACGTTCCCGATATTCGGAACTCGAAATCTGTCGACCTCATCAACCTACTGGGCCAGCGCGGCTACCATGTCGACGCCCATGACGCCATGGCCGACGCCGGGGAAGCCAGGCGTCATTACGGAATCGAGCTGCTGCCGAATTTGGACGGTGTTTCCGGCTACGATTGCGTTATCGGCGCGGTCCCCCATGGTGTCTATCGCGCGTTCAACAGCCGCGTATTGGTCTCCCTACTGGCAACAGGCGGGCTACTCGCCGACCTCAAGGGAATGTGGCGTGAAATCGAGCTTGGTGAGGGTTATGTCCGATGGGAGATTTGAATGGGTGACAGTGAACCAGCTCACTGCGGCGAGAAAATCTCATAGGCGATTTTCTTTATTTACCTCCTCGACGATATGAGCCGGTGTGATTCCAAAGTGTTCGGCAAGATCGCTCTCGGCCCCGGAGGCGCCGAAGCTCGACATGCCGACGAAGGCGCCGTCCTCGCCGACGAAGCGTTCCCAACCGAGACTCGTGGCCGCCTCGACGGCGACGCGGACAGTGCCGCGGCCGATGACAGCTTCCCGGTATTCCGAATCCTGTTCATCGAACAACTCCCAGCACGGCATTGATACGACCGTTGTCGGGACACCTTCGGCCTGCAAGGTTTCGCGGGCGGCCAACGCGACCTGCACCTCGGAACCCGTGGCAAATAGAGTGACCCGTCGCTCGCCGCCTTCGGCCTCGGCGAGCACGTAGGCACCCTTGGCCGACCGGTTCTCGGCGCCGCCGTCTTCTCGGAGCGTCGGCACCGCTTGGCGACAATGGATGAGGGCAGAGGGCCGTTCTTTCTGGCTTAACGCCAATTCCCAGCACTCGGCCGTCTCGACGGCATCGGCGGCGCGGAAGACCAGCATGTTGGGGATGGCGCGCAGTGACGGGACCTGTTCGACGGGTTGATGGGTCGGGCCATTGCGCCCGATGCCGATGGAATCGTGACTGAACACGAACAGCACCGGCAGGCTCATCATCGCGGCCATGCGCAGGGAGTGGCGTTCGTAATCGGAGAAGGTCAGGAAGGTTGCGCCATAGGGAACGACGCCGCCATGCAGGACCATACCGTTCATCATCGAGCCCATGGCGTGTTCGCGCACACCGTAATGGATATAGGTGCCACCGCGATCGTTCTTGGTGAAGGGACGCATGTGGTTCTTGTGCTTGGTCGCCGCTTCCAGGTCCGGGGCGCCGCCGATCAATTCCGGGATGGCGTCGGCGAGCACGCCAACGACGGCGCCGGAGGTCTTGATCGTGGGCTGCGACGGTCTTTCGTCGGCCATGGCTTTCTTGAAATCGTGTAATGCCTCGAGCCAGCCGCCCGGGAGATCACGGTTGAGGACCCGCTCGAACTCGGCCTTTTCGCCGGCGGGCAGCGAGCCGAACCGTTGATGCCAGGCGTCATAGGCGTCGACGTTACGGAGCCCGGCCGTACGCCATGCCTTGAGTACGTCGTCGGGCACCACGAAGGGTTCGTGAGTCCAGCCGAGGAAGGCGCGGGCCGCGTCCGTGTCCTCCTTGGAGACCTTTCCGCCATGAGCAGCACGCTGCGATTGGATGCGCGGTACGCCGAAGCCGATCTCGGTTCGGCAGGCGACCAGGGACGGACGCGGGTCGTCTTTGGCCAGGGACAGCGCGGCATCCACGGAATCCACGTCCTGACCGTCGGCCTCGACCACATGCCAGCCGGAAAGCCGGAAACGGGCCAGATTGTCATCGCTCGTTGCCTGGGCGACATCACCGTCGTCGGTGATCTTGTTGTCATCCCAGATGAACGTGAGATTGCCCAATTGCAGATGGCCGGCCAGGGAAATTACCTCCTGGGCCACACCTTCCATCATGCAGCCGTCGCCGAACAGAGCGTAGGTGCGGTGGTCGACCAGGTCGGGTCCGAACCGGTGGCGCAAAAACTCCTCCGCGACGGCCATACCAACCGCATTGGCGACCCCTTGGCCGAGTGGACCGGTTGTCGTCTCAACACCGGCGTCGAGGTCATATTCCGGGTGCCCGGGACAACGCGAGCCCAGTTGGCGGAAGTTCTTGATCTGATCGATCGACATCTGCTCGAAGCCGGATAGGTAGAGCAGCGAATAGATCAGCATGGATCCATGACCGTTGGACTGCACGAAACGGTCGCGGTCGGGCCAGTGAGGGTCTTTTGGGTTGAATTTGAGATGCCGCGTGAACAGCGCCGTGGTGATCTCGGCGCAACCCAACGGCGTGCCGGGATGGCCGTCGTTAATTCTTTCGAGGGCATCCATGGACAGGAAGCGGATGGCGTTGGCCATCAGGCGGGAATCGACCGCCGATCGGCTGCCAAGGCGTGGGTCGACAAAGGTCATGACGGGTCCTCCTAGACGAGGTCGTGGAGATAGGACTGGACGACCGTTGGATTGCGCGCTGTCAGCAGCTCGTCCATTTTCGGATCGTCGATTCGATCGGCGACGTCTTTTAGTTTGTTAGTGATCTTCGCAGCGTGGGTGAAGACGGCCCGCGCGTCATGTTCTTTGGGCACGATGTCGAACGTGAACCAATCGTCGTAGCCCAGCTTTTTGAGAAAGTAGAATAGCTCGATGAACTCCCAGGTGTGGACGGATCCGGGTGTCAGGTCCCAATCGGCGCGGCCGTCGTTATCGTTGAGGTGCACATAGAACAGCTTGCCGGCGCGGGCCAGCATGGCTGCCGAGGCGGCCGAGTTCTCGTTGGCGAACATGGCGTGCCCCGTATCCATGGTGACGCCCAGATTGTCGGCTCCGACCATCTGGCAGAAGGCGAGGGTCTCGCCGGCGTTGCCGAGGAGCGAACGGACGCGCGGCTCGCTGATCTTGTATTCGATACAGACCTTGACCTCCGAGTTGTGGGCGGCGGCCTCCGCGTAACACTGGGCCGCGTAGTCGAGGGCACGCACGTAATCCATCTCGAACGGATAATCGAAACCGTCGTTGAGCGGACAATTGGTCACCCGGTAGGCGCCGAGCTCGGCCGACAGGTCGATGGCACGTTTGAAGTCGTCAACCGCCTCGCGCCGGTCGGCAGCATTCTCGGACGTCCATGCGCCGCGCAACCAGCGGTCGTTGCGAACCGATCCGAAATTGATGGCGGATACGGAAAGGGCGTTGCGTTGCAACGCCTCGCGCAGGATACGGACGTCCGAAAAATCGGCCGGGTAGCGCAGTTCGACGCCGTCACAACCCTCCGTCTCGCCGGCGAAACCGAGGACCTCCTCGGTTCCCACGGGGGCGCCATATTGCAGGAACCGGTTGCGCGTTTGACCGAGAAAAAGCGTGATGATCGAGAGTTTCAGCATGGCGCCCTCCGACCGCTGATGGGGGATACTGTTGATAAACCCCTGTTGATCGGTTTCTGAGATCGTGATTCCGTTTCCCGAGTGATTCGGTGGAGGGCGGAACGATGATGGGGCGGTTGTCGGACGACCAGGGCAAGTTCTTCTACGACTT
>Ga0209561_1000131_pt1 | contig 23270 bp, 19 predicted proteins | sample WorMettrBAHAMAS2_FD_187393 | JGI IMG/M metagenome (GOLD analysis project Ga0209561, IMG submission 187393) | Marine gutless worms symbiont microbial communities from Max Planck institute for Marine Microbiology, Germany - Inanidrilus... | ecosystem: Host-associated > Annelida > Digestive system... | reverse complement strand
ACAAGGCACCGATATCCGGCGGCGCCGCGCGGACGGCATCGGCACAGGCCTCGGGCGTGCGGAAACAGGCCTTGCCGGCGGTGGTGAGGCGGCGAAGGGAGTCCGGGGCCTCAGGGGCAATAAAGGCGGCCAGGAACTTGGCGCCCGGATCAGCCTCGACGATAGGCGCCACGGCCAGTTCCGGGTGGAACTGCCCGGACGAGCCGACCACGGCGACGACGGCATCGCAGTCATCACCCGCGAGCAAGGTCTCCAAGGCCGCCGCATAGACCTCTTTGCGGGTGCCGGCCATGGTCAGGTCGACCAGCGGGCCGCCGCCGAGATCGACCCCCAGTCCAGACAGCCGCTGGCGCAGAGCCTCGCCCGGTCCCACGAGATCGAGGCCGAGCGCGCCCAGGCGGTCGGCGACGGTGGCAGCACCCCCGCCCGTGGTGGTCACCACCGAAACCCTTCGCCCCTTCCCGGGCCGGTGCCCGGCGACCAGGGCCGGCATTTCGAAGAGTGTTTCCAGCATGTCGGCGCGCAGGATGCCGTAGTGGCGGAAATAGGCATCGACCGAACGGTCGCCGCCGGCGATGGCGCCGGAATGGGAAACCGCCAGCTGCCGGCCCGCCGCCGACCGACCGAGCTTGTAGGCGATCACCGGCTTGCCCGCCTCATGGGCGCGCCGGGCCGCCGCGCCAAGAGACTCGGCGTCGCGGATGCCCTCGAGGAAGAGGGCGACGGCGTCCGTCTCCGAATCGTCGACCAGGAGGGCGACGATTTCGCCCACACCCAGGTCACATTCGTTACCGACGGAGATCATGTGGGAGAAACCGATGCCCCGCGCCGCGCCGCGGGAAATCAAAGTTCCCAAGATGGTGCCGCTCTGCGAGACGACGCCGATGCGGCCGGGAGCCAGTTGTTCCATCTCAAGCACCGCATTGACTGACAGGGCCAGCCGGTTGGCAGGCGAGATCACCCCCATGGAATTGGGACCGATCAGGCGGACGCCGCCGGCAACGGCAATGTCGACGATCTCGCGCTGGTGATCGGCACCGTCGGCGCCGCTTTCGGCGAAGCCGTCACTGTAAATGGTGGCGACGGAGACGCCCTTCTCGGCACAGTCCCGGATGACTCCCGGCACGGCGGCGAGCGTGCGATGGGCGGGTATTTCCTGAACTCGGTCCCGACGGGCATTGACCGGCACCACGGAACCGGCGAAACCGTGTCTGGCGAGGTAGCGTTGCGGCCGCCCGGTATTCTTGGCCGGATCATCGGAAGCGCCGATTAGGGCCACCGTGCGCGGCCGGAACAAGGCGCGGGCGAGGTTCGGAGCGGGCTCGGGAATGGACGGCAAAGCGAATTCCTGACTGATGGTGATTCTGCCGATGGCGGCTCAAGCCCCTCCGTTGCGGACGCCGCGCTTCGGCACGACCTCAAACACCGACCAATTCCTCGTCGAATATGGCGGCGAGTGCCGGGTCCCGGCCGAGCCAGTCGAGGGCCGGGCCGAGCGCCTCGAACAACCTCATATCGACGACCGGAGTCTCGTCCAGTTTCCACAAGCTGTCGAAAAGCTTGACCAGGACGTTGTTGGTGGAGCTGTTGCAGACCACCGCGTTCTTGTAGGCCGGGACTTGCGACGGATCCACTTCGACGCCGTCGAACACGGTTCCCAATATCTTGTCCTTGATCGTATACAGGTCCGGAACGGCCATCTCCGACAGGTTCGAGTTGGCCTTAACAAAACTGAGACGGTCGTAGGTCCAGCAATAGTCCGGGTCCGCGACCAATCCGTCGATCATCCGGGACATCTCGGCGACCGAGAACAACCCCCCTAACGTCAGGGTAATCAGCCGGTGTTCTTCGAAAATCCTGACAGACGTTTCCATGACCGGATGAGTCCCGATGGTCGCAGCTTCGCGTAGCATCGCCCCGTCGCCTTATCGACCGGCGCATTCAAGGCCGCGCAGTTTCGGTATCATCGGTATTCCAAGTGTTCACTGCAATACCGATCTCGGCGCCGGTACGGCGACGGGTAATGGCGGCTCTGCCCGGCCTCGAAAACAGGTCGATTCAAGGCGTATGAATTTCCGCTGAACGGGTTCGACAGTGCGGTCGAATCTAGAAATTCAGAAATTTTTGCGATATTATCGCCATGTGAAATTAAATCAAAAGTAATGTTTCCGCCGTATGATCCATGGCGTTCGGCATCGGCCGGGTTTCATGGACCCGAAAAGACCGTCCGGCCCGAGACCACAAACCGGGGCCGACAAGAGTACGAATTCGGGGGTCGGTATGCAGCTCGAAGACAACTTCAACCTGACCAAGCTTCGCGTCCTCGTCGTCGATGACCAGGTGGCTGTGCGGCGCCTGTTATCGGGCATCCTCTCGGAACTCGGGGTGGGCAAGATCGACGAGGCGCCGCAGGGCAAGGAGGCGCTCGCCAAGGCGCACGATTTGCCGCCCGACATCATTATCACGGATTACATTATGAACCCGATCGACGGCTTGGAATTGGTGCGCAGCGTGCGTTCGGGCGAAGCCGAGCTCGACCCCTACACGCCGATCATCATGATTTCCGGCCAGGCCGGCATGGGCGACGTCGAAAAGGCCCGCGACGCCGGCACCAATGAGTTCCTGGTCAAACCGTTTTCGGCGAAGATGGTCGTGTGCCGGCTCAACAGCGTCATCAACCACCCGCGCCCCTACATCAGGAGCGAGAATTTCTTCGGCCCCGACCGGCGGCGGCGTAGGTTGAAACCGGCGAACGACCGGCGCCTAAAGCCCTACCGCTATGAGGAACGGCTCCGTAAGAAAGAGCGATAACGCTACCGTTGGGCACGAAGGCTAGAAAACTTTAGGAACGTAAAGCTCCTCGGGCAGCGCGCTACGCTCATAATCCGGATTGAACACACGATCGGGCAGGTCCACGGTCTCAGACGGCACGTCGTCGTAGGGGACTTGCTGCAAAAGGTGGTGGATGGTGTTGAGGCGGGCCCGCTTCTTGTCGTTGCCCTCGACGATAAACCACGGCGCCTCCGGAATGTTGGTGCGTTCGAACATGTCTTCCTTGGCCCGGGTGTAATCTTCCCAGCGCTTCCGTGATTCCAGGTCCATGGGGCTCAATTTCCATTGCTTCATGGGGTCGTGAATGCGCATCAGGAAGCGCAGTTGCTGTTCCTGGTCGGTAATCGAGAACCAGTACTTGATGACCTTGATATCGGAACGCACCAGGTTGCGCTCGAACTCGGGCACGTCGCGGAAGAAGTCTTCGACCTGTTTCTCGGTGGCGAACCCCATGACCCGCTCGACGCCGGCCCGGTTGTACCAGGAGCGGTCGAGCAGCACCATCTGGCCGCCCGACGGCAGATGCGGCACGTAGCGTTGGAAATACCACTGGGTCTTTTCGAGCTCGGTCGGCGCCGGCAGAGCGACGGTCCGACAGACCCGGGGGTCGAGGCGCTGCGTGATACGCTTGATGACACCCCCCTTGCCGGCCGCGTCGCGACCTTCGAAGATGACCAGCAGCTTGTACTTGGTGTGCACGACCCAGTCCTGCAGCTTGACCAGTTCCGTCTGCAGGCGCAGCAGCTCATGGAAATAGAACCGCCGGGACAGGGCCGACTTCTGATGCAGGTCGGTGATCGCCTTCAGGTCCTCGGCGATGCGCAGGTCGTCGATTTCCATTTCCAGCTCTTCGTCGAAGCTGTCCTGGAGTTCGGCGTCGATCCAGCTGGTGTCTACGGTTTTCGGTTCGGTGTCTGTCATGCCGGTATTCCTTGTCGAATGTCGGATCGGATTCTGTTGGACCTGGGTTAATTGGGTAACGCGGAAGTTCAAACTTTTTGTGACAACCGCCCTGTCACCCCGGCTGAGGCGGTTTTGGCGGGCGTTGGGAGAACCTCTGCTCGAATACCGCCTCGGCGATGCGGTTCTGCATCATCTCCAGCGAACCGCCGGCGATCATCCAGCCGCGCGTACGCCGGAAGCAGTATTCGACCAAGGTCTCCTCGCTGTACCCGGTGGCGCCCATGACCTGCACGGCCGTGTCGGCGGCGTGGAAACCAGCCCGGTTACAGGCCAGTTTGGCAATCGCCGTTTCCTCGGCGCCGGGCAAACCGTGATCGGCGTTGACGGCGGCTCGGTATAAGCAACAGCCGGGCCGCGTCGAGGGCGACCCGGGCATCCGCCATTTTCCATTGCAAACCCTGGAACTCGGCCAGCGCCCGGCCGAACTGCCTGCGCGTCTTCGCATGCTCGACCGCCGCATCGAAGGCCAGTTGCCCCAAGGCCAGGGAGCGTGTCGCGTTGCCGATGCGCTCGACGTTGAAGCCGGCGATCTGTTTCTTGAAGCCGCCGGCACCGAGAACCACATCGGCTTCCGGCACGAAGACATCCTCCAGATAGACCTGGGCCCAGTGGTCGCCACCCATGTAGCGGACCGGCTGCCCAAGCGAGAAACCGTCCGTACCTTTCTCGATCAATACCGAGCCGATGCCGCCGACGCCGGGTCCGAAACGCACGTAAGCCAGGATCACGTCGGCCTCGGTGCTATGGGTGGTGAAGACCTTGGAACCGGAAACGCGGTAACCGCCGTCGGCGGCGGTCGCAGTGGTCTTCAGGTCGGTCACCGCGGACCCCGCTTCCGGTTCGGTCATGCCGATGGCGATCAGTTTGTCGCCGGCCAGCAACGGCGCCAGGAAACGCGATTTCTGGTCGTCGGAACCGTATTCCGCAAGAACCCGGATGGCGCCGAAATTGCCGGCCTGGACCACGTCGGCGCTTCTCGGGCAAGACCCGGCGACGGTTTCGATGGCGATCACCGCATCCATGAGGCTGCCGCCGAGACCGCCGGTATCCTCAGGAATGGTGATGCCGAGAAGGCCGTTTTCGGCCATGAGCTTGGCGACGTCTCGGGGGTAGCCGTCGGCATCGGCCCGCGCGAGCGCTCCCGGGACCAGGTGTTTCTTCGCGAATTTCGCGACGCTGTCGCGGAAGAGCGTCTGCTCCTCGCTAAAACGGAAGTCCATCCTTTCCCCGGTTCCGGTTTGGTCCTTTGCGGTCGAACGCTGATATTAGGGGGGAGACCGATATTTAACAGACGAGGTCGCATCCGGCCGCGTTTTCTTTCATCGGCGCCCCTGATAGGGTCCCCCCATGACCCGGCCCCTCAATCTCGTCTGGCGGCGCAAGGCGCTGGACAGCCTTATGGAGGCGACCTTCATTCGCGAGGTGCTGTTCGCCGGGGTCAGGCGCCCCATCCGTTGGATTGCACTGGAGGACGGCGACGACCTGCCGATGCTGGACGACATCCTGATCGTCAGCTTCGGTGACCCGGCCGACTACCTCAAAGCGCTCCGTGACCGGGGCCTCCACAACATCGGGCTTTTTCACCTCGGCGACGAACGGGGCGAGAATTCCATTGAGGCCTATGCCCTCGCCGACTACGTGCTGCGCCACTACCACTTCCCGGAACGCCTGCGAGCGGGGAAGGCCGGCGGCGGCGCGGAAGTCCTGTGGGTGCCCAACGGTTGGGGCCGCGGCATCGGCCCCTGCGACGCGGCCCGCCACCTACCCTTTTCCGAACGCCGCGTGCCGCTGTTCTTTTCCGGTTTCGTCGGCGACGCCGGTCGGCGCATCGACGAACGCGACGACATGCTCGCCGCCCTCAAGGAAAACGCGGTACCGGCATTGATCAGCCTGACCGGTGGTTTTGCCCAAGGTTTCAGCGGCCCGGCCTTCGCCGCCCATTTGGGCAATACGCGCTTCGCCCTGGCGCCGTCCGGAAATTCGCCGGAAACCATCCGCCTGTACGATTCACTGGAACTGAGGGCGGTGCCTGTACTGCTCGACAAGTCGTGGCTTCATGCTGAAGACGGCATCGCCGCGCTCGGTCCACCGCCTTTCATCCGGCTCAAGGATTGGGCGGCGGCACCGGCAGCTTTGGCGCCCTACCTCGGCGATACCAGCGCCGCCGAACAGTCCGGCGAAGACCTGCGACGTGACGCGGTATCCTGGTGGAGCCGGTTCAAGGTCCATTTGGCGGAGCGGGTCGCTGACACCATCGAACGGACGTTCACGAAGGTGTGGGAAAGTTGAAGGTAGACGGGCTCCATGCCGCGAAGCGCGGTTGCAGCCCGTGAATTGGCCCGGGAGGGGGCTTGTTGGGGCACCGGTGACGACCGGCGCCGCAACCGGGTTCAGGCGGCCTTGCGATCGATTCCGGTATCGATGGCGGGTTCCAGTGTTTCCAGTATCTCCGGACCCTTTTCCAAACCATCGGATACGTCGGCGCGCAGGTTCTGGACCATAACGGTCTCGATTTTTCCAGCCTTCATCAAACTATCGAACCAAGCGAAAGCACCGGCCTTTTCCGCAGATTTCCATAAGGCACCGATGCCGGCGCCCATGGCCTCCATCAGTCCATATTCATTCTGGGGTCGTCTCGCCGTGAACATCTGCCCTTTGAGAGTTAGCATGCCGTTTCTCCTTTTTCTCGCTTGAGAAGAAACTACAAAGCCGTGTCAACTCGGTTTCAGTTTGATGAAGGTTCCGTGACGCTTGCGCCCGGGACGGCCGGCGGCGATCACTTCAAGGAACGGTAATAGCCTTCAATGGCCTCCGCGGCGATGCGATCCAGGCTACCGCCGGATTCCATTGACTTCAACGTCAGCGCCAACTGTTTACCCAGTTCGCCATGACGGTTGTGGATGTAGGCGTAGACGCCAATCTCGTAGAGCACGCCGGCACGGCTGAGGTCGGACAGCTCCGGTCGCGTTCGGATCAGGGCCTCGGCCGCAGCCTCGTTCATGGCTGCATAGGCGACCCGCCTCTTGGCGACCAGTCGTAAGGCCGTTTCATCGTCGCCGGTTGTGACAACCGTTGCGCCCTTGGCGTGTTCGGCGAGACGTGTTTCCAGGGCCTTACGGCCGCGTTTGTGGGCGACGCGTTGGCCGATCAGGTCGGACCAGCCGTTGAGGCGCTTGCCGTCCGCGGCGTAGGCGCCGATGACCACGGTCATGACCGGAAAGTCGACGCGTACGAGGTTCGGGTATTGGCCCTTGGTGATCTTGTGGAAATCGCGGACCCGGCCCAATTCGCCATCGGTCTCGCCGGAATTGGCGAGATCGAGTGAACGCAAGCTCGGGTAGGCGATCGCCTCGAAGTCGAAACCCAACCGCCGGAAGGCTTCCGTCAGGATCGGTACGACAATGCGGCCCTGGTAGAGGTGCAGGGGTTGGCCGGAGGAAAAGGTGATGCGATCGGCACCGCCGGCCGGACCCGGCGCAAAGGCCGCCAACACACCGATCGCCAGAACCATGGACAGCGTCGTCAATGAATCACGCATCAGCCATTTCCCGCCTTCGCCCACCGACCGCCATCTTGCCCGGCACCGGGGAAATCAGCAATCGCGGCCTTTGCATATCGCCGTCGGGGATGGTCTTTGTGCCGGTCAAGACCCGTCAGTCGTGCGGCAGCCCCTGCATGCCGACGTATCCGGGCAGGGCCTCGACCCGTTTAAGCCAGGCCCGGACGGCGGCGTAGGGTTCCACGGACACCTCGCCCTCCCACACCAGCCCAGCGTAGGGATAGCAAGCCAGGTCAGCGATGGTCGGGCGGTCGAGGGCAAGCCAGTCATTGCCGCTCAATCGCCCATCGAGAACTGTAAGGGCGTCGTTGGCTAGGGATTGGGCGCCAGCGAGGTCGCCTTCACGTTTGAACTTGAGCAGAGCCCGCGCCATGGCCGGGCCGGCGAACATCTCATTGACGGCGAAGGCCAGCCACTGCATGACCTGGGCCTGACCGGCCGCGTCCGCCGGCCACCAGTCGGGGCTGCCGAACTTGCCGCCGAGATAGACGAGGATGGCTTGGGAATCCCAGATCACCAAGTCGCCGTCTTCCAGGGCCGGCACCTTGCCAAGGGGGTGGCGGGCCAGATGTTGCGGCGTCTTCTGTTCCTTTTCCAATAGGTTCACCGGCACGGTCTCGTATTCGATACCGAGCATCGACAAGCAAAGCCGAACCTTGTGACAGTTCCCCGAAGCAGCCGTATCGTAGAGTTTCATCGGGTTCCTCCCCCCTGACTGGTTGTTCGATACAGTTTTATGCGGCCAGACTAGTCGCCGCACACCCGTTTTGCACAGTCGAGAATGGCGGCGAGCGATCTCTCGATGTCATCTTCCGTGGTCGCCCAGGAAGACAGGCTGATTCGCATCGCCGTCCGGCCCTGCCAGACCGTGCCGCCACACCAGCAGGTTCCGTCTTCCTGGACCGACGTGATGACACGTTCCGTCGTCTCCGGCGGACCGAAGGAAACCATGACCTGGTTGAGGACGACGTCGTTGAGGATCTCGAAGCCCGCCGCTGCCAATCCTTCCGCCAGGTGCGACGCCTGGCGGCAATTGCGTTCGACCATTTCCGCGAGGCCATCGCGGCCGAGGGACTTGAGCGCCGCCCACACCTCGAGACCCCGCATACGGCGGCTGCATTCCGGCGTGAAGTCGAATGGATCACGCTCCTCGCTTTCATGGAGATAGGCGGCCTTAATCGACATCGCCGCCGCCAGGGCGGCCGGATGGCGGGTCACGACGATGCCGCCGTCATAGGGCACGTTGAGCCATTTGTGGGCATCCGTCGCCCAGGAATCGGCGGCGTCAAAACCGTCCATCAGAAAGGCACGGTCCGGTGCCGCAAGGGCCCAGATGCCGAAGGCGCCATCGACATGGACCCAGGCGCCAGCATCGCGAGCCGCCGGGATGATCTCGGCGGCCGGATCGAAGGCGCCGGTGTTCACGTTGCCGGCCTGCAGGCAGACGATGGCCGGACCGGTGATCTCGGGAAATGCGGCCGGGTCCATGCGGCCCTGCCCGTCGACCGCCACGCGGACGACCCGCTCGCGCCCGAAGCCGAGCATGGCCAGCGCTTTCAGGAGCGACGCGTGGGCCTCGGCACCGACAATCACGGTGACCGGTGGCGCGCCGAAGAGCCCGTCCTTTTCCACCAACCAACCGGCATCGGCCAGCACCTTGTGTCGAGCCGCGGCGAGGCCGGAGAAATTGGCCATGGTCGCGCCGGTGACGAAGGCGCCGCCGGCATCATCGGGAAAACCGAAGAGGTCGAACAGCCAAGAAAGCGCCACGCTTTCGATCCGTGCCGCCACAGGCGACGCCGTGGCGGAAAATCCGTTCTGGTCCCAGGCCGTGGCCAACCAGTTGGCGGCAACCGTGGCCGGAAGGGCGCCGCCGGTAACGTAGCCGAAGTAACGCGGCCCGGCGCTGGCGACTGTGGCCGGGCCCGCGGTCTCATCGAGCATGCGCAAGATCTCCTCGGCCGTGGTTGGCCCCGTCGGCAAGGGCTCCTCAAAACGGTTCAAGCCGGCCTCTGCCGCCGGCGCCGGCGCGACGGCGCGGTCTGGCAAGCCAGCGAAATAGTCGGCGGCCCGATCGGCCGTTTCGGTGAGCAGTGTTTTCATGGGATGCCCTCCAGCGACGCCTGTCTCAAGATAGCGAGGCGAACGACCGGCCGACAACGAAGGTATTGTCACGGTGACAATTCGCGAATTGCGATCCGCAAAAACCAGGTGGCATCGGGTTGCCGGACAGGTAGGATCGGGCCCATGGAAATGCTGATGCCCGACAGCGCGACACTGGCATTGTTCGTCACCGCTTCGCTGGCCCTCTACATTTCACCGGGGCCGGACATGCTGTACATCGCGTCCCGCAGCATCGCCCAGGGGCGCGCTGCCGGTGTCGCCTCGGCAATCGGCGTCTTCGCCGGTTTGGTAGTCCATATGCTGGCCGCCTCCCTGGGACTCGCCGCCGTCCTCGTCGTCTGGCCGCTCGCCTACCTGATCGTCAAGTGGCTGGGAGTCGTCTACCTCGCCTACCTGGGGTTCAAGATCCTTTTCGACAGAAACGGTGGGATCACGCTTCCCGGCGGCGGTGACACGGCGGGCCCGGATTATCGGCGCCTGTTTCGCCAAGGACTTTTCGTCAACCTGTTGAACCCCAAGATCGCGCTGTTCTTCATGGCTTTCCTGCCGCAATTCGTCGATGCCGAGAAGGGCAGCATTGCGTTACAGATGTTGTTCTTCGGATCGCTCTTCAATGCCGGCGGTCTGCTGTGGGTCCTGTTCCTGGCCATCCTGTTCGGCGCTATCGGCAACCGCTTTGCGGGCGCAACCGGCATCTGGGGTTGGCAGCGATGGATTACCGGGTCCGTGCTGCTCGCCCTGGCCGCCAACCTCGCCTTTACGGAACGGGATTGATCGCTTCTTGTGACTAAGAGGCGTCCCTTTCCTCGGGCAGAAACACGTAGTCGCCATCGACGAGCCCAGGCGTCGGTTCCAATTTACCGTCAGTGGCTTCATGGCCGGTGAAACAGAGATAACCCTGCTCGGCAAAGAAGGCGTGGACATCGTCGACAGTATCGCCGGCCCGGCTTAGAGCCGCCGCATTGAGTTCACATATGATGACCGGGCGGAACCGGGATATGCAGGTCTCGGCACCCCGCAGGCCGCGCAACTCGAAACCCTCAGTATCCAATTTCAACAAGTCGAGGCGTTCGAGTCCGATCTGTTCGACGAATTGGTCGAGCGTGGTCACGGCGACGACGTCATGCCTGAGGTCGAAGCGCTCGGCGAGGTCGGACTCGCCGCCCAAATGGGAAAGCCCAAAACCAACGGCGCCAGATTTCTTGATCGGCATGCTGAGCAGCTGCGTTCCCTCTTGATCGCTGAGCGCCATGGGAATGACGGTGACGTTGGTCCGGCGGCTGAACAGCGGGCCGACACGTAATACGGCCCGCGTGTAGCTTGCCGGTTCGAAGGCGAACACGTGCCCCGGTTCGGCGAGACCGGAATAAAGCTTCGAGAACTGACCGGCGTGGGCGCCACCGTCGATGACGACGCCGTCGGGCGGGATCAACTTGCGGAGATAGGGAAGCGCTTCGCGATGATGCTGGCGGAACGCCGCTTTGAAGGCGTGTGCGAAAAAGCTGCCCGTCAGGCGAAATTGAACCAGTTGTTTCACGGGACCTCAACCAGGGCTTTTTCGCTGGTGACCGACTGCGCCAAGTAAACCGACCGATGCGAATTCGCTATAAATCCTTCTTCGCTTGCTCGATGACCTGAAACAACCCGTCGCCCGGGGCTTCCTTGGGTTTATGAAGATCCAGATAGTGCTCGAGAAAGCGGATGAACTCCTCGACGGCGGTGTTCGGGTCCTTGGGCACCTGGTCGTCGCGGAAAAAGGCGTAGGCCGAGAAATTCGCCGCCGCATGCCGCAGACCCGAGGCGATGTCCTGGACGTCGCTGCCGTTCTGGATATGGGTGTTCGCCATATCGATGAACTGATTGGCAATCTGGACACTGGGACCGCTATCGGTTTGGTCGGATTCTGCCATTTGAACACCTTTATCGATTGGAAGTCATTCAGTAGAGGCCGCCGATGCCTGTCGCCGGACCGGCCGAGGCGGCACCGCCCGGCGTCCAGCTCTCGTCTTCGAGAACGAAGGCCTTACCGGCCGGCTCGCTACCGGGTTTGAAGGCTTCGAAGATGACGTTCTTGTCACCCGGTTCGGCAAGACGGCCGCTTCTCGCGTTGATTCGCACGATCCGCACATTGGACGGAATTCGGAACGGAATGGATGCCTCGCCCTTCAGAGCCAGAGTCATGAAATCCCGGAAGATCGGTGCCGCGACGGAAGACCCGGTCTCGCGTTTGCCCAGAGGGATCGGTTTATCGAAGGCGGCGAAGACCCCGACCGCCAGATCCGGAGAAAAGCCGATGAACCAGGTATCGCGCTCCTTGTTCGTGGTCCCGGTCTTGCCGGCGAGCGGCTTGCCGACGGCCTTGATGCGCCGGCCGGTGCCGCGATCGACCACGCCCTTGAGAATGGAGACGATCTGGTAGGCGCTGCCCGCGTCGGTGATCTGCTGGCGGGTGTCGGAAACGGCGGGCGGCGGCTGGTTGGTCCAAAAGCTGGCCCGGCAGCCACTGCACCCGCGCCGGTCGTGACGGAACACGGTGACCCCGTGCCGGTCCTGGATACGGTCGATGAAGGTCGGAAAGATGCGCTTGCCGCCGTTGACGAGCATGGCATAGGCGGTGGTGATCCGCATCAAGGTGGTCTCGCCGGCACCGAGGGACATGGCCAGCGTCGGCGTCAGTCTGTCGACGATACCGAACCGTTTGGCGTATTCCGACACTTTCTCCATGCCGATGGTCTGGGCCAGGCGCACGGTCATCAGGTTGCGGCTTTTTTCGATGCCGAGCCGCATGGTCGAGGGCCCGTAGAATTTCTTGGTGTAGTTGGCCGGCCGCCACTTGGGCAGTCCCGGACCCTGGTCGATGACGAAAGGAGCGTCGAGGATCAGGGTCGAGGGCGTGTAACCCTCGTCCAAGGCCGCCAGGTAAACGAACGGCTTGAAGGCGGAACCCGGTTGGCGCAGGGCCTGGGTGACGCGATTGAACTGGCTGAGATCGTAGTCATAGCCGCCAACCATGGCGAGGACTCGGCCCGTGTGCGGGTCGAGGGCGACGATGCCGCCGTTGATCTCGGGAATCTGGCGCAGCCCGTAAAAGCCCGGCGGATAGGGATTGTCTTCGGCATCGGCAAATACCGGCTCGACGGCGACGATGTGCCCCCGCTGCAGCACGTCCGACGGCGCCTTCACCTTGGGCCCGCGTTTCTGTCCTTCCTCCCAGGCCCGCGCCCAGGTCAACTCGGCCAGGGGAATCTTGCCGGCCGTACCGTCCTCGACACCGATCTGAGCCGCCTCCGCATCGGACCCGAGGACCACGGCCAAGGACCATCCGTGCAGGGCACCCGGCCGGCCGACCGATTTGATGGCCCGCTTCCAATCGCCCGGCAGATCGAGCCTTGCGTCGTCTCCGAGGGCGAACAGCGGGCCCCGCCAGCCGTGGCGGCGATCGTAGGCGATGAGACCTTCGCGCAGAGTTTTTTCGGCCATACTCTGAAGCTTGGGGTCAATCGTCGTGCGCACCGAAAGCCCCCCCTTGTAGAACTCCTCTTCGCCGTATCGCTGGGCCAGCTCCCGGCGCACTTCCTCGACGAAATAGGGCGCCGAGACATACTCGGTCTCGTCGCGGCTGTAGACAGTCAGCGGCCGCTCCTTGGCGGCTTCGGCATCCGCCGCGTTGATGTGGCCTTCGATCACCATCCGCTCGATAACCCAGTTGCGCCGCGCGATCGCCGCCTTCGGTTTCTTGATCGGGTGGTAGTTGTTGGGGGCTTTCGGCAGAGCGGCGAGAAAGGCCGTCTCCTCGATGGAAAGCTGGTCGAGCGATTTGTTGAAGTAATTCAGAGCCGCAGCGGCGACACCATAGGACCCGTAGCCGAGATAGATTTCGTTGAGGTAGAGCTCAAGAATCCGGTCTTTGGTCAGGGCGCGCTCGATGCGGAATGCCAGAATCGCTTCCTTGATCTTTCGCGCCCACGAGACCTCGTTGGTCAACAGGAAGTTCTTGGCGACCTGCTGGGTGATCGTCGAGGCACCGACCGGACGGCGGTTCGATCCGAGGTTCTTGACGTTGACGATCACGGCACGGACGACACCGAGGAAATCAATGCCAGGGTGGACGTAGAAGTTCTTGTCCTCGGCCGCCAGAAAGGCCTGGATGACACGCCTGGGCATGGCCCGGATCGGCACGAAAACGCGTTTCTCGACCGCATACTCGGCGAGCAACCGGCCGTCACCGGCGTGGACCCGCGTCATCACCGGCGGTTCGTAGTCGGCCAACTGCCTGTATTCTGGAAGATCGCGTCCGAACTTCTGAAACACATAGACCGCCCCGCCGGCACCAATGGCGGCGAGAAGGAAAAGCGTGCCAAGGGTCGTCAGTAGGACTCGGATCATCGTATTCGGATCATCGTATTATGTCGGGCTGTCACTTCAGGGCGGTCGCTGTCGGGGTCGTATGGGAGTTCCAGGCGCCGGCGGCTCGTAACGACGGCCATGGCCGGCCAACAAATAACCTTTATCACAAGAGCGGCACCGCGTAATCGCTTATCGGTAGATTATGGCCGCCTTGTGGCGCCAAACAATGGATAATACCGCTTCGCCCGGGCTTTAACGCCGGCTCGCTTCCTCGACCTGGCTGAAATACCCGTCGACAGCACGGGTGACGGCGATGGCCAACTTGTTGCGGTAAGCCTGGCTGCGCAAGGCGCGCTCGTCCTCACGGTTCGACAGGAACCCCATTTCGACGAGCACGGACGGAATATCCGGTGCTTTCAACACCGCGAATCCGGCGAAACGATGTGAATTGCGCAGCAGCTTGGTCTGCTTTTTCAGTTGCGGCAGCAGGGTGGTCGCGAACCGGACCGACTGGTTCGTCGATTCACGTTGCGCCAAATCGATTAGGATGTTGGCGATTTCCGGACTTTCGTGGGTCAGGTCGACACCGGCGATAACGTCCGCCTTGTTCTCCTTTTCGGCCAGTGCAGCGGCCTCCTTGTCGGAGGCCTTTTCGGAAAGCGTGTAGACCGACGGCCCCCTGATCCTGCGGTTCTTGATCGAGTCCGCGTGCAGCGAAATGAACAGCTCACCGCCGGAGTCGCGGGCGATCTGAATGCGGTCACGCAAGCGAATGAAAATGTCGCGATCGCGGGTCAAGACAACCTTGTAACGCCCGGTCGCCTCAAGCTTGTCACGCAACGTCCGGGCCATGGCCAGCGTGATGTGTTTTTCGTAGGAGCCGGAAAGGCCGATGGTGCCGGGATCCGGTCCGCCGTGCCCCGGGTCGATGACGACCACGCGTTTCGCCTTTTCGGGACGCAACGCTGGTTTTCGAGGTGCCAATCGGAAAGACGAAGCCGCCGCCTGCTCACGTGTACCGGAGGAAACCTTGACCGTTTTCGGCGGTGACGGCTGCCTGGCCGTCGCGACGGACCGTTTGGTGCTGCCCGGAACGCTGCGCGTCGCGGCCGCGACCACCGGCGCCTTCGTTGGCGCAACAATCGGTTTGGCGATTGCCCCGGGTTGCTCCGGTTTCACCTCGATCGGTCCCTTCTTCAGGAATTTGGCGAATTGCCGCTTTGTCGCCGGGTTCAAGTCGACGACGATGCGGTGGCCGTGGGTGCCGGACGGTCCCATCAGGAAGGCCTTGCCGATAACCGCAGGCGACTTCAAGTCGACGACGACACGGGAGTTGCCCGGTTTGTAGAGACCGTATCGCAGGGTTTCAAAGACACCGACCCGCTGCGGCAGCGGCCGCGGCGGCAGGCGCCAACCGACCTCCGGAAGATCGATGACCACGCGGCTGGGATTGCCGAGCATGAAGATCCGGTACGGAACGAGGCGGCTGATCTCAAAGACGACGCGCGTCGCCTTTGCGTGAGGGCCGACCCGAACGTCGGTAACGATCGCCTCGGCCGCACCGGCCGTATTCGGTACCGCCGCAACCGCCGCCGCAATCGCAACGAGCATCGATAGGGCGGATATCCATCGCCAAGGCCTAAACCGCATTACCCCCAACATTTTGGGCAATCCCTCCTAAACTCGACCAAATATACGGTGAATTCCGTCAGACCTTCAATCATCATCGTCATCGCAAAGCCGACTGTCCGGACTGGAACGAATATTCGATCGAGCCGATCCCCTTGAACAAAGGTGATTGTCGAACCAAATTCCTACGGTTAGATTAACAAAGTGACGACTTAAGAACCGCCTGCATCGGCCCGGCTACGACTACGGGTTTGCGGCAGGCGGGTAGAGCGTCGCTAAAGGTTTTGTCCCGGTTTTGGGCCATTATCCGCATACGTTTGTATCGGGGGCCGCGGGACTTGAATGAGGTTCGAGGTTGGGCCTCGGGAGTTTTTCCAGTGTCGGTAAGAGCAGCGCGAGAAATTGACACCTCCCCATCACCGGTAATGCCGGCGATGGGACTGATCGCAAGCGCCTCCGGCACGATCGAAACAAGCGGTGACGGATCCGAGGGCCGGTCGGCCCGGGGAAATGTCGCGCTTTGGAGTTACACACCACATGACTACCCAACGTATGCTAATCGACGCATCCCATCCGGAAGAGACCCGGGTGGTCGTCGTCAAGGGAAACCGCCTGGAAGATTTCGACGTCGAAGTCGAATCACGTAGGCAACTCAAGGGAAACATCTATCTGGCCAAGGTGACGCGTGTCGAACCGTCGCTGCAGGCGGCGTTCGTCGATTATGGCGGCAACCGCCATGGATTCCTGGCGTTCAATGAAATCCACCCTGATTATTACCAAATCCCCGTCGCCGACCGGGAAGCGTTGATCGCCGAACAAAAGGCTGATTCGACCGAAGACGGCGACGAAGAGGGCGGCACCGGGGAAGGCAGCGTCGAGACGCTGGGCGGTGACGATCTTGAAGAGGTCGAAGCCCGGCGCCCGGCGAAACTGAGGCGCCACTACAAAATTCAGGAAGTCATCAAACGCCGCCAGATCCTGCTGGTGCAGGTGGTCAAGGAAGAACGCGGCACCAAGGGCGCGGCCTTGACGACTTACCTGTCGCTGGCCGGACGGTATTGTGTGCTGATGCCGAACACGGCGCGCGGCGGCGGTATTTCCAGAAAGATCAGTAACGCCAATAACCGCAAACGCCTGAAGTCCATTGTCGGCGACCTGGGCACCCAGGAAGGCATGGCCGTCATCGTCCGCACGGCCGGTGCCAAGCGCTCCAAGTCTGAGATCAAGCGTGACTATGAGTACCTGCTGAGGTTGTGGCACCAGGTCCGCGAACTGACCCTGGAGTCGATCGCGCCCTGTTTGGTCCATGAGGAAGGCGATCTGATCAAGCGTTCGATTCGCGACCTCTACAACAAGGACATCGACGAAGTCATCGTCGCCGGTGAAGACGGCTACCGACGCGCCAAGGACTTCATGAAGCTGTTGATCCCAAGCCACGCCAAGCGCGTGCAACCGGACAAGGAATCCGGCGTTCCCCTGATGCAGCGCTATCAGGTGGAGAACCAATTGGCGGCCATTCACTCACCTGAAGTGCAGCTCAAGTCGGGCGGGTACATTGTCATCAATCCGACCGAGGCCCTGGTGTCGATCGACGTCAACTCGGGTAAGGCGACGCGTGAGAGGAACATCGAGGAAACGGCCGTCAGGACCAACCTGGAGGCTGCCGAGGAGATCGCGCGGCAACTCAAACTGCGCGATCTGGCCGGCCTGATCGTCGTTGATTTCATCGACATGGAAGTCAACCGCAACCAGAGCCGGGTCGAACGTCAGTTGAAGGACGCCATGCGCTCCGATCGGGCGCGCATCCAGATCGGACGCATCAGTCCGTTCGGCCTGCTCGAACTGTCGCGCCAACGGTTGCGCCCGAGCCTGATCGAAACGAGCTCCGAGCCCTGCCCCCATTGCGCCGGCACCGGCATCCGCCGGTCGACGGATTCGACGGCCCTTCACGTCCTCAGGGGTATCGAAGAGGAGTGTATGAAACGTAAGGCCGAGACCTTTACCTGTTTCGTGCCGACGGCGGTCGCGCTTTATCTCCTCAATCAAAAACGGGCGGCCTTGGCCGAGATCGAACAGCGCTACGAAACCACGATCCTGATCGAGAATGACGACAGCCTGATCCCGCCCGACTTCTGCATCGAACGCGACGGCGATAGCGGCGAACGGGCATCGTCGGGCCGTGGAGCGGAGACGCCGGAACGCGAAGGGTCGGAAGAAGAAGGCGGAAAACGCCGGCGGCGGCGGCGCGGACGGCAGCGCGGGCGGCGCGGCGACAGCGATCAGGTGAGCGAAGAGGCGCCGCAAGAGGAAAACGCGGCTGCCTCGGAAGACGGCAGCACGGGAAAGACAGACAGCGGCGACGACGAAGACGGCGGCAAACGCCGGCGGCGCGGACGCCGCGGCGGTCGGCGGCAGGGTCGCAAACCGGCCGACGACGGCACGCAAGCGGAGGCGCAGACGCAACAGGACGGCGAAGCGGCAACGGAAGCGGCCGATGAGCAAACAGGTGAACCGGCTTTGTTGGAGGCGCCCGCGGCACCCGAACTTCTCGAAGCGCCGGCCGAGACCGAGGCCGAGGTGATCCCGCTTCCTGATCGGAGTGGAGACGGTGAGGCCGAAGCGGAAGAGAAGCCGAAACGTCGCAGACGGCGACGGAAATCAGCGGCTAACGAAGACGCGGCGGTCGAGGCTAGTGAAGAGGAAGCACCTCCGGCCCGAAAAAGACGGAGCCGCAAGGCGAAAAAACCGGGCGATGACACCGAGGAAGCATCGTCAACGGGGATCGAAACGGCGGAACAGGCTGAGGCGGGTACGACCGAAACTCCGGCCGATAGTGAAGCGGAATCCGGCGAAAAGAAGAGATCCCGGCGCCGTCGGGCGAAGCCGAAACCCGAGGCGGAGGCATCGGAACCCATTGTTCGTGAAGGTGCACCGGAACCGGCCGATCCCGAAAGCCCGCCGGAACCGGCAATAGCAGAGAGCCAACCCGAAGAAGACCCCGAACGACTGCGCGAAGCCGCGAAAACCGTGGTCATCAACGTCGGTGGCGGTGAAGGCGATGCCGAACCGAAGCCGGCGAAACGGGGTTGGTGGAACCGTTAATCCTACTCCGGGGACACTGAACCGGCCGTCCACGCCTGTAGGCGTCGGGCCGCTTCCGCCATGACATCGGTTTCGCCGGAGAAGGAAAACCGAAGGAAGTGGTTTCCGCGCGACGGATCGAAATCCGTTCCCGGCGTCACCGCGACACCGGTTTCGGCGAGAATCCGGCGGCAGAAGCCTGGACTATCGTTGGTCATGTGTGCGACGTCGGCATAGATGTAAAAGGCCCCGTCGGCGGAAGCGAGCTTTTCGAAACCGGCTTTCGGCAATTCGCGCAACAGCAATTCGCGGTTGGCCGCGTAGCGGCGGACGTTGTCATCCAACTCGTCTAGACAATCGAAAGCGGCAACGCCGGCGACCTGTGACGGGGTCGGCGGCGAGATAAATAGGTTCTGCGCCAGGCATTCGACGGAACGCAGCAGGTTCTCGGGCACCACCATCCAGCCAAGGCGCCAGCCGGTCATCGAGAAGTATTTGGAGAAGCTGTTGATGACGATAGCATCATCGAGAAGCGCCGCGACCGTTTGGGCCCGTTCGCCGTAGGTAATGCCGTGATAGATCTCATCCGAAATCAGACGGATTCCATGGGCAGCACAGAATTCGGTCAAACGCTTGAGATCCGGTTCAGCGATCATGGTTCCGGTGGGGTTGGATGGGCTGGCGATGATCAATCCGTCGAGACCGCCACTGCGCGCCATTTCCCGTTCGATGATTTCCGGCGTCGGTTGGAAGTTGGTGTCGGGACCGACCGGCAGGTCCACGACCTCAATACCGACGGCGGACAGGATGTTGCGGTAAGCCGGATAACCAGGGCTGGCCAACGCCACGCGGTCGCCCGGATCGAAGGCCGCGAGAAAGGAAAGGACGAACCCCCCGGAACAGCCGGTCGTGGCGAATACCCGCCCGGGATCGACCGCGACCCCGTAGGTATCGGCATAGTGGCGGGAAATCCTTTCACGAAGCGGCGGGATGCCGAAGGCGTCCGTGTATCCGAGCTTGTCGTTGCCGAGTGCCGCCTGGACGGCCTCGACGACCCCGGCCGGTGCGCCGGTTCCCGGTTGTCCGACCTCGAGATGAAGAACGTCCTCGCCCGACGCCTCGCGTTCGTTCGCGGCACGCATGACATCCATGACGATGAACGGCGGAATGGCACCGCGCTTTGCGATCTTCAAGACCATGATCTCAATCCGAACTCGATGCGATACCGAGGCCGCGGGGGTCGGACCCGGCACCGCAATCAATGATTTCGGCCGGCAAGCCGCTCGAGCAATAGACGCTGTTGACGTTACCGAGCTTTTCGACAAGTGCGGTTCGGTGTCCGCGACGAATCAACCCCTCGAGGATCGGCCGCGGTGTTCCCTTCTCGGCATAGGTGACGCCGTCCGATCCGCCATGGTGGATCCGTCTCAGCGCCAACGAGCTCGACAGGTCCGCCTCCTCATCGAGCAGGACCTTGGCCGCCACGTTGACCAGCGCCGTCGGCGCAACGGCGCCGCCGGTGGATGCCGAGGCATAGAACACGCTGTTGCTGATACTGCTCGCGAGGATCACTGCGGCCAGGGACTCGCCCTCGCGCCCCGGGAGCGGCGGCGCGGCCATCAGTACGCCGGAGTCGCGTGCGAACATACCGGCGCCGAAAGGCCGGTTCATGGTCACCGAACAGGCGACAACGGACCCTCTCTGGTCGAGTACGGCGAGTGACGCCTCGCCGGCTTCCAGAACCGACTGAACGGGAGCCGGTGCGGCCCCTTTGACCGGGCGTCTTTGCTCGGAACTGTAGGTTCCCATCAGCTGTTCCGCGCGGTCTTCCGTGACCCTTTCGCTGGCAGTCACCGATCCGCCGGTGCGCGCCAACTGCTGCTTTTCGGCCAACGCCCTCTCGGCCGTTTCCGCAAGAAGGTGTGCTCGCTCACCCCCGTCGGCATCTTCATAGGCGTCATCGACATTCAACATCGCCATCATCTCGGCGGCAATCAGCCCGGCATCGCCGGTGCCCGCCGGAAAGTAGAGGTTGGTGCTGCGGATGAACGGAACCGTGATCGGTCGACCCCATTTCGGCACGAACGCCCGGAGGTCGTTGTAATTGAGGGCGCCGCCGGAATCCGTCACCGCCTGGGCGAACTGACGCGCGAACGGCCCGGAGTAGAAATCGCCACCGCCCCGGGAACGAATCCGGCCCAATGTCGCGGCCAGTTCCAATTGATCCAAAAACCCGCCCTCGCGGACCAGCCGGTTGTCGTTACCTTTGAGCGCCCCCCACATTCTGGGGTCGTTGCCGAGCAGTCGTCCGGCGATCCGGAGATCGGCTGCCAGCGCCTTGGAGACCTGTGTGCCGAAGCGTGCAAGATTTTCAGCCGGACGCAGCAACTCGCCCCATTTCAAGCGACCGTACTTGGCATGAAGCGCGAAGAAACCGCGCGGGTTACCGGGCACGGCAACCGGACGCAGACCGGCGGGCCGGCTGCTTGAAGGCGGGCGCGCCCGGAAATCGAGCACCTCGACGGCCTGGGTTTCGTGGTCGCGGATCAGACACATGCCGCCGCCTCCGAGCGACGCCGCCGAAGGCAAGGTAACGGACATGGCAAAATAGACGGCAACGGCCGCGTCGGCCGCTGAACCGCCCGCCGAAAGTACGTCCCGTCCGATAAGGACGGCGCCCGGTTCATCGGCCGCGATGCCCCCGATGAAACCCTTAACGAAACCGACCCGGCCAAGGGGGACTTGGTTTTCTTCGTCGCCGTCGAATGTCGTACAGGCCGATAACGACAGCGTTACCGCGAGCGCCGTGAATTGACGCCACCCCAAGCGGCGTTTACGCTTCCGGAGGCCTGTGGATGGGCCGACGCACAAACAATCGTCGCTGAGGGCGGATTTCATGTCGAAACGGATCGCCGTATTTCTTTTCATATCGTTATTCTCCGTATTGGCCCTGGCGCCGCGCCATGCGGTCGCCAACGGACTATCGGTGATCCGTGATGCGGAAACCGAGAATACCATACGGGCCTTTGCCTCCCCCTTGTTCGCGGCCGCCGGTTTGGACCAGGACGCGGTCAACATATATATCGTCAAGGACAATTCCCTCAACGCCTTCGTCGCCGGCGGGCAGAATCTTTTCATCCACACCGGTCTCATCATGCAAAGTGGAAACGCCTCGCAGATCATCGGCGTGCTCGCCCACGAAACCGGTCACATCGCCGGCGGCCATCTGACCCGCATGCATGATGCGATCGCCAAGAGCTCGCGATCCGCCATCCTCGGCTTCATTCTCGGCGGTGCCGCAGCGATTGCGACAGGCCGCAGTGACGTCGGCGCGGCGATCGCTGCCGGCGGCCAATCGATGGCGATGCGGAATTTCCTCAGCTACAGCCGCGGTGAGGAATCCTCGGCCGACCAAGCGGCGCTCAAGCTGCTCGACGCGACCAAACAATCGGCCCGCGGTACGCTTGAGTTTCTTAAGGTTCTGGAAGGTCAGGAATTGCTCAGTTCGGCCAACCAGGACCCCTACGTCCGGACCCACCCACTGTCCGCCGATCGTATCCGGACCATCGAACATCACGTCGCCACCTCACCCTATTCCGACGTTCCGACACCCGAGAACTTCGTCCGCATGCACGAGCGCATCAAGGCCAAGCTGCAGGGCTTCATCAATCCGGTCGGCCGGACACTGCGGGTCTACAAAGCCAACGACAACAGTGTCCCGGCACGCTACGCCAGAGCGGTCGCGCACCACCGGAAAGCCCGCTTTGAAAAGGCTCTTTCGTTAATGGACGGACTGATCGCCGAACACCCCAACGACCCCTACTTCCACGAACTGAAGGGTCAAATCCTGTTCGAAAGCGGGCAGGTCCGGGAGTCCATTGTCCACCACCGGAAAGCCGCCGACCTCCTGCCGACCTCGCCGGTCATCCTGTATCAACTGGCAAAGGCCGAGTTGGAGACCAACGATCCAGCGTTCATCGACCCGGCGATCATTAATCTGGAAGCAGCGGTCGCCAAGGAACCGCGAACAGCCATGCTCTGGCGCCAGCTTTCCATCGGCTATGGTCGCAAGGTCGACATCGGGCGCAGTTCCCTGGCGCTTGCGGAAGAGGCCTTGATCCGCGGCAAGGCGGATGTCGCCCAATTCCACGCTGGTAAGGCGGAACGGTATTTTCCGGAAGGCTCGCGCGAATGGATTCAGGCTCAAGACATTTCGCTTGCCGCCAACGGCATGGCGAGAAAGAAGAATAAAGAGAAATGACGGGATACATGATCCGGTGCGCCCGCTGGGCCCGGAGCATGAAATTTTCGGCGAATCGGGTATGCGAAGCCGGGTTCCGCGGGTCCATCGTTCGGACGCTGGCCGTCGTGGCGGTCGGTTTCCTGGGCGCTTGTTCGGCCCCGCCGGCCGCCGTTCCGATGAGCGAGACACTCGACGTGCTGCCCCTTTCCGGGCGTTTCGAAATCGAAAACCTACCCCCGGACTGGATCGTGACTGGCGATGTTTCACCATCCCAGATTACCGGCGGCCGGGCTACCGGATACCCGATGATCGGGGTCACCAGCGGGGCGTCGGCGTTTCTCGTCGCCCGGCGCACGGATGCCCATCCACTGCTGTCCGGTTTAATTTGGGTTGTCATATGAGAGCCCATTGACTGGTTGGCCTCGGGTCAGATGTATCCGGTTCCAGAAGGCGGTCGATGCGTTTTCGGTGCATGAGGTTTTGTCTGACCAG